>Ga0209099_1000525_pt1 | contig 45150 bp, 40 predicted proteins | sample AD_JPNHW2_MetaG_FD_184430 | JGI IMG/M metagenome (GOLD analysis project Ga0209099, IMG submission 184430) | Active sludge microbial communities of municipal wastewater-treating anaerobic digesters from Japan - AD_JPNHW2_MetaG (SPAdes) (version 2) | ecosystem: Engineered > Bioreactor > Anaerobic...
CCGCCGATGCTTGTCCCTTCCGCACTGGGAATTATGGTAGGTCGGCCGCCGATCAGAACAGCAGCCGCCGAGTTGCTGGTTCCAAGGTCAATGCCGATAATTTTTGACAAGATTTCATCTCCTGAAATTGAAAGTTATCACAACTTGGCAATTATTTTACCTTTTCGCCACCGCTACTTTTGAGAAGCGGATGACATGGGAATTGAACAGGTAACCCTTCTGTATCTCTTCTGCGACAGTTCCTTCTTCCAGATCATTACTCTCGACCTGAAAGAGCGCCTCATGGCGATAGGGATCGAACTTCGTCCCTTTTGCAGCAATGGGCACAAGCCCTTCTCCTGATAGTATATCGATCAGTTGTGTGCAAAGCGCCCGGCTTCCTTCATCATGTTTTGCAGCCGCTTCCAGACTGTCCAGCACGGGAAGAAGCTTCGAGACGAGCTTTTGAGAGGCATATTTTATATTCTCTTCCTTCTCACGGGCCGATCTTTTCACGATATTGTCCAGGTCCGCCCGACAACGCTTCAGGAGGTCGAGCCGCTCTTCTGCCAGGCTCTGGGCTGAGGAGAGCTTCTTTTGTAGCTCCTCGACAGACACGCCTGAATTGTCAGTCTTAGTTTCAGATTTTTCGTCAGCATCCGCCATAGTATCCACCCAAAGTATGGCTTGATCTAAATCCGAGGGAGGGGTGGGCCGGCCCAAGCCGACCCGTCTATTGCTCCTCAATCCTCTAGTAGTGAGGCATTGGCATCTGAGGCATGGTATAGTCGTGCGGGCTCTGGCCGGGCTTGGGGGCCAGCTCTTCTCTCTTGGCTGCAATCACATCATCTACCCGCAGCACCATGGTGGCAGCTTCAGTTGCCGATTTTATTGCCTGAGTCTTGACCTTTAGCGGCTCTACGACGCCCAGCGCCAGCATGTCGGCGGGATCACCAGATGTCAGGTCCAGCCCGAAGGTCTTCAATCCCTGTCCGCCTTTGACCCTCAGGGCCGCCAGGCTATCCACAGGATCAAAGCCGGAGTTCTCAGCTAAAGTAAGGGGGATGGACTCAACGGCATCAGCGAAGGCCCGGACTGCCAGTTGCTCCCGCCCTTCCAGGGTGGAAGCATACTGCCTCAGGTTTTCGGCTACGACGATCTCCGGAGCGCCACCGCCGGGCACAATCTTTCCGGAGCGGATGACATCCAACACCACATTGAGGGCATCATCCAAGGCTCTCTCCATCTCCTCTAGGAACTGTTCAGATACGCCATGCAGGATGATTGATACTGCTCTCGCCTTCTTGCAGCCCTCTACGAAGGTCATGTGCTTGTCTTTGCCGACCTTGCGCTCTTCCACAAGATCCGCAGATCCGAGATCCCGGGAAGTGACTGCCATAACATCGCCCACCAGCCTTGCTCCGGTAGCCAGTGCCAGCATCTTAAGGTCTTCTCTCTTAACCCGGCGAATGGCCAGTATTCCATTCTTGGACAGATAGTTTTGGGCAGTAACACCAATGCCTTTCTCGCAGAATACGACATTGGCTCCGGCTGCAATAATGGCGTCGACCTGGGACTTGATGACCAGCTCCTCGCCCTCTTTGAATCCGGCCAGGTTCTTGGCCTCGGTTATGGTGATCTTGGCATCAGTATCCAGCTTCTTGAGTTCGAGGGTGCCTTCCAGAAGCATAATCCTGGCTGCATCTACGCGCTTTGGCATCTCCAGGGATGTTCTTTCCTTCTCGATTGCTATGCCGTAGATGATGCTTGAATCCTCGATCTTGCCGCCCGGTATCAGGACCATCTTGATATTCTCTTCGATGTCCTTGCCCTCAAAACCGGCAACTGCGCGGCTGGCCTGCACTGATATCTTTGCCAGCTTATCCATGGCGATCTCAATGCCCTTTCCTCTCATAGCGGTCTGGGCAATCTTGAGCAGAACTTCCTCGTCGCCAGAGGCATCAATGGCCATGGAGGAGAGTACTTCTTGCGCTCTGGCTGCTGCCTGTTTATAACCCTGCACGATGACTGTGGGGTGGACATCCTGATCCAGTAAAGCTTCTGCCTTTTCCAGCAGCTTGCCTGCGATGATCACCGCGGTGGTGGTGCCGTCTCCGATCTCGTCGTCCTGAGCTTTTGCCACCTCAACGATCATCTTGGCCACGGGATGCTCGATATCCATCTCTCTGAGAATGGTAGCACCATCATTGGTGATGGTTGCATCTTCTCCAGCGATGAGCATCTTATCCATCCCTTTAGGTCCAAGGGTGGTTCGAACAGCCTCTGCGACCGCTTTTGCAGCCAAGATGTTCCTGCGCTGCGCATCCTTGCCTGTCTCTCGTTTGCTTCCTTCTTTCAGTATGATAACCGGTACGCCACTCAAACCTGCCAAACCTATAGTCCTCCCCGACTTTTTTCTTACTACCAGTTTGAAGTTCTATATAAAAGATTCGCTTGATTTGGGGCCGATCGTAGAAAATATTTGTATACAGGGGAGAATATATATAGTCTATATAGGAAGATCTATATAGTCATCTCTCAATCACAGCCAATTGGCAAACGTCTAGCGAAACAAATCTAAAAGGGATATGCATTGACATCGAAGATCATCTCCAACAATCTAAATCTCTGGTACGGACAGAAGCAGGCCCTCAAGGACATAAGCCTGGAGATTCCCGAAAAGGAGATTACCGCCCTGATCGGCCCTTCCGGCTGCGGCAAGTCGACCTTTATCCGCTGTCTGAACCGGATGAACGATCTCGTGGCTAACATTCGCGTCAGTGGTCAGGTTCTCTATGATGATATCGATATTTATGGAAAGAATGTTGATGTCGTGGATCTGCGGAAAAGGATCGGCATGGTATTTCAAAAGCCTAACCCATTTCCCATGTCCATCTACGATAACATCGCCTACGGCCCCAGAATACATGGCCAGAAGAACATCGATAAAATCGTAGAGCGCAGTCTGATGGACGCTGCTCTCTGGGAAGAGGTCAGCGAAAGGCTTGACCAGCCGGCCATGGGCCTATCCGGCGGGCAGCAGCAGAGGCTGTGCATCGCCAGGACTCTGGCCATGAAGCCCGATGTCATCCTGTTTGACGAACCTTGCAGCGCCCTCGACCCCATCTCAACCGGAAAGATCGAGAGCCTCATGGAGACACTCAAGGACAACTACACCCAGGTGATCGTGACTCATAACATGCAGCAAGCTGCCAGAATATCCGACTGCACCGCTTTCTTCCTGCTCGGCGAGCTGATCGAAGTGGGTGAGACGAAAAATATCTTTGAGATGCCGAAGATGAAGAGCACGGAAGATTATATCACAGGAAGATTCGGCTAGTGAATCTGATTTAGGCAGGAAATTGGACTTAAGGAATCTGGCTAAGGGAATTCGGCCGGCGATTCATCAGGAAAAATAACAACTTGATTGGATTACAGGAGAGGTAGGATGAGCCCGTATCGAGAGCGATATCACAGAGATCTAAAAGAGCTGAAGAATCTCGCAAAAGATCAGGCGAATCGTGGCGCCGAGGCAATAGACAAGTCTGTCTCAGCGTTGCGTGATTATAATATGGATCTGGCAAAAGAGGTCATCAAGCACGATCAGGAAATGGACGACCAGAGCCAGAAGATAGAGAATCTTTGCATGGAGCTTCTCGCTTTGCAGCAGCCCATGGCCAAGGATCTCAGGCGCATCATAGGCATACTTAAGATAGGCATAGATCTGGAGAGGATCGGTGACCTGGCGGTGGATGTGGCCAGAGTTACCACCCAATCGCAAAACAAGGTCCAGATAACCAAGCTGGAGTATATCCCCCACATGGCTGAGATCTGCAAAAAAATGCTCGAAGGGTCCATGGAGGCCCTCATGAACAGCGATGCTGATCTGGCAAGGCAGGTTACCAAATGGGATTATGAGATCGACGGGCTGTATGTAAAAGCCAGGACCAAGATTCTGAAAATAATCATTGAAAGGCCGGAAGTTATTACCGAGGCAACTGCCTTGCTGCTGGTCAACAGGCACATGGAACGGATTGGCGATCATATCTGCAACATTTGCGAGACCATCGTCTATATGGTGGAAGCAAAAAGAGAGCATCTCAACTAGGGCTATTTATGGACACACGAAAGGTGCAGCGGACCGGCAAGTCGACATTTATAGTCTCGCTTCCCAAGAGCTGGGCGACCAAGAACAGCATCTCCGCCGGTTCCATAATTTACATCAATCAGGGCGATAACGGGGCTCTGACGCTTTCCACAGATCGCTCTGAGCGTGAGATGAGAGTGCGCCTGGATATTGGGGACAAAACCGGAGAGCATCTAGTTAGAGACATCATTGGATGCTATGTGGGCGGATATCGAACCATTGAGGTCACATCCGGACATATGTCCTCCATTCAGAAGAAGGATCTGCACCTAATTGTCAACAAACTCATAGGTCCCGAGATTTTGGAGGAGACCATCAACAAGGTGGTAATTCAGGACCTGTTGAGTTCCGAGGAGCTTCAATCCGAAAGGGCCTTGAAGCGAATCAGGACCGTGGTGAAATCCATGATCTCAGATTCGCTCTCCAGCCTTTTAAACAACAACGAGGAGCTGGCGGCGGATGTTATCCAGAGGGACAATGATGTGGACCGGCTCAATCTCCTCATCGCGAGGCAGTTCACAGAGATCCTGAGATCCGGCTCGGTAAAACAGGAGACCCTTAACCCCATCACTGCATTCAATTACATGCAGGCCTCATCCAACCTGGAGCGCATTGCAGACCACGCCTACCGCATTGCTGGGATCGCCGGCCAGCGAGGGTACAACCTGCCTGACGATTTGAAGGATGAGATCTTGCACATGGAGTCATTGCTGGGAAGCCTCCTTGACGACTCCATATCATATCTTCTTCAGACCAACTCCAACAAGGCCAATGAGCTGATCGACAGGATCAGGGAGATTCAGAAGCATGTGGTGGCAATAGCCAACTCCAGGGATTATAAAGAAGATCCCGAGATGGTTGTCCGGCTTATTCTGGCCAGCAGTCTGGAGCGTATGCTTGATTACATCATGAACATCGCAGAGCTTACCATTAACCTCAGCCACTCCACTCATCCCTCTGAAAAGAAATGAGGCTTGAGCATTTTTACCTATTTTGACTTGCGCAGTCTGTACGGCCAAGCTGCCGCCAGGCTTGTGCACGCACGTGGGATGACTCGTGCGACTGCGCCGCAGCCAGGGGCAGCAAAAGGGGGTCGAGCGCGGGCATTGCAGCCCACCGGAAAGCATGTGGGCGGAATGGAGCCTAGCCTGCTGGGCAAGACAGCGGGACGAGCATTGCCATTTATCTCGAACGTGATCAGTGAACTACCGCATCCTGAATGGAGCGGCTTGCCACTTCATCGCCAAAACTTGCGTCACAGATATGTGACATCGCGGTTTTGGTTCTATGGGCACTACGGGCTGTTCCATCCCTGTGATGAGTATGTTCCTGGGATCTACTTTTATCAGCTTTCGACCAGCACTTTTAGCCTTGTACGAAACATCGAACGCGTATGGAAATAAAAGAGTTGGCCCAGGAAATGGCATCGTCCAAAACGTCGCCCCACGCCCGCGAACATGCGCGCTCGCTCACCCGCCTGTCCAGCCCCCGCGCAGCCACGCATTCAAAAGAGGATCAGCAAAGGGTCAGCACCATCGAGGATCGCCGCAATGAATCCCGCGATTTCGCTCCCAAGACAGGAGATCTGAGGGCCTGCCCATGATCCTCTGTCCCAAACCGAAAAGTATATACCTCGGCAATCCGCTATATACTATTCGGTGAAAGTCGATAGCATCTTCCCTCCTACCTCCGATACCCTTCGGCTTTCCCACCCTCCTACTCAATATTCAGAAACAATCGCTAGATGAATGAGGCGGTTGTGCCTTCTCGGTGCTCATCGCCTTCTCTATGGCCCTGGCGACCATCGCTTTTGCCATCCGGCTCTGGACAATCGCCACCAGCGCTTCTTTTGCCCTCGCCCGGGAGTACTCATCCACCTGCCAGTCCAAGCCATCGTATCCCACATCCATGAGAATCAGGCCATCTGCTGGAGCAGTCGGAGCGCCGTGGTTCAGCTCCGGGTGCAGCAGGTCGCAAAACCAGCTCATCTCCTTCTGACCGGACCCCACCTTCTCCAGAGCACCCACGATCTTTCGCACCATATTCCAGAGAAAGCCGTTTGCCCGAATGTCGAAGACAAACAGGCCTCTCTCCTCGGAGATCTCAAGCTTCTGCACCGTCTTTACCGTGTCAACCTTAGCTGAGGAGAAGTTTCGAAAGTCGTGCTCGCCTAAAAGCAGCTCTGCTGCGGCGCGCATTTTTTCTGCCTCCAGGCCAGGGTGCCATAGCAGATAGCGGTACTCCCGCCACTTCGCATTCCAGCGGGCGCTAAAACCTATGGGTGCCACAGCCCAGGCCCAGGTCCAGATATCGCGGGGCAGCCGGCCATTCACACAGCGAGGGCGAGCGAGCTTTGCCTTGTCCTCATCGATCCAGAAGTCGATAACCTGGCCCAGAGCCGAGACCCCCCTGTCAGTTCTGCCCGCATAGCAAAAGTCGCCATGAATTACGCCGATTTTCGAAAGCGCTTTGCGAACCTCGGAGTCGACCGTGACCAGATCTGGCTGACGCTGAAAGCCATAGTAGTTGTCGCCCAGATAAGCGAGCTTGAGTGCGATCTTCATCGGATCAGCTATATCTCCCTGGGGTCGGTGATGTACCCGGTGATTGCGCTCGCTCCTGCCGTTGCTGGCGAGCAGAGGTAGACAAACGCCTTGGGGCTGCCCTGCCTGCCTACGAAGTTGCGGTTGGATGTGGAGAGGCAGCGCTCTCCTGCGCCCAGGAGCCCGAAGGAGCCGCCCATGCACGGGCCGCAGCAAGCAGACTCAAACATTGCCCCCGCCTCCATGAACTTCTCCACGAGGCCGGCATGCAGGCATTTCATATACTCCTCCCGGCTGGCGGGAACCACGATCATACGCACGCCCCTGGCCACCGGCTCGCCCTTCATCATCTGCGAGGCCAGGAGGAGATCCTCGAATCTGCCGTTGGTGCACGATCCCAGGAAGACCTGATCAAGCTTTGTCTCAGGCACCTGGCTGATGGGCACAACGTTGTCCACATTATGAGGCATGGCGATCTGCGGCTCGAGGTCGCTCACATCCCAGCTTCTCCTGGTGAAGGTGGCATCCTCATCGGTTCGCACGATTCCTTCCTTAATGGCCTCCTTGTCCTCAACCCGTCCATCCAGGTACTTCAATGTGGTCTCATCCACCTCGAAGATGCCTGCCTTGGCCCCCATCTCAATGGCCATGTTGGAGACGGTCATCCTCTCCGGGATGCTCATGGCTGCCGCGGCGTCTCCCAGGAACTCGCAGGCAAGATAGTTAGCTCCGTCAGCTCCGGTATCGCCAATGATCCTGAGAACGACATCTTTGGAGGTAACTCTCGAAGGCAGCCGTCCTTCTATCAGGAGCTGCAGGGTCTTTGGCACCATGAACCAGAGCTTTCCTGTGGCAAAGACGGACGCCATATCAGTAGATCCGACGCCAGTGGCAAAGGCCCCCAGGGCACCATAGGTGCAGGTATGCGAGTCCGTCCCAAGGATGATTCTCCCAGGCAAGGCATGTCCCTTCTCAGGCATAACCTGATGGCAGACGCCGCAGAAGATATCATAGTTCAATATGCCCTGCTCCTGCGCGAACTTGCGGAGCATGATGTGATTTTCCGCTGCCTTAAGGCTGTCCGCGGGGACCTGATGATCAAAGAGCATGACGATCTTGGCAGGATCCCAAACGCGAGCGTCTTTTCCCGCGATCTCATAGAATCCCTTGACTGCTAGCGGGCCGGTGATGTCGTGGATCATAGCGCGATCTATATCCGCCATGACGAACTCGCCCGCATGTGCCTCTTTTTTCGAGGCTCGGGAAAATATCTTCTCAGACAGAGTTTGGCCACTCATGGCTGCGTCCATCTCATCCATGATAAATAAATCCTATTATCAGATCCGTTCAAAGCATTTAAATAAATCAGAAAACACCAGCGATGTACAGAAGGCTGCATTGTAGCTTAAAGATGGAGTGTCCCAGATGAAGATCAAGTATTTGCTCGACGAGGAAGAGATCCCCAAGAAGTGGTATAACGTAGCCGCCGACATGCCCACGCCCCTGGACCCGCCTCTGCACCCCGGGACGCTGAAGCCGCTCGCTCCCGAAGACATGGAGATGATCTTTCCCAAAGCCCTCATTCGCCAGGAGATGAGCACGGATCGCTGGATAGACATTCCTGAAGAGGTCCGGGATATCTATCGTCTCTGGCGGCCCACTCCCCTCTATCGTGCCGCAAAGCTGGAAAAGGCTCTGAAGACGCCTGCCAGGATCTATTACAAATATGAAGGCGTGAGCCCTGCCGGAAGCCACAAGCCCAATACTGCAGTGCCTCAAGCCTATTACAATATGAAGGAGGGCATAGAGCGTCTGGCCACGGAAACCGGCGCAGGCCAGTGGGGATCGGCGCTATCTCTGGCTACCTGCCTCTTCGGCCTGAAATGCACCGTTTACATGGTACGGTCGAGCTATGACAGCAAGCCCTACCGGAAGAGCGCCATGCGCGTCTGGGGGGCGGAATGCTTTGCCAGCCCATCCGATAAGACTGAATTCGGCAGAAAGATCCTGGCAGAGATGCCGGACACTCCCGGATCATTGGGAATCGCAATATCCGAGGCGGTCGAAGACGCTGCCACCCACAGCGATACCAATTACGCCCTGGGCTCAGTGCTCAACCACGTTCTGATACATCAATCAATTGAAGGCCTGGAGCTTAAGAAACAATTTGACCTGGCAGACGACTATCCTGACATCATGTACGGCTGCTGCGGCGGGGGAAGCAACTTCCCAGGCATGGTCTTCCCATTCATCCCGGATAAGATGAAGGACAAAAAGGATCTGCGCATGGTGGCCTGCGAGCCATCTGCCTGCCCGTCCCTCACCAAGGGCCTTTATGCCTATGATTTCGGAGACACCGCAGGAATGGCTCCGGTGATAAAGATGTACACCCTGGGGCACGACTTCATTCCTCCCGGCATCCATGCCGGAGGCCTGCGCTACCATGGTGATGCTCCATTGCTCTGCAATCTGGTGCACGATGGACTGATCGAGGCCACGGCTTTGCAGCAGAACGAGGTCTTTGAGGCGGCCACTCTCTTTGCCCGCTCTGAAGGCATAATTCCGGCTCCTGAGGCATCGCATGCCATCAAGCCGGCCATAGACGAAGCGCTCAGATGCAAGAAGACGGGAGAAGCCAAGACGATATTCATCTCCCTCACCGGACACGGTCACTTCGACTTGGCTGCCTACGATGCCTATAACGACGGCTTGCTGGCAGATTACGAGTATCCTGCAGATCTTGTCAAGCAATCGCTGGCCAAATTGCCAAAGGTTTGATGGCAAAAAGAACAGGAAAGATAGGCTTTGTTATCAACCCCATTGCCGGAATGGGGGGATCAGTGGGCCTGAAGGGAACAGATGGCCTGGCAGATGATGCAGCAGCCAGAGGGGCAAAACCGCTGGCTGCATCACGAGCACGCCTCTGCCTGCAATTGCTTTCCACCGCGGCGGAGGATCTCTTTTTTTATACAGCCAGCGGCGAAATGGGCGAAAGCGAGCTTGAGAAGAGCGGCTTGTTATTTGAGGTAGTTTACAGAGCCAGAACCGGTGAAAGATCCAGCTCCCAGGACACAAACCATGCATGCCAGCAATTTCTGGATCAAAATGTCGATTTGATTCTTTTCTGCGGGGGAGACGGAACTGCGCGGGATATTGCCGGAGTTGTGGGAATGCTGCCCATGCTCGGAATTCCTGCGGGAGTTAAAATGCATTCCGGTGTTTTTGCCATCAGCCCTCAGGCTGCCGCAGAGCTGGCTATCGGCTATGTGAGAGGCGAGCTGGAAGCGAGAGAGACAGAGATCGTAGATGTGGATGAGGAGCTTTATCGAGCCGGAGAACTGCAGACCAGGCTTTATGCTGTATCACGCACGCCTTACCGGCCCGCACTGGTGCAGGAGAAAAAGAGGATCTACAGCTCCAGAAACGAAGAAGAATTCAAGGATCAGATAGCTCTCTTCGCCGCAGAATTCATGAGAGACGGTTCGGCTTATATTTTGGGAGCAGGCACAACCACTGCCAGGATAGCCGAAGTGCTCGGCATCGAGAAGACGCTGCTCGGAGTGGATGTCGTAAAGAACGGAAAGCTGCTCATCAAGGACGCCTCCGAGAAGGATCTGCTGGCCATGCTGGAAAATGAGACGGCGGTTAAGATCATTCTCAGCCCGATTGGCGCTCAGGGCTTCATTCTGGGGAGGGGCAGCCAGCAGATCAGTGCCGCTGTCATAGAGCGTATAGGAGAAGAGAATTTAATAATAGTATCCACTCCCCATAAGCTGGCTGAGCTGCCGCGACTATTGGTGGACACAGGCGATTTGCAGACCGACGCTGCTTTATCAGGAAGGAGATTGGTGGTCACCGGTTATCGAATGGCCCAGAGGAAGGAAACCGCGGCGGCGTCAATGCTAAAAATCTAGTCCTGTTGATGCTTGGGCATTATATCGAATGGAAAAGCAGGCCAAGATGAATATATTTATATTGAGAGAGCAGCCTGATTGCAGTTCATGAATGCTCTATCGCTAATACCTATGATTTTGTTGCTCCAGGCCGCAGATTTCGATATGCAGGGCACTATCACGGATGTGATCTCTCCATCCTGTCTTTTAATTGGAAACGATAGGATAAACCTGGCTGATGTGGATGCTTCAGGACTAAATGCCGGACAATATGCTTATCTGATGGATGATTTAAAGAGCAGCCTTAAAGGAAAGGATGTATTGATTAAAGGCGGATATGTCTATTTAGATTTGATCGGAAGTTATAATTCGCAAAGCATTAATGAAATGACCCAGAAGGAGATATCTGATCTAAAGGACTTATGCATTTATGGTTATATTACAGACTGCTGAAATATGATTGCCTAGATATGATCATCATTACTGAGTATAATATTGCCAGGCCCTCATGATATACTTCCCATAGAGAATCCAGATAAGAACAAATATTCCAAAAATAATATAGAGGTTGGTGATGTACACCAACCACTGAAGAAGACGCATCTTCTTCTCAGGCGTTCCAAACCAGTCTTCCGTTTTTCGCTCAAACCAGTTGGACATAGCCAGACGATCAAGCTGAAGCTTTTGCAGCCGCTGCCTTCTCTGCCTCTTTCTTGGCTTCTTCGGCTGCGGCTTTCCTCTCGGACTTGCCCTTGAGCATCTTCATCTTGACCAGGTTATCCCTTTCCATCTCCTCCAAGGCCATGCTGATGAACTTGATAGTGTCCTTGACATCGGGAATCACCTTGAACTCCAGAGCATTGACACGCCTCTTGGTGCTGTCGATATCCTCGACGAGCCTTATCATGGCGGTCTCTACCTCTGCTGCCAGGATGATCTTGTCAAGCAGCTTCTCATAGGCATCAGCTGCCTCATCAATGGCTGCGCTGGTCCCGATGATGCCGTAGCCTCGCTCGAACATCTTCTTCTGCACGGCTTCTGCCGCGATCTTGGGAACCACTACACCCATGATGTTTCTGGATTCAAGCTGGATGATAGGCTCTTTTTGAAGGGAATAGGCCACACTACCGATGGCCACTGTTCCCTCAACTGCCATAGCCATTTGAAGTCTCTGCTCAGCTGCGATCAGAGCTTCAACCAGCTCTTTTCTGACTGTTTTGGCCTTGGCTAGCACCTCGAAGAACTCAATCATGAGGCCGTCACGCTTCATTTTGAGGAGCGAATGACCAGTTTTCGCGATCTTCATCCTTTTCTTGAGAGCGATCAGCACTGCTCTGGTCGGCTTAGTTCCTCGAATTACAGGCATGATCTCACTTCTTCGCTGCGCTTGCCGCGTACTTGGGATGGTATTGCTTGATGTATTTGTCGTCAATCCTGGTGAGCATCGCTTCAGGCAGATCTGCCAGCAGTTCCCATCCAATCTGGAGGGTATCGAAGATAGACCGGTCCTCATCTCTGCCCTGATTAACGAATCTCTTCTCGAACTTATCTGCGAACTCCAGGACGAGCTTATCACGTTCAGAGAGAGCCTCTTTGCCGACGATAGCTGCGAGGCCGCGCAGATCGTTGCCCTCTGCATAGTATGCATAGAGCTGATCCGATACTGCTCTGTGATCCTCGCGAGTATGACCCTTGCCAATGCCGGAGTTCATCAGCCGGGAAAGAGAAGGTCGAATGTCGACGGGCGGATAAATGCCCTTTCTGTGCAACTCTCGGGAAATGAGGATCTGACCCTCGGTGATGTACCCGGACAGATCCGGTATGGGGTGAGTGATGTCGTCGCCGGGCATGGTCAGAATGGGGAACTGGGTGATGGAACCCTTTCTGCCCTTGATGATTCCGGCTCTCTCGTACTGAATGGCAAGATCAGTGTACATGTAACCGGGATAGCCGCGTCGTCCGGGCACCTCTTCACGAGCTGCGCCCATCTGCCTCAGAGACTCGCAGTAGTTGGTCATGTCCGTGTAGATGATGAGCACGTGCATGTTCAGATCGAAAGCCAGATACTCGGCTGTGGTCAGTCCTAGTCTGGGTGTAAGAATCCTCTCCACAGCAGGGTCGTCTGCCAGGTTGAGGAACACCACGGCTCTCTCCAGAGCACCGGTTCTCTCGAAGTCCTCCAGGAAGTGCTGGGCTTCTTCGTTGGTGATGCCCATGGCGCAGAAGATTACTGCGAAGGCCTCGGCTTCTCCGAGAGCCTTGGCTTGCCTTGCAATCTGCAGAGCAAGATCGTTGTGGGGCAAACCTGCACCAGAGAAGATGGGCAGCTTTTGGCCGCGAACCAGTGTGTTTGTGCCGTCGATGGTGGAAATGCCGGTCTGGATAAAAGCTCGCGGCTTCTCGCGGGAAGCTGGATTGATGGCAGCTCCTGCAATATCTCTCAATACCTCAGGCACAATCTCCGGGCCGCCGTCTCTGGGCTTTCCGGATCCTGATAGAACGCGTCCCACGATAGCTGGAGACAGAGGCATCTTAATGACGTCTCCGGTGAAACTGACGGCTGAATCCTTGGACAGGCCGCCGGTTCCTTCGAATACCTGGATAACCACGATCTCATCGGAGGAATCCAGCACCTGTCCTCTCTTCAACTCTCCGCCCGTTCTGATCTCCACGAGCTCCATGTAGCCCACAGGCTCTGTCTTCTCCACGAAGAGGAGTGGTCCGGAGATCTCAGTAATAGTCTTGTATTCCTTTGTCATTTTGAACCCACCTCACTTCAGTGCCTTGAACTCGGCATCCATCTGAGCCATAACCTTTGCCAGGATGGGCTCATACTCTGCTTCCAGTCTCACCTTAGCCAGTGCATCCTTAGATGGAACGGATGTGATCTGAGCTACAGGTACGCCCTTCTGAACGGCATCGAAGGCATAGTCCCTGAACCTGAGAATGGCCGCCAGGAGATCGAACTGCTTCTTGTAGGGAGCGAATGTATCCACGGGGTGGAAAGCGCTCTGTGCAAGCCAGAAGTTGATGATCATCCTTGCTACTTCCAGGGTGATCTGCTGATCCTCAGGAAGGGCATCGGAACCGACTAGCATCACAATCTCTTCAAGCTCGGCATTCTCCTGCAGAATGGCCATCGCGCGCCTCTTGTTCTTGTTCCAATCCGGGCTGACGTTCTCTACGAACCAGGGCTCAAGCGTCTGGTCGTAAAGCGAATAGGAATCCAGCCAGTTGATTGATGGGAAGTGTCTGCGCTGTGTAAGCTTGGAGTCCAGCGCCCAGAATACCTTGACCATTCTCAGGGTGTTCTGAGTAACAGGCTCGGTGAAATCTCCGCCAGCGGGGGACACTGCGCCCACGATGCTGACTGAGCCCTGTCCGCCGTTGAGGACCTCGGCACGTCCGGCACGCTCGTAGAAGTCGGCAAGCCTTGCGCCCAGGTAAGCGGGATAACCTTCTTCACCAGGCATCTCTTCTAGACGGGAGCCCATCTCTCTCATGGCCTCTGCCCACCTGGAGGTGGAGTCAGCGGTCATCAAGCAATCGTATCCCATATCCCTGTAGTACTCAGCGGTGGTCATTCCGGTGTAAATGGATGCCTCACGAGCAGCCACAGGCATGTTGGAGGTATTGGCGTAAACGATAGACCTCTCCATGAGCGGTCTGCCGGTTCTGGGGTCTTGCAACTCTGGGAACTCATGCAGCAGATCGGCCATCTCATTGCCGCGCTCGCCGCATCCCACGTAAATCACAATGTCGACATCTGCCCACTTGGACAGGGTCTGCTGCATAACCGTTTTTCCGGTACCGAATCCGCCGGGAATGGCTGCAGTTCCACCCTTGGCCAGGGAGAAGAATCCGTCAACGACTCTCTGACCGGTCCTCAGGGGGATGGTAGGCGCAAGCTTCTCTGCAACAGGCCTAGCCTGTCTTACCGGCCACTTGTGCATCATGGTGAGCTTGCTTCCGTCCTCTAAGACGAGCACAGTCTCATCGACATTGAAGTTTCCGGAATAGATCTCCTTGACCGCTCCACCCTTATGCTTTGGTGGGACCATGATCTTATGCTTGATGAGCAACTGCTCCTGAACCTCACCAAAGCATTGGCCGGGCTTGAGTACATCACCCTTTTTGACTACAGGCTTGAATTCCCACTTCTTCTTGTGATCAATGCCGTCGACGAACAGTCCTCGGCTGATGAAGTCTCCGGACATCTCTGCCAGCTTTGGCAGCGGCCTTTGGATACCGTCGTAAATCTGGGTCAGAATGCCTGGGCCCAGTTGTGCCACGAGCGGAGCGCCTGTCTCCTTGACGGGCTCGCCTGGCCGCACGCCGCCCGTATCCTCGTATACCTGAATGATATGTTTATTGCCGGAAATGCCGATGACCTCGCTCATCAGCCCTTCCTCGCCGACCAATACCAGGTCGTACATGGAAGACTTCAGGCCGACTGCCTGAACCAGTGGTCCGGCGACTCGCTTTACTTTCCCTACTTCCATAAATCAACACCTATTGCCCTTTTAATCTTCTCTCTCATCTCTGTGCTCTGCTCGGTTCCGATAGCGACAATTGTAGGCTTGATAGACTCGGACAGCTGCTCCTGGAGTCTCTTGGGGAGCCTATTGTAGTCCGACTGCTTAAGGACTAATATCCCCACATTGGAATCAGCTATGACGTCGCCAATCTTTGAGACCAGCTCCTCTTCAGTGTTAGCCGGATAGGATTTCTTTATTCCTGCCAGATTGAACCCGAGGACGCTATCGCTGCCTCCTACAAAAGCAATCTCCATTTTAGGCCACCACCACTTGCTCCTCAATGAGTTCAGCAGGAAGTCCGGCTTCCTTTCCTCTTACAATCTTCCTGAGGTTGGAAACTTCAGTCTCTTTGCTCACCATATAGCCGAGCACCGGCAAGATAGATAACGGATGATAGTTTGAAAGAGCCCATGCATACCGGATGAGATAAGCCTTCAGCCTGGCTTCAACTCTGCTGACTGCATCCATATCTGCAGATGCGATGTCAGAGATGGAGGACCAGAACGGATAGCCTTCAAGCCCACGCAGGAACTCGCCGAACGGCTGTCCAGCCATGCGGCTCAGCTCTCCATGCAGCTTGCCTCCGGGGATGAGATTCTCCTGTATCACTGCCGCATCGACGCCTGCCTTGTTCATCCTGAAGAGGGTGATCAGGTTTCTTATGTCTACCTCTCTCCGAACGTATTTGAGCAGCAGGCCTCCGCCCACAGATAGAGTTCCGCCCACAGCCCTCTCCATTCTGAAGTAATAGAGCTTGTCCAGAGCGTTCTCGAGCGATGCCAAATTCTTGCCGTCGTATTGCGCCAGTGCGCTGGAGTAATCGGTCCCATCAAAGGCCGATATGATGTCGGTTATGGAATCCTTTTTGGCCAGCTCTTCAAGGTACTCTGCAGATAACTCACCAGCAGGCACCAGATGTTTTACGATCTCGGTGTCCGTGGCCCCATAGAACTTGCCGCGCAGGATGGTCTTGATGTTCCATACATCCCAGCGCCTTAGGTACTCCAGAATCAGGAATGAAGGCTCATCGATTGAAACCTCCTCAAGCTTCCTGAAGGTCTTTGCCAGGTTGGCAAAGGTGGCGTGCTCAATAAGATCCACACCGGAGTAATCCTTGGATAGCGCGTCGATCTCATCTTTGTACTGGGTCTCTTCCAGGTAACGAGCGATCTCAGCCATTTCCATATTCATCATCCTGGCGTACATCTCCGCCGGGATGAGCTTGGTCTTCATCGCCCGGACTCTGCCCGTGATGTAAGCGTACTTCACCGGTAAGCCAAACTTCGGCAAACGTAGTACAGGCATCGTCCTCACCCGAATAAGATCCTGGAAACCTCTTTCATGCGGTTATTAAAGACCTCACGCGCAAGAGTTTCGTAGGTTAAATCGTAACGTAGAGCACCATCGTTGCTCTCAACCACAGCGCCGCCTATGATGTCCAGATTCCCGCCGTATTTTGAGGCGAGAGAGGAAATGAAGGCCTCGTCTCTCTTATTGGAATAGACCTTCATCTCCTTGAGATCGTGGGGCTCGAGCAGCTTCTTGAGCATGGCCTCGTTATCCTTCTTGGGAAGATTCTGCAGCTTCTCAAGAAGCTTATTTCTGGCCTTCTCAAGGAGATCCTTGTGAACATTCAGCTCCGACCTCTTGACTTCGAGATTGGCGCTGGAGATCTCCCTGCGCTCGATAGCCTCAACCGTATGTCCAACCTCCGATTCTTTTCTGGACTTTATCTCTGCGGCACGTTCCCTAGCTTCATTGAGTATCTTTGCAACCTCTTGGTCTGCCTCACCGTTTATCTGAGCGACCTTGTCCTTGCTGGTTGCTAGAATTGACTCAACCACTGCATCTAGTGCCATTGCCTCTCACACCCTTGGAAATGGCTAATTTAAGGTGTCACGATGCCAGCAAAAGGTGTCCAGGCGAACATCAGAATCAGCGATACGGCGAGACCGAAGATGATCAGTGTCTCGGGCAGAAGCATCAGGAACAGACCCTTGCCCAGGAATCCGGGCTCTTCAGCCACGACGCCCACCACAGCTGCGCCGATACCCTGCTCACCAACACCAGCACCAATGCCTGCCAATCCAGTAGCAAGTCCTGCGCCAACAGCCAACAATCCGTACAATACTCCTGCATCTGCTACAACTGCCATTTTCCTCAATCCTCCTTTATATGAATATTACAACTCGATTTCTCAATTCGAACTACTGAATTCATGCCTTCAAGAACCTCCGGACATGTCCGAAGGGACTATACTCCACTCCACCACCATGTGCGCTGTAGAACTTGGTGAACATCTCCACGTAATGCAACCTGAGAGGATGCATGAAGGGAGACAGAATTCCCAGCAGGAAGTTGATGAAGTGCACTACCACCAGGATCATGATACCTGCAATGATGGCCGGTATCGTGAACTCTGCACTGTTGGTCGCTCCGCCGCTCAGCATGGGCATTATGACATAGAATGCCAGCTGGTTAGCAGCATAAGCCAGACCTACTGATGCCAGGCCAATGGCCAGAAGCCTGAGATATGAGATCAGATTGCTCACATACGATGGCACGTGAGCCAGACCCATAGCGCCTTCCGGACCCATAACCAGCATCACTATTGAGACTACTACTACGATGATGCCCAGATACGTCAATATCGACTGTCCCATGATCAATCCCAGGAGAGCTAAACAGAAGAACACCTGGAAGAGCATTACAGGCAGCCTCTCGAAATAGGCATGCTTCTTTTCGCCGTAATTCAGCTCAGTCTTGATACCGAGAATGGAACCAACACTGCAATGAATGACGCCGATAAAGATACTGGTTCCGATCAACAGCAAAACCGCATTAGTTGCCAGACGATCCAACGGGAATATGCCCAGCGGGCCCAACCTTCCCAGCGAGCCGAAAACACCTTCACCGAAATAGAGACCAGCCTCTTTTGCCAGCTCGATCTCATGCTCGGAAAGCTGTCCCATTATTCTGCCCCACAGACCCAGCGGGCCGAATATTTCGCCGAAGAAGACTCCGAAGATGATCGCCCAAACGCCACCGACCATGACGACGTTGATCAACTGCTGCCAGCCTGGAGTTCTGAACTTCTTTTTGAGCATCATCAGGACAAGCAGTGTCATCACGCCATAGCCGATATCTCCCAGAATCATGCCGAACATGATTGGGAAGAATACGAATATCAGCAACGACGGGTCAAATTCCTTGTACTCGGGAATAGCGAACAGCCTTGTGATCAGCTCATAGGGCTTAACCAGGCTGGGATTATCCATCTGGCTCGGCACGTCTTCGCCTTTCTCAACGAGATCATCCGCTTCTTTGTCCGCGATCAAGGAAACTTCGATCTTGCCGCCGGATGCGCTCTCCAGCTCGCTCTTGAGCCTGCTGAACTGATCTGCCGGAACATATCCATCAATGACGAAGGCGTTATCCGTCTCAGCAAACCTGAGTGGTGCCTCGGTCTTGCGGGTTTCCATGGACAGGAACTCATCAGTAGCCAGCATCAGATCTTCATATTGCTTCTTTATGTCGGCAAGCTTCTTTTGGAGGGGCGCTCTTTCGCCTTCCAGAGATTTGATGCTGCCTTCAAGAGTAGCAATAGCCGCGTCAACATTGCCCTCGAGCTTGGGTACGGATAGTTCCGAAAATCCATGCTCAGAGAGGACAGAAGATACCTCGCCGGCCTTATCTGCAGGCACAAATACAGCTACAAAAGTTGCATTCTTGGCGCTTCCGGAATAGATCTCATTTACCGGAGACACCTTCGCTACATCGGCATCAACTGGTGTTTTTGCCGTGCCGACGAAGGTCGCCAGAGATTCATAACCATAGTAAGCATCTAATGGCAAAGGCAATACTGCGAGCGGGGTCAGAGCTTTGATCTGATCCTGCTTGGATTTAACTTCTGCTTCGATTGCAGTGATACGCTCAAAGGTAGCAGTAACATCTGCACCGATGTTGTTGAGAAGATTATCCATCTCCGATAGAACCTGGCTCTCAGGATAGGTCTTATCAGGAGCCTTGTTTTTCAGATCAAGGTATCTGGTTATTGATCTGAGCTTGATGAGATCCTCGGAGTACTCTTTGGCTTTGCCAATGGGCTTGCCTAGCTCAAACTGAGGTTGGCTGCCATTATAGTTAACAATATGAAGCAGGCGCAACTCATGCAGCTTTTCTACGACTGGAGATATTACGCTCTTTGACCCGGCGACGACTACACGACTCATCTTTACGGGCCTAAGCATGTAACAACCCCATGAACTCCTTTATCAGATATTCAACTGCTTTGTCCAGCTTCGCACTAGCGCTGCCGCTCATCGAGCTAACACTCTTCTCACCGCTGTTGACGATCGATGTTTTCTTGGCTTTTACATCGTTCTCGGCTTTAGCAACGCTCTTGTTATAGTAGTCCTGTGCATCAGTCTCGGCGGATTTGACGAGGTTTGCAGCTTCAGTAGTGGCAGCGGCTATTCTTTTTTCCTTTTCGTCCAAGGCTCGCTGGACTGCTGCCTTGGCTTCAGCCTCTGCCGATTTAATTTTCGATAAGATATCGTCTCTAGCCATCTGATCCCTCTACTTCTTCCCTCACTACACCTCTTCCGTTTTTCAAACAGCGCTACATCACTTTTGGCTCGTGATAAACGTTCTGATCCATCCTCATCTACCAATATAAACTCTTCGGTTTTGATTTGAGGAGAGGGCTGAGTATTGGCTTTCGCCCTAAGATCCCCAGAATTTCAAGGCTGCTTCTAGCTCTCTGTGGTCTTTTGTATATTCTTTTAAGGGGATTTGCAGTCTCCAGGCATCTGCTGCCTGCACCATAGCCCTTGCCCCGGCGGTGGTTCCATCGGGATGGCCGCGTACTCCGCCTCCCGCCTGAACGATGCAGTCGATGCCGTAGCCGTCCAGGTTTCCATAAACTTTCCCTGGATAAACCCCGCATGATGCCACCGGGAAGACCCTCTTGTAGCCATGCCACTCCTCTCGCAGGGCATCACGGCAAAGATCATTTTCAAACGTTTCGCGCGCCATCTTGCCCATGTAGCTTCCCGTGTGCAGGTTGGTGCCGCCGGTCATGCGCACCAGCTTGGAGATGACCAGCATGGAGATGCCGAGCCTCTTGTCACAGGTGAAAGCTCCATGCATGGTCCTGTGCACATGAATGGGGAGAGAAATGTGCCTAGATAGATCCTCCAGAGCGGAGTTGCCGGTTGTCAGGACATCATAGAATGCTTTCTTGCCGGTCTCCTTTTCCACCTTATCCAGAGCCGCCATAACCGCTTCCAGATGGGGGATGATCGGGCAGAAGCTCTGATCGGTCATAGTCTCATCATCTTTGCCAGATCAAGTCCTCCGCGAACTGCTGCGGCAGCTACTGCAGCTGTTCCCTTCGGGTCCAGGCCCACCTTGGGCTTGACTATGGTTCCAATCAATGGGCGGTCGTAGGCCCCCAGTATTTTTCGCGCGTCTTTTGCTCGAATAGCTCCTCGGGAAAGCCTATCTCAACGTTATTTCCCTCCGCCAGGATCACCCTGGCCGCGAGAGGATTGTCCTGGCCTCGCAACGCATAAGAACTTCTGCCAAAGGGATTCCTGTTCGGTGCAAAAAACAAATATGATCCATAACAGCAATGTCTCTCGGCTGAGCAGAGGTGAAATGGCAGACTGCTCTGGCAAACGGCAAGAGGAGAAGCGAAACAGATTCTCAAGCCCAGGGGCCAACATCTTTATTATTGAAGATGACCCGAAAGAGTGCTAAAAATATAAGGAGAATCAATGAGTGAAGGTATAAATGATCATACTCGATACATCGTTGATCTGAGACGCCATATGTGGATGGATGGTATTGAGGTGGAGTTGCGGCGGCTCATCTGGCAGATAGCCGTGGTCGGCAAATACATCTCCGCTAAAATCCACGAATCAAACCGCAAGCTGGCCGGCTTCAAGAATGTCTACGGCGAGGATCAGTTGGCGCTGGACCGCATTTCCGATGACATATTGAAAAATATGCTGAAAAACTCAGGATTTGTTCGCGAGTATGCCTCAGAGGAGCTAAAGGATATCGCACCCATCGGCCAGGGGCAGGAAAAATATATTGTTACGGCAGACCCTTTAGACGGCTCTTCCCTGGTGGATACCAATCTGGCCATCGGAACGATCATCGGCATCCACAAAAATTCTGTATTTGATTGCGGAAGGAATTCAATGGTGGCCGCCCTTTATATCACATATGGGCCGCTGATCACTATGATTTACTCCGCAGGAAAGGGCGTGCATGAGTTCGTACTGGATCGCGAGGGAGAGTATGTTCTTTCCGAGGAAAATATCCGCCTCAATGAGAAAGGAGCAATCTTTTCGCCGGGCGGCCTGCGCAAGGATTGGACGGATGGCCATAAAAGATACATCGACCGGCTGGAGGCAGACGGCTACAAGCTGCGCTACAGCGGAGGCTTTGTTCCCGACATCAATCAGGTGATAATCAAGCGAGGGGGCATATTCTCCTATCCTGCGCTGAAGAAATCACCCCAGGGGAAACTGCGGCTGCTTTTTGAGCTTCAGCCCATGGCATTCATCATGGAGCAGGCCGGCGGCAGGGCTACAAACGGAAAAGAGGATATTCTTTCTCTAAACGTGACCTCTGTCGATCAACGATCGCCGATCTACATAGGCTCATCTGCGGAAGTCACTCTGGCAGAGCAATTTCTCTTCCAATAAATATGTTTCAGAGGATCAGCAATGATTTACGAGAATGAGGATCAGCTAATGAAGGGATGCAAATCCATTCTGGCCTATGATGGCAGAGATGTTAGCGTCCTGAATGAATCCAGGTTTCGGAAAGAGTTGATTGATGACTTAATCTTTACAGCGGTTTTCAGTCCGGACCCTGCTACTTCGCAAGCAGCGGGATTTCTGATTCGCCGGGGAGCAGCGGCCCTGGGAATCATTCCTGCGTCGATTCAACCCCTTTACGAAGCCATGGGTCGCAAAGAACTGGGCGGATTTACCGTTCCCGCAATCAATATCCGCGGCATCACCTATGATGTGGCGCAGGCCGTATTCCGTGCCGCAATCAAAGGGAATGTGGGGCCCATCCTCTTTGAAATCGCCCGTTCCGAAATAGGCTATACAAAGCAAAGGCCGCAGGAATACGCCTGTGCAGTTATGGCGGCAGCGATCAAATCCGGCTGGAGCGGCCCGATATTCTTGCAGGGCGACCATTTTCAGATAAATGCCAAAAAGTTCGCGGCAGATGCAGAAAATGAGACTCAGGCGGTTAAGGATCTGATCAAAGAAGCGATCGCAGCCGGTTTTTATAATATCGATATCGATACGTCCACACTGGTTGACCTCTCGAAGCCTACAGTCAAGGATCAGCAAAGGACCAACTTCACCCTTGCGGCGGAGCTGACCGCTTTGATTCGCGATCTCGAGCCCAAAGGCATCACTGTATCAGTAGGTGGCGAAATCGGCGAGGTCGGAGGCAAGAACAGCACGGTTGATGAATTGCAGGTTTTCATGGGCGGCTATGCCGAAGAGCTGAAAAAACGCGGATTGACGCTCAAAGGAATCAGCAAGATCAGCGTGCAGACCGGAACTACGCATGGCGGCGTGCCTCTGGCTGATGGAACAGTTGCCAGGGTTAAAATCGATTTTGACGTATTGGCAAAGCTTTCGGAAACCTCCCGGGCGCAATATGGTCTATCGGGTGCCGTGCAGCACGGCGCTTCCACTCTGCCCAATGAGGCGTTTGACCGTTTCCCTGCCACAGGAACTGCCGAGATTCATCTGGCTACCGGTTTTCAGAACATCATCTATGACAGCAAAGGCTTCCCGCCGGAGCTGCGAGCAAGAATTTATGATTATCTGAAAACTGAAATGTCAAAAGAACGAAAAGAAAAGGACACAGAAGAGCAGTTCATCTACAAGACCCGGAAAAAGGCCTTCGGACCGTTCAAGATGCAGCTTTGGAACCTGTCATCCGGCATCCGCGACGAAATCTGCGCCGAACTGGAAAAGCAATTCGCATTCTTATTTGATAAGCTCAAAGTCAATGGCACCAGGGCAGTCCTGGATAAATTCGTCAAGCCGGTTGATGTGCCTCTGAAGGGGCCCGAGGCGCTGAAAGGCTGAAGCGGCGGATGAGAATTGCTGCAGATCGATTACTTTGCCTTATCCTCTTTAGGATTGAGTTTTGCTCGTTTCACTTTTTTAGTATAAGACCTCGTTCTCGCGGCAGATTTCGTTTCCACCACAACCTCCCCCAAAGAGCTATCCACCAGGTCTTGCCTGCGATCCATGATCATCCCCCTTTTGGCCATCCTCTCTTTTATCATCCGCATGACCTCGTCTCTTCGCACAGAGAAGACCTCTCCGAGCAGCTCCATAGCCACGTCCAGCTCCCGGCCCACCTGAGGATCGCCGGACGCACCCCGACCGGCCAGATCGCTCAGATGATCAAGGGGCTTTTCTACCAGCTCAGAGGAGTACCTGTCCGGCTCCTCCCGATAGATCTTGAGCATGCCGAAGATGTGAGGATAAAATGGGGTTTCGGGACTGATCCGGTAGAAGGTGTTGGTCTTCTTCTTGGCTTCATCACGAGGCGAAGGCAGTATTCGGCGCTCCATGGTGACGATTCCCATGCGCTCCAGCTTGTCCAGCTTATTCATGAGAGTGGTCTGATTCCAGAATGGTCCGCCACCAGTGGGTCCATTGTCCCGCCAGATCTGGTTGAGCTGCACATACCCGCCCTTTCTCTTCAGGTAAATGAGCAGAGTAGCCAGCGGAGCTTGATCCCGTTGCAGGGCGGAGTAGCGGATGAACTCATCCAACATGCAACTTGGTTAGGGTGAATATACTCCATATTCCTTTCGGCTTATTCAAAGCATTTTTATTCCTTTTCGAGCATCTGCCTTACCATGCAAGCGATTATTCTCGCAGCGGGAGAGGGCAGCCGGATGCGTCCCTTGACCGCCAACCAGCCCAAGGTGATGCTGCCAGTGGCTGGCAGGCCACTACTGGAGCACATCATCCTGAGGGCTCGCAGCGCAGGCGTGGATCGTTTCGTCCTGGTGGTGGGATATGGAGCGAAGAGCGTGCGCTCTTATTTCGGCGACGGCAGCCGCCTGGGCGTAAAAATCGATTATGCCGACCAGGACAGACAGCTCGGCACCGGCCACGCCCTATTGGCCGCCCGGGAGAAGGCAGAAGACCGATTTCTGGTATTAAATGGAGATGTCCTGCCAGACGAGACATCCCTGATTGAGTTGGCCCGCAGCGGTGTTCCTGCAGTCTCGGCCATCGAGGTTATCGACCCCAGAAGGTACGGCGTATTTCTGGTGAAAGAAGACCGCATCAAATCCGTGGTCGAGAAGAGCGAGCATCCTCCCTCCAACCTGGCTAATGCCGGCATCTACCTCTTAAAAAGAAGCATCTTCGAGGCGATGCGATCGGCACCGCTATCCGAGAGGGGCGAGTACGAGCTGACTGACGGCCTGAACCTTCTGGCCTCTCAGGAGGAAATCAGAATCATCACCCTGAAAAGCTGGATGGAGATCGGCAGGCCCTGGGATATCCTGGCTGCCAACGAGATAATGCTCAGGGATATTAGGCCCACCATCTCCGGCAAAGTAGAAACGGGCGCGACAATATCAGGCAATGTGTCCATCGGCCTGGGGACAATTGTTCGCTCCGGAGCCTACATCGTGGGTCCTGTCCTGATCGGAGAGGACTGTGACATCGGACCGAACTGCTACATCAGGCCCACGACATCCATAGGCGACAGGGTCCGCATCGGAAATGCTGTCGAGGTCAAAAACAGCTCCATCGGAAACGACAGCAAGATAGGGCACCTCTCCTATGTCGGCGACAGCATCATAGCAGAAAGATGCAACTTCGGCGCTGGAACCATCTGCTCAAATCTGCGTCACGACAAGGGCAACATCAAATCCTTCGTCAAAGGCGAGAGGGTGGATAGCGGCAGGCGCAAATTGGGAGTGATCATGGGAGACGGCGTCATGACCGGGATCAATACTTCGATCTATCCAGGAACAGTTATCGACTCAGGATTCAGGGGACTGCCGGCGGCTATTCACAAGGGCCTTGTCCTTTCCCGCAAAGAGAGCTGAATATGACAAGCCTTTTGAAGGCAAAGGATAAACAGATGATGGAAATAAAAGGAATCGCAGCTTCAAGGAGGACTTGATGAGAGATTTTATTGCCATAGCAAAACCCATCATAGGCGATGAAGAGATCGGGGCGGTAACCGCGGTGCTGAAGAGCGGAATGCTCGCCCAGGGAGAAAGCGTTAAGCGTTTTGAAGAGGAATTCTCCAGGTACCTGGGCGTGAAGAACTCCATCGCGGTAAACAATGGCACGGTTGCCTTGGATCTGACTATGAAGGCCTTGGGGCTGAATCCGGGCGACGAGGTCATAACGCCGGCCTTTACATTCATTGCTACAGCCAATTGCGCACTCTATCAAGGCCTGCGTCCGGTCTTCGCAGATGTGGATGCCAGGACCTTCAATCTCGACCCCGATGACCTGCAAAAGAGAATAACTGCCCGCACCAGAGCGGTGATCGGAGTCCACCTCTACGGCCAGCCTTTCGACCTATCGGCCATATCGGAGATCTGTCAGGACAAGAAGATCATCCTGGTGGAGGACTGCGCTCAAGCCCATGGAGCCGAGTTTCACGGCCAGAAGGTGGGATCATTCGGCAAGGCAGGATGTTTCTCCTTCTATCCCACAAAGAATATGACCACCGGCGAGGGCGGCATGATCACCACCAATGATGACGAGCTGGCAGAACGTCTGCGCCTTCTGAGAAGCCACGGAGATACCGGCAAGTATAACCATATCTCGCTGGGATACAATTACCGGATGATGAATCTGCAGGGAGCCATCGGCCTCGCGCAGCTAAAGCGGCTGGAGGAGTTCACAGCCAAGAGAATTGAAAACGCGAAATTTCTCAATGACAATATCAAAATCAAAGGCATCACCATACCCTATCAGGCGAAAGATGTCCGGCACGTTTATCATCAGTATGTGGTGAGGGTGGAGGAGAGCTTTGCCGGGACCCGGGAGAAGCTGATGGATTACCTTCAGGCCAAGGGAATCGGCAGCGCTGTTCACTATCCCAGGCCAGTCTATGAGCAGCCGTTCTACAGAAATCTGGGCTACACCAGCGAGAGCTGTCCGGTATCTGAAGACGTCTCCCGCAGGGTGCTGAGCCTGCCCGTTCATCCTTCTCTCACCAAGGAAGACCTGGAGTACATCTGCGAGAAAGTCAATTCCTTCGAGGCCTGAGAATGGACGTTGGAGTCATCGGCGTAGGAGCCATGGGCCGAAACCATGTGCGGGTTTACTCGGAGATGAAAGGAGTAGACGCTATTTATGTCTATGATCCGGTCCAGGCAAGCGCAGAGCGTTCCCGAGAGCTTGCCACGATATGCAAATCACTTGACGATCTGCTGAGCCGGGTGGACGCAGTCAGCATCTGTGTGCCGACCAGATACCACTTCGATACTGCGAGGAAAGCAATTGAGGAAGGCATTCACTGCCTTATCGAAAAGCCCATCACATTGACGGCTGCGGAGGGAATTGATCTTCTGCAAATCATCCAGCGCAAAAAGGACGAGGGCAGAGGGCAGGTGGTAGGGGTTGGCCACATCGAGAGGTTTAACCCCATTGTGGCAGAGATGACTAAGATCGCCCAGCGACCTGATTATGTATCCATCAAGAGGCATAATCCCACCTCAAACCGCATCACCGATGCTTCCGTGGTAGAGGACCTCATGATCCATGACATCGATATCGCCTTCAATGTGCTTTTCAAGGGCGAGACGGATTGCAGGATATTCAGTGCCGGAAGCGCGAATATCTGCGAGGCTCTGGCAGTCTTTCCGGGATGCGTGGTCTCTATCTCCGCCAGCCGCCTGTCATCAAAGAAGTTCCGCACCTTTTATGTTGAATCCGAGGACTATACGGCAGAAGGTGACTTCATGACCCAGGAGGTCTACATCTATCGGAAACCCGGCAGGTACGGCGTGGAAAACGAGAGATACACCCAGGAGAACATCATTGAGAAGGTCCTGGTAAATAAGGTCGAGCCCTTGAAGGTTGAGCTGAAGACCTTTTTGGATTGCGCAAAGAGCGGCAAGAGCTTCCCGGTCACGCCAGAAGAGGCTCTGAGAAACCTGCAAATCTGCGAGCAGATCAAGCAGGGATTGCGGATCAATAAGCCACAATAAGCCATAGGACGATACGAGGAAGAGATGCAAGAAGAAAAAAGCAGCTACTATGTCCATCCCACGGCCATAGTAGAGAGCGAGGCAGTCGGTGAGGGCACAAAGATCTGGCATTTTGCTCATGTGCGGCGTGGCTCCAAGATAGGAAGCAACTGCAATATAGGAAAGAGCGTTTACATCGATATCGATGCTGAGATCGGCGACAATGTGAAGGTCCAGAACTTCGTCTCCGTTTACAAGGGTGTTGTCATCGAGGACGATGTCTTTGTGGGCCCTTCTGCCACCTTCACCAATGATCTGTATCCGCGGGCATTTATCTGGGACGAGAGCCATGTCTCTGCCACCCGCATCTGCCGGGGGGCGAGCATCGGGGCCAATGCCACAATCGTCTGCGGCATAACTGTGGGTGAGTATGCCATGATCGGCGCGGGAAGCGTTGTGGCAAAAGACGTGCCGCCCTTTGCCCTCATGATCGGCAATCCCGCCCGGCTGAAAGGTTACGTCTGCTACTGCGGCAACAGGCTGACAGAGGATGCGGCACAATCCACCTGCAAATGTCCCGCCTGCGGAAAGATCGTTAATATTAAAAAGAGCAGACAATGAAGGGCGCTTCATTGAGGAAGGTTAATAGAGATGTCTGAAGAGCACGCAAATATTGCAGTTATCGGCCTTGGCAACGCCGGACTGCCTTTGGCTGCGGTTATCGCGGACAGCGGCATTGCAGTCATGGGCCTTGATATCAATGAATTGCGCTGCCGAATGGTAAACCGGGGGGAAAATCCCATACCGGAAGAAGCGGGTTTAGAGGAGCTGATCAAGGAGCACGGTGGAAAGAGGCTCGTAGCTACGCCGCGATTCGGAGATGCAAAAGACTGCAAGACCTTCATAGTAATCGTGCCCGTCTTTGTGGACGGGGGCAATAATCCTGATTTTTCCATTATGCGGAAGGCGCTTTTCTCACTGGGCAGGATCCTGAAGAAGGGAGATCTGGTCGTTTTAGAGACGACCTTTCCGCCAAAGACCACCGAGAGGCTGGTGCAGGACTGGCTATGCGAGTCCAGCGGCCTTTTAGCCGCCGACTTCTTCCTGGCCTATTCACCGGAGCGGATAATGACCGGCTATAGCATCTCCAGGCTTCGGGAGTTTCCAAAAGTTATCGGCGGCAGGGACGAAGAGAGCGGGATGATTGCCTATCAGGTTTACAGGAAATTCATCAACAACCTTCATCTCGTCTCCTCGGCGAGAGTGGCGGAGATGATCAAGGTCATGGAGGGCTGCTATCGCGATGTGAACATTGCTCTGGCCAATGAGCTGTTCAAGATCTGCCAGGAGCTGGAAATCGACTTCTTCGAGGCAAGAGACAAGGCCAACCACCAGTTCTGCCACATTCATCTGCCTTCTACCGGCGTGGGAGGCCATTGCATTCCCGTTTACCCCTGGTTTCTCATAAGGGAGATGGAGAAGAGAGAGCATTCCGGCAATTGTCGCCTTCTTCGCGCCGCTCGAGAGATCAACGACGAGATGATCCACTACTGGGCGGAAAGGATCTTGCTGGAGTGCCTGAAGATCAATAAGCCGCTTGTTAGCATCAAAATCTGCATCAAGGGCATAACTTTCCGGTCCGGCGTAAAGGAGTTCTATCACAGCCGCAATCAGGCGCTGGCCAGGCTGCTCATGGAAAAGGGGCTGGACGCCTACGTATATGATCCGCTGCTTAGCGAAAATGAGGTGAGGACAAAAGGCCTGCGCTATATCGACCCGCAGAATGCAGATCTGATCTTCGATCCCTTCCTTCTCACCTTCGAGCGTTCTGAGAGATGATAGAAACGGAGCAAAGAAGGACGCTGAGATGAGGATACTTCTTCTGTCCAACCAGCCAGAGAGGACGACGCGGCTGATGATGTTCAAAGCCACCCTGGAGAGCCAGGGCCAGCAGGTCATTGTGCCCAAATTCAGCTCCCGTGGCTGGCTGCAAATAGCCAGAGAGGCAAAAAAGGTGCTGGCAAAGGAAAGGCCCGATGTGCTGCACCTCTTCAATGTTCCGGACATCATCTTTCATGGACTGGGCAAGCTGAAGGGCTCAAGCTACGGAAAGCTCATTTACGACTACCGTTCCCCCTGGGGGGTGGAGCTGCAGATGAGCTTCGGGCCTCTGGCCAGGCCGGCTGGCGAATACTTTGAGAAAGAGCTGGCAAAGGCGGCAGATGCTATCACCGCCGTAAACAGGCCATTGGCCGACAAGGTGGGGACCTACGTAGCCGGGATGAATAAGCCCCTTTTCATTGTGAACAACTATCCGGCAAGAAGTTTTCTTCAAAAAAGCAAGGTTTCAGGCTCCTCAAAAATCTCGGTATCATCAGAAACCGATGAGCAGCCTATTGTCTTCATGGGCAGAATCAGCCGCCAGGAGGGCATAGGAAATCTGCTCCGCCTTATTCGAAATATTCCTGAGCAGCCTTTCTGGATTATAGGCGACGGGCCCTTTTCACGCTGGTATCTCAGAGATCTTCCCAATAACGCCCGGTTCTTCGGCTGGCAGCCGCATGATAAGGTGGCAGGACTGATAAGCCAGGCCAGGATCTGCCTGATACCGCACAGCGAGAGCCTGCTCACCCCCTATGCGACCGATCGAAGCGTCTGGAAGCTCAATGAGTACCTGCTGCTGGGAAAGACGGTGGTGGCCTCAGGGGTAACCCAGGAGGAGACGAGGAAGAACCTGGTGATTGTCAAGAGAGAAAAGCTGGAGGAAGCTGTGCGGGACTGTCTCCAGCGTGAGCCGCAGAGGCTTCTGGCAGAGGACTACAGGTTCTGGGACAGGAACGACCGGACGATCCGAGAGGCTTACGAGAGCATTTGAAAGAAAGCCTTCCTCGTGGCTGTATATCGTCAAAAAAGAGAGATTGCCGCACCAGTTATTCTACCGTGACGCACTTAGCAAGATTTCTGGGCTTGTCGATTGGTAGACCCAGCTTATTTGCGGTATAGTAAGAGAGCAGCTGCACCGCCACAGTACAGAGAACCGCAGAGTAGACTGGCTGGGTCTGTGGCAGCTCAATTACGTGGCTAGCCACCTTGGCAATATCCGGATCGCCTTCTGTGGCAAAGGCTATTACCTCAGCCCCACGGGCACTTACCTCTTTTATGTTGGACTGGATCTTCTTGCCGCAGGTGGCCAGAGCCACCACTGGCGTTTTTTCAGTGATCAGAGCCAGCGGCCCATGCTTGAGCTCTCCACCGGCATAGCCCTCTGAAGGTATGTAGGCGATCTCTTTCATCTTCAGAGCGCCCTCCAGGGAGATGGGATAGAGATAATCCCTGCCGATAAAGAAATAGCAGCTTGCGCCTGCATAGTGTTCGGCGATCTCCCGGATCTCCTCTCTCTTTTCCAGCACCCTCTGCACCATGCCTGGCAGCTTGGTCAGATCGATGAGCATCTTTCTCGCCTGGTCGGGAGTAAGATGGCCTCTGGCTCTGCCCAGACGCACTGCCAGCAGAATGATGGCCACCAGCTGGGAGGTAAAGGTCTTGGTAGCGGCCACGCCGATCTCGGGGCCGCAGCGGGTATAGATCGTGCCATCCACCAGCTCGGCAACGGTCGAGCCCAGAACGTTGGTGATGGCCAGGCTTCTCAGGCCGCAGGTCTTGGCCTTCTTCAGAGCGAGCAGAGTATCTGCTGTCTCTCCGGACTGGGTGATTCCCAGGAGTAGATTTCTGGGACGCACCTGAAGGTTCAGGAATTCGGATGCCACCTCCACATCGACCGGCAAGCCAGCTGCACGGGCAAAGAGGTTCTTGGCCAGCAATCCTGCATGGTAGGATGTACCGCAGGCGATGATGGTCACCCTCTCCAGGCCCTTAATCTCCTCATTGCTGATGCCCAGATCCAGCCGCACATCTCCTTCGATCTCAGAGATGCGCCCGGCGATGGTCTCACGAATGGCCCGCGGCTGCTCATGAATCTCCTTGAGCATGAAATGCGTATAGCCGCCCTTCTCTGCGGCATCCGCACTCCAGTTGATGCGCTCGACCTGCATCTGGCGGGGCTGGCCCGATCTATCCGTTATCAGAACCCGATCTGCATAGATCCTGGCGATCTCCCCGTCCTTCATGCGGATGACATCTTTGGTATAGGGAAGCAGAGCCGGAACATCGGATGCCACATAGACTGCCGACTCCCCCTTTCCCAGCACCAGAGGGCTGTCCTTTCTTGCGCAGACCAGATAGGGTGAACTGGCTGCGAGAACCGCCACAGCATAAGAGCCTTCTACTTCTTCTAAAGCCGCCCTTACTGCGGCATAAAGATCGCCCCTATAATGAGAATTTATGAGATGCGCTAAAGCCTCGCTGTCCGTCTCAGATGAAAACTGGTAGCCCGATTTGGTGAGTTTCTCTCTTAGCACGAGGTAGTTTTCGATAATGCCGTTATGCACTATTGCGATCTCTCCAGATGTGTGGGGGTGCGCATTCTGATCGCTCGGCTTGCCGTGCGTTGCCCAGCGTGTATGGCCGATGCCCATGCACTCGCCCGGACAGCCTTTGGATTGGTAGACCTTTTCCAGGTCTGCTATTCGACCGGCGGATTTCATGACCTCAATTCCGTTCCCGGACTTCATGGCCACACCTACCGAATCGTAACCCCTGTACTCCAGCCGTTTCAGAGTATCAAAAAGAATCGGCCCTGCCAGCTGATCGCCGATATAAGCCACAATCCCGCACATTAGCCAATCACCCTGCTCTCTCTCTCGATCCAGCCGCGAATTGATACTCCTGATCCTATGCGCGCGCCGGTGCCAACAATCGTCCCTGGGGATATCAGAACTCTACTTCCGAGTGTTACATCATCGGCCAATATCGCCCCGAACTCCGCCCTCTCAAAGGCATCCTCCAGATCCACCACAGATGGTCCCGTCTCGACGACCAATTGGTCACCCAGTGCGCAGCTTGATCCGATGACCGAATCTGAGATAATTGATGCCGATCCGATCCGTGCATCATTCATGATAATGCTGTTTCTCACCTCAGAATGCGAGCCAATTCGCACCGAGTCGCCTATGGAAGTAGACGGCAGAATTGTGACTGATGAGCCGATATCGCAATCCTCTCCAATGCAGATCGGTCCCACCAGATAAGATCCGGAGCGGACAATGCTGCCCTTGCCTACTCCCACCGGGCCTTTGATTATTGCGCCCGCTTCAATCTCGCCCTCGATTTTTGTCTCCTTCATTCCCAGAGCAAGGTTATTGGCATTGAGAAGGTCCCAGGCAAATATGGCATCGGACCATATGCCTTTGCTGATCACGGGTACTACATCCCTTCCCTCTGCAATCATCTGAGATAGGGTCTGTGTCAACTCATAGGATCCTCTCTCTGAGATGGGAGTATGACGAAGGTCCTCGAAGATGGCCTGGCTGAATTTATAGGCTCCCGTATTGATAATTCCTGAACACGGCCGTCCGGGCTTTTCAATTATCGCCTTTACCCGCTCTTGTTGTACCATCAAGACGCCATAGTCTCCGGAATGCTGCCTGAGAGCTGCAAGTATAACGTTTTCTCCTTCGGACGCAATCAATTCCTTAACTGCCCGAGCATCTATGAGATTGTCTCCGTTGACTACGAGAAACTGCTCATTGACATAGCCTTCCGCCTTTCGCAGGGCATGGGCCGTGCCTAGAAGCTCATTCTGTTCAATATAGGTTATCTTTACGCCAAAATCAAGACCATCCTCAAAATAGTCCATGACTCGCTCTTTTTGATAGCCCACTACTACGTAAAGATCCCGAATATCGTTCGCAGCCAGAGCCAGGATGACATGCTCCATGAAAGGACGGTTTCCTACAGGAAGCATAACCTTGGATCTGGTCTGGGTAAGCGGCCTGCATCTGCGGCCTTCTCCCGCCGCCAATATGACTGCCTTCAAATTTATCACATTCCGGATTCCAATAACTCATTTGTGTTGCTCAGCCTGGCTTTAGATCTTTTCGGTCAAATATTCATAAAAATTGTGACTGGTGGCAAAAAAACGGAAAAGGCCCAGTCTTTTATACATGCAGGGATCAAGAGGTTCATTCGAGGACGAAAGGTTAAATGAAGATATTGGTAATACCCACAACGGATTGGATCAGGCATCCTGTTCCCAATCGACTCAATTTCATCTTCGACATTCTGGCAGAAAAGCATGATGTGTATGTGCTGCATTTCGGCCTTTTGAGGTTTTCCAGGCTTTCGGCCAGGCAGACTAAATGCAAGCTTGTGGATGCCAGCTGGATAAATGCCGAGGATCCATCGCTCTATTACATACTGAACTTTCCCTACCACCTCTGGAAGATAAGGCAAATTGCAAAGAAGCTGCAGATAGATGTGATACTGTCCACCAACATCCTCCCATCCTTTGCGGCGAATTTTGCGCACCCGCCCATCGTATTCGACTACCTGGATCATCTCGAGGAATCAGCATCCATCTACTATCCCGGATCGGCCCTGGGCGAAATCGTCAAGCAAGTGGTAAGGCAGATCACCAGGTACAACCTGCGCGCAGCGCGCTCGGTGATCACAGTTACTCAGGAGCTATCATCCTTTCTGCATGACAATGGCATAAAAGACATAACAGTAATTGCCAATGGAGTGGACACGAGGCTCCTCCGGCCGCTCTCAATGGAGGAAGCCAAGAGATCTCTGGGTCTCAAAGGTGTGGTTCTGGGCTATGTGGGCTCGCTTGAACACTGGGTGGATCTGGAGACGGTAGTATCAGCGATGCCCGAGCTGGATGCCACATTGCTGGTTGTAGGGCCTGGCCTTTTTACCGATTATGGGGACGAGATCAAGAAGATGGCCAAGGACCATCGCGTTCTGGACAGAATTGTCTTCACGGGAGCGGTGGAGTATGGGCAGCTTTCTCGCTATATTTCTGCTATGGACATTGGCCTCAATCCCCTGAAGATGATGAAGAAGAACGAGTACGCAGCGGGAGGAAAGGTCTTCAATTATCTGGCATGCGGCAGGCCGGTTCTCTCCAGCCGCATGATATCCCTGGAGAAGCTGCTAGGCGATGATATCTACTACTATGATGATGTATCCAGCTTTGCCGCTCAGGTAAAGAACATCCTGGCCGCGAAGGGCGGCGAAAATAGATACAGAACCCTGGCGGAGAAGTACGACTGGAGAAAGATTGCGAGAAGTTATGAGAATGTCCTGGAAGACGCATCAAAGACTCAAGGATAAAGGTCCCTCAACTTGTGTGCGATCTTATCAGAGTCGTGAACCGTCTCGACATAATTTCGGCCTCGTTTCCCCAAATCCGCTCTCAGCTGAGGATCTTCTATGAGCAACCGCAGATTTTCCAAGAGATTATCGATGGATGTGTTCAACATGGGTTGAGAGGGCATATGTCCCTGCAGGTCTTCTCTCAAATAAACGCAGACGGGCTTGCCGAGGGCCATGCACTCCTGTGCCAGCATGCCGTACCATCCGATCAGCAATTGATCAACAACTATATCTGCATGTTTATAGTATTCTATTGCATCCTTGTGGGATGTATTCTCCACCAACATCAGCTCAATATTATAACCTTCATTTTTTAAATTTTTTATGGCTCTTAATACATGTTCAGTCCCCTTTAGCTGCCTCCTGCTGGGTGCATGCAGTATCTTGATGGGGCCCCGATTGCTTGCGGAAATATTGCCTGAACCTACGTAGGGGTACATTTCAATATCCAGCGGATTTGGCACCCATATCGCATCCCTGGACCACTCCAGAAGATCGGGGGTTGAGACAAAGATTCGCTGAGCCAGCCGGGAATATAGCCAGTGCTCCCCTTTCTTCCTGATATCTGTGCCGTGATGGTGCATTACTACCTTTTTGCCAAGCAGCCTCCACAAAGGAAAGTCAAACCCAAAAGGAAGGCCTGATGAGTAATGAAAATGAAGGAGATCATAGTCTCTGGCTATTGGGAAGAGCAGGGGCATTTTTTTCAGCAAATTTAATGGATTTTCAAAGTAAATTGAGCGGCGGGACGAGTAATCCAGCTTTATTGGAAAGTGATAGTCAGTTGGATACCCAAAATCCTGGAACTCAAACGATAATACATCACTCCTCTGGCCCAATCGCCTTTGCGCTGCGCAAAGCCCCTGAGGAACTCCCGCGATAGAGCCGATATGCAATATTGAGTCCATGAGGATCCTTCTTATTTTTATTATCAGCATTTTCTATGAGTGCAGCGACATCTTTTGCTGCAGCCCATCTGATAAAAAGGCAGCCGAACCGCACATTATACTTGCTTCACTGCATAGTTTTATATATACTTTATCTCAATAACGATTCAGGAGACTGGAATTGCTTGGCAGCTCATTAGTCGGCAATTATATTCTGCACAATGGCGTTTTTGTTCAAAGGAAGGCAAGAGGAGTGGCATCGGGATGATCAAGCTTTTTGCCGTTGTAAATGCGTCGATTCTGGATGATCTGGAGGCGAATTTATCTGCAACATATACAAGAATACACTATTTGATTAATGGATTGAGGGATTTTCCTGATTTGGACGTGAAATGCATCCATTTCAAGCAGCTGACCGGGAAAACTTTTCTGCCAATTCTATATAACAATTTGATTAAGACAAAGGCGGCAATTCAGAGCGCTGCGATATTAGCAGCGAACAGGCCAGTGGCTTTTTTCGTCTATCCTCATTCGCTAACTACGATACAAAACAGGTGCCTATTCTGCTTATGCAGGCTGCTTCAATTGGATATTGTCCTGGATATCCAGGATACTGTTGAACAGGCACAAGCAATCGGAACTGGAAAATCCACATTGAATAAAGAACAAGAGGACTATTATTTTAAAAAAGCCGATTTGGCACTGGCCCTAAATCCGCCCATGTGGAACCATTTGATGCTAAAATATAAAATAAATAGCGATAAGCAAGTTGCATTTGTGCCCAATGCCTATGAGGAAAATCTCATAACTATATTCCCTGATAGATATAAGAGCATCGATCGCAGATTCAACATTTGCTACCTGGGGGGACTGACGAAGAACCGGGGCATAGAACTGCTCTTGGAAGCCTGTCAACAATTGCGCAAAAGGCATCCCTATCTGAAATTATTTCTCTATGGATCCTATGGAGAAAGCATGCCAATGGGGCTCAAGAAGGCAATCGAAGATAGCGATTTCATCATCCGAACGCAGATTCCGAGAAAAGATCTGCCTGATGCCCTGCACGATGTCGATCTTTTTGTTATGCCATACGATCCAAAAGAGAGTTATATGAATTTCAGTTCACCGACAAAGCTTTTTGAATATATTGGCACTGCTAAGCCCATAATCTGCACTAAATGCGAATCACTTGTGGAAATTGGCAAGTATGGGGGCATAATATATATTGACTATGACGCTCTCGACCTGGAGATGAAAATAGAAATGCTGATCTCAAATCCGGAAATTCGTGAAAAGCTCTCAGAGGATCTCATCAGAATTAGACCAAGCCATACCTGGAAAGAGAGAGCAAAAACAGTCCATGACGCATTAATGCGTTTATAAACCCATCATTTTTTCTGATCGCGACCTAGAATATGGTGAGCCTTTTATACCAGGCTCTGCAAAATAAGCGTATGCAGGAAGCAAAGAAGTTTGCGTTAGATGTAAGCCATACGTTTATCGCATCGATAATTAATATGCTTCTGGTTTTTGTGATATCCATAATTTTGGCGAGACACCTGGGCGCATATGATTTGGGACTATATCGGTTGACATATACATTTTATGGGGTTGCTACCATGGTGGGTGCTTTAGGAATCCCCGTAGCGGTTATAAAATATGTGGCTGAATACAAAGAGGAAATTGCTAATTTGGATAGGGTGGTCTCTGCGGCGATTATTACTTCCATAATTGCAGGATTTATAATTAGTATTATTATGTATTTATTTTCTCATAATGCAGCAGATATATTCAGAATGCCACAGATGGAAAGCCAACTGATGCTGCTCTCGCCGGTTTTTCCATTTATCCTGGTAAATGCCGTATTGTATGGCGTTCTAAATGGGCTTCGCAAGATGAAGACTTACGCCATAGCATTGATTCTCCAGCAAACGCTAATGACAGCGTTCACGGTCATTTTGATCTATTATGAATTAGGAGTTTCTGGCGCAATAATCGGCATCGTAATCTCTTCAATCGGTGTGTCTGCGTACTTAGCCTACAATTGCAGGAGTTATATTCATTTGATACTGGATGGTTACCTGGAGACAACCAGAAAACTGACAACATTCGGAGCCAAGATGTTCGGCGCCAATTTGATAAATATGATAAATCTCCAGGCGGATGTTGTATTTCTGGGCTACTTCCTGACTGCTACAAATGTTGGATACTATTCCGCTGCAACGGGATTGAGCAAATTCTTTTTAGTCGTTCCTCAGGCCATTCAGACCGTTTCCTACCCGGCTACATCCGAATACTGGGCTAAGAAGGATATACTTGGACTTCAGAACATGATTGACAAGAGCGTGAGATATTCCGCTCTTGCTCTTATGCCGACAGGTCTTGCCATTGTTTTCTTTGCAAAGGAGATTGTTGTCAGGATATATGGACAGGGATTTCAGCAATCTGCTTTGCCTTTACAGATATTGTTGCTGGGAACAGTAATTTTTGGAGTCGCATGCACATCCATAGGAGGTTCGCTTGCAGGAATTAATCGTCCTGATTTAAGCCTGAAAGCTGCGGGAATAAGCGCTACGGCAAATGTAATTTTAAATGTTGCACTTATACCTAGATTCGAAGTGCCTGGGGCTGCCTTGGCCACATGCACATCATTGATTCTAATGACGGCTTTATTCGGATTAATGACCCTGCAAACATTATCAATAATACTCAATTTAAAATGGCTGGCGATGATGATTATCGCGGCTCTCATAGGATTCGCCGCCTTTGCCGCAGGTACTATATTCCTGAATCAATACATCCTCGGTTCGATTATCATAGTTATATACACTGGCATGGCATTGAGAATAATTCTAAAAAAAGATGAAATAGACGAGATTATTTCAATTATCAAGTCGGCGGGGAAGAATAGAATCTAGCCGCTAGAATGCGGAATAGATATAATTTGTGCCACTGCCTGGGGAAAACCAAATCAACGCAAAAAATACCGCCATCAGATACACCATCCAGTACTTTAGTTGCAGAGAACTGAGCATGCCGACCCAGTCTTTGCTGCAAAATTCATTTCGATATAATGCTATCAGAGCCACATAGAATCCAAACAATAGCAGGAACGGCATCGTCTCCTTTATAAATCCAAAGACCAGGCTCGTATATTGCAGTCGAGAGAGAAAATCCCAAAAGATGAACTTATTCAGACAGTAAATAAGATCATTCAGATCATTCACTCGAAAAATAAGCCAACCTAAGGAGACCAGGTACTGAGTTGCCAAGACCCCCAGGGCAGTCCAATATCGAGTCTTTGATACCTTATTCATTCCCTTGATCAGAGATAAATCCCTGAAGATAAGCCTGTGGGCGGAGAGAAGAAAACCATGATAAGCTCCCCATATCAGAAAATTCCAGGAAGATCCGTGCCACAATCCACAAAGGGCCATAGTTAACAGAAGATTCAGATGGGTACGCAAGGCTCCTGCACGATTGCCGCCCAGAGGTATATAGAGATAATCCCTGAGGAAACTGGAAAGAGATATATGCCACCGGCGCCAAAAATCGCCTGGATTGAGGGCAAGATATGGATTATTGAAGTTTGCAGGATACCTCAGTCCCAGTATCCTCACGCTCCCTATGGCAATATCACTGTATCCTGAAAAGTCGCAATAGAGCTGGACAGCAAAAATTACCGTGGCCAATATGATCCGCAAGGAATTGTATTTTGTCGGATCTGCGAAGATTGGATCAACAAACCGGACGAGATTGTCTGCAATTACCATTTTCTTGATCAAACCAATTCCGATAAGGGTAATGCCGTATTTTAAATTTGAAGCTGAGACGCTCAGACGTCTCATGGAGCCTATCTGATACAAGAAATTCCTGGCTCTTACTATGGGCCCGGAGGTTATCTGAGGAAAGAATGCGACAAATAAAATATATTCTTTCAATGAGGATATAGGGCTGAGACGACCAAGATAAATGTCAAAAACATAGCTTAAGCTTTGAAAGGTGTAAAAGGATATGCCTAGAGGCATCATCAGGCCTGATGCGTCAAGGATGGTACAATGAGCAAAAGAGCCCAATGCTGCGCCCATAAGGTGAGACAAAATGCTGGACAATTGGTCTGAGTACTTAAACAATGCCAGCTGTCCCAGAGCACAGATGATGGATAGAGCGAGATAGAGTCTTCGCCGTCTAATTGAACTCTCTTGATAGATGGCTTGTCCTGCGCAATATGTGATCAGGGACACGAAGAATAAGCATAGAATGAGATAGCCGCTTGAGAGAAGATAAAAAAGACAACTGGCAAACAGCAAGAATGCCACTTGATTTCGGCGAAACTTGAAAAGAAGGGTAACCATTACCACAATGGCAAAGAAGATCAGATATTGCAGGCTATTGAATATCATAATGCCGCGCTCTCTGTGATTAATTTTGCCATATCCTCGGAAAATGCCTTCCTTCCCAGGTAATTGAGGTGAGTCAGATCGCTAAAACATTGGGGGCCATAGCGGCGCTCATAATCGTAATAACTGGATTTCGTCAAGTTAAGGTACGAGAAATAATTGCGTCGAGTGTCATCCGAGATCTTATCCGAGAGCACGGGGTTAAGTGGCATATTGATTATCACGACAGAAATGCCTTTGGAATGCAGAAGCCTGAGTGTCTGATTCAGAGCCAACTTTTGATTATTTTCCCTCGGGCTAACCACATATTTGTCAAGCGTATCCCGGGAATTGTTTATTCGAATGAGGAGCAAATCATAAGTCAGATTCTCGCTGAAAGCGGGCTGAACCTTGAAATTTTTGGCGGCTTCTTGCTCAGAAGTCTCGCTAGTCCGGAGCAAATTCAAGATACTTGGGACTATAAACTTTCTTTGATAGAACTTCTGGTAAACGGGATTCATATCGATTAGCTCGATTTCATCGGCGCTGAAAAGCGATCTCGAATAATTGTCCAGCTGCATATCTCTCGATACAAGGACAAGATCGTCCGCAGATATATTGAAGGATGTATCATTGACAGCATAATAAGTCAACCCGATGATAACCATTCCGGGACGACATTCGCTCATACTGGCAGCCTCAGTCAGCCTCCTTAAAGGTGTATCCGCGGGATAGCCAAGGTTATACGTCTGAACATTCATATTGCCATCGCCATTGATGAGTTTATCAATAAGGCTGCAATCGATGTCCGCTTCAATTTGGCTGCTTCCGATAAAAAAGACTCTTTTTTGTGAATCATCCTCTAAGGTTCTATAAAGGTTGAAAATATTAACCACCCTATTGGATTCATCCAGATACGGCTTTACAAATAAGTGCAAAAACAACCCATTAGCAATAATAGCTATTATAATAGTCGCTAATAATATCAGGATTATATTGGTCCGATTCTCATCCATCAAGCAAAAGGTGAAACCAGCCCATAATCTTAATTGCTTCGCTCAAGTGCCGGATAAATAGCCTCATTAATCCCCGAATCAATAGTCCGCACATTCAGCGTGACCGCCATTCTTAACAGGCTGGGGGATATTTCAATATGAGCCTCTGCGCTCGGTCTCAGCCAGATAGTGATCCAGCTGATCCCTGATGATATCCCTTATAGTATGCTCTTTCTGGAATCCGAGCGATTCTATCTTCTTCGTGTCCGAAAGCAATATGGGAACCTCAGCCGGCCTGAACCTCTGCGGATCGAAAACGATTTTAATCTCTTTGTCTCCGGCCTTCGCCTTTACGCCGCCATCCTGAGCCGAAAACTCCAGCTCACTTCGCAGCATCATGCCGTCGATCTTCGTCTTTTCAAAATCAAGGCCAAAGATCTTCGAGTTATCTGGTTCATTGGGATCCCTTACGACCTTTTCTCCATTGAGTGTCTCAATTCTGCTCACCGGATAGCCTGCTTCTTCAAGGCTCATCAGCAGATAGCTCATCACAGAGTTGGTCCTCATGGAGCCCTGGTTGTAGACATCTCCCCATCTGCCCTTCTCTGCCAGGAGCAGATAGCCGTTTATGACATCGTCCACGTGGCTCCAATCGCGAAAAGCGTTTACATTTCCGATGGTTATGGCATCCTGCTCACCGAGCTTCAGCTTCATAACCTGGGAAGTGGCAACTGATGTTACAAACATATTGCCTCTGCCTGCTCCTTCGTGGTTAAACCCGCGAGAGATGATGGTCTTGACTCCGTAAGAGTGCCAGTAATTCCTCATCAGAAAATCGCCGTAGACTTTGCTCACTGCATAAGGAGACATGGGCCGGAGCGGGTTGGTCTCGGAGATGGGAACTTCAGGTATATTCAGCGGAGCAGGAAATACGCAGCCGTGTTTCTCCAGTGCCTTTTTGTATTGCTCTTCAGAGGTGATAACCAGGCCGTACTCCTCGCTGCTTCCTGCGAAGACCACCACGCTGTCTACATCCTTTATCCTGATAGCCTCCAGGAGGTTCGATGTGCCCCAGCAGTTGCATAGCATGGTCTCATTGGGATCTGCAAAAGATCGAGGCACAAATGACTGGGCGGCAAGATGAATGATAAAATCCGGATCGCTGGCGGTAAGAGCGCTTCCTACGCTCGATATGCTCTCCAGGTTGCCTTCTACCAGATGAACGGCATCTTTCAGGCCAAGGCGCAGCAGGTTATGTGCCACTCTTCCATCCGCTCGGCGGCGTATCAAGCCAAAAACATTTGCACCACGGTCTGCCAGCCGCTTGGCCATTATTGAGCCAACAAATCCGCTGATTCCAGTGATCAGAATATTTTTGCCTGAATAGTCCAAGGTTACCACCGCCTTATCTCGCATAGGATTTGAGAAGCTCTTTTACTCCGTCTGCAAGATCGTACCTTGCCTTGAAGCCCAGCACCTTCTCCGACTTTGCTGTATCCGAGAGCGTGTGCTGAACATAGTTCTTTATTGGATTGGGCACATATTGCGGTTTTATATCCAGTCCGATGCATGCATTTAAAACCTCGACTGCCTGATTAAAGGTGTAGGCCTTTCCAGTACCCACATTCACAATGCCGTGATAGTCCGATTTCATAGCCAGCTGCAAGGCGCGCGTCACATCTTTAACAAATGTGAAATCCCTCGTCTGGAGGCCATCCCCGAATATTACGGGCGTTTTTTTATCCTGCATCTCCCAGAGAAACTGAGTAACCATGTTAGCATATTGCTTCTTGGCAGTCTCCTTCGGTCCGTACACCGAGAAGAACCTCATGCCCACCGAGTCGACGTTATAGAGCAGCTGGTAGAGCTCTGCTATTCTTTCCATGGCAAAACGGGCTTCCGTATAGTAGTCTGTTACTCTGATGGTCATGTCTTCGCGATGGGGCGGCAAAAGGCCGTTGTAGAGGGAGGAAGATGAGGCGTAAACCACTCGTGATCCTGATTTTTTGGCCAGCTCGAAGACGGCTATGAAGCCGTTGATCGCTTCGCCCACCAGGTAAGGATTGCTCTTGTACATCGGAGAAGAGGATGGAATTCCCAGATGGTAGATCATCTCAGGATGGAGATTCATTCCTGAAAGGTCATTGCAGCTTCCCTGAATCAACCTTAAGCTGCCATCTAAGCCTTTTAGATTTTCTGGACTTCCGGTATGCATGTTATCCAGGACTACTACATCTTCTCCTGCTGCTAGAAGTTCCTCAACCAGGTTCGATCCGATAAATCCTGCTCCTCCAGTAACCAGCGTGCTCAAAACTCAAGTCCTCCTATCAACCGGACTGTCATAAGGATAGCTAGTTAGTAAGCTTTTTGGCCTGATCTAAACCTCAAGCGATGACTGGCTGCCATGCTGTTCCTGTGGCTATCTGACCATGCCTGCCAGCTACATCGGAGATTCAAAGCTCAAATCTGCAAAGGGCGTCTTCGATTGCACCTGTTTCAAAGCACCTGGCGAGGCACAATTCCCGAGAGTCTATTGAAATAATATTACTGTTTTTTTAAACCTTGCCAATAATACCCGGCATGCGCTATCTGACTTTATATATCTCTATATACTTTAAATGCACAAGATTTATGGCGAAATCAATGTCTTCTATTATGACGAATGATAAATGATGCAGCAACTGGGATGATCTCCTCGGAAGAAGCAGATGCCTTTCGCGAGGATGGCTGGATGGCCGCGGATCTTCATGTTCATACTCTTTTCTCCTCAGATGTCATTCCTGTTTCATCTTTGCGGCCTATGAAATTATTTCAAAAGGCAAGAGAAAAGCGCATGGATTTCATAACGTTTACTGATCATGACACTATGGCCGCATATCATAGCATCAGCCCGAGGCTTGAAGGATTGGTGAGCGGCGTGGAGATAAAAATCAAGGACATGGAATGCGTCGGCCATACCATTCATATCAATGTCTATGAACTTGATGTTTGTCAGTTTCAGGAACTTGAAAATATTGCCATGCAGGGGGACCTGCACAGCTTCCTGGATTTCCTTAAAAGCGAGAAACTGCCTCTCGTCTATAATCATCCGCTATGGTTTGAAGCAGGAGAAAAACCCAATCTTGCAGTCATACCTGATCTCATCAAGCTCTTTCCCGTCCTGGAGTACAATATGCATCGCATCAGGAGAAAAAATGAGATAATAATGGAGCTGGCCAGAAGATATGAAAAAGGGCTGATTGCATCCACAGATACACATTCCGGCATGATCGGCCATGCCTACACTCTCTCCAAAGGAAATGATTTCAAAGAATTTTATAATAATGTTTGCAGGGGGAAATCAAATATCGTCGTGAAGGATTTGACAAAGCAATATCTTATTCAAGAGATGAATGCCTGGCTGGATATGATGTCCAATCAGGATATGATCTTGAAGAATAAGAAGATCTGCACGGGAATGAGATATCTTGACAAATTTATTGATATTATGTCCAGCCAAAAGTTCAGGGAGTTTCCTCGAATGTATGCGGCAGCTCTTTCAGGTGTATATAAAGCGGCTAATTCTGGATTGCCTGCAGCCCTCTATATCCGGCAGGAGTGTTCCAGCGCGCTGGAGATGGAGAAGGTTCTTGGATCGAACTGCGGCCAGTTCGGTTCTATATAGAATCAATAGTAATATTGCCCGTACCATTATCATTTGGACAAGAAATTTAACGGCGAATCTGGTTCTCGATAGAACCGAGGAGATCAAGAGACAATTTCCAATCACTTCCGACTTTTCCGGGAAAAATGACGATGGAATGCGGATACGGTTGCTTGTCGCCGACAGCATAGAGCGTATTCTCGATCGCTTAGAAAATATCGCGGAGCTTTCGATAATTTGCATATTGCGCTTTCAAGAACATGAAATCAAATGACCATTGACCCGGTGAGAATTCAACAAGTGGTTCCGGCCGTCTTGTCCCTCATTTCATTAAGGTAGCCACTCTACAGGCAAACTCTGCGACAATACCAAACGGGCAGAAAATCGAGGAGCGAGGACCTCGAGGAGGCCCTTCTTCCTTTTATTTAAACGCCCGGACCGGGATTCGAACCCGGGTCGAAAGCTCGACAGGCTTTCATGATGGGCCACTACACCATCCGGACATTATTCAGATCCCGCCTCCCAGATTCGAACCGGGGACATCGCGGTGACTGCGCGTAGCACCTCTACGGTGCGAGACATACTACAGCCGCGCACTCTACCAGGCTGAGTTAAGGCGGGCCTCTCGCTACCAGG
>Ga0209099_1000526_pt1 | contig 45021 bp, 38 predicted proteins | sample AD_JPNHW2_MetaG_FD_184430 | JGI IMG/M metagenome (GOLD analysis project Ga0209099, IMG submission 184430) | Active sludge microbial communities of municipal wastewater-treating anaerobic digesters from Japan - AD_JPNHW2_MetaG (SPAdes) (version 2) | ecosystem: Engineered > Bioreactor > Anaerobic...
TTGGCGAAATATCAACCAACTGCTCTTTAGAGGTGAAAGGCGTTCCGTTAATATCGTTAATTGTAATTTTCACAAGCTTAGTGCACAACTTTTTAAACTCCTTCTTCAGCTCCTCCTCATTGGCATACTCAGCCTCATTTCTACCGTGAAACTCTTTGGTGCTAAACACAATTATTGAGTTTTGCCATACTATATTATTGGAATTTACATCCTTGATGTAACCAACCAGTCTTACAAAGGGTCTATAAGTTTTAGCCATTCCAAACTGTTCCATTCCGGCCCTAGCACCAATACCATACTGAAATTTAAAAGCCGAAACGTATTTTGTATCTGAACTATTAAGTTCGTTCGTAAATGTTGGATTGAGATCCTTTATTTTTCCAGTACATAAACGATCAACAATCTTTGTATTCTCCGACTTATCTGTTGTTATTACGATATCATAGCTATCAATTGAATCCTTGTAAAAGCTAAACGTATTTGCAAAATAGGACAACACGCTGAAATCACCCATCTTCTTCTCAAACTCATTACTACTCTTACGCTTGTTGGACTCAACAATTTCATCCTTGGTTTGATTCATACTGTTTTGGTAATCTATATAACCCTTTGCATTATTCTGATAAGCAACTGCGCCAATGGTTGGAGTAAGCACCTCAAATACAATCCCAGAAATACTCATAAACCGAACCTCAAAGTAGGTTCTTGCATATATAGTTGTTAGGGTTCGTGGCTTTTTTAGGGTTGTGCTATCGTTAGGTGTAGATTTCTTTGTTCTAACTAACTTAATATCATCATCCTTTAAGTTTTCCTCTTTATTGGCAAAAAGACGAACGCTAAACCCAAAGCTGGTTACTCCGGTTCCTAGCTTTGCATCACCCGACGACTTACAGTACATAAGAAATGCATGCTCACGGTCTTGCCCATCGCAACTCCAGAAGTATGCATGTATCCCTTCGGGGTAGAACTTTTCGTTTTTTGCACGCCAACCCGGGAAAAGTATATTAAAACCGCTACTTCCACCAACTTTCATGGCTTCGTATGCCAATTCGCTTTTCCCTCCTAAATCATTATACAACTGAATCCACTCCTCCTTTGTAGGAAGATGCCATCCTGCTGGAGCAATTGTTTTTGCAGTTTCCCAATCGTATAGGTACCCATACTTAGCAACTGTTGACGAATCGTTATTATAAGCCCAATAACCATTTGTTATTGGTTTGTAGGCCAAATTCTCAGCCATTATAAGCTGATCCCCAATTTTAACTGTTTTGTATACCTTACCATCGCGAGGATCGGTAAAGGTTCCTGTTTGCTGCGAAAAACTGGTTATAGCGGAAAACAATATTCCAATAACAAGAGCTATACTTTTCATAATCTTAATTTTTAATTAATTCCTACTAATACGAAAAGGCTAAATAGCTAAGAGTCTAAAAGAGGAAACTTAAATAAAGGTGGCTGTTCGAGTAGAATTTAATAAGCCAACGATTTAACCAAAGTTAAACAATTAAAGTATTACCTATGCTACTTTTCAACACTTATTGCTGTCGGTCAGGAGACCGCCGTTTAGATGCAACGAAGTCGCAGATTTCGCCGAGCGTTGTTTACAGGATAAAAAAAAGATGTTTCTTTCTCTTTCTTTTGGGCTGAAGCTCGGATTTTGTTTTTCGTTCTAAAACTCCGCTCTTTAGAGCGGAGTTAGTGATATTACCTTACACATTCTTAACACAAGTCACTCTTTTGAGTAGCAACCTCAATAACTCCACGCTAAAGCGCGGAGTTCCAGCTAATTCTTACGAAATGGGTTTTAGCCCAATTACATAAAGGTCACTTATAACATTCCGCTATGAAGGGTCGATAAAGCATACGTATAAAGACGAACTAGAACAAAAAAATGGCACGGACTACAAATTTGCAACAACAAAGACAAAATCATTACCCCTTGGTATGTTTCCGCACTGCCTGCTCGAGCTGCTGTGATTTTATGCTTAAATAGTACAGTAATGCTTTATTAAGTAGCTCGCTTTGATCGATTCCTAAGTAGTCTGATAAAATCTTATAGTTTTTTATAATCCGTTGATCTATCTGAAGGTCGTTAGCTATTGAATTTTCACCTTTGCCCCGTTGGGTAATTTCTAACGGATTTTCAGGTTCCGCTTCCTTTATAAAATGAGTATTAGAAAGAAGTGCTTTCTGAATATCTTCAATTGTAAGTTTATTTCTTGCCATACTTCTTAATCAATTCGTTTGCAAAATCCATGTAATCCTCAGAACCCCTGCTCCTAGGGGCATACTCGAATATCGACTGCTTGAAGGCACCCGATTCCATTAATGAAATATCCTGACGGATATAGGTGCTAAACAGCTTGTCTTTAAAATGTTCGTTGTTAGTTAGATTTGTAATTACCGCCTGACTAAACTTTGTACGAGTAGCCAGCTTTACAAAAAGGATACCTGCAAGCTGTAATGAAGGGTTCATGCGTTTTTGAATCTTTTCGGAGATAGACATAATTCTATCAAGCCCAATAAATGCGAAGTTTTCAGCTTGCATGGGCACAATAAAGTAATCGGCAGCTACCAGAGAATTTATTGATAAAGTCCCTAAACTTGGTGGACAATCAATGAGTATGTAATCGTAATCATCCGAAATTTTCTCGAGCTTCTCTTTGAGTATATACTCTCTGCCAGGCTCGCTGCTCATCAAAAATTCTGCCTCGAGAAGCTTATCGGAAGCCGGTAGTAGGCTTATTTTCCCATTTTGCTTTACCGCTTGACTAATGAAGCATTTACCGAGAAACAAATCACAGATAGAGTTCTCTACACCCCATAATCCCAATGCGGATGTAAGATTGCATTGGCTATCCAGGTCGATAAGTAAAACTCTTTTTTTCTTTTTGGCTAACGCAGTTCCTAAATTAAGAACGGTGGTAGTTTTGCCTGTACCACCTTTATTATTGAGAATAGAAAAGATTTTGGCCATAGAACCTTCTAATACAATTTGAGGTAATATACTAAAAAATAAATAATAGATTAATTGGACTAATTTAAGTAAAACGATAATACAAACTTAACATTCATCCACAATTCATCTGAAGATCCGAAAGGCGAATAAAAATGGCAGAGCGGGGAAAATGCAGGAGTGTGCGCTGGATTTCCCCCTTGAATAAGAGGGAACACAAGGGGATTTATAAAGCATGCACTAGAACAGAGTTTTCTCCTTCTTGCTGGCGGTCAGGAGACCACCGTTTAGATACGACAAAGTCAAAGACTTCGCCGAGCGGGGTAGTGATCTCATGAACCAACAGACGAACTGAGTTTTCAAGTTCACCGAAAGTAATAAACTTCATCAATCTTAGGCAATTAATTAGAGTGCTTTAGTTCTACAATCAATTGTACAAAAAATACAAACTAACTCACAAATAACATCTTTTGTCAACAAAAAATATTAAACGAAAGCTATTCTTTTAAATAAAATGGCTGAAACGTAATTGATCAATAAAGGCTTACAAACTACAAATAACTCTACCGCTGATTTCTTTTAAGAAAGCTTAATAAAAGAGTAACTATAGAACTTATTGCTAAAAGTATTGAAAGATTACTTAAAACCAACCAATCAATCGAAACATGCCTTTTAAAGAAGATAAAAATTGTTAAGATCAGTATGAAAATTACGATGGTGGTTAAAACCCGCTTTTTATTAATTTTAGCTATACGAACAGTACCATAAAATAGAATAAAAATAACAGTAAAGAAAGTTAGCCAGATTGCTTTGTTAAGAATTCGTATATAGTTAAGAAACTTTGTTGAATAGTAAACATTGGGGTTTAACAAAGGCTTTTTAAACATATCACACAAATAGTTTGAAATTCCATATTTGAAGCGCTTATTTGAGTAAAACCTATTATAATTGAGTGAATCACTTTTAACTAGTTCGGAAAAAGTATAACAAAAAAAATCATTTTTATTAATCCATTGAAGTATTGAGTCCAGTTTAACAAATGTAATTTTTTCATGTGTATAGCCAGAAACATGACCATTAAAGTCGTATGAATGAAACATAATAACGAGTATAGCATCCGTATTTCTATTCTCTTCGCAAATTCTTGGAATTGAACTAAATCCCTCAAAGGTAAAGGGTAAATATTTAATTTCTGATTTTATTCCTAATCCCTCTTTCCCAGCCGAAATACAACTGAATTTCAATAACTCTAAAGCCTTTAAAGTTGAACTATCATAAGAATTCCATGGAGGAATAAACGTAGAAATGTCAATATCAAGGAGGGAATCAAGGTATTTTTTAGCTTTTTGAATCTTAAGATACTGATCATTAAAACTCAATCCTGAAAATTCCGTAGTTACTTTTTTATATCGTTTATGGTTAAATCCATGAACCTGAATGTCAATTAGATTGCTTTTAATACCTCTCTTCAGCCTATTAACTTGTAAAGTATCGCTATGGAATGGCTTACTATCATCGTCAAATGGGATTACAGCAAGGTTTAAAGGAATATTATTTTTAGAAAATTCATCTATTAGAGAATCATTAAACTTATTAGGATGAATTTTATAATCATCAAACCTAAAGACAATTTTTATTTGTCCGAATACACTTGCATGAACGAATAAAAAAACTACAAAAATCAATGTTCTTCTTGCAATATTTCTTAAACACAGCATAAAAATTATTTATATAAAATCAATCTTACAACCAACAATTATTTATTTGGGTATCAAAAGTAATTTAAAAAAGAAATTACAGTCATCTTTTTAGTAGAATGAGGGCAAATATTTTTAAGAAAGAGTACCAAAAGATTGTGGATTAAAACACAAATTGGCGATAAAAGTTGCCGATGATTCATTATTTTCTATTTATGTGCCTGCTCACCTATACAAAAAAATGAATAGTATTTGACAAACATATAGCCTAACCAATCCACGTCAATCTGAAGTTAACAATTACTTAACTGAGCTAAGACTGTGCCTTAGCTCTTTTATTTCAACAGGCCATAGCCTGTTTTGATATCGACTGAGGTAGAACCTCCGCCGAACAAGGGGTCAATAAAGCAGGCATATGAAGACAAACTAGAACATAGCCGCCTCTTTTTGCTAGCGGTCAGGAGACCGCCGTTTTGGTTCGACAAAGTCAAAGACTTTGCCGAGCGAGAGTAAATCCTTATTTTATTTCTGAAGCATTCAAATAATCTTCATTGGTTATACCATACTGGTAGTCATATGAATAAGATTTTACCTTCCCGCCAGTAAAGTTTTCAATATTTAATATGCTTCTTGGCTGACTGTCATTTCTGCGATAAATAATCTGCTTAAGGTTATCAAAAACAATAACTGCAGAGTCTTCATACCCACCAAAAGGACTGTCAGGTGGAATATTAATATATTTATAATGGACATTTGAGTCAATTCCTAATTGAATTGTAGTATCTTTATACACATAGTCAAAATACCCATTATATATAGTAAGTTCAACATGATGTGAAGATGTATTTTCAATTGTAAAACTTGTTGTTAAATCTTTTGGCTCTGGTTTGCATGAATTCATTGCCATTGCAATAATGACGAAAACTAAAATTCTTCTCATTACAGTTGTTTTAAATATTACCAAAAAACATTAGTTGAAGCATTCTTAATTTAGTTTTTCACACCAATCTAAACAAGTTAGGTTTCTACCCCCACTTCTTGCTGGCGGTCAGGAGACCGCCGTTTTGGTTCGACAAAGTCAAAGACTTCGCCGAGCGAGAGTGTGAGCTTATCCTTATATATTCTTATTTAATTTCTGAAGCATTAAAATAATCTTCATTAGTTATAATATATTGATATTTATACCAATAATCATTCACTTTTCCCCCAGTATAGTTATTAATATCTAAAATATTCCTGAGTTGTCCATCATCCTTTCTATAAACTAAACGTTTAGTGTTATCAAAAATTAAAAAAACGGAATCAACTGGTAGGCTAAATGCATTGCCAGGATTATAATTAATATGATGGTTCTTAATTTCTGCATTTGAACTTAATGCCAACAAGCTATCTTTAGGAACACTATCATAGTTTAGATAAAAAATATTTAGATTGACATGATAACTAGAGTTATTTATTATAATATAATCATATTCAGAATCCGCTGGCTCCGGTTTGCACGAATTCATTGCCAATACAAGAAGGACAAAAACTAAAATTTTTCTCATTATAGCTGTTTTAATTTTTATCAGTAAGATACAAACAAATCATAAATTCTAAAAGGTTACAACTACAAACCTAAGCCAGTATTGCTGGCGGTCGGGAGACCGCCTTTTAGGTACGACGAAGTCACGAACTTAGCGTAGCGATCTCATGAGCCGACAGGCGAATAAACTTCGCCGAGCGTGGATTATTTATTTTTTTGTTTTTGTTTCAATATACTCAGCTAATTCTACTATCAAATCTCTATATCTTTTTAAATCAATTGGATAAAATACGTATGCTTCTCCGTCTAACATTTCTTTAGGTTTGACTTTATTAATAAACTTTTTGTCAATCTTTCCAATATTATGCATTGTTATGTGTCTTACTTGATAATATTTATAAATCTCATAATACTTTTCAAAGTCTTTGAGTTCTATTTTTGTTAAATCTGAAAACTTCTCGAAAATTCCCATTGCTTTACATTCATCCCCTGTTACTTTCTCTGAAGTCAGTTTTAAGAAATATTCCATCACACCCGTCATTCCAACTATTCCAAAAGCAATTTGCCATGCTTTAAACAAATCATGATTATGTTTATTAATAATTTCGTTTTTTGTGCATGAAAAAATCTCTCCATTTTCTTCAATCGAAAATTGTATTTTAGGATTTTTAAAATCAACTCCTTGAAATACAACAGAAAACTTATCCTTTTTTTTTAATATTTCAATGTACCTTTCCTCAGTCAATATTGCTAGGCAAGTAATTGAAAAAATAGTATCTATTCTGTCTTTTAATTCTTGGATATCCATTGTAATTTTTTTTAAACAATTCCACCTAACTTATTTATAAATTCAATACATTAAACATTCAAAAACAATTTAGCAAAGAATCTAAAGTTAGGTATTGCAAAGTCAGAGACTTTACCGAGCCGAAGAAAACAATCAAATAAATTAATCCTTTACACAGCGGACGGAAAGTCCCACCGCCTTGTCATCTTCGAGATTGGATACATAACCTCCATCGTAGGCCATTCCCCTGAGGAAGGCAAGATTGGTATAGAGCTCAGTAGCACACCACCAGAGACCAAAGTCTCTAATGTTGACGAATTCCCCATTGTAGTTACGACGTCCTCCAGGAAGAGCTGTAAATCCTACTACGTCGGTCGCCTCTGTATTTGGACTATTCCAAAGCGTTGTGCCGATTTCTTTAAGTTTCCCACCAGCAACATCTCCTCCACCTAAATAATCAATTAATTGTTTCCATTCTTCATCACTAGGTAAATGCCATCCTTTGGGGCATGCTACTTTAGCTGCTTCCCAATTATACAGAACACCATAAGTTTTATAATTGACTGTGGCTTTTGCATCCTCTATACTAGTGCCATTATAATCATATACATAATAATAAGGTGTTGTTCTTGAACCTATTTCAGGACCAGCAATGCTTGGTAAATATTTTAAATTTTCTGCAAGCCACACCTGATTTCCTATTTTGACTGTTTTGTAATTATTACCATCACGGGAGTCAGTAAAGTTGTTAGCCTCTTCATTAGTATCAACTTTTTTACATCTGCTTGCAAATAATAATAACATACAAAATACCATTAAAAAACAAATTGAAATTTGTGGTATCTTTTTCATAATCGCAAAATTATTAGTTAATACTTTTTTATTTTTTTTGTTCTAATCATTTGCTCAATTCTTTTAGAATCTCTTGATCCAATGAACGTCAACATTTCTGGTTTGAAGGATTAGGAAGTAAGCCACCAACTCCTTCATCCCACGCTATTCTTTTCTCAAATATAAATAACAAATCATTTACCGGTTTATATCCCAGTACCTTCAATCACGAGTTGTACACTTAATTATTACAAAATCAGTTTAATTAATCTGTCTTTAAAATTCTTATGGTTTTCTAAAAGTGTTATGTAGTTTATTTTTGAAATGGTTTTTAATTGTCTTAATTCGTTTTCTAGAAATTCAACTAACTTATTTCTGTTAAAACTATCTTCTATGTCAGTTGTTAATTTCAATAAAGGGATTGTGGTTTTCTCAGATAATAAATTCATAATGTTATTCGTTTCTTCAAAGATTATTGAAATAAAATAGTTGTCAATAATCATATATTGGTGTCTTGATATTTGATATTCATCAGCGACACTTGAGATAGAACTTTTAATTTGAGAAATTGCTTCAATAAGATTTCTGTGTATATTCAAACTGGTACTATAATCATTTAGGTTCTGCAAACTATCCTTTATTTGTTCATATCTTAAACGTTCTTTCTTTTCATAGGCTAATAATTTTCTTCTTTCTGGCTCAGTGACAATGTAGTTTATCTCGATATTAATTTTATGAAAATTTTCCTCGAGTTCACGCAATTCTTCAATCAATTGCAATTCAGTTTGTGAGTTTTCTGTCATCATATATGTCTTCAAATATTATGTGTGCTAACTCGTTTATATATTTGGCTATCTCTATCATTATCTCAAAGTTAGCCAAATAGCAATACCATTATCCTCTAATTTGCAAATGGTTATCAACATGTTGATAACTGCCCTAAAATTGTATACAAACAGAGGGGTTGGTTTGGTTAATGCTTTTTTTCAGGGGGTTGTGAAGTACGGTTACGGGTTACGGGTTACAATTAACTTTTATCATCATATGCACTCGTCTGGAGACGAGCGCAAACAGAGATCCTTCGCTTTGCTCAGGATGACAAATTCGGTGGATTGTTGTAGTTCCTTCGCTTCCTGCTCGCCGCTTCGCTCTGGCAGGCGAGCACTCAGGATGACAATACGGTGTTTCGCTCTGGCAATCGGGCCTCAGAACCGCAGCCCAAAGAGCAAGTTCGGCTAAGCCAATGACAGGTTAGGTTTGTAGTTCATTACTAGTCGTCACTCTGTCACTTGTCACTGTTTTTAGTCACTTTTAACTTTTAACTTTAAACTTTAAACTCCTTACTACTGTCAACCGTCAACTGTCAACCTTCAACTGTCAACTATTTTTTTTCAACTATCTTTAGCGTAATTTGTTTTTATATTCGTCTTATTAGATAAAACATTCTATTAAAAATGAAAATATCAGCAATTGTAATCTTTCTAACCATTGTACTCAGCGTTTACACGCTGGTTAATTGGTATATATACGTAAAGACATCGGCCCTTTTTGTAGGAACTTCTTACTTGGCATTAATACTTAAGATAGTTTTTTGGGTAATTGTGTTTGCCTACCCTGCGGGTAGAATTCTTGAGCGGTTGGTAGATATTGGGCCAACCCATTTTCTGGTTAAGCTTGGCTCGTTCTGGTTGGGTGCAATGCTTTACCTAATTCTTGCTTTTCTGTTCATTGATATACTCCGAGCAGTTAACCATTACTTCCCTTTTGCCTCGTTTCTCGATTTTAAGGGAAATCCCGATAGTAAGCTGATAGTAATTAAATCGGTTTACTACTTTGTAGCATTGGTTCTATTGGCTGCATATATTAATGCCCGAATACCAAGAACAAACCACTTCGATTTACAGGTTAGCAAATCGTTTGGGAAGGTTGAAAAGCTTCGGATAGTTGCCGTTTCGGATGTTCACCTAGGAACATTAATATCAAAGAATAGGTTGAACCATCTGGTTGAAAAGATTAATAAGCAAAACCCTGATATAGTCCTTTTTGTTGGTGATGTGTTTGATGAGGATATAGCCCCGGTTGTGAATAATGGGCTTGGGAACTATTTTCAGGATATAAAATCGAGATTTGGTGTTTTTGCCGTACCCGGCAACCATGAGTATTTTGGAAGCGTAGAGCAGAAGTTCAAATACCTAGAGCAGCATGGGGTAAAGGTACTTCGTGATTCAACGTTGCTAGTTGATAACTCATTTTATGTTGTTGGGCGCGATGATAGGCAATCGGCTCATTTTAATGGCAAACCACGTAAGAGCGTTAACGATCTTGTTGCTGGGATTGATAAAACAAAACCCATTGTTCTTCTCGATCATCAGCCATTCAATCTAAATGAGTCAGTGGATAATGGCGTTGATTTGCAGCTATCGGGTCATACACATAATGGTCAGCTATGGCCGTTCAACTACATAACTAAAGCAATATTTGAGCTTAGCAGCGGGTACAAGAAAATTGGTAATACCAACATTATTGTTTCAAATGGCTATGGAACGTGGGGTCCACCAATGCGTTTAGGTAGCCGTCCCGAGATTTTAGTTATCGATTTGAGACCCTAAAGCAAAACCCTTTTTAAAAGTTTCCGTAAAAGATGCTATTTAACGTGAGTTCGATGTAAGATGTCATTGGCTTCGCCGAACTTGCCCTTTGGGCTTCGGTTCTGAGCAAAGCGAAGAAACCCTTTAGGGTTCGCTAAAAGCAATCTGTTCTATTAAAAAACAGATGCTTCACTTCGTTCAGCATGACAAATAGGTTCTTTTCGCAATTACTGAATATCAATGTTTTACTCTTAGATTGAACTGATGTTAATTATTATGCTAAACAACCCTAAACCTAAATACATGAAAAGATCTGTAAACCTTTTCCTGCTCTTTTTTTTAATTGCATTTTCCATCGATTCAATTGCTTGCACCAACTATTTGGTTTCTAAAGGAGCATCAGCCGATGGCTCAACAATGGTAAGCTACGCTGCCGATTCTCACATACGATATGGCGAGCTATACTTCAGACCACGGGGCATTTGGCCCGAAGGGTCAATGATTACCCTTTACGACCGGGGTACAAATAAACCACTTGGGCAGATACCACAGCCCCATGAAACCTATCAGGTAATTGGGTTTATGAATGAGTATCAGGTTGCCATTGGGGAAACAACCTTCGGTGGTAGAGCCGAATTACTAGACTCAACCGCAATTGTAGATTACGGTAGCTTAATGTTTCTTGCCTTACAGCGCTCCAAAACCGCTCGCGAAGCGATTAAGGTAATGGCCGAACTGGTTGAACAGTACGGTTATGCCAGCGACGGGGAATCGTTTTCCGTTGGCGATCCAAACGAGGTTTGGATTTTTGAGATGGTTGCAAAGAAAACCAACATGAAGGTTGACAAGAAGACTAAAAAACTTTACAACGCCGACAAGGGTGCTGAATGGGTTGCAGTCCGCATTCCCGATGGTTATATCTGCTCACATGCAAATCAAGCACGAATAACTACCTTTCCATTAGAGAATGGCAAAAACTCTATTAGCAGCAAAAATCTTTCTAAAATATTCAACCCAGAGGTTGAAGTTGTTTATGCAAGTGATGTGATTTCATACGCAAGAGCCATGGGCTATTTCAATGGTAAGGACGAGGAGTTTAGCTTTAGCGACACCTACGCCCCAATGACCTTTGACGCTGCGCGTTATAGCGAGCTACGTGTTTGGGCTTTCTTTAACCATGTTAATGGTGATATGAAAAAGTACTGGGATTATGCTACTGGTAAAGACCTAAAGCATAGAATGCCTTTATACATTAAGCCCGACAGAAAGCTCACCCCACAGGATTTGCAGAGTTTCAAGCGCGATCACCTAGAAGGAACTGAATTGGATATGAGCAAGGATGTTGGTGCTGGGCCCTACCATTCACCCTACCGCTGGAGACCATTGACTTGGAAGTACAATGGTAAGGAGTACCTAAACGAACGTGTAACAGCAACACAGCAGACTGGTTTTTCGTTTGTTGCGCAAATGCGCAGCTGGTTACCAAACCCAATAGGTGGTATTTTCTGGTTTGGAGTTGATGATGCAGCCTCAACCGTTTATGTTCCAATTTACTGTGCAATTAATCATGTTCCAGAATCATTTGCTGTAGGCAACGGCGATATGCTAACCTACTCTTCCACCTCAGCATTCTGGGTGTTTAATAGAGTAGCAAACTTTGCCTATCTACGCTACGACCTAATTATCGAGGATATTAAGAAGGTTCAGAGTGAACTTGAGACCAAGTTTGCTAAGTACTCTTCGGTAATTGATGCAGCAGCGTTAAAACTATGGGAGTCTGATCCAAAATTGGCTAACGAATTTCTTACCGATTATTCGGTAAATATGGCTGAATACACTGTAAAGCGTTGGCACGAGCTGAGCGACTGGTTGCTTGTAAAGTATATTGATGGAAACATCAAAAATGAAAAGAATGGTGAATTCATTAGAAATCCTTGGGGATTTCCTGTTTCTCCATCGCAACCGGGCTACCCAGAATCGTGGCGTAAAACAGTTATAGATGACACAGGTGATAAACTTCTAGTTCCAGAAGGGAACACCAGCCACTAAAATATTAAAAGGCGCACTTAGGTGCGCTTTTTTATTCAAACATAAACCCTCTTTGTCATGCTGATCCGGCTGTTGCCGGAGAAGCATCTCTTATTCAAGAACTAGATCCTTCGCTACCTGCTCGCCGCTTCGCTCTGGCAGGCGGGCGCTCAGGATGACAAATCCTCTGTTAGCGTTTACTCTTTAAATATTTTTAACAGAAACAAAGTATCCATCTGCTTTAAATTGACTTAATTTCGATTTCAAATTCCTGCATTATGAAGGTGCTAATAGTTGAAGACGAAAAACCTTTATCCGATTCGATCTCGAACTACCTTAAACAAGAGGGTTATATCTGCGAAATAGCCTTAAACTTTGATCAGGCTGATAGGAAGATTTCTGGATGCAATTATGACTGCATAGTACTTGATATTGGTTTACCCGATGGAAATGGCTTAAATCTTATCAAAACGCTTAAGGAAAACAAGATGAATGATGGTGTACTTATACTATCGGCAAAAAACTCAATTGAAGATAAAATCAAGGGGCTAGAGATTGGCGCTGATGATTATCTAACAAAACCTTTCCATTTAGCAGAACTAAATGCAAGGATAAAATCGATATTCCGAAGAAGAAACCTTTCGGGGAACAACGAGATTGTATTTAACGAGATAAAGATTAACACCGACGAGAAACAAGTTTATGTGAACGATAAAACTCTTACGCTCACCCGCAAGGAGTATGAACTAGCACTTTTCTTTGTAAGCAATAAAAACAGGGTTCTTACAAAGGAATCGATCGTTGAGCATCTTTGGGGCGATAATGTGGTAATGGCCGACTCGTTTGAATTTGTTTATACACACATTAAGAATCTTCGCAAAAAGATATTAGAATTTGGTGGAAGCGATTACATCAAAACTGTGTATGGGTTGGGTTACAAATTCTCTGACCAATGAAACTGCTTACCAAAACCTCACTATACCTACTATACTTTACAACAATCGCATTTATTGTTGCCGGATTTATTTTCTATTACAGCATTCGCACAATAGTATATAAGCAGATAAACGATGCCTTAATCACCGAAAAGAATATTATCCAGGAGCAAATTGAGCATACTGATACCATTCCCGATTTTAACACTGGTTTTGGACACCTGATTGAGGTTAAGATATTCGAGAATCAGCGAAAGCATAAACAAACCATTAAGGACACCCTAATAAACACTAACGAAGATGATGATATACCCTATAGAAAACTCTATTTTACTAGTACAACAAAAAACAAAAAGGGCTATTCGATAAGCATTTCACACCCATTAAGCGAAAAAAAGGATTTACTTGAGAATATTAGCATTCTACTTCTTATACTATTCATAGTCCTCATACTTATTTTTGTAGTTGTAAACTACTGGTTATCAAAACGACTTTGGATTCCATTTTACCGATCGCTAGCTGAAATAAATAGATTTGATATAAACTCAAGTACTCCTCCCTCTTTCTCAGAATCTGATATTCAGGAGTTTAACAGACTTAACAAAGTTCTCGAAAACATGGCGAAAACAATTAGGAATGATTATTTAAGCCTAAAGGAATTCAACGAGAATGCTTCGCATGAGATTCAAACTCCCCTTTCGATAATTCGCACCAAACTTGAACTATTGCTTCAGTACGAAAACCTAAACACCGAACAAATTAATCTACTTGAGTCGGTTAATAATGCGCTAACTAGGCTATCGAAGCTAAACCAAGGGTTAATAATTATCTCAAAGATTGACAACCAGCAGTTCGCTTCATCAGAGGAAATATCTATTCAATCAGTAATTCAGAATTTGCTTTGCGAAAACGAGGAGATAATTCGACTAAAAAACATTACTCTCTCAACAGATTTTCAGTCGCCTTTAAAAACAACTATCAACCCAATTCTTGCGGAAATTCTGGCAACTAACCTCATTAGCAATGCCATAAGGCACAATACAGAGAACGGGTATATCGATATCAAAACCATAGACAATACCTTAGTTATTGCTAACTCGGGTAATACCCTTAACATTGACACCTCAAATCTTTTTAATCGATTTTCTAAAAGCAGCTCAAATAAAGACTCAATAGGGCTTGGTTTATCAATTGTTAAAAAGATTACCAACTACTACAACTTCTCTATTACCTACACATACGCTGACCTTACCCACGAGATTAAAATTGTTTTCTAAAATCTCCTGTATAGCCAAGTATTAACAAATGTTAAAAGGGTAATATCTTCAAAATTCCTACAGAATTGGCTTTTAGGTTTGCATCATAAACCAATAAATAATTAAAAAGATGAAAAAGATTTTATTAGTAGCAGTTCTCGGTTTAGCCGTTCTTTTTGTAAACGCACAAACCAAAACCGAAATCAAGGTAGCAGACCTAAATAAAGCCATAACAGAGAACGTTGCTAAGGATCATGCAGGTTTCACTATAGAAAAAGCCTTTAAAATGGAGAACAATGGCGTTGTTACCTACGAAGTAAAAATTGCGAAGGGTAACGAAGAAAGCATCCTACTGTATGACAAGGATGGAAAATTCATTAAAAAAGAAGGTCATAAAGCAGGAACAGTTGTAAAAAAAGAAGTAAAGAAAGAAACTAAAAAAGAAGTAAAGAAGGAAGAAGTTAAAAAGTAGCATTTAAGTAGGGTTTGTTTAAAGTAAAAGGTGGGTTTTGCGCATTTGGCAAGCCCACCTTTTCGGTTTTATCTATTTATTTCATCATCTATTCATACCGCAAAGATTCCGATGGATTTACCATTGCTGCTTTCAATGTCCGATAGCTTATAGTAATTAGGGCAATTGCAATAGCAATTATAAAACCGAATAGGAAATCGAATAACGGAAGACCGATCCTATAATGATAGTTCTGCAGCCAATTCTTAGAAACGAAATAGATAATTGGCCAAGCAATCAATGTTGATATACAAACCAACATAATAATCTCCTTTGAAATAAGGAAGAAAAGAGACGAAACCTTAGCTCCCATTGCTTTGCGTACACCCATCTCTTTGGTTCTTTGCTCAATTGTAAATGAGGTTAACCCGAATAGTCCCAGCGAAGCAATAAAAATTGCCAAAAATGTAAATAACACGGCTAGCTTGGCGCTTTGCTTTTCCTCCTTATACAATTTTTCAAAATCTTTATCCATAAAAAAGTACTGTAAAGGATCATTTGCTGTGTACTCCTTCCAAACCTTTTCAATTTCATTTATCGTGTTTATTGATGTACCCGGAGATAATCGAATACTAATATACCCCCAATTATTATCCTTCTTCTTAAACTTAAAGATATTTGGAGATATCTCGCTACGAAGGGATTCTGAGTGAAAATCATTTACCACTCCGATAATCGGTAAATAAGTAGGTTTGCTAGGATCCTCAGAGGGGTTTATAAACCTTGTTGTAAACGGAGATGTGATGCTGAACTGTTTCACAGCTCGTTCATTTATAATACAAGCATCCTCATCGGTGGTATGGGTTTGGTCGAAATTTCTTCCTGAATTTAATTTGATTCCATAGGTATCAATATAATCATAATCAACCCATGTAGTTTGTATAAGGTAAGTTTCGGATCCCTTCCCCTCCATTAAATAACCATTATTATTGTTAACATGTCCAGGTACAGCTGTTGATGCTGATATCTTTAAAACACCGGGGATTCTTTTTATCGATTCTTTGAATGCTTCTACTTTTCCCCCAAGGGCCTCAGCCCTTTGTAAAACGACTAGTTGCTCCTTATTAAAGCCTAAATCTTTGTTAAGCATATAGCTAATCTGATGGAACATGATAGTTGATCCAATGATAAGCATTATCGATATGGTAAACTGAAGTACAACTAAAACACTCCTTAACCTCCCGTTCTTCATACTATTTTTTAAAGTACCCTTAAGTACAGCGTAGGGGCTAAACGACGAGAGATAGAATGCAGGGTAACTACCAGCAAGTAACCCAATAATGATAGATACTAGAAAAAGCATTGGGAGCATAAACAACTTTGAAATAGGCTAAAATCGAGTTGTACCTCAAGCAAATTGTTAAAAAAGGGCAATGCCAACTTTATCACTAAAATGGCAATGATTAACGATAAAAAAGTAAGAATTATTGATTCAGAAATAAATTGCCATATAAGCATACCCCTGCTTGATCCGCTTACCTTCTTTATACCAACTTCCTTGGCTCTTTTCGAAGATTGAGCGGTTGAGAGATTCATAAAGTTAATGGAAGCAATAAGGATAATTAAAAAAGCGATACTCGCGAATATTAGTAAATACTTAGGGTCGTTTGGCGCTTTACCCGATTGCTGAACTGATGGGTTTAGATGAATATCTGTTAAAGGTTGTAAATAGTATCTGTACTTATTCCCCTTCGAAAGAAAATCTTCTAGGCTAATACCCATATATTTTTGAATTTCAGGGCCTACATACTTTTTAGTAATATCAATAATCTTATCATTTACCTGGTTAAGGTTTGTATTCGCATTCGGTTTAAGTAAAACGTAGGTATTAAAACTATTTGATGTCCACTGATTATCATTTGCTCTATGGCTTGTAACAAACGAACCAATAACATTTGCATCAAAATGTGATGTTTTCGGAAAATCCTCCATAACACCAGTAACACTGTAAGGGATAGAATCGGTTCCTATTTTTAAAGTCTTTCCAATTGGGTTTTCATTCCCAAAGATTTTATCTGCCGTTGATTTTGATAGCACCAGTTTATGGGGTGCATTTAAAGCATTACGCTTATCTCCGCTAATCAGGTTGATTGAAAATATATCAAAGAATGATGAGTCAGCAAGTATAAAATCTTTCTCTATAAAACTCTGTTCGTAATTTTTAATTATTGTTTCACCGTTAAAATCTACTCTACTAATAGCCTCTACCTCGGGACATTCCTTAAGCATAGTAGGTCCTATTGGCGAGCATGTGCTTGAAACAGTTAACACCTGAGATCCAATTTTTCCATCAAGTACTACCTGATAAATTCTATCTTTCTTCTCGTTAAACTTATCGTAGCTAAGCTCGTGGGCAACAAAAAGGAAAATAATAAGACTACAAGCTATCCCTATAGATAACCCAATAACATTAATAAAAACGTAGCCTTTTTGCCTGTTTAAAGCTCGTAGGCTATGTAATAGAATTCTTTTAATCATTTTGAATAGTTTTTTATATTATACAAAGTAAGACGAATCATAAGGCTTGTTCGTTACAAGCAAACTCCAATTTTAGAAAGTTACAACAATATTTTTCTGGTAAAATAAAAAAGGGATAGAAAATATCTATCCCTTACACTTATTATATTCTAGTAGATCACAGTCGCTTAAAACCATTTTCAGATAACGGAACAATGCCAAGTGGCACTTGCTCAATTATTACGTTTGATGTATCGAGTCCATAAGCGTTAACGCTATTCATCGAGAACCGTTTAACAACCTCGTAGGCGTTCATCACAAACCGCTCAGTAGTTGAAAGTTCAGTATCAACAGTTAGCACTCGGTCAATAATAATAAACCTAAAATCGCTTGGAACATTATGCTTTGACAAAGAGTAGTACTTGCTTGTTATATCAATCTCACCATTCTTAACCAAATCGGAAATTACGTGATTGAAGAAACGGTTAATCCTTGGGTTCACTTTAAACCCAATGTTAAAATCGATACGGTAAAGAACATCTGGAATAATCTGTTTAACCCTGTACTCTTTGGTGTACGGTTCATCGGTGATGTTGATGTGTAAAAACCAATACCTATCGGCACGTTTGGGTTGCTTGTTAAAAATTGAGTAGATAATTTTTCGCTCAACATCGGTTGATTGCTCTGCACGGGTAATATATACCAAGTTAGAAGCATAACGAGGTAAAGTATTATCCTTCTGAATATCCTTGAAAAGATCGGTAAAGTCAGAGATTGGATAGAATTGAGTAAACTGCTTTTTGGTTAATCGACCACGGTTCCAAATGAACATCACAAAGAAAACTAAGCCGGCTAGCAATACGGTGAACCAACCTCCCAAGTGGAACTTATGCAGGTTTGCATAAAGGAAGGAACCCTCAATTATTGTGTAAGTCAATATAAATAAGATCAATAATGGTAACTTTATTCTTTTTATCTGTAAATATCCAAGCATTAGCATACTCGTCATTATCATTGTAAGGTTGATTGTAAGACCATACATTGCTTCCATGTTTGTAGATGTTTGGAAGAATGAAACAACGAAAATACAAGCAAAGAATAAAAGCCAGTTTGTACTTGGTATGTACATCTGCCCCTTGAATGGGCCGGGGTATTTGACTTTAACTTTTGGCCAGAGATTAAGAGTAATAGCCTCACTGATGATCGTATACGAACTTGTTATCATTGCCTGACTGGCAATAATAGCAGCCGCTGTAGCCAATAGAACACCAGGCAACACGAACCAAGTGGGCATTATAGCAAAAAATGGATTTGGAAGAGTTGGCTTATCCGCATTAAGAATTACCCATGCCCCTTGCCCTAAATAGTTTAGTATTAAAGATGTTTTAACAAAAACCCAAGTCACTCGAATGTTATTCAATCCACAATGGCCAAGATCAGAATATAACGCATCAGCACCAGTAGTACATAAAAATACAGCACCTAGTATTAAAATTCCGCCTGGATGTTCGATTAATAAACGTACAGCATAGTAAGGATTAAAAGCGGCAAGAATTTGGGGGTATTGAACCAATTGTATTATGCCTAAAATGGCAAGCATCGAAAACCAAAGTACCATAATGGGACCATAAGATTTGCCAATAAATTCTGTACCAAACTGCTGAAAAAGGAATAGTACGGAGAGAATTACCAATACAATAGGGATGACATGTATATTCGGAGATATAATACCTAACCCTTCAACCGCTGAAACTACTGTAATTGAGGGAGTGATTACACCATCAGCCAAAAGCGTTGAAGCACCGATCATTGCAATAATGTAAACAAATCTTCTTTTCTTTCGAAGAAGGGCAAAAAGCGCCAAAACACCACCTTCACCTTTGTTATCAGCCCTAAGGGTAATCCAGATGTATTTGATTGTTGTTTGTAGCGTTAGGGTCCAAATGATACATGAGACAGCTCCTATAACCAATGAAGTATCACGTACCCCCTCTCCAACAATGGCTTTCATTACATAAAGAGGAGAAGTACCTAAATCCCCATAAACAATTCCAAGTGTTATTAAAAGACCTGAAAGAGATAACCCTTTGTATAGCTTATGATTATCAGATATATGCATAAAAATTCTTTGAAAACAAATTGCAAATTTACATGAGTTTTCAACATAACTGTATATAACTCAATTTAATTTTCTAACTTTTTAGAAAACAACGTAATAAATATTGAGACAAAACTAGCCAATCCGAACAAAACCACTCTCTTGTATTCTTGAAATCTCAAGAGGAACTTGCTCAATCATAACATTGGAAGTATCTAAACCGTATGCTTTAGTACTACTTAACGAAAAAGCTTTAATAACGTCATAAGCATTCATAATAAAACGCTCATAACTAGTTAATTCTGTGTCAATTGTAAGCACTCTATCAATAATTACGAATCGAAAATCACCTGGAATATTATGTTTTGACAAAGATTGGTATTTGCTTATCAGGTCAATTTCTTGATTTCTCATCATATCTGAGATAACATGGTTGAAGAATCGATTGATCTTTGGTAAAACTTTAAAACCAATATTAAAATCGACCCTTATCAAAACATCTGGGATAAGATAATGTACTTTATACTCCTTCGTATATGGACTATCTGTAACATTTATATGAAGAAACCAATACTTATCGGCGCGTTTGGGCTGTTTATTAAAAATTGAATAGATAATCTTTCGCTCAACATCCAACTTTTGCTCAGCCCTAGTTATATATACAAGGTTTGATGCTACCCTAGGCAATGAATTATCTTTTCGAATATCCTGAAATAGCTCCGAGAAATCAGCAATTGGATAGAATTGAGTGTATCGCTTCTTTGTCATACGACCTTGATTCCATACAAACATTACGAAGAACAACATTCCGGCAAGCATCAATGTAAACCAACCACCATTACTAAACTTATGCAAATTTGCATAAAGGAAAATACCCTCAATCAAAGCATACGTTAATCCAAACATTAATATTATAGGTATTGCAACCCTCTTAAGCTGGAAATAACCAATCATTAGTATACTTGTCATCAGCATTGTAAGTGTTATGGATAGTCCGTAAGCAGCTTCCATATTTGATGAGCTCTGAAAGAAAAGAACAACAAAAATACAAGCAAAGAACAAAAGCCAGTTTACACTTGGAATATACATTTGACCTTTTAATCTACTGGGATATTTTATTCTAACCTTTGGCCAAATGTTTAATGTAATTGCCTCACTTACTATAGTATACGAACCCGATATGAGAGCCTGGCTAGCTATCACAGCAGCGGTTGTAGCCAAAATAACACCAGGGATTATGAGCCATTGCGGTATGATTGCAAAAAATGGGTTTGAAGTAGAAGCTGCATCTTGATTCATTATAACCCAAGCACCTTGCCCAAGATAGTTTAAGATCAAAGAAACTTTCACAAAAATCCAACTTATTCTAATGTTCTTTGCTCCACAATGGCCAAGATCTGAATACATTGCCTCTGCACCTGTTGTACAGAGAAAAACAGCACCTAAAATTAGTATACCCTTAGGATGTTCAATTAGGAGGTTTATTGCATAATAAGGGTTGAACGCTTTAAGTATAGCTGGGTATTGAGTAAGCTGATTAAAGCCAAATATTGCAAGTGTTGTAAACCATATAACCATTATTGGACCAAACGATTTCCCTATAAACTCAGTACCAAACTGCTGTAATACAAAAAGAAAAACTAAAATCAGGATTACAATCGGAATTACTGGTATGTGTGGATTTATAATATTTAGCCCCTCTACTGCCGACAATACTGTAATTGAAGGAGTTATAACACCATCGGCTAAAAGCGTTGATGCTCCAATCATTGCGATTATAAATATCAACCTTCTTTTTTTTCTAAGTAATGCAAAAAGAGCGAGAATACCCCCTTCACCCTTATTATCAGCCCTTAGGGTTATTAAAACATATTTTACTGTTGTTTGAAGAGTCAAAGTCCAAATAATACATGAAATAGCGCCGATGATATAATTATTTTCACGAATCCCCTCTCCAATAATGGCTTTCATCACATATAGAGGTGATGTACCAATATCTCCAAACACAATACCTAAAGTGATTAGAACTCCTGCAAACGAAAGTTTTTTGTACAATTTCTGGTTTTCTGCTGTCAGCATATCGTTTTTAAAATAACCCGCAAATGTAGCTCAGTTTTTAATTATTTATCATTTACAAATAAATTCTTTATAAAATCTTTATACTCTATAAGTAATTCATTATACAATACTTAGATATTCAGGTGTAAATTTGCAGTACAATTTTGAATCAAATAAGTGTAAAATAAGTTATGAATAATTTTATATTAATAGGTAAGTTTTTCGTTGGATTAGTATTGCTATTTGCGATTGGATATATCATTGGATATCTTCTTAAAATTGACACCAACACCAGAAGAAAAAAGTGGTCACCAAAAACTTTAAAGAATATAGAAAAACATTAACCCTGAATTTATTCAACAGTATAATTATTACTAAATTTATATGTTAATTCACTATGTAATACAGACCAATAATATATTACATAAAAAAGTTCTTGTTCATTTAAAAAATTAACAAGTTTTTCAATATTGCATAAGAGTGTACGCAAAAGGGCAGAGAGCTAACCCCTTTTTAACAAGGAGGTTAACAAGCATATTTAAATCAAGCTTACGTCAATATGTTATTGTATTGGCTTTCGTAATAGTATCATCGTTAATCTGTTATTCTATCAAAGACATTATTGGATATCGATCTGTATCCTTTGCACTCCTTTTTTTAGTTTCTATTCTAGCTATCTTTTTTGGGACTGGACCAATTCTACTTGCAGCAACTCTTTGTGCAATTATTTGGGATTTCTTTTTCATACCACCACATTTTGCGCTTCATATTGAAAATCCTGAAGATGTGTTAATGCTGGTAATGTTTTTTACAATTGCATTGCTAAATGGAGTGTTAACCTCACGAATTAGAAGTCAGGAGAAGGAAGCAAGAGTTCGCGAAGAGCGTACACATGCTCTTTATCAATTAACAAAAGATTTATCGATTTATTCAGGTTACGATGAAGTAACAAAGGTGGTAGTTATGAACGTTAGTAGGTTTTTTCATGTAGATTGTGCTATTATTCTCAAAAATGATCAGAACCAATTGAATACATGGGTACAACCCCACTCTTTATTAACACTCACAGAGGAAGACCTCAAAATCGCAAACTGGGCATTTGAACATTCGGAGAAAACAGGAAAATACACTGAATCAAATGCTTTAAGCAACTATACCTTTTATCCTTTGTTGGGGATAAGTGCAAAAATGGGAATGATGATTGTTAAACGCAAGACTGAACTTACTGAAACAGAAACACAGTTCTGGGAAGCATTCCTTTCTCAAATATCTGGTAAATATGAACGTGAATTCTTACTTGATGTTACTAAGAAGATTTATCTCTTAAGCGAATCCGAAAAGTTATACAAAACCCTTTTCAATTCTATTTCCCATGAGTTAAGAATTCCCGTAACTACTATTATGGGGGCATCCGATACTTTATTAAATCAGAACTATCCCAATGAAATTCGAAGAAAACTATACACTGAAATAAATATAGCCACCATAAGACTGAATCGGCTTATTGAAAATCTACTGAATATGTCAAGGCTAGAATCAGGACGTATTACATCTCACCCCGATTGGTATGATGTTCATGACATTGTAAATAGTGCCATTGAATCGTTAAACCAAGAATTGCAACCGTTCCAGCTTTCCATTACTATTCAACCTGAAATACCGCTTGTACATGTAGATTTTGGATTAACGGAACAGATACTTCACAATCTATTGTTAAACGCAACTCAATACTCACCAATTGGCAGTGAAATAGGATTAGAACTATTTTTCAATAAAGGATTTCTTACAATTCAAGTAATGGATAAAGGGAAAGGATTTCCTGAGTCTGAGTTACACTTTGTTTTTGAGAAATTTTATCGAGGCAAGGATTCAAAAGCAGGAGGAACAGGCTTGGGTTTATCAATTGTAAAAGGATTTGTTGAAGCGCAAAAAGGGACAATAATTGCTGAGAATCGTCAGGATGGTGGTGCAAAATTTACAATAGATCTACCTACTGAGATATTAGATATAAATTCCTATAAAAAACCAGAGGATTAGATGGCAAATGCAGATAGAATACTAATAATTGATGACGAAGTACAGATACGCAGATTGCTAGAGATAACCCTTTCGGCAAATGGTTATAAAATTTCTGAAGCTGCGTCGGGCAAAGAAGGTTTAATGCTTGCAGCATCCATTCAACCCGTTTTAATTATACTAGATTTAGGATTACCAGATATCGACGGAATCGAAGTTCTAAAAAAGATAAGGGTTTGGTATCAGAAACCTATTATAATTCTGTCAGTCCGCAACTCTGAGGAGGATATCGTAAAAGCCTTAGATAATGGAGCAAACGATTATCTTACAAAGCCATTCAGAACTGGCGAGCTATTAGCTAGAATTAGAGTTGCTATAAGACAAGATGAAAATCTTTTAAGTAAACCAATTCTCGAATTTGGTTCCTTAACTATAGATATCGCCAACCATATTGCAAGAAAGGATAATGAAATTATTAAACTGACATCAACAGAGTTTTCACTCTTAGCACTCCTTGCCAAGAATGAAGGGAGGGTTTTAACTCACCAATTTATTCTAAAAGAGGTATGGGGCATGAGTTATATTGAACAAACCCAATACCTACGCGTATTTGTGGCTCAACTAAGAAAAAAGATTGAGGTCGATCCTTCCAAACCCAAATTATTAATCACCGAATCCGGTATTGGCTATAGGTTCGGCGACTAGATTTTGAATGTTGCAATGATTCCCTTTAGCTGTTCCGATTCGGCAGCAAGCAGATCAGAAGCATCGGATAATTCCTCCGATGATTGAGCATTTCGTTGAGCAATTTCATTAAGCTGTTCAATTGCATTACTTACCTGATTTGTACCTTCCTGCTGCTCAATTCCCATTGCAACGATCTGCTTAACCATACTAAGTGTCTGTTCAATTTCAGGAACCAACTTCTCAATTTTTTGCTGTGCAATAGTTGATAGTTTTACGCTATTGGCTGAATATTTACTAATCTCATTAGCTGCTTTATGGCTTCTTTCGGCTAGTTTACGAACTTCAGCAGCAACAACCGAAAACCCTTTCCCCGCTTCACCTGCTCTGGCAGCCTCTATTGCGGCGTTTAATGCCAAAATGTTTGTTTGCCGAGATATCTGTTCAATTTCCGATATTCTTTCAGATATAAGCTTAATACTATCAATACTCTGCGATGAACTATCAACCAACTCATTAAGGGTTAAGTTTACTTTGGAGTTGATGACCTCAGTATTTTTTGCATTTGCTGTATTCTGCTCAATATTTGAAACAATTTGAACCACTGATGATGAAACCTCTTCGGCAAGAGATGCTTGTTGACTTGCAAGTTCTGCTAGTTTTTTTGAAAGAGTTTGAACTTCACCACTCTCACGAACAAAACTGACAGATTCGTTTTCAATATTAGTTACGATCCCTTTTAAATTATCTATCATTTTATTAACGGAATCAGACATTTGCCCAAATTCATCGTTTGATACTGAACTAACCTTTACCTTAAGATTACCTTGAGCTACTTGGTTAGATATTGATGTAATATTTTCAATTATCCTTAATGACTTTTTCATGGTAAAATAAATAGCTACCAATGAAATGATCAGTAATAAAACTCCACTCACAATAATTAAAATGCGATAATTTCGTATCTCCTGCATCAAAGTAAAAGCATCAAAATCGCACCCAAGTACTGCCACAACTTCACCTTTAGAGTTGATAATTGGAGCATAGCTCGAAACCATCCATCCATAGGTTTTATTGAAAGTAACCTTGGAAGAAGTAATCTCTTTCAAATTTATGCACCTATTGATGCTAACCAAATCCTCTGCATTCCATTCAGCTTCCGATCCTAACGCAGAGTAATCCTTTGCATTTGGGTCGCCACCCTCTATGGCATACAATGATTTTTCACCCTCAAAGTAAAAAGAATAGAGGTACTTCATTTTAGCAAGATCGCGAATGCGTTTCAATTCAGTTCTAAGATAGTTTGCATAATTAGATGATGCATTCTGAGATTTAATTATCTGTTGAAGCGAATCCCCGTTAATTGAGTTTAAGGCAAATACAACAACTGTTCTTGTATGCTCTCCGTTAAATTTATACCCAAATTTGGTTATCCTTGAATAGCTTACCCAACCGGTAATCATTAAAACAGTTAAAAGGATTACTGAAACTAAAAAGTAAAACTTATAGGCTACTGGAACAAATCTTCTCCCTTTCATATTGTAAGTCATATAATTAGTAAATAGGGGAATGTAATTTTTATTTTTTTAATATATAAAATATTGTTCACTTAATGAGCAGAACTCATAGTGTTTTTAATCATTTTTAAAATTAAAATTAGATCACCTATAAACTCTAAATAAAAAACATAACAATTATCAACTAAAATAAAACCTTGAATTGCTTACTTTTGCCGACTATGATAAATGGCAATCATCATAATTTAACCAGATTATACATTCTAAAGGTTGCTCATTGGTTTATGCTAACCATGCCAATCGTTGTCCTTTTTTATAAGGATAACGGTCTTGATATGAGCCAAGTTTTCATACTCCAAGCAATATACTCTATTTCTATAGTTGCCCTTGAAATACCTTCTGGCTACTTTGCCGATGTTTTAGGACGAAAGAATTCAATTATTGCAGGTTCAATACTTGGCTTCCTTGGTTTTCTTGTTTATTCATTCTCATACGGTTTTGTTGGCTTTGTTATAGCAGAAGTAACCCTGGGTTTTGGGCAAAGCATGATCTCAGGGGCTGACTCAGCTCTTTTATATGATACTTTAATCGATAATAAATGCGAGCAAGAATACCTAAAGCATGAGGGAGGAATGACCTCTGCTGGTAATTTTGCCGAAGCATTTGCTGGTATAACAGGAGGATTGCTAGCAGGCTTAAGCCTACGATACCCATATTACGTACAAACTATAGTTGCATTCATGGGTATCCCGGCTGCAATTACGCTTGTTGAGCCAAAGATTAGTCAATCAAAACTTGGATTAGGATGGAAAGATATTACTGAGATAGTAAAATTCTCTCTTTTCAAGAATAAAAGGTTGCGATGGAATATCATTTACTCATCAGTAGTAGGCGCATCAACACTAGCAATGGCCTGGTTTGTACAACCTTGGTTTATTCGGGCAAACTTACCCGTTAGCATGTTTGGTGTTGCCTGGACTGTTTTAAACCTTTCCGTTGGAATTACAGCCTATTATGCGTACAGAATAGAACTAAAGTTGGGAAGGATTAATACCGCTGCTGCATTCACTGCAATTCTTGCAATTGGTTTTATTGCAAGTGGATGGATCTCAGGATTCGCTGGATTGTTTTTTATTTTAATGTTTTACTTAGCAAGAGGCGTTGCAACACCCATACTTAAGGACAATATCAACAGGATTACCCCTTCAAATATGAGGGCAACAATCCTTTCGGTTCGAAATTTTATAATACGAATAATTTTCTCAATCCTTGGCCCAATCTATGGTTGGTCAATAGACAAATTGAGCCTTAGCGCAGCCTTAACAATTGCTGGAACTGTATTTATTATTACTTCGGGAATAAGTTTTTACTACTTCAAACGAACAGGTAATCTTACCGATTAGTATCAACCTCAAAGGATAGCCCATCGTAGGCTAAACAAATGTTATCAGGTAAGTCTTTTAGAATGTCGGCATATAAACCCATTTGGTGGCTAACATGAGTTATATACCCTCTACGAGGACTAATTTCCGATATCAATTTTACTGCTTCTTGCAAACAATAATGCGACATATGTTTTTGACGACGAAGAGCGTTTACAATAAGGTACTTTGTGCCTACAATTTTCTCTTTTTCCTCCTCCGCTATAAAACTTGCATCAGTAATGTAAGTCAAATCGCAAATTCGGAATCCATAAATTGGAATCTTATTATGATACACTCTAATTGGTATGATTTTTATTCCGCAAATTTCTAAGGGAAAACTGTCAATATTATTTAAGGTAATTTCGGGGGCACCAGGGTATTTATTCTCTTCAAAAATGTAGTGAAACTCCTTCTTTATCGATTCCTGCACGCGTTGCTCAGCCCAAATATCCATTGGCTTCTGGTGCACCCAGTTGTATGCCCTCACTTCATCCAATCCTGCTATATGATCGCGATGCTCGTGAGTAATCAGGATTGCCTCTAAAGATCTTACATTAGCAGTAAGCATTTGCTGGCGAAAATCTGGCCCAGCATCAATTGCAATTGTTATGCCATTATGCTCAATTAGTGCTGCAGCCCTGAGTCGTTTATCACGCTGATCGTTTGATTTACAAACAGGACACTGACAAGCAATTACTGGTGTTCCTTGCGAAGTACCCGTACCTAAGAAAGTAAATTTCACTCTTTCGTGGTTTTAATTGTATGTAAAGATAAATAGATTAAGTAAAGTAGAACCATCACGGCCATTATTGCTGATGGAATTGCTGCCTCTTTACCAAATAAAGTTAATGCTGTAAAAACAGAAAAACCTGAACTCTTGATGGATACAAGCATGCTCTGAGTTAAGTTCGTTGAACTGTCAATTTTAAGCAACTTGCCCAAATAGGTTATTCCTATACCTAGTCCAAAAATCGCAATTACTAAAACCAATGACACCTTAACTAGAAGCGATGGGTTGCTAAAAAAAACTTGTCGATTCATACCTACAGCAACAAAAATAATAATTGCAAAACCCCAGTCAACCACTTTCCCTCTAATTGGCTCAATATATCTAAAAATTGGTTTCAGCAAGAGCAAACGCGAAATGATCATTGGCAGTAGCACAAGCTGAATCATCATTGTAAGCATTTCGAATGGCTTTACTTGCTGACCATCAGTAAATAAATTTACTAACAATGGTGCTATAAGTATTGAAGCCAGGAATGCACCTGTAACACCAATTATGGCATATTCTACTTTACCTTTTAGTATATACGAAAACGGAATTATTGCAACGCCGGGAGGCGCTGCTGCAATAACAACAAACCCATAGAATAAATTTTTATTTGGCATTAAAAACCATGCTAAAGGAATAAGTACTGCAGAAAAAACAATATAGTTGAAGAATATCCCCAATAGAAGTTGCTTTGTTACATGTACTGGATTTTTTAGATGTTTTAAGCTAATTCCAGTCATTGAGAATGACATGGTTAATGCCAATGCAACAAATGAGTAATTCTTTAAAAAGACAGCCTTTTCGCCAATAACAATCCCTGCAATTACTGCAAAAACGAGTATTGAATTACGATTTAGCAGGATTCGTTTTAGTAAATTGACCATTAAATGTACCTTAGCAAAACATTTTATAAAGATAATACACCTAACATTATCTTCATCTTTTTCAAATTGAATTATTAAGTACTATGTCAGGAACTCTATATTTACTACCAACTACAATTGGGTCTGAAGGCTGGGAAAAAGTGATACCAGTAGCAGTAATTGAGCAGACTCGAATACTTAAGCATTTTATTGTTGAGAATATTAGAACAACAAGGAGGTATCTTTCAAAGATCAAGGTTTTAACCCCAATTGATCAAATCAATTTTATGGAACTTAATGAGCATACGAAGCTGGAAGATATTGATATCCTTTTAAAACCATTACTAGATGGATACGATGTTGGTTTAATTTCCGAAGCTGGTTTACCAGCCATTGCCGATCCAGGCGCACAAATTGTTGATTTAGCTAATAGAAATGGAATAAAGGTAATTCCACTAACCGGTCCAAGTTCTATCTTCTTAACCCTAATGGCTAGCGGATTAAATGGTCAGAACTTTGCTTTTGTTGGATACCTTCCAATTAAACCTGAAGAAAGAAAAAAGAAAATTAAATTCCTTGAATCACGGTCAAGGCAAGAGAATCAAACCCAAATTTTTATTGAAGCACCATATCGCAACCTAAACCTCTTTAACGAAATACTAAAGGATTGCAACCCCGACACAAGACTTACAGTTGGCGTTGAACTTACTACCCAAAATGAGTATATCTCAACAAAAAAAATCTGGGAGTGGAAAAAATCAACACCCCCAGACATTAATAAGAAAAACTGTGTATTCTGTTTATACGCTTGAATTTAGTATTTAGGTTTAGGATCGAGTCTGTCAAGCGTAATTTCGAATATTAATGGAGTGTATGGATAAATTACAGTAGATCCCCCTTTGCTTCCATTTTTGCCATACGCATAGGTTGAAGGGATTAGAACTGTAATTTTCTCTTTTTCAATCATCTGTTTAACAGCCAAGTTAAATCCAGATACAACAGAAGATGAACCAACGCTAAAGGTTAGCTGACTATAAGATTTACTTGAGCTATAAATGCCATTTTCAATTGCAACACTTTTAATATTGGTATCGAAAATAATATTGTCAAGATATCTACCCGTATAGTAAACTAAAGCCATTGAATCATCAGCCACAATACAATCTCTAATACCTTCTACATCTCTTCTTATATATATACTATCGTGATATAGTGTAAAGCCTGGATTGTTATTTAGAAATTCGGTTATCTGGGTTTGTTCATATGCTAAAGGATCAGTAACCACCTTAATTAACTCAACATCATATATTAACGACTCATAGCTGGGAATTGGACCGCTTCCACTTTTACCATACGCAAGATTTGAGCTCATTATTAAGCGAGCCTTACCGCCCTCTTTCATCATCTTAAGCCCCTCTCTCAAGCCAACAGGGTAAAAAGAGTTAGAAAGGTACAGGCTAAAAACCGGAACGTAATGGGTTGAATGGCTATAAATACCATACAAATCTGCAGTTAAACTGTCGGTAGTTACATACAAATGATCATCGAGGTTTCTTACTGTACAACTATAGATCAGATAGCTACTATCTGTCGGAGCCAAACCGGTACCCTCATGTTGATTAATATAGTACAACCCATCAGGAGTAACCGTATCTGCAATAGCTTCAATATTATTAACATCAATCCACGCATTGAAACGGGCTAGTTCATCACCAGATGGATCACCTTCAATTCTATCACATGCTATAAAAAGCAGAAAAGGAATCAATAAAAACAAAAATTCTTTACCTCTCATGTCTCCTAAATCATTTAAATTATTTAATGCTATCAATTTTTATGTCATAATAAAGAGTTTGGTAAGGTTTAATTGTACCATTCCCCTTATTTCCAAAACCTAAATATGAAGGTAAAACCAAACTGTTCTCTCCTCCATTATTGGTTAAAAGAAAACCCAATTTTACTCCCTCTGGCAAATCGCTTTTTGAAAGAATAAATGATTGTGCTCCCTTATTATCAAATACTGTTCCATCAGGAAGTGTACCTTTTACTTGTCCGTAAATAGTATTGTTCAGCGATGGAGTAGTAGAAATTGTGCCCAAAGTTATATTTTTTATATACAATCCACTAGTATCGGATGTATATCCGTTAGAAATTAGGTTTAAACTTTCAATAAAATTCTTTTCAGATTGAATTGATTTCCCATTAACGGAAATAATTTCGATATTGTATGCTAATGGAGACCAAATCGGGATTGGGCCAATAGCATTCCCTTCATATCCTAATGATGATGGGAATAATATTAAAGCATTTTCTTTATCCTTCAAAAAGAGTAACCCTTTATCAACACCCTCTATAAGGTTACCACTCCCTGCAATTACTTTGACTGGTAGGAATGAACGCACATTAGTGTCGAGGTCAAAATCTTTTGCAACACTTTTAATATTTGTGTCAAAAACGAGTCCATTAAGAGTATAAGCAACATACCAAAATGTAACCGTATCGCCACTAGCAATCTGATAGTTATAAACAGGAACATTTACATGAATGTATATTCCATCTTCCTTAGTATAAGAAAGTTTATTACTATTCAGAAATGACTCAATAGCACTATTATTTGAATATGTTTTTTCATCCTCTAAGTCTTTTTTACACGAAGGGGATATAAATACTATTGATAGCAATAAGAAATAATACGAAAATAGTTTTAACTCGAATTTCATCACAAAATCTATCCTTTTCCTTTTTTAACCTCCAATAGTTCAACTTCAAAAACAACTGATGTGAATGGCGGGATAATTCCTGTTGAACTTCCATCCTCACCAAATGCTAATTTAGATGGAATAATAAACAATGACCTTTCACCCTCTTTCATCATTCCAATGGCTTCTTCAAGCCCTTCGATAACCTGCCATTTTTGTCCATATACAAATTGGAATGGTTCGTTACGTTTTTTTGTTGAATCAAATATCTTATTATTAAAGAATCGCCCTTCGTAATTTACCGTAATGGTATCGCCGACAGCAACACTCTTTCCTTGACTTTTAATTACAGGAATGTAGTACAACCCTGTAGAGGTTGGAATTATTGCTAACTTCTCCCCTTCCATATACTGTTTCAGTAGCACCTTTTCATAATCGCCAAAATCATTTATCCAATTAAGAAATGCTTCTTTCTCTAGTTGGTATTGCTTTTCTGTCTGAACTTCCATCATTTTTATATCAACCCTCATTAAGTCGCCCTTACCAATAAAACGAGGCATTTCAGTTTCTAAGGTCTTAATAAAAAATGAATCCGCAGGGAAATAGAAAGACGCACTATCACCAAGTGTAAGCATCATAAAACATTCGTCAATAGAGCCTTCACGTATTGGTTCAGTTAGCTGAAATTTTCGTAAACCTTGAAAAAATATAGAGTCTTTGATAGTTCGATACGAGATATTAACAGTTATAAAATTCGATACCTCAGGTTTTACAGTACCATCACCTAGACTAATAAGTTTATAGTGAATTCCACTCTTTGTCAAAGAGAAACCGGAGAATTTTGAACTTTTATTCGAGCAGCCAAAAGCCAGCAGAATGATCAGGATGGATAAGAGTGCCTTGTAATTCTTCATTGGTAACTTATAAAATTTCTTTGTAAAGTTAACTAAACTAATTCGATCCTAATGATAAACGTTTAACATTTCGATATCATATACAATTATTGATCTCGGTGGTATCATTTTTAAATCGCCCTGTAAACCGTATGCCAAATGGGGTGGCAGTATAAATTTACCCTTTTGTCCTCTTCTCATTAATTGAACAGCTTGCTCAACACCCGACTCAACACCCCCTTTACCCACTCTAAACTTTTTTGGATTACTCGAATCAGTTTGATAGCATAATGTACCATCTAAAAGCGAAACCCTGAAGGAATACTCAACAACATCTCCAACTTTAGCTAAACTATCATTTGAGTTACCCCAAACCAAATAGTACAATCCCGTTCCACTCTCTTTCATTCCATCAAGATTGTGCCGTTTAATATACCCTTCAATCAATGATCTATCCTGATCAACTAGTACCTTATTTATTTTGGTGAATGTTTTTCTTACTTCAGTGAATTCCTGTCTGCTAACCCGTTGCTCCTTATGCTTACATTCCTGAGATAGCAAGGGATAAACTAAAATTACTAAAATTATAAAGTACCTATATGTTTTACTCATTTAGCTCAGAAGAATAATACTTTAAAATAGTCTCAAAATTGTTTTCTACTTCGCTTAGCGACATAAATGCCTTACCTCCTGCAGCATTGGTGTGTCCTCCCCCATTGTAATACTTTTGTGAAACCATATTTACAGGAAATGTACCCCTTGAACGTAATGATACCTTAACAAAGGTATCGTGCTCAACAAAAAGTACCGAAAAACTAATCCCTTTTATTGATAATGGAAGATTAACAAAACCCTCGGTATCACCCATTTTATGGTTAAACCGCTTTACATCCTCCTTTGTTAGCGAAATGTAAGCTGCTTTGTACTCTGGAAAAACTTTCATCTTTTCATTTAAAGAAAATCCCATAAGCCTCATCCTATCGGCTGAGAAGTTATTGTAAACAAGCCCTTGAACCTTCTCAACATCAACGCCTTTTGAAATTAGGTCACCAGCTATTTGGAACGTTCTTCCCCTTGAGCATGCATAGCTGAAAGAGCCTGTATCAGTCATAATTCCAACGAACAAGCAAATAGCGGAATCAGTTGTAAAAACATCACTGCCAAAGGTAGATGTAAGTACTTCATAAACTAATTCAGCTGTTGAGCTAACCTCGGTATACGAGAACTGCAAATCAAACTGGTTTTCGGGTGATGGATGATGATCGATCAGAATTTTCTTCCCCTTTGATTGGGCAAGAATGTCTCCCATTTCTTCAGTACGTTTAAAGCCATTAAAATCTAAGCAAATTATTGAATCGGCCCCGAGTAGGGCTTTTGTAGCAATATTTTTCTTATCGGAATACCTAATTACCTGATCGGTACCTGACATCCATGATAAAAATTCTGGAAAACCATTAGGGGTTACTGCTATTACTGGATATCCTATTTTTTTAAGCGCATGATATAAACCTAGAACTGATCCAACAGCATCCCCATCGGGGTTATGATGGGTTGTAATAACAATACTTTTAGAAGTATCGAGAATCTGTTTAAACTCTTTAATTCTGTTTGTTTCTGATTTTAAAAGCATTATACAAAATGATTTGAAATCAAAGATAAAATAAAAAACTTAGTAGCATGATGTAAAAATATTCGTTATTTTGTTAAAAAATACTGCAATGGAAGGAAAGCTAACTTTTGCTATGATTAAGCCTGATTCTTTTAAGAAAGATCATACTAGCGAAATTCTACTTGAGATTCTCAAAGCTGGATTTAAATTAAGGGCTATAAAAATTACAATGCTTACATTAGAAAAGGCTGAACAGTTTTATGCTGAACATCGCGGGAAAGAGTTCTTTGAACGATTAACAAAGTTTATGAGTTCAGGTCCAGTTATGGCCTTAATTTTAGAGAAGCCAGATGCAGTAAACGAATACCGAAAACTAATAGGCAAAACCGACCCTAAACAAGCCGAAGAGGGAACAATTCGTAAAAAATACGGAACTGATACTACGCATAATGCTGTTCACGGAGCCGATAGCTTTGAGCACGCTGAAAGGGAATGGAGCTTCTTTTTCTCAAAAAGGGAAATACATTAGAAGAACTAAATAATATGATTTTAGGATAAGATTTATTTAAATATAATATCTCGAACTATTCCTTGACCTAAGTAACTATTAATAATTGTAATAACTTTTTGCTTGCTCATCTGTAGCTCATTTCGTAGCACAGATGATTTAAGCATTACAGTCAATCTTCCATTTTTCAGGCTGATGTTTTGGGTTAACACAGCAACGTTGTGTCCCATAATCTTTCTCCAATCCTCATTTATCTTAACCTCATAAATTTTCTCCTCTAGCCTATTCTCATGAATAAACTCCTTTATTGCATCGCCTAACGACTTAATATTGTGCTTGCTCATGTTTTTATTCTTTTCCTGCAATTTCCTCTACATTCCCTGAATCAACCCGAAAAAGTTTGTATCCAGAATGTAATCTTTCAAGAATATCAGTTAATCGATCCTTATTGGTATCGGTAATAAATATTTGACCGAATCCGTCATCAGAAACTAGTTTAATAAAATTTTCGACCCTACTTAAATCAAGTTTATCGAAAATATCATCAAGTAAAAGTATTGGCTTTACCTTTGAAACACTTTGCATAAACTCAAACTGTGCAAGTTTAAGGGCTATCAAATATGTTTTCTGCTGTCCCTGAGAACCTTCTTTCTTTATTGGACGATCATTTAACATTAAAGTTAAATCGTCCTTATGAACTCCAACTGACGTGAATTGCAAAACTCGGTCTTTAGCAAAACTATTAGCTAGCAGATTACTAAAATCCTCGCCATCGAGATGTGATTGATAAACAAGTTTAACCTTTTCGTCGATACCCGAAATGATGCTATAATACTTCTGGAAAATTGGAATCAGCTTATCTACAAAATCTTTACGCTTGTTATAAATCGCTTCGCCCATCGCTACAAGCTGTGAATCAAGTACTTCAAATAAATCTTCGCTCAAATTACCTCTGTCTCCGATATCCTTTAAAAGTTTATTGCGCTGAGCAAGCACTCTATTGTATCTAATTAGCTCCTCGAGGTAAATTCTATCGAACTGAGATATTACACCATTTACATACTTTCTACGCTCTTCACTTCCCTCAATAATTAACGATAAATCGGCTGGTGAAATAATTACAAGGGGTAACAATCCCACATGGTCGGCCAATCGGGGGTAGTCTTTACCATTTCGTTTAAAAACTTTACCCTCACTTACCTTTACAGCACAAAAAATATTCTCCTCATTACCGTCCCTTTCGTATTGCCCTTGAATAATAAAGAATTCTTCGGAATGCTTAATGTTTTGGCTATCGGTTGGATTAAACGCACTCTTACAAATTGAAAGGTAATAGATTATATCGAGTAGATTGGTTTTCCCCTGTCCATTATCACCAACAAAACAATTAAGCTTTGAATGAAAATCAATATCAACCTGACTGTATGATTTAAAGTTAATTGCCGAAAGGTGTTTTAAAAACATAACTGTGTTATTCCAAAATTGAACCGACACAAATGTACATAAGAAAAGCTGCTAAACCAATCACAAAAAATACTGTAAAAATTTCCATATATCTTAAAAACCATTACTTTTGCGTCTGCTTTAATAAAAAATAGAACTAGAATAATTATGGCAAAGGACAAAAAAGACACAACCGAGAATAGCGTTGAATCATTAGAGAATGCTTTAACAAGAACTGAGCAATACATTGAAGCCAATCAGAAAAGTTTAACAATTATTGTTTTAGCAATTGTAATTGTTGTTGGCGGGTATCTTGGATATAAGAAATTATATTTAGCTCCAATGGAGAATAAAGCACAATCACAAGCATTTGCCGCTGAGCAGTATTTTGAAAAAGATTCATTTAAGCTTGCGCTAAATGGTGATGGTAACTATCTTGGATTCCTTGATATTATTGACAAATATGGTCCAACCAAAACTGCTAATTTAGCATACTATTACACTGGAATTTCATATAGAGGTCTTGGCAAATACCAAGAAGCAATTTCTTATTTAAAAAAGTTTAATGCTGGCGATCTAATCGTTACTCCGTTAGCTTTTGGTGCAATTGGTGATTGCTACGTAGAGCTTAGCAATTTAAACGAAGGGGTTAGCTACTACGAAAAAGCAGCAAACTATAAGGACAATGAGTTCACAACACCTTTATTCCTTAAAAAAGCAGGTGTTGTTTACGAATCAATGAAAAAGTATGGTAAGTCGCTTGAACTATACGAGCAAATAAAGGAAAAGTACCCAAAATCTACAGAAGCTAGAGATATCGAAAAAGAAATTGCTCGCGTTAAAGCGCTACAAGGTCAATAGCCAAATATATTTTGATATAAAACCAACCTTTAGAGGTTGGTTTTTTTTTACCTTTACTTCACCAAACTATAAAAAATATGTCGACTAAGAATAAAAATCTTTCTACGTACAACCCAAACGAAATCCCTTCAGCTAAGGGAATGATCTTTGGAATTGTTGTTTCTGACTGGAACTCGAATATTACCCATGCCTTACTCGAAGGCGCATATGAAACCTTAAAAAAACATGGCGCAAAAAAAGATAATATCATAGTAAAACATGTTCCGGGCACATTTGAACTTACACTTGGAGCCCAATTTATGGCTGAGTATGCTGACTTGGATGCTGTTATTTGTTTAGGATGTGTTATTCAAGGAGAGACTCGTCATTTCGATTTTATCTGCCAGAGCGTTACTCATGGCATAACGGAGCTAAACATGAATTATAATATTCCATTTATTTTTGGAGTACTTACTACCGAAAATATGGATCAAGCAACAGCAAGATCGGGGGGAAAGCATGGTAATAAAGGAATTGAAGCAGCTGTTACAGCAATTAAGATGGCTGCACTTCAAAAAGAGATGGAGGAAATGGAAGAGTAAATTATTAGTTGCTCGTTGACAGTTAATTGTTGACAGAAACAAAAATAGATCTGATTTAAATCAGATCTATTTTTTCATTATTAATTATAAATTTTCATTAAAAAGCTACCAAGCATTGAAAAGTCCATTAATTAAGCGTTCACGCTTTTCTTCGTCGCTCATCATATTATACTTACGCTTCTCCTCCTCTATCGCTTTGCGCTTCTTGTCCTGCTCTTTTCTGATAGCATCCATATAACGAGCAACAATTCTATCTTTTAAGAATTTTTCAGCAACAGTAGGGAAAAGTTCAAGCAGAAGTTCCTCTTTCTCATTTGAAGCAAGTTTAGCATCGCCAAACTCTTTGAATACAGGGTTTGGCTGTTTTTTATACTTAGATGTATCATAAGGAATTTCTTCCCTTGTGCCAGCAATTTGTAAACGGAATTCGGGATCAACTGGAATTGGGGTTTTTCCGTAAACACCTTTAACAAGGTTTACATACTGAATTGATTTGTTTGTATAAAATGGAACACCTTTATTCTCATCGATAACACAATTTACAGCCTGAACGCCTACAATTTGGCTTGTTGGTGTAACCAATGGAGGGCATCCCGAAGCAAGTCTTACTGCTGGTATAATCTCGAGAGTTCTAGGTAGAAGTTGTTCAAGTTTAAGCTGTTTTAGCTGAGCCAGCATATTGGTGTACATTCCACCAGGTACTTCGGCATGTTTAACATTCTCATCGGGATCGGGGAAATTGAAATACTTCTCGATTGCTAAACAATTTTTTAGGAGATCATCATACTTATTGTCTTTAGCAAAGGTAATTGCATCATCAAAAAGCTTATCGATATTAGCAGGGAGAGTATCTTTTGTTATATCAAATTCAATAGGGAAAAGCTGATAGCTGTCAAACTCTTTCATTTCCTTGCGAATCTCAACTAGTTCCTTATTTATCTTAACAACAGCATCAAGGTTAACTCCAGTATCGATATCCATCTTTTTGCAGAAAATTTGGATAATCTCAAATGATGGTGCAGCAGGTCCACCAGCAAAACTCATAATTGCAGTATCAACAATATCAACACCTTTAATAATTGCCATTAATGTTGCTGCTAAACCATATCCTGGAGTACAGTGTGTGTGAAAATCAACAGGAATATTGAGTTCTTTTTTAAGAGCAGTAATAATTTCACTTGAACGCTCAGGGGTAACTAAACCTGCCATATCTTTCAAAGAGATCATGTCGGCACCCATCGCTTCAAGCTCCTTTGCCTTTTTAACAAAGTAATCAATGCTAAAAATCTTCTTTGGTAATGGTTTTCCCTTTAGTACGGATTTAATTCTATCCATGTGAGAAAACTTTGGATCAACTGTGTAGCAAACAGTTGCATCGGCAATACCGCCGTTCTCTTTAACGTATTTAATTGTACTGCGAATATTATCGGTATCGTTCAATGCATCGAAAATTCTCATAATTGAGATACCTGATTTCACTGCATTACGGTTAAACCCTTCAATAACCTCTTCTGGGTAAGGATTATATCCGAATAAATTTCTACCTCTTGAAAGAGCAGTAAGTTTAGAAGTATCTCCAATAACACCTTTAATCTTTTCCAATCTTTCCCATGGATCCTCATTAAGATAACGCATTACTGAATCAGGTACAGCACCACCCCAAACCTCCATTGCATAGAATCCTGCCTCTTTAAATAGTGGCAAAACCCTATCAACCTGCTTTTGGTTCATTCTGGTGGCAAACAACGATTGTTGACCATCGCGAAGCGTTACGTCTCGGATTAAAAGCTTTCTGTTCATATCAATTTGGTGAATTTTGTATTCTTGAATTAACAACAGCGAATTAACAAAAATGGTTGAGATTTAGCGCATTTTTTGCTTAGGCTTAAAAACATGGCTATATAACATAAAGAAGTTTGAAGTTGAGAGTTAAAAGTTAAAGGTGAATCAGTTTAAATAAAAAGCGCAATCTTTCGATTGCGCTTTTACTACATTATTATGTACGATTATTTTTTACGATTCTTTGCTATCTCCTGTTGTTTTGCTATCTGTTCTAGTTTCTCTTGAAATCTAGATTTCTTAACAGGTTTTTTAGCGTTTTCATGTAGTCTGGCAAGTATTGCCTCATCATCAACAAATTTTCTTATAACATATGTTTGTGCTAAAGTAAATAGGTTAGAGAGGAAATAGTAATAGCTTAAACCTGCTGCATAATTATTGAACCAAAGAACCATCATAATAGGCATTAGGTAAACCATCATAAACTTCATACCAGGCATTTGAGCATTGGTATCGCCCATTTGATCGGCGTTCTGCTTAGACGTAATGAACAGTGCAATAGCCATAAGTAATGTAAATAAGCTAATATGTGCACCAAACATTGGTATTGTGAATGGAAGGTTTAATATAGAGTCGTATGAGGAGAGATCATCTGCCCATAAGAAACTTTGCTGACGTAACTCGAAAGAAGCTGGGAAGAAACGGAACATTGCTATAAGTATAGGGAACTGAATAAGCAACGGGATGCAGCCACCCATTGGATTAACGCCAACTTTCCGGTAAAGGGCCATTATGGTTTGCTGCTTTTTCATCGCATCCTCTTTCTTTGGGTACTTTGCGTTTATTTCATCAACCTGAGGTTTAAGTACACGCATCTTTGCTGAACTCAAATACGATTTATAGGTTAATGGGAATAGAATAATCTTTAAGAAAAGAGTTAATAAGAAAATTATTAAACCGTAACTAGCAATTCTGCTTCCAAGTACGTTGAATACTGGGATTACAAGATATCTGTTTACCCAACGAATAATCCAGCGACCAAGAGGTACTACTTTCTCAAAACCCATGTTATAGCTTTTGAGCGTTTTAAAATGGTTTGGTCCAAAGTAGATGTTAAGACCAATTGTTTCATTAACTCCATCTTTTAATGGAAGAGAAATTCTACCATTAAACTCTTTTAGATTAACATCGTTCTTTAAGGTTTTAGATTTAAGATTTGCACCTTCAAACCCATTTTTTGCAACTAGAATTGATGAAAAGAATTGATGTTTGTATGCAATCCATTTAACTTTAGTTGTTAAATCTTTCTTCTCCTCATCCTTCATTGCACTTAGCTCTTCATACTCGTCGTTAGGATAATTATAGGCAATGTTTGTATATTTATTTTCATTGTCTGCACCTTTTTCGAGCTGAGGCATTTTTTGATTCCAGTTCAAATCAATTGTACCAACCCTACCGCTTACAACATTATTCATTCCAACAAAATGGATATCAAAATCAATAAGGTAGCTTTGGGGTTTAATGGTATAGATGTACTCAATATAAGAATCTTGCCCAGCGCTAAGTCTCATCACAAGTTTCTGGGAATCTTTATCGGCATTAATTTCAGATTCGGTTCTATCTGGTGTAAAAAATAGGTTTTGAGTTTGAATATCATTGTTATTTCCCCAAAACTGTAATCCAAAAACATTTTCTTCTCCTGAAAACAGGATCAAAGGCTGACCGGAATATGTCTTAAACTTTTTAAGCTCAACCGAATAAATTCTCCCGCCATGATTTGTAACCTTAACCTTCATCAGATCGTTTTCAAGGGTCACAAATTTTTCTTCGCCTTTAAGCGCTGGAGCAAAAGAGCCAAGTTGTTCAATTTGTTTTTTTACCTGAGCTGAATCATTCTTTTGCGCTTCGTTTGCAATTTTTTCAGCACGTTGCTGTTGAATCCTATCTGCAGTAACTCTCTGAATAGAGTCATTTTTGCGCTGCATAGCAGCAACCTGCTCTTTCGAAGGGGTGTTTAGGTAGCCAAATAAAATAAGTATCCCAACAATTATGACTAACCCTATAATCGTATTCCTATCCATTTTATATGTAATATATTAATTATTAGACGAAAAGAAACCGCTCTTAAAAAAGAGCGGCAACAAAGGTAATAATTTATCGAATAGCTATTTACTATTTTCTAATGCTGCTTTAACAAAGTTTACGAATAAGGGATGAGGATTTACCACAGAGCTTTTATACTCAGGATGGAATTGCACGCCCACAAACCACGGATGCTTAGGGATTTCAACAATTTCCACTAACCCAGTCTCTGGATTTGTTCCTGTTGGAATCATCCCAGCCTTTTCATATTGCTCTAGGTAAGCATTGTTAAACTCATACCTATGACGATGACGTTCATGAATCTCTGTTTTTTGGTAAGCAGCGGCGGCTTTTGTTCCTTTTTTAAGTACACAAAGGTATGCTCCAAGCCTCATGGTTCCTCCTTTATCGATAATTCCCTTTTGCGATTCCATAAGGTCGATTACAGGATTGGTAGTATTGCGAACCATTTCGGTTGAGTTAGCGTCTGCTAAACCTAAAACATTTCTTGCAAATTCAATAACAGCACACTGCATGCCTAGGCAAATACCCAAAAAAGGAATACCCTTTTCGCGTGCATATTTTGCTGATAGTATTTTACCCTCAATTCCTCGATGCCCAAATCCTGGCGCAACAATTATTCCCTTTAACTCTCCAAGTTTTTCGTCTAAGTTTGTTTCGAGAATAGTTTCTGAATGTATCGACTGAAGTTCAACCTTACATTCATTCGATGCTCCAGCATGTATTACTGATTCAACAATTGATTTGTAAGCGTCAGGAAGTTCAACGTATTTCCCTATTAAACCAATCTTTATAGTAGATTTTGGGTTCTTAAGCTTATTGATAAACTGTTTCCAAGCTGCTAAATCAGGCTCCCCCTTAATTGGGAGATTAAGCTTGCGTAAAACGGTTAAATCAAGCTTTTCATCTAACATCTTTAGCGGAACTTCATAGATTGTCTTAACATCTATAGACTCAACAACAGCCTCAGGTTCAACGTTGCAGAACAGTGCCACTTTTCTACGAAGATCATCGTTTAAAGTCTTTTCGGTTCTAAGAACCAAAACATCTGGTTGAATTCCATTTTCGAGTAAAACCTTTACAGAATGTTGTGTAGGCTTTGTTTTAAGTTCACCCGATGCTGAAAGATATGGAACCAAGGTTAAGTGAATGAACACTGAGTTGGTTGGTCCTAACTCCCATCGTAGCTGACGAACAGACTCAATATATGGTAACGATTCTATATCACCAACAGTACCCCCAATCTCTGTTATTACAACATCGTACTTATGTTTTGTACCAAGAAGTTTAATTCGCCCTTTTATTTCATCAGTAATATGAGGGATAACCTGAACAGTTTTTCCAAGATATTCACCCTTTCGCTCCTTGTTAATTACTGATTGGTAAATTCGACCTGTTGTAACATTATTAGCCTGAGTAGTTGGTAAATTGATAAACCTCTCATAATGTCCTAAATCGAGATCGGTTTCGGCACCATCCTCTGTAACATAGCATTCGCCATGTTCATAAGGGTTTAATGTTCCTGGATCGACGTTGATATATGGATCGAGTTTTTGAATTGTAACCGAGTAACCCCTGCTTTGCAGAAGCTTAGCTAAGGATGCAGAAATGATACCTTTACCTAATGACGAGGTAACACCTCCGGTTACAAAAACATATTTGGTGTTGTGTGGCATTGGATGAATTTATTATTGGAGTTTTACTAGTCTAAATCGAGTTTATCGATCATTTTAATCTTCTCCTCAAGCAATTTCATCTCCTCTTTACCCTTTTCAATCTTATGCTCAACATCCTTAATCATCTGTTCAGCATTCTTCGATTTTGTAAAGAAACCAATATTGTTCTCCCAAAGGGTAATGTCGTTTTCAATTTGTCTGAGTCTATTGAAAAGTTTATCTCGTTCCTGACGAACTTTATTCTCCTGACGAGGATTACCATGAACATTATCAAGCTTTGATTTGAATTTCAATAGATTTCTCTTTGACTCGTCAATTCTTAAGTTCTCAAAATGCTTATTGATAGCATCTCTATAACGTTTCTGAATCGATTCTTTCTGTTGAATTGGCACATAGCCAATTTCTGCCCAACGACGCTGAAATTCTTTTAGAGCATTTAAGTTTTCCTCAACTACTTCAACAATTTGATAGTTCTCAATTTCGGCAATTAATGCTTCTTTTGCTTTTAGGTTATCCTCGTATTTATTATCGATTTGAGCAAAATGCTTTTGTTTTTGATTGAAGAAATAGTCGCATGCAGCACGGAATCGTTTCCAAAGCTCATCACTATGCTTACGAGGTACTGGGCCAATCTCTTTCCAACGTTTCTGAAGGTTGATTAAATCCTCAGTCACTTTCTTCCACTCATTGCTTTCTTTAAGTGATTCGGCCTGAATACAAAGTTCAGTTTTTAATTGTAGGTTGCTTTGCTGCTCTTCACGTGCATCAGCATAAAAATCACGCTTATTGCTAAAGAAAGCATCGCAAGCTTGTCTGAAACGCTCGTAAATTTTATTATTATCCTTTTTAGGTGCAAAACCAATGGTTTTCCAAACCTTCTGAAGTTCAATCATCTCCTTGGAGCGTTTATTCCACTCTTTATTTGATGATATCGAAATAGTTGATAGTTCTTCAGCTTTTTCGCAAAGTGCCGCTTTTGCTTCTAGGTTGCGCTTTTGCTCATCGCGTAATCCTTCAAAATACTCCTGATGTTTTTTATTGATTTTAGTGGTAACCTCTTTAAACCGTTCCCAAACTTCAGTCCTGTGCTCTTTTAAAACAGGACCAATCTCTCGCCACTGGTTGTGGTACTTTTGAAGTTTTTTAAATGCATTTATTACTGAAGGTTCTATTAATAGTTCTTCAGCTTTTTCGCATAAAATAATTTTTTCCTCAAGATTTCGCTTAAGATCTATATCGCGAAGCTCTTTATTGATTTTTACAAAATCATAAAAGTTCTGAACGTGGTGATGATAGGTCTCCCACAAATCGTTTAAATTAGTTTGGGGAACGGGTCCAATCTCGCGCCAACGCTGTTGTAATTCTCTAAATTCTTGGAAAGTTTGATTAACCGAATCACTTTTATTAACAAGCTCTTTTATTCTTTCGATAATCTGTTGTTTTTCCTCAAGGTTATGTTGCTTCTGACCCTCTAAATCGCGATTATACTTTGTACGTAAATCTCTGTATTGCTTTAAAAGCTCCTTTATCTGAGGTTCATATAAATCTTCTGGAATTGAAAACTGATCTAATGCTCCACCGGCTTCAACAAACTCTTTTCGTTTTTTCTCAATTTCAGCTTTATGCTTTTTATAGAAATTGATTTTAATGCTTTCAACATCAGCTCTGATTTGTTGAACTGGTTTTTCGTTTAGAATTACTTTTAGCGCCTGCACCAGTTCTTCTTTTGTCATCACTGAGTAATCATGAAGATGTGTAGGTGATTCTTCGCCCTCATCCTCTGAAAACTCATCAGATTCATCTTCGTCAATATCAGTAACCTCTTCCAAATCAATTGGTTTAAGGTTCTCGTCTAATTCCTCA
>Ga0209099_1000527_pt1 | contig 44932 bp, 51 predicted proteins | sample AD_JPNHW2_MetaG_FD_184430 | JGI IMG/M metagenome (GOLD analysis project Ga0209099, IMG submission 184430) | Active sludge microbial communities of municipal wastewater-treating anaerobic digesters from Japan - AD_JPNHW2_MetaG (SPAdes) (version 2) | ecosystem: Engineered > Bioreactor > Anaerobic...
TTGATCTGGCTCTCCACCCTGGCCCGGTCGATCAGAACTCTGGCATCTGCCACCAGGCCGGAAGTAGCGGCACCGATGTGTGTATCTATCTGAAAGATCTTCTCAATGGACTTGGGCTCCATGAGCCTGCTGGTGATTCTCTTGTCAACTAAAACTGCCACGCCGTCTTTGGACTTGATGCCCACAGCCGTGGTTCCTCTCCTCACGGCCTCGCGGGCATATTCAACCTGAAATAATCTGCCGTCAGGGCTGAATACTGTAATAGCCCTATCATAACCCATCTGCGGTGCCATCTGCATCCTCGTGTCCTCCACTTAAATCAAAAGAGGTCAGCCCCAGGTATTGGGTGTCTGATCCTGTGCTCTTATTGCGGTCGTCCGGACAGAGATCGACTTTTACACCATGAGTGCGGATAATACACCCGGAAACGTCTCTCAGTTCGATTCTTCTTCCGTCGCTTTCAGCACATATTTTACTCAGTCCTGGTAAATACTTTTCTGTAGCGGATTTGATCGTCCCCGAGACACCTTTTGTATGGACGGCGACTCGAATGCCATGAATGGAATGAATCGTAGCCAGCGTCACTCGCGTCTCCCTGGCATAGGCATGGGAGAAGCGGATCAGGCCGTGGCGGCCATTGAACGAGATCAGTTTCAGCCGGTTTCTCCCTGCGCCTTCCTCGCCGAAGAGGGATATCTGGGATGAGCTGATCTCAATGCTGAGGTCCTTGAGCGAGACCTCGCCTTCGGAGAGGAGCTCGAAGGCCATGTACCTCCTCCTCTCCCGCAGGACGGGAAATCTGCTCCTCATAGCAGCTCCACCCCCGGGGCGATCCAATTTCTGCGGTTGAGCTGTAGCAGCTTTCCTGGCCGGCGCAGGGCCTCCTTTGCCTCGTCGGCTTCAAAGCCTGCCACCTCCGCCATAGCGACCAGGTCTCGGGTTGAGCGAAGGTCAAGGTGACAGGTCGCACTCGCGGTGATGATCGGGCTCAGATCGAACTTTCTTACCATCTGCAGGTTCTTACGGAGGGCTGCCAGCCATCGGGAGCGCGAGCTGCCCCGCAGGCTCACCAGGCCGCTGAGATCAAAGCCGATGCAGATCTGGTTGCTCTTTGCGGCGCGCGCCGTGGCGATAGCAAGAGGTCGCTTGAAATCGCAGGGATGGATTAGCAGGTCCACATTGGGGTCTTCCGAGGCTACACGAATGGTCTCCTCAGATCCAGCCCGGACCACGATAAACGGATATCTGGATCGCAGAGCTGAGATGCGGCTCTTGAGGGCCTTGCTGCCTGATGCCGTCACCTCTGCGCCGATGGCCACCTCAATTCCCCTGATCTTCTCCACTGCCTGGGGCATGAAGATCCTGGCCGGATCGCGGTTGCAGATTATTATGCCCTTGTAGCCCAGGGCCCTTGCAGTCAGGGCCATGCGGCTGGCTGAAGAAGCTCCCTCAGGAAAGACGCTGATGCACTCGTAAAAGCTCATATGAGCTCACTGAGAATTTTTAGAGCAGACTCTCTTCTGGCCGGGTAGGTCCTGACAAGGATTGATATGTCCAGGGCATCCTTGGAGTTGGTCAGGCGCACTTGGCCTTTGTAGGCGGCCTGTTTATCCAGGCGAAGGTGAAAGTGGCTTTCGCCCTCCAATCGGTCTGGTATCTCCCGGCGAAGCCTCTCCAGGTCTTCGGCGGAAAGCTGCTCGCGGAGAATTTGAAGGAAGGCGGCGACTTCTCGCCTTCGCAGCACCGCCTCCAATATCTTTATCTCGTTTCCGAAATGGCCCTCTGCAGTTACTGCTGTTATTCTGTCCAGGGGAACGAAGACGGCGAGCGCCTCGCGCACGCGGCCTTCATCTTCCGTTGCCGCCACAAAGGCCCGGAAAGAGATTTTATCAATCACTTACTTTCCTTTTCCATCGTGGGCTCTGATGCCAGGCCTGGTCTTCTCTGTGCCGAAGCCCTTGTGTCTCTGGCCTCTGCCCTTGCGCCCGGCGCTGGTCTTGCCGCGCACGGCTCTGCCGCGATGGACATCATTGCAGACCCAGTTGAGGTTCTTATCATTCATGACCGATGGGGCGCACGGGTCAACCAGAATTACCTCGTAGAACTTCTGTCTGCCGTCCTCTGCCACCCAGTAGGAGTTGAGAACCTCCATGTTGCGGAACCTTCTTCCGGCCCTTTCCTCGGCGATCCTCTGAATGGATTTGGCCATGCTCATGGCGTTAACGCCCATCTTGCTGGTCTTTCTGTTTCTCTCGTAACGGGACTTCTTCCTGCCGCCGCGTCTTACTTTGACACGGGCCACGATAATGCCCTGCTTGGCCTTGTAGCCGAGCGCCCGCGCCCTGTCCAGGCGGGTGGGCCTATCGATCCTCTGCACGGTGCTTTCCTGGCGCCAGGCCTTGAGCCTGTCCTGCCGCAGTGCGCCTACGTATCCCTCTCTGGGAGAGGACCAGGCTTCACTGATATAGCCGTAAAAAGACTTCATCTCTTTTCACCTTTGCCGGTTCAACCCGATGCGGGTTACATTCCGGAACTAGAGGGGGGATGGGGTGATAGGAGATAAAGGTTTGGGAGATGGCTGCAAATGGGGATCAATGAGGGATCTCAATGCATTAATAAATTCATCTCGGTATTCAAAAATCAATCTATCCAGTTCCCAGCCCTCTATCTCTGCTTTTTTTGCAATATTCAAATAGAATTTTTCATGATCTGAATATTTTTTTAAATTCAGCCCCAATTCATTTGAAATGGATCGTATGCGTGCATCAAGTGCTATCTTCTCATGGAAAAGAGGATGATAACAATCCATCATAATATTATTCGCATATTTGGGACCAATTCCCGGAAATTGGTCCAGAAATTCGGTCATTTCTGTTGCATCTTTTTTATCGAACAGCATCGCATTGGCCTGCTCTAATCCACCCAGCTCTTCAATTTTCTCAAAGCATCGTGCAAGCATCGGTGCTTTTTTCCTGTAGTAGTGTATCTTTGCATCCTTCATGGCCTGCCGCAGCCTATTCACACGGTCTTCATTGCTGAGGTTCTTCAGTTCCGCATAAGTGAGTTGTTGGTTTTCGTTTTTGTCTGTGAAAATGCCCTCGTTTCTGCTTATGCCGCCCCAAGTTGAAAAACTCACCAATAACTCATGCCACAAGAAATCAGGTCTCTTGAGTAGAGCTCGTCCTTCTTCTTTTTTGATCTCCAATTCATCTTTGTACTTTTCTCTAAGATTCTTGGCCACTGACACCAGAGTTTCAACTTGTTGATCGTTTTCATTATCAATTATCATAGAAGTCACATCATGCATCAAAGCTTTTAAAATGTTTTCATAAATCGCCCGAATGCAATTGCGATAACTATTCATACTGATTTGAGCAAGTCACAGAGGATAGACATGAATGCTGCAATAGCTACGGTCGGCTGCATTGGGCCTTAAGATGAATCCAAAAACGAAGGCAGACTGAAAGCCGGAAAGCTGGCGATGGCAAAGTCGAATTCGTTGGATGCCGATTTATTGGTCCTTCCAGGGGGCTTCTTAGTTGGTCATGACTCTGAATCAAGGAAACGAATTGCAGATGAATTCATAGATGAAGCTCGTAGCTTAGATCTTAGCGTCGTTTTTGGAGTGGACGATATCATCTGGCCTATAGCATATGGATATGCCTGGAGTGCGGTTGATAGAATGGCATATTGCTGGGAAGAAAGATCCTCTACCAGATTCTGGAATAAAATGGATAAACAACAGATTAAACTAACCGATAACGAATGGGATGCCAAACTAAAGAGTTACGATGAAATTCGACTTATCACGACAGATGGTGGAGTTGCTGGCGTATTACTATGTGGAGAGCTTTTCAACGAACGCATACAGAATGCACTCATAAAATTGAGTCCTCATCCCAAGATCGTTGTAGATATCATCCATAGAGGTCAGGGCTTCAGATCGGCTCAAACAATGAAGAAGCTATGCTGCAATGGCATTGCCTCAGCTTGTTCTGCTCACGCACTGAAAAAATGTCCTATGAAGCGCTGCTATATTCCCGGCAAAGGGGATGATGGAAATGTATCCCCCAGAGAATTTGACAGCATCATTTACGTACCATCAAGGATAGAACTCAAGCTATTCGAGGTTTGAACATGAAATGAAATATATAAATTTAGTCATCTCTGGCGTATTTTGTACGCTCTGTGCCTCTGTGGTGAGGCGGTTAGTTGTTTGGATATAATTGTCAGCTAATAGTATTAGCAAAATAGCTATACTGCGCCCGGAAGGTCGTTCAGCCTAGCCAGCATGCCGTTGCCCATGAGGCCAGCAGTGCCCACCCGCCCGAGCCTGCGCGACCCAGGACGCTGCATGCCGCAAAATGCGCCTTCTCCCGGGGTCAAAGGTTTAAATAAAAAGAGAACAGCATAGTCTTCATGCAACGGCTAACCGCTTACGTCTCCGGTAAAGTCCAGAAGACCGGCTACAGGGCAAGAGTTCTCGCCATTGCTCGCGATTTCGGCCTGAAGGGTTATGTGCAAAACCTGGACGATGGACGAGTAAAGGTGGTAGCGGAGGGCGAAACCAGCGATCTGGAGAGCTTGCTAGCGGCTATAGCCATCAAGAACACAATAATAAATGTGGTTGATATCAAGAGCGAGTTTTCTTCCGTAACAGGCGATTTTGAAAGCTTCGTAAAGGTTGTGTCAGGCGGAGAAACGGATCAAAGGCTCGATGTCGCTGCTGGTTTGCTCACAAAGCTCATCGTTGTAAACGAGAAGATACTGGATGAAATCCGGGCAACTCGTCTGGAAATGGCAGCCACCCATGACGAATTAAAGGCGACCCATAATGAATTGAAGGCTACCCATGATGAATTGAAGGCTACCCATGATGAATTGAAGGCTACCCATGATGAATTGAAGGCTACCCATGATGAATTGAAGGCTACCCATGATGAATTGAAGGCTACCCATGATGAATTGAAGGCTACTCATGAAGACCTCAATGTGTCCATTAACGAGTCACGCGATGCCGTTGTGAGCGAGATTCAAGAGCTTCGCGTCGATCTAAAGGAAAACCTGGAAGGCAGGTTGATAAGAATAGAATCCGACGTCTCCCAGATAAAAGCAAAGACCGACCTATAACGATACAGGCCAATGCAACAATGGCTCTTCTCCCGCATCCCGACCCGGAAAAGAACGGCACGTGCTGAATGAAAGACGGCCAGGTAAGAACTGCCACGAAAGAGCCGCATGGCGTCTAGCAGATAGAACACTGCATCCATGCGCAGCCCGCGAGACGCGAGCCCCCGCACGGCAATCTCTCGAAGCCCGTTCCTTGCCAGGGCTTGCAGCTCTTCAAGCATACTGCTTCTCTACCTGGATGACAAAATCAAGCAGCCATTAGCCTTTATCCGGTTTCTTCTCTTTGGAGAGGAACGCCACCAACGTAGCGACAATCATGCATATCAGCATGAACAGCCATAAACCCTGGTAGGATTCCAGGGACCTGGTGGTCAGCATCAGGCCGGAAACCTGCTGCAGTATTGCCCCGCCAGCGAAGGGAAATATGTTGAGAGCTGCGGTGCTCGTCCCCACAATGCTTATGGGGAACAGCTCCTTGATCTGAGCATAGCTCACCACGAAAAACCCGCCGAAAAAGCCGAAAGCGAAGTTTATCGCCATATAGGTCTCAGTACTGGTGATCTGCCCGGCTGTCATCCAGATTATCGCCCAGATGATCGTATACACCACGGTTCCTATTATGAGTACCTTCTTGCGGGATTTCAGGATCTTGTCAGAGATGTAGCCGGCAGTTGGACAGCCCAAGATCATGCCCATTCCGATGAAGGTTAGCACCATCCCGTAGGTGGGCCTGTCCCATCCCATGATGTCATGGAAAAACGGTCCAGCCCACAGTCCTTGATAGACCATCATGCTGCCGTAAGTGAAAAAGAACCATATGGCAAGGGGCCAGAACTTCATTCCCGCCCCAAAGGTCATCTTGAGCGCTCTCCACATGGAGATCTTCTCAGTCGTCTTGACCTCTGGGGCCAGCTCGCCCAGCTCCATGGCCTCGATCTCCTGGATACTGGGAAGGTTCATGTCATTGGGGCGGTCCCGAGTGATCATCCAGGCTAAAGCCGCCAGGACGAGGGTTATCGCGCCCAGCATGATGAAGACCTGCTGCCAGCCCAGGGCGTCGGAGATCAAGGCCAGAGGGCCAGCGGCGCTCAGGGCTCCGATGTTGCCCACCGCCAGAAGAATGCCGGAAAGAGACGCGAACTCATTCTTGCGGTACCAGGCGGCCAGGATCTTCATGGTGGGAATGTAAACCATTGCCACGCCTATGCCGATCAGCAACCGGCCTGCGATGACCGTATCGAAAGTAGATGCAATCCCGGTGAGGATCGCTCCGGCCGCGGCTACAAGCGTGAAGAGGCTGACCGTTTTGCGTGGTCCCCAGTTGTCAGTCAATAATCCGGACGGCAGCTGCATGACAGTGTAGGCGTAGAAATACACAGAGCTCAAGAGTGCGATGGAGGCGGCAGTGTTTACTCCGAAGGTGACCTGCAGATCGGCGGATACGACTGCCGAGGACACCCTGTGAAAGTATACAAAGAAATAAGCAAAGGCAAGGGTGCCGAACACCGCCCATCGGTAGCTCAGGACTTTCTTCACTTTGCTCTCTTCCAATGCCATGCTTATAGCCTTCCTACCATCAAACGAGACGCTGAGTTCCTGGCAGCATATTGATCATGATCAGCTATTATCAGTTTGTGGCTATGAACATGTTCGTTTCGCTCCAATGTAGCCCAGCGCTTCCGCCTTCCTCTCCCTGGCCTTCTGCCTGGCCGCCTCTGCATCCATCTTCTTGCAGCTTCTCAGGTGCACATTGCGCGTCCTGCCGTCCTCGCGCCAGGAGGCCATCCAGCAGCTGTAGTTCTTGCAGCCCTTGCGGCTCAACTTGACCTTCTCCATCTGCCACACGGTCAGATCCTCCAGCCGGGCCCGGAGCTTGGAGGCCTGAGCCTCTGCCAGGGCCTTCTCCGCTTAGCCTTGCAGCTTCTCAGCCTCTCGGAGGGTCGAAGGTGCGCGAGTGATCTTCTGCAGGGCGCGGGCGTCACGGGCCAGCTCGCGATCTTCCTTCTGAAGGGACTGGTGGCGATCGCCAGAGAGTGTGCTGTGCATGGGAGAATTGATGATAACCAATCCGAGGGAAAGGCTATTAGTGCATCACCCACCATTCCAACAAAGCCCAGCCAAAGACAACCGTCTTGGCTGATGGAGCTGTGAAAAAATTGATTAAGAAAGCTAAGCAAAGTGATGCCGTTATGACCGGCATTCTCGTAACCAAGTTCAAGATGGGCCAGATTGATGTCGAGGATCTGGAGCAGATTGCTGCCGATGCCACAAGAGCAGAACGGTGCTCGGCAGCAAAGAAGGTTCTGGAGGCTTTGAAGGACTCACCCTATCTTTTGCACCCTGAAGCTATGCCGAGGAACGGCAGCCAAAACTTAATTGCTGAAATGAAAATGAAGTAATTAGCTCAAGCGTCGAGGTATCAATTTGCGCATAACAATTGGTGGAGAAATAGTAGATGTCAAATTGTACAAGCTATGGCCAATTCTAGCGATTTTGGCGATAGCTATAGTTGTGTTCTTCGGGCCTGTCTATACAATTGATGCAACAGAACGTGGCGTTCTTTTGACCTGGGGAAAGGTCAGCGATAAAGCCATAGATCCGGGAATACATTTCCGAATACCGATAATGCAAAACGTTGAGCGTTTCAATGTTAAGACCCAGAAATATGAAGCAGAAGGGACCGCGGCCTCCAAGGATCTGCAGACCGTCAATACCAAGGTGGCGGTAATTTACCATCTGAGGCCGGATAGCGTTCCTAAGATCTATGCTGAATTGGGACAGAATTATGGCGAGAGCATTATCCAGCCAACTGTGCAAGAGGTGCTGAAAGCAAGTGCATCCAAGTTCAGTGCCGAACAATTGATCACAAACCGGTCAACCGTAGCCAGCACCATCCAGGACTTGTTGTCTCAAAGGCTCTATCCTTATGGGATTGTTGTAGAGTCAACTGCCATCACTGACTTTAAGTTCAGCGAATCTTTTACCCAGGCCATTGAAGCCAAGGTAACTGCCTCACAACAAATGCTAAAAGCAGAAACTGATTTAAAACGCATTCAGGTGGAGGCACAGCAAAAAGTCACTCAGGCAAAAGCAGAAGCTGACGCATTGAATCTACAAAAGCAGGCCATCACACCTGAATTGATTGAGCTGCGTAAGGTTGAGATGCAAACTAGAGCTGTGGAGAAGTGGGATGGCAAATTGCCCACGTACACCGGCGGAGCTATGCCCTTCCTGGATGTTACAGCGATAACTGCGGCAGGCAAAACCGCATAGCTGCTTGTTGCTGTTGTGCCGAAAGAATATCCTGGGAAGATGGATTGAGAATGTTGGGATGCCTTGCTTCGTTTTCTGCTGGAGGAAGGCCCCTCACATCTCGAAGTTCGCGAATCCACAGCTACTGAGAACGATTATCAATTGTAATGCATAGCTATAAGTTCCATCAGTCAATCAAATGACTGCGGTGATTAATGATGACCAGACTATCCTTTATCCTCCTGATCCTCGCCCTGTTCAGCATGACTGCCCTGTCCCAGGAATGGCTGGAAGGCGGTTATGTGGGAAGGGCAAACTACGGAGAGATCAGCCAGTACTTCACTGATCCCATCTTCTTCACAAAGGTTCCAGCCTCTCAGCCCCTGGGCTTTTATTATCCCTACATCGGAAATGTCGGCTTCTACCCATTCAATGTCTATCAGTCCGAATTCCGAAACAGATCCCTGGCGGCAATGCATTGGGCGCCGCTGCAGAAAAATTGGACAGAGACCATGAGCTATGCTCAGGGCCGATCATCCTTGAGGGTCTTTGAGGGAGGAGTCTGGAGAAGCCTTTGAAGTAAAGCGCTTTCTGCACCTTCCTGTGGCTACTATCGCCGAGGCTCCCGATCTCTTCAGCTCCTCTATGAGAAGCAGCTGCACCTCATCCTCCGGGGCTGGCAACTGCAAGCGGACCGTCGGCACCAGCGCCTCCAAGAGGCCAGTCAGGTCCGGCACATCCTGCCCGCCGGTCATAGCCGCTACATCATTTTTAAGCACGACAACAAGAACCCCGCGCTTCTGCCAGACGGCATTTATCAGGCCCTGCAGGCCAGAGTGGGCCAGGGCGAAATCTCCCACTAGGGCTATCCCTTTGCTGGAAAAGCCCGAGGCCACGCCCACCGATGATCCCAGGCCGTAGACCACATCCACCGACTGGTAGGGCTCTCGGGTCGCCCGGATGGTGCATCCCGCATCTCCTGCCACAGGCACATCTATTCTGCCCAGCGCCCGGAAGAGCGGTATGAACGGACAGCCCTCGCAGACGCCTTCGTATCCTCTTTCCGCCACGGTCTCGTAGACGGCGGGCCTTTTTTGCACCGGCTCTTGCAGGCCCTCCAGCGCCCGGACGATGTCCGACCGCTCCAGAGGCCCCCTGGGCAGGTGGCCGGTGAGCTTGCCGAGGATCTTGGGGCCGCAGGCAAGATGCGACTCGATAAACGGCTCAGGCTCCTCTGCAACCAGGATCATGCGGTGGCCATCGATGAACCGGCGCAGAAGCTTCGCCGGGAGTGGATTGCTGTAGCCGATGGCAAACAGCGAGACGCCCAGGCCCTGAGCGAGGGCCGCAGGCCGGCCGCTGGCTATGATGCCCACGTTTCCGGAGATCTCCAGGCGGTTCAGAGTCGAGGACTCGGATGCCTCCTCAGCAAAGGCGACAATCCGATCATGGTGCCTCTGATGCCGACCGCGCATGGTCAGATCCCAGTCATCCCTATCGATATACAAGGGCCCCACCCTACCGGGCCTGGGTTGAATCTCCGGTCCCTCATCAGCAAGAAGACGAGCGGTCACCCGGACGATAACCGGAATTCTCAGCCATTCGGATACCGTGTATCCCTCCAGAATAGAGGCATGCAAAGCTGCCGGAGTGCTGGGATCAAGAACCGGAAGCTCTGCCAAGGGGCCGAAGAAGCGGCTGTCCATCTCTGCCTGTGAGCCTCTCGGTCCAAGATCATCTCCGGCGATGATCACAAGTCCGGAGCCGATGGTATGGGTAGCGGAGATCACCAGAGGATCGGCCAGAATATTCATGCCCACCTGCTTGACGACCACCAGGGAGCGACGGCCCGTAGCCGACGCCCCCAGGGCGATCTCCAGAGCCACCTTTTCGTTAACCGAGATCTCGGCCCCGAGCGCAGCCGCCAGATCGGTTATGGGATAACCTGGAACATAGGTTCGAACCGCTGCCCTGGCATCCTGAGCCGCCTGAACAGCTGCCTCCTGGCCGCTTTTTGGCTTCATCGTCATGCAATGCCGGGAACGACTGACTCATCAGGCTGAGCGCAGAATGGCAGTGCCGCCACAGCTCCAATCAGCCCCTGGCCATTCAGCAGAATCTGAACGCCATTTTCCCGCGCTGCTTCCAGAGCATCCTCGTAGAGCACCCGCTCTCGCTTGCACCTCTGGCCGAAAGACAGGAGGGACGAAGGATCAAAGTCCCGGAAGACTGCCATCCCCGTCTGCTTGGAAACCGAGTACTTGATCAGCAGAGCCTTGAAGTCAGATAGCATGGCTTCTGCTCTTTCGGGCAGGCAGGCGAACTCCACTGCCGTAGAGACGCAGTTCTGGGTCTTTGTCGGCACGGGAAAGAGCTGCACCAGGGAATGAGAGACATAGCGGGCCTCAGGCCGATCGACCTTGCCGGCGATATTGTGTATCAGAGTCCATGTGGCCCCCGTAGTCTTGGAATCGGTATCATCTACGCCAATGATCAGCCTCTCTCTTCTGGGCAGGACCAGAGTGCCGCGAGCGACGCGCCCTCCGCCACATTCCGTTACATCGTATCGCAGGACATCATCCGCTCTGGCTCGGGAGAGGGTTGCGCCCACGCCACCCCCACCAAGGCCAGCGTAAGTCACCTCCACCTCTTTGCCATCCACTATTACCGATTCGATGCCAGCCGATCTCTTGGATGAGACAAGATCCAGATCGGACTTGCCGGGACTGATCATATAGCGGAACCATTCGCCCAGGTTTCTGGAGCTTTTTACCAGTGGCCCATGAGAATAGTGGTATCTAGCCCAGGCCGATCCCCCGTAGCAATTGGAGCGTTCCATGAGCTCTACCCTTCGGCCCTCGTCATCAACTACAGCATGTATTTGCTTGTACACTACTACATACGGATCAGCTAATTCAAGTTGCAATGCTTATTCCTCGGCTAAATCATTTTGTTATCATCCAGGCTCTTCATATACTCTCTTAATACTACCGTGGCATAGCTTCCTTTGGGCAGGCAGAACTGTAGCTTTGCCAGATTTTCTTCGATTTCGATTTGCGGTTTGACCTGGCACAGAGCTGCGCGCCTGGTGCCCCTTGAGCCAAGGTCCGGGTTTTCCGGAACTCGGAAGTTTTCAGGAAGAATGCCCTCATCTCTGAGAATCGACCTCTCTATCTCACCCTGCGCGCCTTCCTCTATCTTAGTCTCAAATCCTATCAAAGGCAGAGTGAGAAATGCCCTGCCCCTCCTGGCCAGTCGGTCGATGGCCGGCAGATTCTCCGGGGTGACGACCTGCATGCGATCCATATCCGGCAAGCCATCCTTAGCAAAGCAGAACACGTCGCCAACTATTGCATTTTGCAGCGGCATTCTCCGAGCCAGGCGGCAGCTGAGAATCCTGTTGAAGATATAAGACTGGTAAGCATGCACAAAGAGACGCTTCAAATTGACGGACAGAACATCAAAAGAGTGAGCATAATCCCCTGGATGCTCCACGAGATAGTTCATCATGGCAATCTCGTAGCGCAGGTACTCCGGAAACTCCTTGAGAGCTGCAGAGATGTCCCGGCTCATCCAGAGCTTCTCCCGCGCCTCTCTGGTCCTCTCCAGCTCGCCTGGAAAAGAAAGGGCAAGAAAGATGAAGGTCGCGTCCTCGATCCGTCCTTTAGCCAGAGCATCACCAACCTTATGAGTGACCGGCCTGCTGTCTCCAAACCTCTGTATTCCGAAATAGTTGGCAACTCCGCCATATTTCTCTATCTCCGAGGTGATGGCCGCCAAACGGGCGGCAGGGCCCGGGCAATTCATATCCCGTATGGTTATGCGAAAATTGTTTCCCAGCAGGTCTCCCATTCCCACCGCTCGATTTGTCTTGCCCAGCACCCTGATCTTCAGGTCGGGCAGATTGATTTTAGAAAGGTCGGATTCATCCAGATTCATGATGCTGATGCGCTGGGTTGTTACCGCTTTCTTGTCCTTGGTTCCGGCCCAGGCAAACCTCTTCTGGCTGATGCGCAGCTTTCTTGCCATTTCCCGGATGAGATGATGAGTATCCCAGTTGGTCTTCTCCACGTCCAGGACCAGATACCTTCCCCCTTCGTACCTCAGATCCTCAAATATCTCCGTTACCTGGAAATCTTCTGCGCAGCTCTTGATGATGCCGCCGCAGCCTGGGCTATCGGTTACGTAGTAATCCATTCCCAAGGACCGGTCCTTATTTCCTGCTGAGATCATCTTACCACGAAGACTTAAACGAGCTTGAGCTTGCCCGTAACCTTGTCCATCTGCTTTCCATGAGCCGGACCCAGGCCCAGTGCGGTTATGGTGCCGGCAGGAATTTCTGTGAGCCCTGCATCGGCAACGATTGCGCTGGCGATTCCCGCCCTCTCTGCGTCCACCCTCAGCCGGAAGAGATCAGGCACTCCCGGAACTTTCAGGACAACTTTCTTCTGGCCTTCCGCCTTCCATTCGGAAACAGTAGACCGGTCCATCTTTTCCGCTCTTTCCACGGCCATAACAGCAGCATGAGCAACCTGCACTGCCAGCTTTCCCGGAGAGAGCTTCAAATCCTCTCTAATCACAATGCATTGCTTAAACTCCATCAGAAATAACCTCGCTGAATCGATCAAAAATATGGCTGAGATTAAGGATAAGAGGCGGGAATGTTACGCCTCTTTGGTTACGACCTTAAGGCAGGATGGGCTCTTGGCGATATTTCCCATCTTGGCGCCGATGAGATACTCCAGGCCCCTATCCGCGGCGATGTCCAGGATCCGCTGCGTCACGACGCCATCGAAGATCACGCCGTTTATGTCTCCATTAGTCTCCTTGAGCTCTCTGGCCAGGTCTCTAACCGCCACCTCTCTCAAGACATTTTGGTTGCGGTCCATGATCCTGGCGGACAGAGTGCCATCCAGCTCATCCACATGCTGCCTGAACCATTCTCTCTTCGGCTGAGGTTCTGGTACCGGGGTGGGCTCAGGAGCCGGCGCAATTACCTCTTCCTCAACTGGAGCGGCTGGGAATTTGGGAGCAACATCACGGGGCACTACCCGGCGCGGGGCAATTACCTCCGCTCGCTCCATGGTATTGCGGACGCATAAAGGCTTCTCGCGAATGAGGCTCTTTCTCTTGGTGGTGATGTCGCGCCGTTTCTTTGGCTGGTTCTTGATCTTGTATTGATCCAATACCTGCTCCACCGGAATCTTCTGGCGCAGCGCGCGGACGATCTCCTTCTGGGTCATGTCCTCTACGCTTTTGCCCTCCGGAGCTCTGGCCACAAAGTCGATATCTGCAACCTGGAGAAGCTCCTTTATGATCAATTCCCCGCCCCGGTCGCCATCTGTGAAAGCGGTAACGACCTTCTTGGCGCAGAGGTCGGCAATGGTTGGCGGGACATTGGTTCCACCTACGGCCACAGCATTCTTTATGCCGTACTTCAGCAGGTTGAGCACATCCGCCCGGCCCTCAACCACTAAAATAGCATCGGAATCAAGCACATTGGGCCCGGCAGGCAGGCTGTCTTTGCCCAGGTGGATTATCTCCTCAACGCGAACGGACTGCTTGATCTCCTCTGTGATCTCTTCCGTCTCCAGGATGTTCTCATCGAACATCTCCACAAGAATGCGTTTGGCCCGTTCTATTACATATCTTCTCTTGGCGGCTCGGACGTCCTCGATCCGGTTTACGCAGATGCGAGCGATGCATGGCCCCACCCGATCTATAGTCTCCAGGGCTGCTGCCAATATGGCCGTCTCCACCTTATCAAAGCTGGAGGGAATGGAGATGGTGCCGCTGGCCTTTCCGCCGGTCGATGTGATCTGAACATCTATCCTACCCAGTCTCCCTGTTTTTTGAAGATCTCTTAAGTCGAGATCGGATCCCAAGAGGCCCTCTGTCTGGCCGAAGATAGCCCCGACCACATCCGGCCGCTCCACTATCCCCTCCGCAGTTATATCCGCATAAATAACATATTTAGTTGTATCAACATTTTGCATATAAGACACCTCTTATTTTAAAATAGATAGATAAAAGTCACACCCATATCCAAGAGCCGACGCTATCTGCGGCCTGCAAAGGCCATTTCGCGACTCATTGTCGCAATTATCGCCATGCCGTACCAGGGCAGGCAGTGAGCAGTGAATGATGATGAATATGAGGTTCATCTAGCTATTTCAGTGTCCATTTGCCAACATCATGGATCATCTGATAGAAATGCCCACACATGAGCGCTTTTATCTTCACTGGCTGGCATTTCATCGCCCTCTGCATAGCTCGGGGCTTAATTATCATGAGATTTCTTGCCCAAATGCGCGCTTCTATCACTTAAAAATGTATGAAACTAGTTTAAGAACCTTGTGGTGCAAATCGAGTCTGCAAACTTATTTGCGAACTGCGAAAGTTTCTACAATACTATAAATCCGTCCGCTGTTCTTACTACCATTACCTCTTCTCCCGGCTTGACTGGCAAATCCCTGGGGCGGGCCGCGAGAGCTGTCTGGTAGGTATCCGGGTCCATGATCTCCAGCACATCCTCGTCCTCTGATATCACCATTGCCGCCTTTGCATCGGATTTATTTCCCAGGACCTCTACTGTCTCTGAGCTCTCCTCGCTCATAGAACATCTCCGGCCTTCCCTGAGAGAGGAGATGAGGGTAGTCTTGCCCACAAAGCCAGCCACAGAATAGAGCGAACCCCGGTAGGAGACGATGTCGCCCCGCTTGAGCTTGGGGAATCTGACCAGGAGAGTAGAGCGGTAAAGGTCGCGGCTGTCCTTCTTGCCCACCAGCTTAGCGGTTTCCAGCAGCTTGCCACCATAGCGCTCCATGATCGCCCTTGCCATGCGCCTGCCCAGTTGCGTTGAGCCGAGGATGATATCCAGACCGCCTTTTACCTCTTTGATCTCCTGGATGAAGGACAGGTTATCACCCCCACGGTATCCTGAGTCGGCCATGTCCTGGGCGATCTTCTTGCACTCATCGATCTCCTTTTGCGTCATGGACCGCGCCGCATTTGCGCGCAGCTGGACTGTGGACTCGAAATATTTTCCAGCCATGCGGCTGCATCTCTCGCAGGCCACCATTTTGATGCGGATGGGTATCTCGCAGTGCTCGCTGGCGCTCTGGCCTCTGAAAATGCCCTGGATGTCAATATCGGCCTGATATCGAGTGGCTCCGATCTTCCTCAGATCTATTTCGATATGTGGCTCTGCCAGCTCCTCATGCAGGCAGATCGCTTCCTCTGCCGCCTGATAAGCTAGATCCTCTACAGTGCTGCTGTCCGGAAGCTGCCACCTGCCTTTTATCTGGCGGGAGCCGCAGACCGAGCAGATGACCACCTCCACAACATCAGGACAGCTGGCAAGCCTTGTCACCTCAAGGGTGCACTTCGGACAGAGCCCTTCAACTGTGGGCTGGCCGCAGCGGTGACAGATGGCTTGCTTCACATTCGCACCATCTGAGCATAGAGTACTCCGCCGATCGATAGGGTGCAGTCTCTCTCCACATAACCCAGGGAGATGGCATGCTCGACTGTCTTGCAGCCCACAAAATTGGCCATTGTGGCTCTTTCAAGTGCCTTTGCCACCTCGGAGGGGGAGACCATTTCGCCTCCGAAAAAGTCGGCGGTGACTTCTATCTTGAGGCGGCCCTCGGAAAACTTCTTTCCCAAAATATCGCAGTCGCAGACTGCTATGAGGGTCTCAGCTCCCTGATGGTAGCTCTTCAGGTACATTTCTTTCCTTTCCGTCTCTTGAGAAATATCAGACATGATAACCATTGCTATTCAAAGCACCTTCAGCATTCCGGGTCGGGGCTCAAATACGCTCCCGTCCCGTCTCATGCGGCCAATGATCTCTTCCGCTTTAGCTCTTTCTATCCCCAACTCTTCAGCTCTGTCCAGGACGGCGTCCACCGGTGCCTGGCCCTGCTGCTCGCGGCTGACATCCCTTATGATGTCCATCACGGTCTTGGTTCGATCTCTGGTGCTCTTGGTTGTGCCGGAGGCTATGATGTCCGCATCAAGAAATCCAGTCTCGGGATCGACTCCCACCTTTCGCAGGCAAGCCTCCAGAATTCTGACCACCCGCTTGGCATCTTCCATTGTGACCTTGTCTGAGAGGCGCAGGCGGGCGCTGGCCTCACCCAAGCGGATGAGTGCCTCCAGTTGCCGGGCGGTGACTGGCACCGGCTTGTTGCTATCCTGGCCCTGGCTTCTCAGGCCGACATAGTAGTTGAGGAAATATTGCTTGGCTTCATCGCTCAATGAGGGGAAGATGTTCTTGCGGGCATAGGCAACATACTTACGAAGTAGCTCCGGATCGAGGGCCGGCTTAATCACCTCCATGGAGTTATCGATGTCCTCCTGAGAGATATCATCGTTCCATTCCGCCTGAGTCGCCAGCTCGCCTGCATAGTTGCTCTTCAGGATATGCTGGGCGATGGCCGAATCCCTCTTGGTGTCCGGGTCGTCGGTCAGGACGAAGATCAGATCGAAACGAGACATGAGGGCAGGGGTGAGGTTGATCTGGGGGGCGATGGGCTCGTACTTGTCGAAGCGTCCCAGCTTGGGATTGGCTGCGGCGAGCAGAGAGCAGCGGGACTTGAGGGTGGCCATGACCCCGGCCTTGGCTACGCTAATCGTATTGTGCAGGACCAGGCCCTGAGAGATGAAGGTGTGGGTTGGCTCGACGGTTACATCATAAACAAAATGGGCAAATTTCTCCCCATGATTTGCAATGACTTTTGCATCTTCGACATTCAGAGAGCCAATCTCATCAGAATTTCCAGTGTTCGATTTGGGCGCAGGCACAATATCTCCTGCTTTTATCTGGCAGGCAGGAATGCAGGCGATCCCATCTTTGACGACATACACAGGGTGCTCGGGAGTAACCAGGATGTCTTTGCCGCTGGAATAAATGATATTGATGAAATGATCTGGTGCCAGGTGCCTGCTCACTCTGTCTAATGGCAGATCAAAAATACGTTCCATATCTGTGCTTCTTACCTTGATTTGCCCATCGAGCGGCAATATTTCGCAATCCATTCCCTTGATGATCTCGGAATCGCGATCTGCCATCAGCCGGTCCACAAACTCACCGATGTGGACCTTTCGACCATCCGCCAATTGGATCTCAGTTAGAGGATGATAGCTCTGCTGCTCCATGGCTTCATGCAGCGCGCTCTTGTCCTCGTTGTCCATCTTGTCCATCTCATCTATGGCGGCAATGCCCTTGTCTGCCAGGACCAGCGCTCCAGCCTCGATGGTCCAGCGGCCGTCGCCCAGCTCGTCCTTTACGGCAGTTGCAGTCAGGCCGGCGGAGGTGGAGCTCTTGCCAGAAGTGTAGATGCCGCGGGGGGAGATCTTGATCATGTAGCGCAGAAGTTGCGATTTAGCGATGCCTGGATCGCCCACTAGAAGGATGTGAATGTCGCCCCGGATGCGCGCTCCGTCCGGCAGGTGCTTTTCAAAGCCTGAGACAAGCTGCAATGCCAGAGCCTCCTTCACATCGTCGTAGCCGTAGATGGAGGGAGCTATTGACCCCTTGATCTTCTCGTAGATCTCCGGGTCCTGGGCCATTTCCAGGATCTCTTTTTCCTCCTCCGGGTCGATCTCGATCTCCTCGAACTCCTGCTCGGTCATCTCCACGGATACACCCTTGTGAAAGAGGTCGAAGTAGGTGCTCTTGCCCTGCTGGGGAGAGGATCGCTGGAATTGCTTGAGCACGCCGTTGACGATCACCCGGTCGCCGGGAAAGATCTTGCCTGCCAGGTCGTCCTCCAGCTCCACATCGAGGGTCTGGGGCTGCGCTCCGCCCCGCAGGTCCTCTGGAGATTCCTGAACTCTGATCTTCTGGGCGTCCACGAACTTGGACTGGTCCAGGAGGAGCTTGAATGGCCCCCCCCGGTCGCAGGCCTGGTTCATGCACTTGAGGTTCTGGTCCTCGAATTTGCTTCCGGTCTGCTCTTTAAAGAAGGTAAAGCCGCACCTCTGGCACTGGAAGGCGGCGGAGACTATCTTGGGCCGCACCTCTGTCGCGGTGCGCACCAGGCCGTCGATGGCCAGCAATTTGCCGATATGGTCGCTGCGCAGCTCCCGGGTCTTGTAGGCACGGGGAAGCTCAATTATGCGCACATGGGCCCTGTCCAGGTAGACATCCATTGGCAGATCCAGCTCCAGGAGGGCAGCCTGGGCGGCCTCCAGGTTCGTATCCGGGTTTTCCAGCAGCTCCTCTGCGAAGTCGGGATCGAACTTGTCTATGTCAGGAAAGGAGATCTTCAGGCTGCGCTCGTCCGGATAGGAGTCGGCAAGCTCCAGGAGCTCATCCCAATAGCGGGTGCGTAGGAATTCCTCCCACTTGGCGACAGGATCGGCGGGCATTTTCGGGAATGTGGTTAGGGGGATTAGTATCTAAAGGTATGCTGCGCGGGGCGAAAGAAATCAGAGAGATAGGATTTTATCGGCAGGCAGAAATAGCCTTGGCCGTGCAGAGACCGATTCGAATAGTAGTTCCCTTCAAGCTCGATAATGCCAAGAGCCGCCTGGCGCCGACGCTCAATCCTGAGGAGCGAAGGCTGCTGGCCTTTGCCATGCTCAAGGACGTTCTGGATTCTGTTTTGGGCTTCGGCCCGGTGACAGTGCTCTCCAGGCCGGGGCTCGACGCTGCGGAGGTTGGCCGCGATGTCGAGATTCTGGAGTCGGAGCTGGATCTGAATGATGCACTGAATGCGTTCATCACCGGCGAGGCGTCGCGGGGATGGCCGTCGGATATTCTCATCGTTATGGCGGATCTGGCTCTTTTAGCGCAGCATGATGTTGCAGGAATTATAAGCTGCCAGGGAGATGTGGTGCTCTGTCCTGGCAGGGGCGGCGGGACGAATATGATCCTCATCCGATCCCCTCAGTTTTGCACTTGCTACCTGGGATTGAGCTTTCCCAGGCATCAGGAGTATGCCAGAAAAGCGGGCCTCGCCGCGACGGTCTTTGAGTCCTTCCGGGCGGGGTCGGACATCGACTGTCCTGAGGATCTGGCAGAGGTGCTTCTACACGGGCGGGGAAGAGCGAGTAAGACGCTTGAATCGCTTGGATTTACTTTGCCGGAGAGCGGTCACGCGGGATGCGTAATAGTACAGGCAAGAGTGGGACACAGTGATGGGAAAACCTAAGGAATTTCATTTTTCCGATCCGGGCCTGTTCGGCCAGGCAGCGCGGGGATGGTCCATCAGATAGCCTAAACCTATTGCGATGGTGGGGATAATAAGATAGGTTACGGCGATATCGGATATGTAGTCCCGAAGTGGCATCTTCAGAGGTCCCTGGAAGACGATCAGATCCAAAGCTATGCTGAAGAGGAGCCAGACGATGCCGATAAAAATCCCCTCCCTGAGAAAATTTCCATCGATTCTGGTGAGATAGAGAATGGAGAAGAACACTGTCCAGACGGCGATTACCACTGGCATTATCGATTCGAAGAGTGGTCGCTGAGTGGCGCGGAGCGGGAAGATCAAAACCGATACTGCAAATGGTATCATCCAGAGGGAAAAGCCAAAGAGCACCGCCTTGAGGTATTTATTCATCCCATCACCATTCAATCCAAAATTTTTTATTGATGTGAGCCTTACATCTTATTAAATTTTTCCGATAAATGCAGAAAAAACCCGCAAATACAGCAAATCCCACAAATCTACTTATTCTGTGCCTTATTAATACTACTTGCAAGAATTGCTTACCAGATTGCAAAGTGAATAAAAATTCAGTTCAGGTGACGATCATGGATGATGATTTCAAAGAGGCAGCGAAATTTCACGGCCATATTTGTCCCGGCCTGGCTATGGGCTACAGGGTGGCAAAGTACGCCAAAGAGCACTACCCTCGCTCCCAGGATGAGGAGTTGGTCTGCATCGCCGAGAATAAATCTTGCAGCGTGGATGCGATCCAGTCGCTTTTGGGCTGCACAGCCGGCAAGGGCAATCTGGTCTTTGTAGATAACGGCAAGCAGGTCTTTACCTTCTACTCTCGCGATCAGGGTCGCGCTCTGCGCATCTACTTCAAGGGCGATATCTTTCGGGGAATGGACGGGCTGCGACAGAAGGCAGCAGCGGGAAACCTTTCTGAGGAAGAGAAAAAGGAGATGGCAAGCATGCGCGGCAGGATCATCGAGGACATCCTGAGCGGCAGGGACGAGGACCTCCTCTCGGTAAGGGAGGTCGATATCCCGGCGCCTGAGAAGGCAAGGATCTATCCATCCATCAAGTGCCAGCAGTGCGGGGAGGGCTTCATGGAGATCATGGGCAGGACTGCCGGCGGAAAGGTACTCTGCAAGGACTGCTTCGAGAAAACGGTCTGCTGAGAACCGTGCATACCTGAGATGCAAGGCCTGTGGATGGGCTGATGACAGGATGATGCAATCAATGGATGATAGCATAACTGGGTGATCGGATATATTTATAATGTTTAATTATTGATATATCACTGAATTGGAATGAGAGGAAGGACATAGTATGAAAGAAAAATGCTTTGCAACGATTCTTTGCTTTCTGATATTGATCTTCACTCCGCCCGCCCTGGGCGGAGCGGTGAAGATCAGCACCCTGCAATATCCTGGATCGCCTGAGACCATGACGGTGGGAGAAAGGGTGCCAATTGTCGTCGGCATCACATATTCAAACCTGGAGGAATCGACACTTAGCCTGCACCTCGCCTATGCCGATTTTCCGCCCCGCTTTCAAAGCGGCGGCGAGGTAACGCTGTCGGGAAGCGGCACATATCTCTTCCCGCCCGCTGAGATCATGGTGCCGGCCAGCTATTCCATTCCCTCCGGATGGCCCGAGTACATAAACGAGTGGCACCTCAAAGCGGAGATCTGGAAGGGCGACAGGCTCCGTTCCGGCAAAGCCTTCACCCTGCTGGTGGAAAACCCCGAGAACAAGCCGCAAGCAATGATAAGCAGCATCGAATATGTCGTCCCGCCGGATACGATCGCAGTAGGCGAAAAGAGCCTGGTCAAGGTGCACGCCGCCTACTCCAACCTGGCTGCGGGAACTAAAATCGAGGCGACTATCCGAGATGGCTCAGGCATCTTGGACTCAGGCCTGAGCCGCAAGCTTTCCGGCAGCGGCGAGGTGATATTCACTATGAGGATCACTCCCAGGAATGCGGGCTTCTGGGATCTGGAAGCTGCCCTGGCTACCGTCTCGGGATCAATGCCTCTTGGGGATAAGAAAAACTTCCGAATCAACGTAGTGTCGGGATAGGAAATTACTCAAGATGAAATTCATGATACAAATGGTGTCCGGTAGGGAATTGTTATGAATATAAGTATTAAGATGCAATTGCTTTCGGCAGCTATCCTGTGCTTGGCAGCAATCGTCATTCCATCTGCCTTTGCCCAGGGCGCGGATGACCTGAATGTCTGGAACGTCTATTGCACGGGAGACGGATCAAGCTGCGCTGCAGCTGAGCAGGCCAGTGGAGACTTGATGTTTAACGTCTTTCCCGGCAAAGTGAATTGGAGCATGACCCAGAACTGGCTGCAGGCCAATGGCTATCCGATCCAGCCATCGGTTTGGAATGTCTACTGCAATGGAGACAGCTCAGAATGTGCCATCTCCAAAGAGGCCACGGGGGTTTTGATGTTTCCGCAGTTCACAGGAAGGGTGCCCTGGGACGTGGCTCAGGCCTGGATCGCCGCCTGGAAAGAAAAAAATAAGCCCAAAGACTGGAATGTTTACTGCAACGGGGATAGCACGGAGTGTGCAATATCAAAGCAGGCCACAGGCACGCTCATGTTCCCTCAGTTTACAGGAAAGGTGGACTGGGACACCGCTCAGGAATGGATGACGTCCTGGAGAGGCGAAAAGACCACCGGAGGGTCCACAGCATTGGGGTCCGGGACCGCTCATACCTACAACGGCATTGATTTTCAGGTGGAAGGAGTGGCACTGAAAGCTAATGCAGGGCAAACCGCCGACTCCATCAGTCTGCAAGGAAAGACCGCCAGAGCGGTGCATGTTCTGGAGTTTGCCGGCTGGAGCACCGGGCTGTCGGATAACACCTTGGTGGGCCACATCAATGTGTGGTACGAAGATGGAACCGTTGAGACGACTGATTTGGTGATGGGAGTGAACATTGCCGAATGGGCTTACGATCGACCGGAGATCCAATCGCAGCTCAGGCACAGCAAGGTCACGCCCGCTTACTCCTGGCCAAGCACAACCAGCTCCTCCTCTGGATATGAGGGGCACTATTTCTACGCGAAGGTGGACACCGATCCCAGCAAGCCTCTGGACCGGCTGGAGCTGGCGCTGGACTCAGACGAGCCACAGCTTCAGATAGAGATCAGAGCGATAACTCTGGAGGAGTAGATATCTAGAGATCGAGCAAAGCCAGCGATAGTGCTTCTTTCAAGGGGAGATCTCGGATCCGGCCAGAAGAGCCAGACGGCTGGCGACTATCCGCTGCACTCCCCGCCCGATTCATAGGCCTCCCTGAGCTGGTCTGCAACGCTCTCACCCAGCCTTTTCCCGGCGAAGACGAAAAAGGCCTCGGCAAATTCCGGCCGCAAGCAGCCGGTGTTCTCGGTGCCGTCCAGGACCAGATCTGCCAGATAGCGGATATCCTCGACGGACAGATTTTTCAGTCGCTGCTCGAACTCCTGCACGCTGCGAGAATGGTGATTGGCGACAGGAGGCAGAATGTTCATGTACTCAATCTCAATTCCCTTTTTGAGCAATACTTCCATTTCAGGAACCAGCTTTACCAGTATCTGGTGGTCTCTTTCATTCAGGTCGCGGGCCATATTATAGGAAATGCTCTGCAATAATAAATCATTAACTGCAAAAGCGCTAAATGAAAAAAAGCTTCAAATGCACTTGCATGACGCAAAATTATAAATATAACTAGCTAAATTTATTATACCTAATTTGGGTGGATTTCGCATGGCTGTGATACTAAACTGGTCGGGGGATGCTATTATCCGAGATACGGTTATGTGGGACAAGAGGGCAGTATTGGGCAATCCGGGTCTTTACATTCCCACCGACATCCGCGCCTGGCTCTCCTCCACGAACAGCGAGGTCATCTTCAAGACTTTGAGGGATCTGGGCCTTCCCTCCGTCCGCGAAGCTGGAACCTTTGACCTGCGTGCCTGGACGATCTGGAATTACGTGGCGTGTAGCATCCAGTATGTCACCGACAAGAGCTCTTTTGGCCTTGACGACTTCTGGCTCTTTCCAGAGGAGACTCTCGTCCTGAACAAGGGAGACTGCGAGGATTCATCCTTTCTGCTGGCCACACTCCTTCTCGCCAGCGGCATCTCCGAGCACTGCGTGAGGGTTGTTCTAGGGTCAATTTCCACACCGGACGGGTCTTTTGGTCATGCCTGGGTGGTCTACCAGGACGAGTCGGGCCGCTGGTGCCTGCTGGAGTCCACGCTGGATTCCATCCCTGAGCAACTCACGCCGGCGGATACGTTTATTGCGCCAGCAATCCAGTACCGGTATCAACCCCAGTTCTGCTTGAACGGCTCTCACGTCTGGTCGATTGGGGAGGCAAAGTCGCAGATAGACGATTACCTGAAGACAAGGGGCCGAATGCGGAGGAACGAGAAGGCTTCCGGGAAGAGAACCTCTCGGGTTCCATTTTGAGATCGATCGAAGCTATTAAGCTATGATCATTCTTCCCGATCATCTCGAAATGGTTCTACATGTTTACTATCATCGGGAAATAGAGATCGTTTCTCACTCATTTTCCGTATCTCTTGCAACATGCTCTTCATCTTCTGCCAGTGCCCTCCCACCCAGTAGAGCTTTTTGCAGGATCTGCACCGCCATCTCTTCCTGCCCGGCATTCCCCCCTCATCCGCTTCATCCACTTCGTCCAGTGGACCGTTGCACATGGTGCACCTTTGGGGATCAAGACGCAGCGGCAAGCCGGACTGGGCCATTTCGGCCAATTGATCTGACAATTTCGAAGACCTGATCAGCAGGCAGGAAACTCCTGCGCCTCTGGCCGCCTGAAACAGCCCCCGGTCCCTGGTAATAATAGTCCTTAGCTCCGCTTTTGCCTGACAGATGAGCCCTTCGTCGCTCTCGTCCGCCGTGATGGCCACATCCTGTCCCAGCATCCGCAGCCACCTGCCCAGGCGAATGAGCATTAGATCCGCCAAAAAGCGCTGCCCGATATCCCAGCCCATATCCTCAGACGCTCTCAACACTCGATCACCCCATACTCGATCTCTTCATTCCCGGTCTGCTCAATCAATCCGCAACTATTTATCGATTGATCTCAGCAGTCATCTGCCATGAAGAAGGCGATGAGCAATGTGGACGTCGCCGCCATGGCTGCGGAGCTATCCGACAGGATCCTGGGCGGCTTTATGGGCAAGGCCTACCAGCAGTCCTCAGACAGGATCTGGCTCTCGATTGCCTCTCCTGCAGAAGGCAGGCTGGATCTGCTCCTTGCGGCTGGCAAAAGGGTTAACATCACCAAAGGGCAGCGGCCGGCATCCAAAACACCACCCCAATTTCCCACCATGCTCCGGAATCGCATCTCCGGGGGAAGGATTGTCGAGATCTTGCAGCATGACCTTGACAGGGTTATGGAGATCGCAGTCGAGCGAAGCGGCGCTCGCTATTATCTCGTTATCGAGCTGTTTCCCAAGGGCAGCGTAATTCTGCTCGACGAGAACCGAATGATCCTCTCCATGCTCAGGAAGATGATCTACCGTGGCAGCAAAATGGCAGCAGGCGAGAGGTACCTCTACCACCCCGGCCAGCTCGACCCCAGAACCATCTCCAAAGAAGATCTCGCCGCCTGGCTTTCCGGCACCGGCCAGGACCTGGTTCGGTCCATTGTTCGAGGACTGAACATGGGCGGAACCTATGGCGAAGAGGTATGCCTCGTCGCAGGGGTCGATAAAAATAAGCCTGCCGCAGATCTAACTGCAGAGGAGATCGATCGGGTCCATCAGGCCCTGCGAGAGGTCTTCCTCAATAATACCCTTGATCCGCACATCGTTCTTGAAAACGGCGAGCCGGTGGATGTCCTCTCCCGCCCTCTCAGGATCTACGAGTGCCTGGAGAAAAAACGCTACGCAACCTTCAGCGAGGCACTCGATGCGTTCTTCGTTGAAAAAGAGGATGACGGGGAGAAAAAGAAGGATCCGCTGGACCGCAGGATTGAGCTGCAACAAAAAGCAATTGATGAGTTCGATGCCCAGGAGAAGTCCCTCATCGCCAAAGGCGAGATGGTCTACCAGATTTACGGCAGCGTCGAGGGGGTCCTGCGCGTGGTCTCAGATGCAAAAGCCAAAGGCTTCTCTTACAATCAGATCTGGGAGAAGATCAGCGGTTCGGGCCTGCCCCAGGCGAAGGTCATCCTCTCTCTGGACGGGCAGGGCGAGATGCGCGTCCTTCTGGAGGGCGAGGAGATAGAGCTGAATGCGGGCCTCACAGTTCCCCAGAATGCGCAGAGGTACTACGAGAAGGCCAAGGAGATGGCTCGAAAGGCCAGCGGGGCAAAGGAGGCTCTGGCGATCACAATCGAGCTTCGGGCAGCAAAGAAGGCACCCAGGAAGTGCAGCCCCTCCGTCCATGCCCATCAACGCCGTCGCAAGCCCAAGTGGTACGAGAGGTTCCGCTGGTTCACCTCATCAGACGGATTTCTGGTGCTGGGGGGAAGGGATGCGGATAGCAACGAGGAGATTTACGCCAAGTATCTGGAAAAGCGGGATCTGGCTATGCACACCGATGCTCCAGGCGCGCCCCTCACTGTGATCAAGACCGAGGGCGAAGCTGTGCCGGAGAGCACTCTGGCAGAGGCGGCCCAGTTTGCAGTGAGCTATTCATCCATCTGGAAGGGCGGGCTTGCCGCTGCTGACTGCTATCTGATCAGGGGCGATCAGGTCAGCAAGACTCCGGAATCAGGGGAATTTCTGAAGAAGGGCGCCTTCGTCATCCGCGGAGAGCGCACCTATTTCAGAGATACCCTTCTGGGCCTGGCCCTGGGAATAGCGGATGGCATTCTGATCGGCGGGCCGATCTCAGCAGTCAGGCCGAAAGCCGATCCCGTGGTGCAGATTGAGCCAGGCGAGCTTAATCCCGATGACCTGGCAAAGAAAATCTACCGCCAATTCAGTGAAGTGGTCGAGGACAGAGCATTCTTGAAGTCAGTGGCCTCTGTCGACCAGATTATTCAGTTCTTGCCTCCCGGAGGATCGAGGATAAAAGAGAATCAGCAGAGCGAAATCTCGTAGCTGGGGCGCGAGTCGCACCAAGAGATGCAGCGGACGGCAGCGAAGGCATCAACCGTCTTTAACCATCATCATCCATTTTCGCTGCCTGCCAGGCGCTCTCCGCATTTCTTGCAGTAGCCTGCATCATTGTCATGTCTGTCCAATCCGCAACCGGGACAGATTTGTATCTTCTTTTCCCTATCCAATAAAAGCCAGGCCCGAAAGATCCTAGCCGCCTGGAAGGGAATGATGATTATTCCGGAGATTATCATGGCCACTGTAACAAACCTGCCCGCTTCTGACACTGGCACAATATCACCGAAGCCCACCGTGGACACGGCGACCACAGTGAAGTAGAATGCGTCTCCGAAGTTCTGAACATCAGGATTTACGGGGCTTTCCACAAAATAGAATAACCCAGAATATACGAAGAATATTATAATTATACTTACGACGAGTTGAGTGACATTTATCATTCTGGGGCTTATGGTGCCGAATAGCAGATGATAGCGGGATATGAACCGCAGGAATCTGAATATCCTGAAGACCATTAGCACTCTCAGAGTCTGAATGACTCGGATATCATAGATAAAATATGGTTGGGGCAGGGCCAGCAGTATGAGGGTGGGCATAATGGCGACCAGGTCTATGATGCTGTATTTGTCCTTTGCATAGGCCAGACGATTGGGAGAGCCGTAAAGCCTGAGAAAATACTCCACAATGAAGATGGCAACAATCAGTATCTCCGTCTTCCAGAGCTGGCCCCTGAGGCTGCTTGAGATATTGTAAGTATTGATTACAAAGATCGCCACCAGCAGGAGGTTTAGGGTGATGATGGCGATGTCTATTCCCCTTCCCAGAGGCGTCCTGAAATCGATCATGTAGAACTCGACAGCCTCTCGAAAGGTCCGGTGTCGAGTTCTTTTATCCTCTTGCCAGGCAGAGCTTCGCAGGCCATTCATCCATATGCCATTGCACCTCCACCAAAATAAAACAATGCCCGCTCAGTTCCAGCCGTGCACCTATGCAGCCAGCCTCAGTCTCTCCTATATTTCACAGCCCGATTTCGCAGTCTGAATATCCCGCACTTGCACACAGTGCTTGCCTTCAGCACTTGCCTTCAGCACTTGCCTTCAGCACTTGTGTCTGTCTATGCTTCAGTTCATTGCTGCCTGCTTACTGATTGTTTACTGCCTGTTACTGCTTTCCTTTGATGTGCCTTATCTCTATAGCCACTCCCCGGCGAGATATCTTCATCTCCCAGCCGGACATCTTCGCCCTGCCAACGCCGAAGGCCTTCTCTCCCGTAATTATAACCTCATCTCCGGGACGTATCTGGTCATCTGCCTCTACCACTCCGGGAGCCAGCAAGGAGCCTTTGGGCAGGAAATCGCCGATACTGACGATGTATCTTCCGAGGGCTTGCAGCCGGGCTGCGCCAGCCAGGGAGAGGGCGATCAAGCCGCTGGGCGTGGTCGCAGCGAGCGGCTTTTTGTGCTCATCCTGAATCTCCCGGCCCTTGACCACGATCTTTCCCTGCAGAAGAAGGTCGGAGGCACCTTCTCCAAAGTAGAAATCAGCGTGGGCGCGGTATCTCAGGAGCCGCAGGTCTGGCAGCCGCCTGGCATCCCGGCAGGCTTCGGCTACAGCGCCGCTCAGCCGGTCCAGGGCCGGGCCGCCCGTCCCGCCTCCTGTAAACTCGGCATCAATGCCCATCTCTTTTACCGTCTCCAAGAGATCGCCCTCCAGGTGGGCCACTATCCTAGCGTACCGGTTCTTCTTGAGGTAGGCCTCCAGGCAGCCGGAGAGCCACGCCCTTTCCTCTTTGTCCCAGCGGCCGGTTACGGGAACGTCGTAGCTCGCAGCCGGATAGGCCTCCTCCAGTTCGCGGGGCACCAGAGCCAGGGGAGAGGTCAGGATCAGCTCGTGAAGATAGCGTCGGTGGCCTCCCACTGCCTCGGCAAAGAGCCGGTGCGATCGGGAGAGCGAATAGGGCTTCTTTGCCGAACAGGGCAGGAGCAGAAGAACATCGCTCTCCGGAGCCCTGTACCTGCCAATCACCCTCTCTGCAAAGCGGGTGACCTCCACGCGCTGCAGGGATTCGGAACAGTTGGCATAAAAGGTGCTGCGGCGAATCTGGGGGGTTCTCCTCTCCAAATACCGGTGCTCGCCGTCCAGCAGGCGCAGGGCTGTAGTCTGCTCAGGGGTCACCCGCACCTGCCGCTCTACGTACTCCCGCATGTTCTCGGATCGAATGGCCTGCCGAACTGCGAGCAGCTCCTCTTCCAGCTTCTCCATATTGTGGGCGATGAGCAATTCCTTTTTGATCCCATCCTCAGCCATCTTCTGGCAGCTATGGCAGCGGCAAGGAAGCTCTGCCAGATCCGTGGCATTCCAAACGCCGTTCCGAGTGTGATATCGGCCCAAGAGGCCGTCAGCCAGGACGCGCGTTCCGTCCAGCAGGTCGACGCCCAGGTAGACCAGCAAAGCCAGGTTGGCAGGCGAGGCGACGGCAGGGGCATAAAGAGCCGCGTCCGGGGCGATCTTTTCGCGGGCGTCAATGGCCGTAGCTACCAGGTCTCTGGGATTTTTCAGGGCGCCGGCATTGCCTAAAACATAGACATCGGCATTCTCCGGCTCTTTTTCGCTGAACGGATGGACCATTATTCCCTTGGGCCCGGAGGTCTCCAGGGGCGGCAGCTCCAGGGCGGGCTCGGAACGCAGCGCCGAGGGAACGTAGGGCAATATGGCCAGCTTCTTTGGATCGTCTGGATCACGCAGAGCCTTTGCGGCATCAATCGCCTCCTGAAGGCTGGCGTAGCTGTAGACGCTGCCCACAGAAACGTAATCATCCTTGCTGATCAGGGCAGGGGTGCTGATCTGCCGGCCGAAGAGCAGCTTTCCCATGCGGGCCGGGCCGTCGCGGCGGAGAACCTCGAAGTACTTGGTCATGAGTTTTATGCCTCACTCACTGATCTGTGGTTAGTTAGTCATATTAATACTATTACGATGGGTTAGGGACGATGAAGAACTGCTAAAGTAATCTGTAATAATAAATTGCTGCGGTAGCAGCTGAAAATCTGTTTGAGAACATATCGGCAGCTGGGAACGATGTACTGGTCCTGAAAAATGCAATTGCTTATGCATCGGTCTTGATATCACCGAGCGTAAGCAGGCGGATGAAGCTCTGCGGGAGAGCGAGGCCAGATTGCGGACGATTCTGAACTCAGTGCATACAGGTGTTGTGATCATCGATTCGGAATCGCACATCATTATGGACGTCAATCCGATTGCAGCGAATCTGATCGATCAGCCGCGCGAGAAGATCATAGGAAACATTTGCCACCGGCACATCTGCCCGGCGAACGAAGGGAGTTGTCCCATTACGGATTTGAGAAAGACCGTAGATAACTCCGAACGCCTTTTGATCAAGGCAGATGGCACGACAATCCCCATCATCAAGACGGTTGTGCCGATTGCGCTGGATGGACGCCAATTGCTCGTTGAAAGCTTTATCGATATCACTGAACTCAGGCTGGCAGAACAGGCCCTGCAGCAAGCCAATAAGGCTCTGGAAATTGCCATCGAACAGGCCAGAAAGGCCAATGCCGCCAAGAGCGAATTTCTGGCCAATATGAGCCACGAGATTCGCACTCCTCTGAACGGCATTATCGGCATGATTGGAATTTTAATGGATACGTGCTTGAGCGCCGAGCAGCGTGAATATGCTCAAATTGCCTATCTCAGCGGAGAGATCCTGCTATCGCTCATCAATGACATCCTTGACTTGTCGAAAATCGAGGCTCACAGAATGGAACTGGAAATGCTGGATTTCGACCTTCGATCGGTTCTGAAAGATACTGCAAACCTTCTGGAGATCAGTGCTCGCAAGAAAGGGTTGGAGATGAGCTGGAGGGTGCAACCCGCCGTCCCTTCGCGCCTTCGCGGAGATCCAGGAAGGCTTCGCCAGATTTTGATCAACCTGGGAGGCAATGCGGTGAAGTTCACCGAGCGGGGCAGAATAGCAATTGTGGTCAGCCTGGATTGCGAAGATGAAAGCAGTGCCACAATTCGCTTCGACGTTACCGATACAGGCATCGGCATTCCGGCTAACCGGTTGGATCTGCTATTTTCTCCTTTTGTTCAGGTGGATGGTTCGACGACGCGCATATATGGCGGCACGGGTCTGGGTCTGGCCATATCCAGACAGCTGGCTGAGTTGATGGGAAGGCAGGATCGAGGTAGAGAGTCAGAACGGGAAGGGGTCTAAATTTTGGTTTACTGCCGTGCTCAAAAAGCAAACAGCAGCCAATTTGCCTGCAAATGAGGCGCTTGCTGAGAATGGGGATACCAGGGAAATTGAGGCCGGTCAGGTTATCCGATTTGATGAGAGTACGACAAAGCGGAAAATTCGCATCCTTGTGGCAGAGGACAATCAAGTCAACCAGAAGGTGGCCCAATTGATGCTGGGAAAGATGGGTATTTGGAGCGACGTTGTGGCCAATGGCCATGAAGCCATCCATGCTCTCCAGACCATTCCTTATGACCTGGTGCTGATGGACTGCCAGATGCCTGAGATGGATGGCTTTGAGGCTACACGCCGCATCCGTCAGTTCAGTCGGGAATGAGCGATTTCATCGAAAAACCGGTCCTGAGAAGCGAACTGGCGAAGGTGCTTGCTAGATGGCTGCAATAGCACAATAGCACCGAAATTGCCACATACTGAGCAGATCAGGCATTTGATTGGAAATGGCAAATTGCTTTCCTCTGGACCACCCGTCCGCCTGAAGGAGCGCGTGGCGTGCGATACATTCGATGTTCAGGGCTTCGGCCTGGTCAGCCTCTCCCAGGTGGACTACCCCGAGATGGGGACTATCGAAGCGGTTCATGCCAGGGAGTTTGCCATGGAATGGCTTCTCAATGTCGTTGTTTTCCTCGATAAGGATGATCTGGTTGGCACAAATGCAGACGGGTCCATTCCCTGCCTGGTTTCTCTCTCTAAATCCGAGTTTGACCCAGCCAACTGGTAGGTGTGATCTGATGAATTTTTACTTAATACGCAGATCTTCAAACTCTTCAAACTTTTCAAGCTAGTCAATCTATTCAGTCTCTGTCACTCCTGGTGACGGCATTGAGGCGCGCAACTCCTCCGATCTCTCTGATAAAATTCGCCACAGAGTCCGGAACCAGCAAAGGCCATTCTCCATTCTTCCTCATCAGCTTGCGAATGACAGTTCCTGAGTACTGCTCTCTTTGATACATGGGAGATCTTCTTATCTCGATTCCGGCTTCGGTCATGAGCTGGATTACCAGAGGATTGTTGGAGTAGACAACATCAAAACGGGGCACCATCGATCGCAGATGAGAGGCCCACACCGAGTTTCTTTGGATATCCTGTAGCGGCGTGACCACAGAGCACTCCCTCAGACCGACCTCGCTCAGAGCGGCATAGATCATCTCCATCCTTTCGCCGCCGGTGAAGGGATTCTCGGGAGTGTGGCTCTCCTGGGCGCTCCCTATCACTATCACTATCTCATCCACCTCCTGGGCGATCTTCTTCAAGACCGCCTGATGCCCGAGGTGATAGGGCTGGAAGCGCCCAATGTAAAGCCCGCGCATGATCCTCAATGCTCTTATTTGCCGATAACCTGCTTTCCGATGAGCTTGATGGCGCTCTCCTTGTTGGGGCCGATGGGCGAGCCCACCACGATCTGCGTGACTCCAGTCTTGAGAAGCTCATCCACCCTTGCCCTGCAGTCCACAGGCGCACCGGAGACTGAGAAGACCTCGGTCATTTTGGCAGTGACTGCTCCCATAGCGGTCTTGAAGTCGTATTTGGTAATGGCTTCGGAGATCGTCTTCGCCTCATCCATGCCGATTCCGTGTCGCTCCAGGACGTTCTCGGGCGATCCGGCCACGATGAAGGCCACCACTATCTTGGAGGCATTGATCGCCTTGGCCGGGTCCTTATCGGCGCTGAAGCTGGCATAAGCGCAGACCTGCACATCCTCCGGCTTTCTGCCTGCCTTTTCCGCGCCCTGCCTGATCATGGGCACGGCGAATTTGAAGTCATCCGGATGAGAGGCGTTGATGAGCACTCCGTCAGCAATGGCTCCGGCAAGCTCCAGCATCTTCGGCCCCTGAGCGCCGATGTAGATGGGGATCTTGCCGACAGAAAACGCCATCTGCGCTCCTTTGAAGCCTGCCGCGTTCACCTGCTCGCGAGCCAGGAAAGAGCGAATGGCCTGAACTGACTCTTTGACGCGAGAGAGAGGCTTGTCCCAATCGATTCCCATCTTCTCGAAGGTGGCCTTATCTCCGGGCCCTATTCCCAGAATGGCCCGCCCTCCGGACAGCTCATTTATGGAGGCGATGGATGAGGCGATGATGGCCGCATTCCTGGTGTAGGGATTGGTGACTCCTGTTCCCAGTGAAATCCGATTGGTCATCATGGACAGCACTGCGAGAGTGGTCCAGACATCCCGGTTATTGTAGTGATCTGTGATCCAGATATTCTTGAATCCGGCATCCTCTGCCAGCTTTGCCATGTAGCCGATCTTATAAGCCGATTCATCGGGAACAAACTCAATTCCAAACAATCTAAATCTCCTCCAGCTCGATGCGATCCCCGGCCTTGAGGCAAAACGCCTCGGCGGCATTTCCCTGGTTGACCGCGATTTCTGCAAAGCCATGGCTGCCCAGGGTTATAAGCGGTTCGATCCTGCGCGCCTGGCCATAGGTCCTCACGGCCTTCAATTTAATCCCCTTCAGGCTCACAGGAAATGCAGGCAAATCCCGCATATTCAGGATTAAATTGCCGAAGCGGTCTACATAGATTACCGTGGCCTCAAAACCCTGATCCGTCTTCCTGGCCGCGCCGAAGTTCAGATCTTTCGGCCGGACCCTCGGGCCCATCGACGCCGGGCTCTTTCCCGAAGTCAGCAGGGCAGCGACAGGAGCGAAGATGTCCCGTCCGTGAAATGTATTGGATGCCGGGCCATGACCCGTGCCCAGGATCTCCTGAGAGACGGCGATCTTGTAGGCCTGAGGCGCTTGGGGTGGACCTCCGATCGCGCTCAGGCTGCAGGCAGCCGGCAGGAGCAGGCCGTTGTCCGGCCCGACGAAGATCTGCCCGCCGCCCTCCACCACCAGGCCCATCCGGTCTGTACCAACGCCGGGATCGACCACCGCGATATGGATTGTCCCGGCAGGAAAGTACCGGGCGGTGGAGAGCAGGGCAAAGGCACCGGCGCGAACATCCTGGGGCGGGATATCATGGGCGATGTCGATGAAGGTGACCTCAGAAGCCCTGTCCCCGAGACGGGAGAGGATTACACCCTTCATCTGGGCGGGATAAAAAGAGCCAAAGTCGGTGAGAAGGGTTATGATTTTCATGTCGCCAGCACCTGGACATCCTTCTGACTGGATACCACAAGCTCCTCGCTGCCCTGATAGCTCGATATTGTCCCTCTGACGCTCAGACGATCTCCGGCCTTTATCCGAGACAAAAGCTCCTTTGCGCCCGCTTTGGCAGGAACGAAAATATCCGTTTCAGAGTCATCCAGCTTGAGGAGAAGGTTGCCTCCGCTCCTGGTGGGCTTGATCTCCAAAACCCGGCCTTCTAGGATGGATGTGCTGAAGCTTGCGTCTTTTTGAGATTGCGTGCCGAAAGAGCTATCCTGCTCGCCACCATCAGGCGCAAAGGCCCAGAAAGCCACCGCCAGAGATCCCAGGGCCATGAGGAGCAGAACCACCACGATCTTCTCCTCCTTTTGCATCCTCATGATAGTGCTCCCGCGACAAAGCCAAGGCTATATTCAAGCAATTGGTCTGCAAAAAGTGATTTAGAATCTATTTCTTGGCTTCCGGTTTTGCGCCATAGTACTGCTGCCAGCCCTTCTCCAGGTTCTCAAGGCAGATGTCGCATACGCCTTTGTAAGCACCCTCAGGATAAGTGAGGTTGTGGACGGGGGCCTTTATGGGAAAGAGCAGCGGTCGAGCACGGGTACATAATTCGCAATCAGCCATTTGAATTCATCTCCTACGAAATGTGATAATGATGCTTCTCATGTTTAAGTTTTCTGTGTCAACTACCACGCCCTGAAGGGCATGGCTTGCCTCTGCGCAAAAAGTCGCGAGGCGTAAGGGTGGCTGACTCTTCGTGCTGACTACACTGTGGCACATAATCGCGTGCTGTCACCCCAGGTACGGGAGGAGAGGTTCACTTGTCATCCAATCGCCTAGAATCCTTACGGGCTCTCATGTGCCTCCGATACCGTGTCCCTGTATTTGCTTGTACGAGTCAGTTAAGCCGTGTGTCTGTTCCTCGCCAACCGAGGGGAAGTGCCCAACCAGGATCAAAGTCCGGTCTGACTCTAGCAATGGACATCAGGAGATGGATTTGTGAGCGTAAATAACTTACGGGACCGCCCAATTCCTCCCCACCCTGAAGGATGGGGAGGAATTGGGCAACGAGTTAAATACTCGATGATCAAGGTTCAGATCAACGTTCATGCCTTTGGGGCGGAATAGTCCTCCATACCCATCACTATTCCCGCCAGTTCCTCCACCAACGCAGGATCAATCTCTGCGAGCCTGACATTTCGCACGACATTGGTCACCTCGATGTCGGCCATCACGATCTTGGGAAGGCTGCTGTGCTTGAATCCCTCCACGACAACATAGTCCATCCCGTCTCTTTCCAGCTCAGCGAGGGCGGAGTCAAGATCCCCTCGCTCGCGGGTAACCTTGAGGCGCGCCTCGCCCAGGCCGATAACCTCGTCCGCTCCGGCATCATAGTGGCGCCTGGTGTCGCCCTGATCTACATCATGACCGGCCATGTTCTTGATCGTGCCCACCTTTCCGTGTTTGGCCAGTGACGCGACGAGAGCGCAGGCCAATGTGGTCTTTCCGGTCTTCTTCGTTCCTACTACGGATATCACCTTCATGCAATGCCTCAGGCGGCAAGGAGTTCGATTAAAAATCTCGCGAATCCATTGAGATCTGATACGCGAACATTCTCATTTAGGCCGTGGATATTGCTCTCCAGCTGCCGGCCCACCCCAAAGACGCAGGTAGCAATGCCGGTCTTCTCTGTGGCGTAGGCCTGATCGAGGCTTCCCTGTGCTCCGGACATTCTTGGGAAAAAATCCATGCCCCTCTCCACGGCATTCCTCACCTCCCAGACCCAGGGGTGATCCGGATTGACGCTCATAGGCGGATAGCCGGGAGAAAACTTGAGGTCAAAGTCTACGTCAATGGGCTCTAAAGCCCTCTCGATCTCAGCCATGGCCTCATCCATGCTCTCTTCCGGTATCACCCGCCGGTCCCCGCGCAGATTGCAGATGTCGGGCACGATGTTCTCCTTGATTCCCCCATTGATCACAGTGATATTGAGGATCGGCATGAGGTTCTTCTTGCCCATTGCCTCCAGGGCGGAGCTGGCCGGCAGGAGTGATCGTCTGGACTGAACCGTCTTCTTTAGATCCATGAGGGCATTCATTACTGGTATTGACTTTTCCACGGCATTTGTCCCCAGGAAGCTGGAGCCGCTGTGCACCGATTTTCCATGGACTGCCAGATCCCAGTGAATGATGCCGTTGCTGCCTATCACCACATCATCGGAAAAGCCGTCCATGCAGAGCATCATGTCCCCTTTAACCAGTCCCAGGTCGGTGAGATAGCACAGGCCGGAGTAGCCGCCCACCTCTTCGTCGGTCGTCAGGAGGACGGAGAGATTGTACTTTGGCTTGCCGTTCTTCAGGAGCGCATCCAGTGCGGCAATCAAGGCGGCAATCGAGCCCTTGCAGTCGGAGACGCCCCGGCCATAGACTCTGCCGTTCTTTGCCACCGCCTGGAAGGGATCGGTATCCCAGGGGCCTTCTGCCGGCACCACATCCAGATGGGCATAGATCACCAGGGTCTTTTCTGCGCCCACGGAAAGGTTGGCGCACAGGTTGTAGCGATCTCCCACCAGCCGCCGGTCGCGGCATCTGGACTCAAAGACCTCTTCCGGCATGACCATTTTCTGCGTCTTAAAGCCCATATCCTGAAAAATCGGGACGAGCCAGTCCACAATTGCCTCATAATTGCTGCCCGGAGGAGCTACGGTCTTAAAGCTGATGATTCTCTTTAGCAGATCCATGAGATAATTGGCATCGTGAGTGGGTATGGTCTCGGGCATATTGCATTCCTTCAATAATCTGGATTAGCTAATCCGCTACTGCATATTAAATGCTTTGCGATTTTTTAAGGGAAAATAAGAATTCCGCTTAAAAGAAATAACCGAATACCAATAGACTATCGATAGAATACCAATTAAAAGAATCTCACAGCCTCTTCATGACGGTTTTTCCCATCATGATTCCGGCGGTCTCAACCAGATGATACGTTATCAGCGAGATGGGAGTGACTATAAGCAGGGTCAGCAAGACGCATAGAAAAAGGCTCACGTCGGTAGAGACTATTGCATGGTTGTAGATATAGAGATATGCCGGCTTCAAGGGCTCGATTATGAAAGGATGAGTGAGATACAGGCTGTAGCTTATTGTTCCAAAGAACCGGGTAAATCTATTCACGATAAACCTGTTAGGAGCCAGGGACAGGGAGAGCAGCATCAGTACCACCGCTATCGGGCTCATGCTCAGAAGCGAGGTGAGACCCGCCAGAGGCTCATACAGGTTAAATAATTTGTAGGACAGAGGGATATTGTCAATAAATAGTAATAATATAATTAATGATATTATAAGCATGCATAAGGCCAGCGGAACGCGGTATTCAGATTTAATTCTGGGCAGATGATTCTTATAAATCAGGTAGCAGACAATGCCGAGGGGAAAGATATATGCCCAATGAAAAAAATTGTAATAATAATAGTTGGTGGAAGCCATAGTGCTCTCTCCGACCATTGCCACCAGTAGCGGCTCGATCTCCTGGCAGAGCCAGTAAAAGCCGATAAACAGAAGAATGGATCGCCCAAGGCTGTTTACTTTTAAAAATATCGGCGGCAGTATCAGGTAAAAGAGCATCTCCACCCCCACCGTCCAGCCTCCCTGAAAGAGGCTTGTAGAGTACTGCGGAATCAGGTTGAAGGTGAAAGTGAAATTTGCCAGGAGATTTGACCAGGATGGCAGTCCCTTTCCTGTGAGCAGGCCGCTTATCATCACAAGGATCAGCAGGAAATAAAATAGCGGCGCTATTCTGAATAGCCGGCGAATATAGAACTTGATAAACCTATGGCTCTCACCGGCTTTGCTGTCCAGAGACAGGTATAATGTGAAGGCGCTGAGAATGAAAAACAGAGGTATGCCGACAAGGGTTAAACCTATGAACCTTTCCGGGAGTATCTCTATCGGATATGCCCCTTTGGTGAGCGAGCCTGTTGTCCCGTAGATGTGGTAGAAGAAGATGCTTAGCGCGGCGATTCCCCGCAGGGCATCGATATAGTCCAGCTTTCCTGAACTCTTATGGAAATGAATCCCTAACCGCTCAGGCAGAGAATTCTTCGCTAACAACTGCGCTGACAAGGTGATCCTCCAACAGACTAATTTTTAATTGGAGGATCACAAGAAAAACCTTTGGGCGGAATTCAGGAGATCTCTGATTTGATGAGGCTCTTTCCGGTCATTGCCTTCGGCTGGACGATGCCCAAAAGCTGCAGTGCAGTGGGGGCAATATCTGCCAGGATGCCCTCCTCGCGCAGGCTGCGCTTCTTGCCGTCGTTTATTATCAGAGTGAATGGCACAGGATTGGTGGTGTGAGCGGTATGCGGCTGGCCGGTGGCCGGATCGATCATCTTCTCGGCGTTGCCGTGATCGGCAGTGAGCAGCACGCAGCCGCCTTTCTTGAGGATCTCATCGACGACCGTGCCCACGCAGCCGTCCACCACCTCGACCGCCTTGACAGCGGCATCGAATATGCCGGTGTGGCCCACCATATCCGGATTGGCGAAGTTGAGGACAATGAGGTCGTACCTGTCGCTATCGATGCGCCTGATGACTTCATCCCTGACCAGAAGAGCGCTCATCTCCGGCATCAGGTCGTAGGTAGCAACCTTTGGCGAGGGAATAAGGCAGCGGTTCTCTCCTGGGTTTGGCTCCTCTTTTCCGCCGTTAAAGAAGTAAGTGACGTGCGCATATTTCTCAGTCTCGGCTATGCGCAGCTGCTTCAGGGCAGCCCGGCTGATTACCTCGCCGAGGGTATCATTCAAATCCTGCGCCGGGAAGGCCACCGGCACCTTCATTGTGGCATCATACTGGGTCATGCAAGTGTAGAAGACCCGGATCGGTTTGGTGGCAAAGCCCTGAAAATCCTTATCGACAAAGGCTCTGGTGATCTCCCGCGCCCTGTCCGGCCGGAAATTGAAGAATATGATGCTGTCGCCGTCCCTGATCAGGCCATCGGAGTTCACCAGGGTAGGCTGGACGAATTCGTCGTTCTCGCCTCTTGAGTAGGCCTCTTTTACTGCGTCCAACGCCGTGGCGGCCCGCAGGCCCTCTCCGTCTGTGAGGCAACGATAGGCTTTCTCCACCCGCTCCCAGCGTTTGTCCCTGTCCATGGTGTAGTACCGGCCTGAGACGGTGGCCACCTTTCCTATGCCGATCTGCCGGAATTTGTCCTCTAGCTCCTGAAAATAGCCGAGGGCGCTTCTGGGCGGCACATCCCTGCCGTCCAGAACGGCGTGCACAAAGACATTGTCCAGGCCCGCCTTTTTTGTCATCTCCAGGATGGCGTAGAGGTGGGTGTTGTGGCTGTGAACTCCGCCGTCGGAGAGAAGGCCGATCAGATGCAGCCTATTGCCTTTTGCCTTTTCCATGGCCTGGCGCAGAGCCTCATTTTCGGCGATCGTTCCCTGCTCAACCGCCAGGTTGATTCTGGTAAAATCCTGGTAGACGATCCGCCCGCCGCCGATGTTAAGGTGTCCGACCTCGGAGTTGCCCATCTGGCCGCGCGGCAGGCCCACAGCGAGCCCAGAGGCGGAGAGAGTGGTCGTAGGGTAATTTTTCCAGAATCGATCCAGGTTGGGCTTTTTCGCCTTGGCTATGGCATTTCCCTCAACTATCGGGCTTATGCCGAAGCCGTCCATGATTATGATTGCTAGGGGCTTCATCTCAGAAGGCAATCGTCACAGCGAATATATTAGATCTGCTACTAAAAGACCCGTTCTCAAAAAATCTCCCCCCAGAAGATGCTGTCCCTAAAATCAGGTCCGCTCTCTGAAGCCCTCCTGTCCGATGAGGGGAACGAAGATCACGCCCATCTTCTTCTCTACGCAAAAGCCGTTTTTTCTGGTCACTAGATAGAGTTCCTGGTAATCGCTTCCCACGGGCAGAACCATCTTGCCGCCCACCTTCAGCTGCCGCTTGAGCGGTTCCGGGATCTGGGGAGCGGCGGCTGCCACGCTGATCCGGTCATAGGGCGCATGCTTCGCCAGGCCGAGGCTGCCGTCGGCCTCGATCATGGTTACATTCGTTATGCCTGCTCTCAACAGGTTCTCTCTGGCCTGGGCAGCCAGCTCCGGCCTGCGCTCCACTGAGTAGACCTGCCCCGTTGGGCCTGCCATCTTCGCCATCACCGCGGCATGGTAGCCGCTTCCTCCTCCCACCTCCAGGACGGTCATCCCCGGCTGAAGGTCGAGAATATCGCACATTATTGCCACCATGTGGGGAGCAGAGATGGTCTGGTTTCCTCCTATAGGAAGGGGAGTGTCATCGTAGGCCCGGCTTTGCAGCGATTCCGGAAGGAATAGCTCTCTGGGGACGCGAGACATTGCGGATACAACAGATTCACTTGCATAGCCTCTCAGGCTTCCCAGGAGCTGTTCTCGGTTCAAATCTCTCGACCCCAGATCCTCTGTATGTCCTTGGCTTCAGCCGAATCGGCAAAGCCCTCGCCGCGCAGCTTCATCTTGACGATGATGAATCTGAATCCTTCCTCTTTTCGAGATTCTCCGACCTCGAAGACCTCGTCTCCGGGAACGCTGATCTTGAAGGAATGGGTTTTGCCTCTTCGATAGACTGAGATTTTAAGCGGAACCTCGTCTGTCGCCCTGGCCCAGACGGTCTTCGCCTCTTCCGCGAGAGCACTATTTACCCTGCGATCGGTCTCAAGAGAGGCGATCTCGGTCATGACAACATCCTTTGATGGATCGTCAACCAGCAGCTCATCGCCCACATTCAGCATCTCTTTAGCCGGAATCTTGGCGAAGTATGTTTCAGATGTCTCGCCGCTGCTCACAATGACCTTGAGATTGACCAGCCGCTCACGCTGTACCTCTACGGAGTGAACCGTGCCGCATTCTTCGCAACGCACCAGGTTCTCCTGGCCGGATTTGATTAGGGTGTGCTCGGTATCGTTCTCACAGACTGGGCAGAAGATCAGGTCATCAAGCATATGATAATATTATTCCACAGAGTATTTAAAGCATGAAGGCATGCTGCCGCTGCCTTCCGAAGAAGACGGCGGGGCTGGTTCTGCGCAGCAACAGCCTAGCCGCAGCCCGGCAGCAGTCATCCAATTTCAGGATTCAATTCTAAATAGGGAAAAATTTTTTAATGAAGACGAAATATCTATACGTATGAAAGAAGTTATTAAAGAACGGGACAGCTCTCCGGACAGGAGCACGGATGAATGCTGCAAGATTGCAGAGAGCATGATCGAGGAGATTCATCACATCGCACTGCCGGGCGGCGCTATGAAATCCCCCTCAGGCAGAAGGCACAGGGGCTCGATCAAGGACAGGCTCCTCCGCCAGATCAGAGCCGCCAGAAAGGTGGCTTTGGCATGATTCAAATGCAATTTTTATCCTATTTTATCCCTCTAGAAAGCTCACCAGAGATATATCTGAATTAATCTTCGCAGATCAAAAATTCAAATCAAGAAAAATTATTTTTAGTATGTACGGAAGATTTTTTAATACTCGAAAACTATTTATATTAATCTAGTTACTAATTTAGTTGTGGACGCCAATTCGAAAGCCTGCTCTATTCCCCAATCATGCTCTGAGGTAGAAGTAGACCTCAAGAGGCTGGACCGCATGCTTCAGGCAGCCCACCGCAGCTCCATCGATATAAAGGACAGCTATGACTTTTATGTTCTGGCGCTCAAGGAGTTCAACAAAGAGAATCTCCCCGAAGCATACCTCTACTGCGACCGGGCCAGGTACGAGCTAACCTCGGCCATCAATGATGCCAAGATCAAGATCAAAGGCTCTCGATTTCACAGCCTGCGCACCCTATCCTACTTCTTCAAGCTCTATGGGCTTTATGCTGTGATATTTGCCTCCCTCGCGGTCGTTTTATTCAGCATCCTGATCACCAGGTTTTCAGAGGCGAGCATTCTCGGAGTGCCCCTCTGGTCCTCGTTCTTCGCCGGCCTCGGCTCCTCCGCCCAGATACTGACGGGGATAGCCGACGACCTGCGCCGCTACGGCATGGCTTCGCGCTACAAGAGGCTCTGGTACATGGCTCTGCCGCTCCTGGCCATGGTCTTCGGCTACATGGCCTACCTCTTCGTCGGCTCCGGATTCATTGCCATCAACGGGAGCACGGATAGCCAGTCGTTTTCCATCATGTTCATCTGCTTTTTGACCGGATTTCTCACTAAATGGCTGATCGGCAGGCTGTCGCGAATGTCAAGGGACATTTGAATCAAGTATTCAATGCCCATAGCGCGTAATTCAAGTATGATGCAATGCTTACCCAAACGATATAAGGCACAAGCAATAGTGCGGCTGTTTTGTTTACAGGCCAGAATTTCAGGATAGTAATGAGAATCAAGACCCAGAGAATGGCAATAACTACCAGACCGTTGGCTGGTGATCGGAGAGTAAAGAAGGCTGCATTCCACAATACATTGACTATGAGCTGGACAGCAAAGAAAAGCAGCGCAGTTCTTGATGCAGGATTTTCAGGAGACTCCCGCCAGACAAGAAACAGGGATATTCCCATTAGCGCAAATAAAGTGATCCAGATAAATCCGATGGTTGAGCCTGATGGCGTAAAAGAAGGCTTGATAAGAGTTGGATACCATTCTGCCACAGATCCTGCTGTCAGTGCCGAGCCAATTACGCCTGCCATTTGGCATATGATAATGCTCAAGATGAGACGGAAGATATCTTTCTTGTCCATATTATACCAGCCCTCAAAGGAAATCTGATTCGTCCAACTTCTCCGGCAATGGCGCATTTCTTTAGTCTACGGAATAATGACTGCTGCGTCAATAATCGATCCGTTTTTAGACAGCTCCACATATGCTTTGCTCCCATTGATATCGATGCTCTTTATGGCCAGTTCGTAGCCCTCTTTTAGCTTCAGGGGACTGCCGCTGGTTAAGGTAGCCTCATTCTCTCCGTCAAGGATAAGCAAAGATGGTTCAGTTTCCGAAACCTGTCGAATTGTATCCACAGTGGCAATGTTCTGATCAGCCCCGCGGAAGGCATTTTTAAAATGAACCCGGATCAATTCAATCGGCTCCTGGGAATCGTCAGGGAGATTGTAAATGTATGTGTCGTCCGGCTCCCAGCGCGCAATCAATATCGCATTATCAACAGGTGTTCCGTTTCGGGACAGCTCCAAATGTACTTTGTTACCCTCGAAATCAGTGCCCTTCAGGGCCAGCTCGTAGCCTTCTTTCAGCTTTAGTGGCGTGCTGATGCGGATAATGACTCTATTGTTCAGCTCCTCAATCAAACGGGCAGTCTCGCCGAGAGACACCTGCCTGATCTGGTCTATCGTCATCAGACAAGTGTCTGAGCCGCGAAATGCATTCTTGATATGAATCCTGATAAGTTCCACTGGACTAGAGAATTTGCCCGGTGAGCTGTAAATATATGTGTCGTCCGCCTCCCGGCGCGTCGTAAGTATCGCATCATCGACCAAAGATCCATTCATGAAGAGCTTCACATATGCCTTGTACCCATCAATATCGACAGAATTGACGGCTAGCTCGTAGCCCTCTTTCAGCTTCCGGGGAGTTTCGCTGCTTATAATTGCTTTATCAGAGCTTTTTTCGATCAAATGGGTCGGGTCTGTCTCAGATACCTGCCTAATTTGATCTATGGTGGCAAGGTTTTCATCAGCTCCGCGGAAGATATTTTTAAAATGAACCCGGATCAATTCGACTAGCCCAAGAGAATCATCAGGACGTTCGTAAATATAGGCATCGTCGACTACTGGTGGGATTATCTGTATCGAATTTTCAATGAATATTTCGTCCTGATACAGCTCAATGTATACTTTGTTTCCCCCAGTGTCAATTTCCTTGACAGCCAGCTCATAACCTTCTTTTAGCACGAGAGGTGTTTGTCCGGAAATAATTAATTTATCCGAGCTATCTTCAATAAGACGTGAGGGAGAGGACATGGAGACTTGTTGGATCTGGTCGATCGTGGCCAAATTTTGGTCGGCACCGTGGAAGGCGTTTTTAAAACGAACCCTGATCAGTTCGACCCTTTTATCTTCGCTCAAATCTCTCGTGAAGAGATAAGTATCATCGGCAGATGAAAGTGGTTTGACTACCTTGCTCTCAACGGCCGCGCCGTTTTTTAACAGTTCGATATATGCCTTCTGGCCATCGATATCGACTGATCTGAGAGCAATCTCGTAGCCGTCTGCTAATCTGAATGGAACATTGCTATTGATAACTTCATTGTCGGAACGGTCGGTTATCACAATTGATGGATCTATCTCAGATACCTGTTGGATCTTGTCGATTGTGGCCAAATTTTGGCTTGACCCATGAAAAGCGTTCTTGAAATGGATTTTAATCAATTCAACTGTTCTTCCCGTATCAAATTTTTTTATAAATGTATAAGTCCCTTGATCATTCCTCTCATCCGAGAACGAGTTTGCTTCAGGTGAAGATATGAGCAGCAATATCGCTATCATTAGGACCGGGATGATATATTTTATCATGGGTTTTGCCTCACGGATTACATTCAGCTAATATTACATGTTTAAAGATTTTAATTCTTGCGCTATGCCAACCCGGGCAGTGATGAAATGGTTGAATTGCAGATCGCAACCATTAGACTTCAAGAAGCTGGACCGCATGCTTCAGGCGGCCCACCGCAGCTCCATCGATATAAAGGACAGCTATGACTTTTATGTTCTGTCGCTCAAGGAGTCCAACAAAGAGAATCTCTCTGAAGCATACCTTTATTGCGACCGGGTCAGGTACGAGCTGACCTAGGCAATTATAGTCCTCAGCAAAACAATCTATAACCTCTATTTAGCAAAAACTTCTCTATCCATGCCTTACCATAGCTCAGTGAGATAGAAAATTTATCCCAGGAATCAGAGATTATATTTTTCATATCGCACA
>Ga0209099_1000530_pt1 | contig 44892 bp, 36 predicted proteins | sample AD_JPNHW2_MetaG_FD_184430 | JGI IMG/M metagenome (GOLD analysis project Ga0209099, IMG submission 184430) | Active sludge microbial communities of municipal wastewater-treating anaerobic digesters from Japan - AD_JPNHW2_MetaG (SPAdes) (version 2) | ecosystem: Engineered > Bioreactor > Anaerobic...
CTGAGCTACAGAAGGGGCAACATTTTACCAGTACCTTTTTTATGTCCGCATCGCGCATGTTATTTGTTTTTGTTAATTCTCTCAACACTTTCTTCTGTGCTTTGTTATCTAGCGTTGCAAATAATGTCCTTATCTTTTCCTGTATCTGCATATCCTATTATTTCTGGCAAAGATAACATATTTCATACTTATCTTAGAATAGAGCCTTATTTTTTAATAAAAGAATAAAAAAGTTGTTGCGCAATTCAATAATCAGAAAAGCGCTTCATTCATCATGAAAGAGATCAATTCTTCAATTGAATTAAGGGCTGCAATTCTTCAACTTGAGATCCGGCAGGCAGAACAGGAACAGATGCTGAGAGTGAAGTATGAACATGCCATAAAGAGCCTGAACCCAATAACTATTCTTAAAAAATCTTTTAAAAACTCGTTTTCTTCGAATGTAAAAGAGGAAGGAGCCGTTAATTCTTTTGCCAACATTATTGGTGAATTTGCTTCAACTCAACTATTAAAAGGAACTACCAACAATACCGTCAAAGGATATTTAGGCCCAATTATTAAGTGTATCATTGTTACGATTATTAATCAAAATTCCGAATTTTTCCAGGCTTTCGGCGAATCCATAATTAACGTTCTGTCAAAGTTGGACGAAGATGAGGAACAACCGCAAGAATAACTTTTAGAAAATACCTCTGGATAGCGGATAAATTCCATGCGTGAGAAAAACGTTATAAGATCGGCTTTGGTTGTTCAATCATTGCAGGGATCGTGAAATAAAATACGGAACCTTTCCCGACTTCACTTTCTACCCATATTTCCCCGCTGTGTTTTTCAACCAATTCTTTACATAATATCAATCCTAAACCTGTGCCTCCTTCATGGTCAGTGCCGGGAAGGCTAAACTTAATATCGCTCCTGAAAAGCTTGTCAAAGTCATTTTCTTTGATACCCACTCCCGTATCTTTAATAAGAATCACTGTTTCCCCGGCTGCTACTTTTGCGCTGACAATTACTTCGCCATCTTTTGGTGTATATTTCAAAGCATTGGTAATTAGGTTGCGTAATATGGTGATAAGCATGTTTTTATCAGCTAATACTTCAAAGCCACCGGCAATGTCATATATTAACCTTATATTTTTGTTATTGGCAAATTCATTCAAATTTGAAAGATTCCTGTCTATTAGCTCTATCAGGTTGATTTTTTCCGGTTGAAATATCATACTTCCTGCCTGTGATTTTGCCCAGCTAAGCAGATTGATAAGCATATCATAACCGCCTTTCGCAGAATCGTTCATAATTCTGGCAAACTCAGCGATTTTAGGCAAATCATAATTATTAACATTTTCAGAGAGTAATTCTGAAGCTCCCAATATGCTAATAAAAGGATTTTTCATATCGTGAGCGATGATCTTAAAGAATTTATCTTTGGTTGCATTGCTTTCTTTAAGCGCATCATTCTTTTCTTTTAATTCATTTTCGATTCTTTTCCTTTCGGTAATATCAATAAATGAAACCAAAACATTCGATAAGGTGTCTTCGAATCCATTGACAACAGAAAGATGCAGATTTAATAACTTAACATCTCCGGATAAGGTTTTCATCGGCATTTCACATTCGAATTGCTTTTCACCAGAAGCAAGTGCAATCAATTCTTCTCTGAAAACATCAAAAGAGTCTTCGTTAAAATATGCCAGCATGTTTTTATTTACGGCTTCCTTATTCGCTGCGCCATAAAATTCAACACTTTTATGGTTGATATCTACCACTTTCACTAGGGAGGATAGAAAGATCACATCATCTCTGTGCTCTTCAAAATATTTACGAAAATCATTTACACCGGAATGTTTAAGCTGATCAAAGAATTTTTTAATTTCCGAAAAATCCTCTTTCCATATGGGTATGGCCGAAAACTCAAATAATTTGTGATAGTTTTCTTCACTTTCCCTTATTACTGCCTCATTTCTGACGCGGGTCAGCGCTATGGAAACCTGGTCGGTGACGGCACTCATCATGGCGATATCTTCTTCGGTAAAACCGCACCTGTTGCTTGTTCCGAATGAAAGAGTTCCAATTACGTTCCCTTTAGACAAAATTGGATGACAACAATAGGCTTTAACACCAAAGGATTTTACAAGTTCGGTAATTGGATCATTCGATTCTTGTATGTTTTCTGCAATGATTCTTTTGCCGCTATTTGCAACACGGCCACAAACGGCAATTCCGTATTCAAGCCATTCAATAGTCCTTTTCGTTTCGTCAGGAATGCCTTCGCAAGCGTTTAAGTATAGTTTCCCGGCTTTTTCATCCACCATGTAATTAAAAAATACCTGACAATCCAGGAATTTCATCACTCTGGTACAAAGTTCATTTACAACCAGGCGGGGATTCGTGCTTGATAGCAGCTGGCTTGCCGTGTATGATAAGATATCAAGACGAATGTTGTTTTTTTGCAGGCTAATACCTATTCGTTCCTGTTCACTAATAGAACGGGCAAGTTTGATGTTGCTGTAACTCAGTGTTGAGAGTGAACTGGCAAGGTTGAGGAAAAGCTCCTTGGCATAATTAATGGTTGACCTGTTGATGCGCGGAACTTTATCAAGCATTTTAAGGTATTCGTGTTCATTAAACCCATATTTTTTTGCCTGATTTTTAAAATATTCGATGTCCGGTTTTTCATCATCAAAGAAAAACTGGCCCATGAACAGGTTGCCTTTTTGTTCACCTCCGATAATTATCGGAGTTGCCATGTCCCATAAGTTGTTCTTGCATTTATAAAGCTTGAACTCGCCTTCCGGAATTCCTCCAGAGAGTTGAAGGTCGCTTTGGATACAGTTCTTGAATGTTTCAGGATTGTTACGGTGGTATTTTGTGCATATTTCCTGCCACCCGGCTTTGACAAAGACCTTTCCTTTAAGGTCAATCATTGCCATCGGGATATGTGTGAGCTTATGGAAATTGTCCATCAGCGACTGTACAGACGGGATGTCGAGTATATCACTAAGTTCAAGGCTGCTAATATCCCCTTCGGGTGACAAGATACTTTGAAGTTTCAACCTTACTTTTTCTTCACTTTGTTTAAGTTTTTCATTGGTCTCAACCTGTTCGGTAATGTCATGGATCATGCCCACCGACCGGATGATAATTCCAGCCTCGTCGCGTATATGCTCACATTTTTCATGGACATAACGAACGGTATCGTTAATTTTATTTAATACCCGGTGCATCACTTCATAGTTATCCAGTCCGTTCTTTATGGATTCAGTATAGGCATTATCAACTAATTCACGGTCATCGGGGTGAACGGATTCAAGGAATTCTCCATAAGTGACAGCGTGTTCCTGTGGCTTCATACCGAAAATCCGAAATACTTCATCGGACCAAATGAGCTTATTTGTCTTAAGATCCAGCTCCCAACTGCCAAGATGGGCCATTTCCTGTGACTTTTTATGCTGGTCATTTGCCTTGATCAATTCTGCCGTTCTTTCAAAAACTTTTTGTTCAAGAACAGTATTCAATTCCTTGATTTCAGCTTCTTTTTGTTTCAATTCGGTAATGTCAATGCCCATTTCCATAACCATGGTTGAACCGTCAACATCGGTAAAGGGAAAGTCATAAATGGAGTATTTGCGTCTGTCGGGCCCGGTCCATTCCCAGGTTAATGGCAGTCCGGTCTTAAAAACCTTATACGTCTCGCACACTTCGCAAGGTTCCGTACGATTGAACAGATATTCGAAACATCGTTTTCCGTGGGATTCACCAAAACGTTCACGAAAAAATTTATTGGCGTAAGGGACCTTATAATCTTTAGAAAGAAGGATCAGGTAAGCTGGCAGTAGTTCAAGAACATCGTTGAATCGTTTACGCTCTGCTGTTATTCCATCTTCTGCTTTTTTTCTTTCAAATATTTCAGCCTCCAGCAATGAATTTGCCCGTGTGAGCTCTATAGTACGTTCTGCTACCAGTGTTTCCAGCTCTTCATGTGATTCCTGAAGGACCGTTTCTGCTTTCTTCCGGCTGCTAATATCACTGAATATGGTCGCAAATTTTCCCTTTTCAGGTGAGAATACAGATACCTCAAGGTATTTTCCCAAAACAGGGCTGTATGTTTCGAAGCGTTGCGGTCCGGCGCCGCCGGCTACCTCTGCATAAACATCTAAATGCGGTGGATGCTCTGTATTATAAATTTTTGTGGCCCTGGTGCCTATGGCAACCTCGCGCTTGCGGCCGGTGATTCTTTCGTAGGCAGGGTTTACATCAAGGATGGTATAATCAGCAGCTTTCCCATTTTCATAAAACACCTCATAATAAACCAGACCTTCGTTCATTGACGTAAAAATAGCCTGAAGTTTATCTTCACTTCGCCCTTTGGCTTCATCCGCTGCACGGCGCTTTTTATCGATACGGTTTACCGATCGCGCGCTTATCCAGGTAAGGACAACCAGGCAAATCGTATAAGTGAGCGCCACCAGAAGAACTCCAACGTCAGATTCAAAAAAGTCTTTGCGCTCGCCGTACATCCTGATCCAGGCGATGACAATCGGTAAAATCAACATCCAGGGCAAAAGCCTGCGCGCCATCAATCCACCGCTGTTATGACTGGTGAAAACTCTCATGAACCATGATTTGGTATTGACGAAGAGTACAGCCAGGCAAATTGATGTTAACGCAATGCCTGAATTTAAAGCAACAGACAAATGATTGATGGTATGCAATGAAAGAACACCCAGCAGGTAAGTTACCGGAATCAGGTAGCTGACCGCCAGTACCGGTAAAATAATTGCATGGGCGATACCGGTCATTTTTTTTAGATGAAATGACAACAAAATGATAATGATACCGAGAAATGAAAAATTAACAGCAGTGAGTAACGCCATCCGGTTCTCATTCGAAAGGAACAAGTCAAAAAATGGATCTCTGGACAGTAAGTTCTCAGTACCTGTAAGTAATAAGCTCATGTGAACCCAGCTCGACAACAGGCCACAAATGAAAATTAGTATTCCAAAGAAAACCGGTATTATAATAATGAACCGCCACTTATATTTCATTTCGATAATGATGATGGCAACGGAGGCAAAGATGAAACAGATCGCAGTCGGGACTTTCATGGGAACCCAGGATTCGCCCAGGCTTTTTAGTAATGTGATGTCTAAAGTCCAGCCCAGCAGATCCATTAAACTTAAAAAGAGGGTGAGGATGGCAAATATCAGGACAAAAAACCGGGCTGAAAAAATTGACCTGCGATGCTGCTGTGTTTTTGTTTTCAATTCCATTTACTGAGTTTTATATTTGAAGTACTTCTAATGTGTTGTTAATTCTAAAAATTTTATGCTATTACCCTTTATTTTTCTATCGTTTTTTTGAAACCGTTGTAAAAATAAATTTCAGTTATCAAATATCATAGTACAAATCTAATATTTCAAACCGGTTTCTTAAAATTTTTCAGTTTATTTCTTATCCATCAATGCCCATGCTGCATTTTGCTATTTTTTAAATGAACTCGAATTTAATGCTTAGGGTTTGGCTCCTGTTTTGTCAACAGAAACAAAAAAGGCTTTCAATTATTTCTGAAACCCTTGATTTTGTTAGTCGGGGCGATCCGCCAACCGGCGGAGAAGTTCCGACCCTCCCGACATCCGCCAACTGGCGGATGTCGGGATACGCTAGCCAACTTCGCCGCGGGCAATCATTGCCTTGATCCTTTGAGAACTTTTCCATGATTTGAGTTTTTTCTCATAGGCCAAAGACTCCGAACGTGTAGTGAATGCTTTCAAAAAAATACGTTTCCAGGGACCTTTTCCCCGGGTATATGGACTTGCGCCCCGGTTATGATCTTGTAATCGCTTATCAGGATCGTCCGTTTGACCAATATATAGCTTGCCAGTGGTCTCCGATTCGAGTATGTATACATAATACATTTTTTCAAATGATTTAAATCAAAATAAAAAAAAGGATTTCAGAAACTCTGAAACCCTTGATTTTGTAAGTCGGGGCGATCCGCCAGCCGGCGGAGAACTTCCGACCCTCCCGACACTTCATGTCGGGATACGCTAGCCAACTGCGCCCCGGGCAATCATTGCCTTTATCCTTTGAGAACTTTTCCATGATTTCAGTTTTTTCTCATAGGCCAAAGACTCCGAACGTGTACTGAATGCTTTCAAAAAAATACGTTTCCAGGGACCTTTTCCCCGAGTATATGGACTTGCGCCCCGGTTATGATCTTGTAATCGCTTATCAGGATCGTCCGTTTGACCAATATATAGCTTGCCAGTGGTCTCCGATTCGAGTATGTATACATAATACATTTTTTTAAATGATTTAAATCAAAATAAAAAAAAGGATTTCAGAAACTCTGAAACCCTTGATTTTGTTAGTCGGGGCGAGAAGACTTGAACTTCCGACCCCTTGCACCCCATGCAAGTACGCTAGCCAACTGCGCCACGCCCCGATTTTTTTGCAAAGATATATTTTTTATTCAAAAAAATGTTTAAACATACAAAAAACTTAAAGTTTAAGGTTGGACCGTATAATTCTATTAAAGTTTTTTTTACTTTTGGTATCTAATTATAAAATAAATCAAAATGAAAAAATTCATCTTTATGTTTATGGCTTTAACGACTTTGGCCTTCTTTTCGTGTAAAAACGATAAAAAGACCAGCGATAATCCTTTCTTTTCGGATTACAAAACACCTTTCCAGGTGCCGCCTTTTGACAAAATCGATACAACCGACTACATGCCTGCCTTTGAGGAAGGTATGAAACAACACGATGCCGAAATTCAGGCTATCATCAACTCAAAAGATGAACCTACTTTCGAAAACACCATCCTGGCTTATGATAAATCAGGATTGTTGCTCACCAAGGTTGCCAACGTGTTTTTCAACATTGCGCAGGCTCATACCAATGAACAGCTTCAGGCAATTGAACGAAAAATTAGTCCTATGTTGTCGAAACATAACGACGATATTTCGATGAACGAAAAACTGTTTTCGCGTGTTAAAACAGTGTATGACAAACGCAATGAAATGAAACTTGACAGCCAACAGGTACGCGTCGTTGAAAAATATTACCGCGACTTTGTCCGTCTTGGAGCCAATCTTCCTAAAGATAAACAGGATTCTTTAAAAAAGATAAATGCTGATCTGGCCACTTTGTCGCTAAAATTCGGTGAAAACCTGTTAAATGAAAATAAAGATTTCCAAATGGTTATTGATAACAAGGCTGATCTTGACGGATTGCCACAAAGTGCTATTGATGGAGCCGCTGAACTTGCCAAAGAAAAGAAAATGGATGGTAAATGGATTTTTACTATTTCCAAGCCCAGCATGATACCATTTTTGCAGTATGCAAAGAACCGTGCACTACGTGAAAAAATTTACCGTGCATATTTTATGAAATGCGACAACGGAGACAAAAATGACAACAAAGAGATCGTCATAAAAATTGCAAACCTGCGTGTGAAAAAAGCCCATTTGCTTGGATACAAGAGCTATGCAGCTTATGTGATTGATGACAATATGGCCAAAACCCCTGAAGCCGTGAATGATTTCTTGGCTAAGCTCTGGGAACCAGCATTGAAAATGGCTAAAAACGAAGTGGTGGAAATGCAGAAAATTATCGACAAGGAAGGTGGAAAATTCAAATTGCAACCATGGGATTGGTGGTATTATGCCGAAAAGGTACGTAAAGAAAAATACGACCTCGACGAAAACCAGTTGAAACCATATTTCAAATTAGAAAATGTCCGCGATGGAATGTTTTATGTTGCTACAAAATTGTACGGCATCACATTTAATAAACTCACCAATCTTCCCATTTATCAGAGTGATGTTGAAGTTTATGAAGTGAAGGAAGCTGATGGTAAACATTTGGCAATTCTGTATATGGATTATTATCCGCGCGAAACAAAAAGAACCGGAGCCTGGGCTACTACCTTCCAAAGCGCCGGTTGGCGTGACGGTAAAAAAGTTGACCCGATCGTAAGCCTGGTATTCAATTCCACTAAGCCAACCAAAGACACTCCATCATTACTGACCTGGGATGATACCGAAACATTATTCCATGAATTCGGTCATGCCTTACACTTTATGTTATCAGAAGGAAAATACAATCGCACAGCCGGTGTCGTTCCTCAGGATTACGTGGAAATGCCATCACAATTTATGGAAAATTATGCTTCAGAACCGGAAGTTTTGAAAATTTATGCAAAACATTATAAAACCGGTGAAGTTATTCCTGATGCACTTATTGAAAAAATCCAGAAAAGCGGGCAATTCAACCAGGGATTCATGGTTACTGAGATTTTGGCAGCCTCTATCCTTGACATGGATTATCATGATTTAACCGAGCCAAACTTTAAAGATGTCAATGCTTTTGAAAAAGCCGCTATGGATAAGATCGGATTAATTCCCGAAATCCTGCCCCGCTACCGTTCAACGTATTTCTCACATATTTGGGACGGTGGCTATGCTGCCGGTTATTATGTATATACCTGGGCCGAAGTACTTGATGTTGATGCCTTTGATGCCTTTAAACAATCAGGGGATATCTTTAATAAGGACCTTGCTGCCAAATTCCGCAAATATTGCCTGCAGCAATCCGGTGATGGCGAAGGTATGGTTCAGTACCGCAAATTCCGTGGGCAGGATCCTTCTATTGAACCCTTGCTTAAGAAAAGAGGTTTGTTGTAAGAAAAACAGATGACTGATTGATAAAAAGCCTGGTCCGCCAACTGCCGGATCGGGCTTTTTTATTTGCCCAGATTAGGGGTAGTGTTCATTTTTATGAGCATGTGAAATTTTAAAGAAGTTCAATTATCTTTGCATAAACAAATATCTTTCTGAATTGCAAAACACGGAGAACAACAGTATAAGGACATTGAATGAAGATATTTTTGAAAAGCTTTTCCGCGAGCATTTCAAAGGTTTGTGCTTTCTGGCACAGCGTTATGTGAAAGATTTGGAAACAGCCAGAGAGATTGTTCAGGATGTTTTTGTTGCTTTTTGGGAAAAGCGTAGTGTTATCGATCTGTCGAAATCACCCAAATCTTACCTTGCCACTTCGGTATCTAACAAATGCCTGAATTACCTGCGCGATAACCGGAAATTTAATAAAGACCTTCTTATAACAGAAAATTTGTTTGGTGAGATGCCTGCTGAATCAACAGATTTTCTCGTTGTGGAGGAAATAACTAAAAAAATTGAGTCCGCTATTGCCGAGCTCCCTGAAAAATGCCGGGAAATATTTGTGATGAACCGTTTTGAACAACTTAAATATCATGAAATTGCTGAAAAGCTTCAACTTTCTGTAAAAACGGTAGAATCGCAAATGTCGAAAGCATTACAACATATGAGGCTGAGGCTGGCTGATTACATTACATTGGTTCTGTTGATTTTATATTTTATGAAAAATAATTAATACGATAAGGGTAAAACAAGGATGATGTGTAAATTAGGTGTGATTTAATGATGGAAACGAATCCTACATATTATAATGACCTGATTAACAGGTATTTCTCCGGAGATACAACAGGGAAAGAGGCTGAAAAACTTGCCGAATGGATCATGGTGGATGAAAACAACCGGAAAATTTTTGATAAGGAAAATAAGCTGTTTCAATTATTAAATAAGTCCGCTATCGAAAAGTCTGTCAACGTTGATGATGAATGGACGAAATTGAAAACTGCGATTTCCGTTCCCGGTAATAACAATCAGGAAGTTTATACCATAAAACCTGAAAAATACGGCCGGAAAATATGGATGGTACGCGTCCTGCAGGTTGCTGCTGTCATTATTATTCTTGCAATTACAGGTTACTTCCTGGCCCCGTTTTTTACTAAAGTTGAAAACAAAGTACTGACAGCCTCCAACGAGGTTACAAAAGCATCATTACCCGATGGAACAAATGTTACCTTAAGCCCGGGCACTACCATAGAGTATCCGTCAAAATTCAAAGAAGAAAAAAGAAAGATCAAGCTGGAAGGCAAAGCTTATTTTGAAGTCAGGCACAACGAGTCACAACCGTTCCTTATTGCAGCCGGTAATATTTCTGTTGAAGTCCTTGGCACTTCTTTTTATGTGAACACGAATGCTCCCAACAACACCGTGGAAGTGAAGGTTACTACCGGCAGAGTTGCCGTATATTATTCAGACAAGCCTGAAAATAAAATTATCCTGACGGCAGGAGAAAATACGTCACTTAGTAAAACAGAAAATGAGTTATCCGCGACAGAAAATATAATGCCATCAATTTCTGAGAAAATTGAGTTTATTGACCAGCCGTTGAGCAAAATCGTTTACCGCTTAAACAAGATTTATAATGCTGACATCAGGCTTTCGTCAGAAGATCTTGGCAATTGCAGGATGACTGCTGCTTTTGAAAATCAATCGCTGGCCTCTGTGCTTAATGTAATAAGCTCTACGCTTGATGTACAAATAAGCAGAAAAGGCAGCACCGTAATACTTTCGGGTGAAGGTTGCCATTAATATTCTCAAGAACCTGAATATGCAAACGCTACGAAAAACATTTGTAATTCTCTTGCTGTTATTTTCTGCGTTTGTTTTACCTGCTCAAAACCTGGACCTGAAAATCACACTCAAAATAAAAAACAAACCATTTAGCGAAGTCATCAATGAGATAGGCCAAAAAGCTAACATCAATTTTTCGTACAGTTCACAAAATATCCCGGTCGAAAAACCGGTAAGCATTAAGGCCCGTAATGCCAGTGTTCGGAGCATCCTTGACGAATTACTGAAAAAAAACAACATCGAATATTCGGTTGTTGAAAATCAGGTGATACTTAAAGCGCTTAAAAAAACTGTAGAACCGATAACCGAAAAGCAAATCGACGATAAACAGAGGTTCACCATCAGCGGATATCTTAAGGATGCCGCTACCGGTGAGGTCCTGATCGGCGCATATGTTTACGCAAAAGGAACAACTTTTGGCACTGCTGCCAATGCCTATGGCTTTTATTCGCTTACTATTCCTAAAGGAAGTTATGATATGATGTTTTCGTTTGTGGGCTACAAAAGCCTTGGGGAGTCAGTGGATCTGAAGGAGAACCTGCAGGTGTCAAAAGAACTGGAGTTTGACAAAACAGAAATCAAGGCTGTGGAAATAAAATCGGGTTCGCCGGAAGAAGCCATACTCACTAATAAAATGAGTGTCATAAAATTATCCCCGAAAGAAATTTCTCATCTGCCATCATTTGCCGGGGATTTCGATCTTATCAAAACACTTCAGTCCATACCGGGAATAAAAACTTATGGTGACGGTTCGGCATTGTTTTATGTCCGGGGTGGCAATAGCGATCAGAACCTTATTATGGTGGATGAAGCACCCATTTATAATCCGTCTCATTTATTCGGTTTTTTCTCTGCATTGGCGCCAGAGGCCATCAATGATGCAGAAATTTATAAAGGTGATTTTCCTGCAAAATACGGCGGGCGTTTGTCTTCTGTTGTCGATGTCAAGATCAGGGAAGGAAACATGAAAAAATTCGGATTTGCGGGAAGTGTTGGCCCATATACTTCTTATTTATCTATCGAAGCTCCTATAAAAAAGGACAAATGCTCCTTTTATGTTTCCGCCCGAAAATCTACTCTTGGCTGGATTCCTTTTGTGCTCAAATTGAACAAGAATTTAAAAATGAGTTTCTTTGATGTAAATGCCAAGATAAATTTAAAAGCAAACGAGAACAACCGTTTTTTCCTTTCTTTTTATGGCGGGCAGGATGTGTATAGCCGGATCAACCAGTCGTCGTTTAATACCTTTGGGATAACCTGGAACAATTTGCTTGGGACTTTCCGCTGGAATCATATTTTTAACAACCGGCTTTTTTCTAATACCACTGCATATTACAGCCGTTATAATTATTTTTTGTACTTATCGCGTGAGGAAAAAAATTACTGGAAATCGGCCATCACGGATCTGACATTTAAAACGGATTTTTCATATTTTCTCAACCCTGATAATACGCTGAGGGCCGGGTTGTCCTTAAGTTATCGCACCTTCAATCCGGGGAACGTCAGTTTTACCAATCCTGATATGCAGGAACATGCTCCGGTGATTTCCCCGTATTCATCGCTGGAATATGATTTATACCTGAGCAATGAACAACAAATAGGAGAGAAGTTCACACTGAACTATGGGGTGCGTTTACCCGTATGGCAAGACCTTGGCCCAACAACACTGTATTCTTTCAATTCGCTTTACGGGGTTTTTGATACAACCTTAATAGAAAAAAGCAAGGTATATTCCACCTATATTAGCCCGGAACCCAGATTTACCATGAGCTACAGTTTTACAAAAAGAACAATGCTTAAAGTAAGTTATTCCAGGACGAGCCAGTTCATGCAGGTATTGACAAATTCTGTCGGGCCTTTCACTTCGCTGGAAGTGTGGGTTCCTTGCGGGCCCAATATTAAGCCACAGAAAACGGATCATATCGGGTTGAGCTTTTTCCAGCATCTTTTTGGCTCCAGGCTGTTGTTATCGGTTGACGGGTTTTATAAGTGGTTTCACAATACCATTGATTATAAAGATCACGCCAACATGCTGTTCAATCCGTTGATTGAAGGAGAGTTGCGCTTTGGCAAAGCGCGTGCATATGGCGCTGAGCTTATGCTCCGCAAGCCCGAAGGAAAACTTACGGGCTGGATTGGATACACCTATTCACGGTCTTTTAAAGAAATTTCAGGAATAAACAATGATGCTGAGTATCCTGCCAATTACGACAGCCCTCATAATATCCACGTCAATATTTCGTACGATACGAAAAAACGCTGGTTTTTTGCAGCTAACTGGATGTTTCTGACCGGTAACCCGATCACAACCCCTGTGGCATTTTATTATTACAACGGGTATACGGTTCCGGTATACGGCGCCAAGAACAACGACCGCCTGCCCGACTACCATCGCCTGGATGTTTCGGTTGGCGTGCGTTTGAATAAATCATTCCGGAAATATCAGCACAGCCTGGTACTGACTTTTTATAATGCCTATGCCCGGAAAAACCCATTTTCTGTGAATTTTAATAAAATGGATGATGGTGGGAATTTTGTGGTACCTTCGGATAACAGCAAAGGCTATGAGCTTGTGCCAACCACAATTTCCGTGGCAGGTGTTATCCCATCGCTAAATTATAAATTCAGATTCTGATGAAAAAGATCATATTTTACTTTTGCCTTTTGTTGTTTGTTTCCTGCGAAAAGCAGGCGGAATGGCCGATTCAGGCGGAGGAAACACCCCGGATAGTAATTGATGGAATTCTTACCAATGAATCGGGAACCCATTCCATACATGTATGCCGGACTGTTTCTGAGTTAAACATGACTCCCCAGGCTGTTTCAGGCGCCGGCGTGATCATAAGCGATGCAGACTCGAGCTGGTTCCTGACGGAACAGCCCGGTAACCCCGGATTTTATATTACGAAAAATAATTTTTCAGCGAAACCCGGAGTACTGTACACATTGCTTGTAACATCCGAAGGGACGGTATATTCTGCCAAAACACAAAGTGTCCCGGTTACACCGTTTGAGAATCTTCGTTATGGCAAAAACCCCGGTGAAAGCCTGTATCACATCACCTGGGTTGCCAACCCGTATAATGCCATTCATCCGGCGATGTATGAGATTTTGCTTGATTGGTCACAACTGCCGGAATACAGCACACAGGATTCTGCGAGCTGCACGGCACGGTTGTTTTACTATAGCCTGCCCACGCTTGATGTGAGTGAAGTATTTGCTCCTGAAATAGAACGTATTAAGTTTCCGGCAGGGACAAAAATTACGGAACGTAAATATTCTCTGACTAAAGAACATGTTGATTTTGTACGTGCCATGATTTCTGAAACCACATGGAAAGGCGGGCTCTTTGATTCAGCGCCTGCCAATGTCCCAACCAATATAAGCAACGGAGCACTGGGCTTTTTCGCAGCGTGCAATGTGATCACCGTATCATTGGTGGTACAATAATACCAAACATTTCGTATTCTGAAACAGAAAATCCTAGTTTGTTTTGCGTCTCTTTCCTTTATTCTTATTGACTCTGGATTTCTTGAATCGCCGGTCGTTGCTTTCTGTTTTGCGTTTTTTGAAAAAGCTCCTGCTGTCTCTTAGTTGTGCCATCTCGGAAGCCCCTTCGCCACGAAATAATTTTTTATTTCTTCTGAAAATGCTTTCACCATCATTCGTTTCATCCTTTTTTGATCCTTCAGCATTCTCAGAACGTGGCTTTTTCCGGAATTTACGGTCATCAAAAGAATGCTTGCCGGTCCTTTCATTTCGGTTATGATTTCCGAAATTATCGTTTCCGCGCCTATTTCCGGAGCTTCTGTCATCCTTCTGACTGGAGTTTTTGTCGGAGGCACGTTCAACTATAATGTCACGGTTATCCAGCGTTATATTTTTCATGGAATGGAGAACCTCATCCGCATAACCTTCTTCCACTTCAAAAAATGAAAAATTTTTCATCAGGTCGATGCGGCCGATGGGGACTTTTAATCCACGGGTATGGTCGTTTATAAGCTGAATTAATTCAGCAGGATAAAAACCATCGGTTTTCCCCAAATTTATAAATAATCGTGCATAACCTTCGCCTGTTGAATTTTCAAATTTGTCCCGTTTACTTTTTTCTTTCCAGTCAGCCTTACTGTCTTCTGTAACATTGATGTTGACGGAGTTTTTCTTATAATACTCCAGAAGGCGGTTGAACTCTAGCGACACGAACCGGGTGATGATCTCTTCTTTCTCAAGCCATTCAAGCTTTTTGAAAATGGAAGGGAGGTAGGTATCGATCTGTGAATGATTGATTTCCACTTTCTCCATCCGGTTGATAAAATGGAATAATTGCTTTTCGCAAATTTCGTGTCCTGAAGGAATTTCAGCATGTGTAAAGGATTTGCCGATTTTTTTCTCGATAACCTTAAGCTGGGATTTTTCTTTCAGATTTACAATGACCACCGAAATACCTGCTTTTCCAGTCCGGCCTGTCCGTCCGCTTCGATGTACGTATACGTTATGATCTTCGGGTAATGAATAGTTGATTACGTGGGTAAGGTCGTCCACGTCAAGGCCCCGGGCAGCAACATCTGTAGCAACAAGTAACTGTACGTTCCGGATGCGGAATTTCTGCATCACCGAATCGCGCTGAGCCTGCGAAAGGTCGCCATGCAAGGCATCGGCATTGTAGCCATCGGCAATCAGTTTGTCGGCAATCTCCTGTGTCTCCCTTCTGGTCCTGCAAAAAACGATACTGTATATAGCCGGATTATAATCGGCAATACGTTTCAGGGCCAGGTATTTATTTTTGGCCTGAACGGTATAACACACATGTTTGATGTTTTCAGCTCCGGAATTTCTTACGCCGATGGTTATTTCAACCGGCTTGTTCATGTATTTTTTTGAGATACCGACAATTTCGTTGGGCATGGTGGCCGAAAAAAGCAGGGTGTTCCTGCCTTCGGGCACTTCAGCAAGAATGGCATTGATATCATCCAGAAAACCCATGTTCAGCATTTCATCGGCTTCATCAAGAATGACACGGGTGATGTTTTTTAATTTTACGGCTTTGCGTTCCAGCAGGTCGAGCAAACGTCCCGGAGTGGCAACCACGATCTGCACCCCGCTTTTTAGGGCTTTAATCTGTGTTTCGATGCTGGTACCGCCATATACCGGAAGTATTTTTACTTTGTCGCAATATTTTGCATAGTCGGTGAGGTCACCGGTGATCTGAATGCAAAGCTCCCTGGTAGGGGCGAGTATCAATGCCCCGGGTAATGCATTGTTTGCATCTGCTTCCTGAATCAGCGGAAGCCCGAAAGCTGCGGTTTTTCCTGTCCCCGTCTGGGCTAATGCAATTACATCATTTTTCCCGCCCAACATGAAAGGTATGACTTCTTCCTGCACGGGCATCGGGTTTTCAAAGCCCATTTCATTAATGGCTTTTCGTATCTCAGGTGAGATATTTAATTCTTCAAAAGTTTTCATTTATTGTTTTTAATTGTGCTTTTGTATGCTATTGGTTATATACCCCTGCGATGGCATCAGCACAAAGAAAGGAATGTATGGTAAAACGTTTAGCTTGGAACACTGTTATTTATATGGCGGCAAAGGTAGTGAATATTTGTGAATTGTGCCCTAAACGCCCGATATATTATTACAAACGACTACGCATTAAGCTGTAGCCGGTGAGAAATCAGTTAATGAAAACGAAAGTTCTTAGTTGCGGAACCATCAATTTTCAGCCATCACGATGATGCAATCTCCATCAGCAAAAGTGATCATTTCTGATTTATTGGGGTTTATTTTCACTCCGTAAGTATTCGCCGGGTTGAACGCATCAGCAATGATGCGGTATCCGAAGGCAGATTCATTTTTAAGAGAGGCAGATTCCACCACGGTGTAAAAATTAACAGGAACACCAATTTCAACATAATTGGCAGCAGGTTTAAGATAAATCTCCGAGCCTTCTTCCTGAAACAGATCATTGTAAACCCGCATCAGCGATTTGTTTTCTGATATCTGGGCCAGCAACATGCTCAACAATTTGTCGCTTACGATAAAGTCATCAGCTTTGGTTACTTCCGCTAACTCCCGGTTGCGTAAGTCCATCATTTCACTGACAATGCTGAGATCAGTATTTTTCTGTTCAGAATAATGGCGTAATTGGAGCAGCGTTAGCAGGGTTTTAGCATCTGCGCGTTGTGTATCCATTTCATCAATGTAGGATAATACAATGATGTGATTGAAACTTTCGGGATGAAGTGATTCCAGCACTATCCTGTCCGTAGTATCAGCTTTTACATGGTTGGCAACAATATTCTGATATGCTGTTTTTGTTTCATTAATAAATGGTTCAACATCTTCGCTATTGGCAACCACCGTTATTTCAGATCCTTTCTGTACGTAGTTGTTCATCTCCCTGATGATCGACTTGCCCCGGTGGTTCCATCCAAGAATTAACGTCTTTTCTGTATTTGTATTTTCAATTTTTGTTCCCCGGATTTTGGCAGTATCCACAGTACCTTTTTGTTTTGCAATTATCAGGGTATCGTCATCTTCCGTGATGGCCATGACCAGGTCGCCTTCTTTGAACACCTTGTCCATTGGCGGATTTACCATTACATCACCTTCAGCGGTCTTCAGCCCAACTACAGCGCTGTCCTCGTACCAAAGCAACGATTCACCATAAGTTTTGCCGACAAGCCCGGGTTCATTATTAAAATACATTTCGGACCCTTCAAAGCCCATGATTTCACTATAAACAACGCTGAGGCCTGACTGCCGGCATGTCTGAACCATGATACGGGAAATCAGGTCGTCGGTCAATAGTAATTCCACTTCATCTTTCCCTATGATTTTTGCCGGATCGATGAAACGTTCTTCCTTTATTTCGGCAACGATATGGTAAGGTTCTTTTCTCCGGTTGGGATTGTTGGTGACGGCCAGTATCGTTTTAATGGTCTGTGAGTCGGCATCTTCACCGTCAGGTGCAAGAATGATAATACTTTTAGATTCGTGTGGGTTTGCAATTTCCAGATCCCCAATGTCGTTTGGCAAACCGCTGCGGCATATAACTTTGGTGTTTTTCAGGTCGCCTGCTTTATCATTGATTTCATCTTCCATCTCCACTTTGTCTTTGTCGGCAAGGATCACGATGCGCGGTTTTTTCTGATTTTCATTAGCAATGACCAATTCTGAAATAATGGTAAATATTTTCGGTGACCAGCCTAAGATCAAGGTGTGATTTTTTTCAATTACAAAACTTCTTCCTTTTCTGAGTTCCTCCAGCTTTGATTCGATACCGCTTGACAATACACCAATTAATGTTGAAACAATAAAAATACCGCCGATGGTTACCAGAAGCATAAGCAACCTGAAACTCCATCCGGCATCACCACCCATTGTCCCGGCGTCTAATGTACGCATCAGGCTTCTCCAGGCACTTTCGATAAATCCCATTTTTTCTTCCCCTTCGGGGGCCACTCCAATAATTACAGAAATGGTGGCAATGACCAGCACCAACAGTACCGATAAAAGTGCCAGCCACATAATTAATGCCGGTGTGCCTTTCGACATAGTTTTATCGAATGCGTAACGAAAACGTTCCTTAAAAGTGATTTTTTGTTTCATGGATCATTTTATTTGAAGGTGGATAAATGTGATTTTTCTTGCCAAAAATAATAATTTTATCAGGGTAAAAAATAATTGATGTGTATTTGTTATAAAGACACAAAAAATTATTTAACCTAAAATCTAAAACTATGAAAACAACAAATTTAATCAGGTTCTGCGCAATGCTGATCGCAGTAGTTGCCATAGGATTTTCTTCCTGCAAAAAAGATAAAGATCCCGATACTGATTCATTGCAACAGATGGCTGCTGACGAAAATAAAATGGCAGCTTCCGACGACGACGTGATGAATGATGTGAACTCCGTAATATCCGGTGGCGGGGCTAAATCCTTAAACTCTTTGCCATGTAATGTTTCGGTTGATTCCGCCACCGTGATCGGCGATACCATGATTTATAATATTACGTTTAACGGATTGAATTGTGCCGGTACCCGGCTCAGGGTGGGGCAGGCAGAGGTGAAAAAAAATATATACACCAGTTGGGTAAATGCCGGAACAAGTGTGGTGGTTAAATTCATAAACCTGCAGATCACGCGCGTTTCGGACAATAAATCACTTACCTTAAATGGTACGCGGGTTTATACCAATGTCAGCGGCGGCCTGATCATGAATTTAGGTTCTACGGCTACTTCGATCGTACATCGTGTCAGTGGGGCTTTAGTGGCCACTTTTGATGATAATACCACACGCTCATGGAATGTTGCCCGTCAGAGGACCTTCACCGGTACCCCGGGAAACCTGTGGTGCACTGTTGATGGATTTGGGTCAGCCGATGGCTACGATTACCTGGTTGTTTGGGGAACCAACCGCCATGGAGAACAATTTTACACCCAGATAACTCAATCTGTGATCCATAAACAATCCTGCAATTGGGATCCATGTGCCGGAGTAAAAGTGCATCAGATCCCTTCCGACAACAAAAAGGCAACATTTACCGGAGGCTACGACGATAACGACCAGCCGGTGGATGTTAACGGAAGCGTTTGCCCGACCAAATACCGTATCGACTGGGAAATTAACGGCAACAGCGGCACCTTATATAGATTCCTGTAATTTAGTACTAACCAATGAGAAAACAGGTTGCAACACGCAGCCTGTTTTTTTTATTTAATACCCTCAAGAAGCCGGCGTACAAGTGTATAGGTGTTTTCGAAAACTTCATCCAATTCATCAGGTTCAAACCATCTGATATCTGTAATATCTTCCTCAGCCTGTGGTTTCAAGGGTTCTGATCGTACGGCAGCCATTTCATACCAGTACGTTTTTTTCAGGATATGCGCATTTTTTTCAGTATAAACGTGATAGGTCTTATCAAACTTTCTGACAATAAATAGTGTGTCCAGCCCCGTTTCCTCACGAACTTCACGCAGGGCCGCATGTTTTCTTCTTTCATCTCTGTCAATTTTCCCTTTGGGCAGATCCCATTTTCCTCTTCTGAAAATACATAAAATACGATTGTCCTTATCCCGTACCAACCCGCCTGCTGCCTTGACCAATTTGTAATCGTTCCGGAATTCCCTGAAAAGGTTTTTGGAATCAGGGCTGGCCAAAAATAATGTTTGAGGTTTTTCGTTTAAAACAAAATCGGAGATAATTTTTTTGACATCATTTACTGAAGGATTGTCGTATATTTTTAAATTATCATCGTCATTATCAGCATCAATGCTGGTAATTTCATCGTCTGTGAAAATTATTTCTTTGTTGTTGATGTAGACTTTGTAATTTTGTGCCATGAATATTGAACTATGAATAAAAATAATGATATAGCGTTAAAAACTGCAGAATATTTATTGCAAATAAAAGCAATTAAACTGAATCTGCAAAAACCATTTGTATGGGCTTCGGGCTGGAATTCACCGATTTATTGTGATAACAGGAAGACATTGTCCTATCCGAAGATACGCACATACATCCGCCAGCAGTTTGCAGAAATGATCCGTGAAGAATTCGGAATACCCGATGTGATTGCCGGTGTGGCTACAGGTGCCATTGCACAGGGTGTCCTGGTTGCGCAGGATCTGGGCCTTCCATTTGTTTATGTGCGTTCCGCACCGAAAGAACACGGGCTTGCAAATCTAATTGAAGGCGTAGTTGAAAAAGGCCAGTCGGTTGTGGTCATTGAAGACCTGATATCAACCGGCGGGAGCAGCCTCAAAGCCGTGGAAGCCTTGCGCGATGCCGGTTGTGATGTAAAAGGCATGGCTGCCATTTTTACCTATGGCTTTCCAAAAGCAGCCGAAAGTTTCAAAAAAGCAAACTGCAAATTAGTTACCTTGTCGGATTATAATTCGCTGCTGCAGCAGGCTTGCGAAAGCAATTTCATTAAGGAAGAGGATCTTGCCAGCCTGGCAAAGTGGCGTGAAGCTCCCGATAAATGGGGAAAGGAATAAAATGGGACAACTGAAAAGCGATAAAACCAGCATTAATGCACCGATAGAGAAGATTTATAATTTTCTTTCCGATTTTAACAATTTCAAAGACCTGATGCCGGATCAGGTTCAGAACTGGAAATCAACAGAAGATACCTGCACCTTTGATGTCAGTGGCATGGGGCAGATGTCACTGAAAATAGTGGAAAAAATCCCGTATTCAAAAATCCGTATCCTTCCAGAAACTGGAACAAAACTCCCTTTTACGTTTGAACTGATTTGCCTGTTGGACAAGGTTCAGGAAAACGAAACTACCGGTGAATTTATTTTTGACCACGAAATGCCCATGATGATCAGCATGATGGCTTCACGTCCCTTGCAGAACCTGGTGGATATTTTGGTTAAGAAACTTAAAGAACATTGCGAAAAGCCTGGTTTCTGACAGTCCGGCATTTCTGATCAATAACAATTTATTTTCTGCTTCCCCGTAAAATGACCATATCAACCTGCCCACCGGGTTTTGGTATTTAATTTCATTTTAAATTTTTTATTAATTTTCTTACGAAAAAAAAATCTTAACTTTTTCTTGCATTATCTAATTATTTAATATATATTTGTCGTGGATGTGGTTAAAAACCTTGAACAGCGGGTAATTCAGAAATTATTCCGTTATTCCTGTTGTTGACCAAGGACAAATTTATTAATAACAAAAAGCAAAATCATGAAAAAGTTTTTATCCTTAGTATTCATTGTTTTCAGTGCGTTAAGCCTGAATGCCCAGTGGCAACAAACAAGTTGCCAGGCAGGAACCGGAGAAATGATTATGAGCCTGGTAGCCAGCGGGTCTAATGTCTACACCTGCATTGATGTGGCCGGCGTGAAAAAATCTTCAGATAACGGAACCAGCTGGAATTTTGCCAATACTGGTTTGGCAGCCGACAATTTTAACGCATTAACGATAAGCAACTCCAATGTTTTTATTGCAACGGATTCCGGAGTATTCCGTTCGGGCGATAACGGATCAACATGGAACCCTGTCAATACCGGATTAACGCAGACCTTTACTTTTGCTATGGCCTGCAATGCAGGTAGAATATATGCCAGCGGCGGCCTTGGCCATTTATTTTATTCCGATAACGAGGGCTCAAACTGGACAGAAATAAGCAACGGCCTGCCCTCGGATGTTTCATATACTTCGATGATTTTTGGGCTGGGATTTAATAATTCAACAATATATGCAGGATTGGGAGCAGGCGTTTATAAATCAACCGACCAGGGCCTGAACTGGAACCTCTCAAGCAACGGCATTTCAGAGTTCAATGTTATTCCTGCATTTGCTATTATGGGAAACAATGTGCTGGCAGGCACTGATAATGGTTTGTACATTTCCAGCGACAGCGGGGCCAACTGGACACCGGTCGATTTAGGATTTAGTTATGTTTCCGTTTATGCCTTAAAACAGGAAGGCGCCACACTGTATATGGGAACAAATGAAGGCATTTTCAGGTCTTTCGATAACGGGCTGGTGTGGGATTCCATCAATACGGGGCTGACCGGCCGTAACATCCAGGCATTAGCGGTGAGTGACAGTTACCTTTTTGCTTATGAACGCACCTCGGGCATCTGGCGCCGGCCTTTATCAGAAGTGCAGGGAATAGCTGATCAAACTTTAACTCAGGTTCCTATAATAACGCCCAACCCGAATCATGGGAAGTTTACCATAAACAGCGCCGACGAAATTGATTTCATTGAGGTTTATAATTTGCTGGGTGAACAAATTTTTGCTGAATCATGCATTAAACAGCAAACGCAAAAAGAAATAGTTATTCCAGGCGCCTCCAAAGGAGTTTATTTTGTGAAAATTTCCGGAAAGGAGAAAACGTTTACGACTAAAATTGTGATACAGTAGGATGCTGCACTGCTGCAGTGAACAAAAGGTTGTTTATCAATGGCAAAATACAAACAATGTGCAGCGGCGGATTGGAATTTAACACTGATCCCTTACAAAAATAACCAAATCTCAAAGTACAAATCCGCCACAGCGATTTGTTTTTTGAAATTTATTGCAAATGATTACTTTAGAAAAATATCATCAGCGTAATGGCTCGCCAACATTCCTTTTACCTACAATCATCTTAATCTTGTTCATATCCCCGCAGATCATTTTTCCGTCATCCGTGTTAAGTTGCAGCCAGCCGTATTCGTTAACACCGCAAATGCTTGCACGTATTCTTTTTCCTTCGTATTCGAAAAAGCTTCTTTGCCCGAACCGGTATAATGCGTTCAGGTAATCACGGTCTGTTTCGGCTATCCTGTTGTTCATAATCATTTCGTAACGATTTTTGAAAATATCCAAAAATCTTTTAATAGCTGAATCCAGATCGGTTTTCGTTTTTGTATGCTGAATGATGGAGGTGGGGTTGGGAAGGTATTCCGGAAATTCTTCCTGGTTTATATTGATGCCGATGCCGATGATTGCGTATTTCATCCTGTCTGTTTGAATGGCTGTTTGTATTAGAATACCGGCAGTTTTATGATTTTCGATGTAAATATCATTCGGCCATTTTATCGCAATACGTTTATCCGGCACAAGTTCCGAAACAAACCCCGCGACAGACAACGCCACGGCCTTATTCAAATAAAATTGTTTTTCGGCTAACAAAAACTCAGGGAAACATACAATGCTGAAGGTCAGGTTTTTTCCGGCTTCCGACACCCAGGAGTTTGATCCTTGTCCTTTACCGGCCGACTGGCCTGCAGCCATGATGCAGCAAGGTTCGCTGATCTTACCTTCAGTCAGTTGCTGTTCAGCAAAACTATTGGTTGATGCGAGGGATTCTTTGCGGATTATTTTCATGATTCGGGAATGAGGAAAAAGTGGTGTTTTTATGACTGAATGATACAATAAATAATTCGCAATATTCAATTTAAAATAGTAACTTTGCAAATTTAAGAAATTTTGCTGATGCCCGTAAAAAGAAAAAAAGCTGAAAAGCCGCACATTGATGATGCTATCATAAAGGGAATGATCGATAAAAAAGCGAAAAACATTGTCAGCATCGATTTTTCTAAATTCCAGAATACGATGTTTTCCAGGTTTATCATCTGCCATGGTACGTCGCGTACACAGGTTGAAGCTATTGCCGACGCTGTTGAAGAAGAAGTGCGTAAAACTACCGGACAAAAACCTGTTCACAGGGAAGGATTTCAGAATGCGGAATGGATACTGCTGGACTATTTTGATGTTGTAGCACATATATTTCAGGAAAAATACCGTGACTTTTATAAACTGGAAAATCTTTGGGCCGATGCGGAAATTAAGCACATTGATTCGGAATAATAACTAAAAAACGAAAAGGATTCATGGCCAACCAACAGGATAATAAATTTAAGAACGAGTTGCAGGGAAATAATCAGGGAAAGAAAAAATTCAATTTTTATTGGATCTATGCGGCCCTCGCCGTGGCTTTTTTCGCCTTGTATTTATTTAACGGGACCGGCAGCAGCCCGGAAGTGATCACATGGAACAAGTTTGTTACTTTTCTGGAAAAACAACAAGTCGAAAAAGTTGTTGTTGTAAATAAAGAAAAAGCAGAAATATATATCAAGAAAGACGCGCTGTTAACGGACACCGCATTTAGCAAGGTGAAACCCAAAGAAGGGATCGGCGCCAGTAAAGTTAATGAAAAGCCCCAATATCAATTTGAAATATTATCTTCCGAAAACTTTGAAAACAAAGTCAGGGATGTTGAAAAATCTATCATTGCAAATGATACGGTTGGGAAAAATAGTATTGAAAAACAAAAAATTCTAAACCGCCAGGGTGTTGATATTGTCCCCGAAACGCGCCACAACTGGAGCGGAGATATCTTAGGCTGGATCATTCCGATTGCCATTCTCGTCATCATTTGGCTGGTGATCATGCGAATGATGGGGCGGGGCGCCGGCGGCTCACAGATATTCAATGTTGGAAAATCAAAAGCCCAGCTTTTTGATAAGAACACCAGCAGTTCCATTACATTCAACGATGTGGCAGGTTTGGAAGAAGCCAAGGTGGAGATCATGGAGATCGTAGATTTCCTGAAAGACCCGAAGAAATATACAACCTTAGGTGGAAAAATTCCAAAAGGCGCTTTGCTTGTCGGGCCTCCGGGTACTGGTAAGACCCTTCTTGCTAAGGCTGTAGCCGGCGAAGCTAAAGTTCCGTTCTTCTCACTCTCAGGTTCAGATTTTGTTGAAATGTTTGTGGGCGTGGGCGCTTCACGTGTGCGCGACCTTTTTAAAACAGCTAAGGAAAAAGCGCCTTGTATCATTTTTATTGATGAAATTGATGCTATCGGGCGTGCCCGTGGCAAAAATCCGATGACCGGCGCCAATGATGAACGGGAAAATACGCTGAACCAGCTGCTGACCGAGATGGACGGCTTTTCAAGCAATGCCGGCGTTATCATCCTGGCCGCTACCAACCGTGCCGATATCCTCGACAGGGCTTTGTTACGCGCCGGGCGTTTCGACCGCCAGATACATGTCGAGCTTCCCGACCTTGAAGAACGCAAAGCCATTTTTAAAGTCCACATGAAACCGCTGACCTTGTCACCGGAAATTGATATAGACTTTCTTTCACGCCAGACTCCCGGTTTTTCCGGCGCCGATATTGCCAATGTCTGCAACGAATCAGCCCTGATCGCGGCACGAAAGAATAAAAAAGTGATTGAAAAACAGGATTTCCTCGATGCCATCGACCGTATTGTGGGCGGGTTGGAGAAAAGAAGCAAAATTATTTCACAGGAAGAAAAGAGTGTCATTGCCTTCCATGAAGCGGGACACGCTTCGATAAGCTGGCTTGTGGAACATGCAGCGCCACTGGTGAAGGTAACCATAATTCCACGCGGAAAAGCGTTAGGCGCTGCCTGGTACCTGCCGGAAGAAAGGCAGATCACGTTTACCGAACAAATGCTCGACGAGATGTGTGCGATCCTTGGCGGCAGGGCGTCTGAAGAAGTCAATTTCGGAAAGATCTCTACCGGAGCCCTCAACGACCTGGAACGTGTTACCAAACAGGCTTATGCCATGGTTATGTATTTTGGCTTGAACAAACGGATCGGCAACCTGAGCTATTACGATTCGACGGGCCAGCAGGAATATGCCCTTACAAAGCCATACAGCGAGACTACGGCCAAAGTTATCGATGAAGAAGTCGGGAAGATCGTTGAAGAAGTATACGAGAGAGCGGTTAAGATCATCAAAGAAAATAAGCCAAAGGTGGAAGCGCTTGCCAACCTGTTGCTTGAGAAAGAAGTGATTTTCCGTGAAGATGTGGAACAGATTTTTGGCAAACGTCCTTTTGACGATGGCCATCACATTGATGAAGATGCCAAGGATGTGAAATTTACACTCAGAAGAGGAAAACCTGAAGACGAGATAAAACCTGTTGCGGAAGATAAAAAGCCGGAACAAACTGAAGATAATGAGACTAAGGACGCGACAAACACTGATTTAACAGAGAATTCCGGAGGTTAATATTTTTAAAATTCTGAACAAACAGAAATGGAAGAATACAGCTCACGTGAAAAAGTTCTGAAAAATGTTCGTAATGCCGGAATTAATGAGGCAGAATGCCCTTTTACGGATATTGATTTTTCATCCAATGTGTTTAAGGAATCTGGTGATACCACCGAGGTTGCCTTTGCCAAAGCTTTTGTGGCCATAGCCGGAAAGTTTGTCTATTGCGCCGATAAAGAAGAGTTTCTGCAGAGTATCAATGTTTTTGCGAAAGAGTACAAGTGGGATCACCTGCATTGCCAAGAGCCGCAGATCAAGCAATTGTTGACCGAAGCGGAAGTTCCTTTTAGCGAGGATCCCAAATCGCTGATCGAAGCGGTTCAGGGCATCACTTTTTGTGAATGCCTGATCGCGAGGCTTGGAAGCATCATGGTCTCTTCTGCCCAGGCCTCCGGGCGAAGGCTCATCGTGTATCCTGATGTTCATATTGTGGTAGCTTACGCTTCGCAGATCGTTCCTGACCTGGCAGAGGCCCTCAATGTGGTGGCGGAACGATATAAAAATAATTTTCCTTCGCTGGTTTCTGTGATTTCAGGGCCCAGCCGGACAGCCGATATTGAAAAGACACTGGTGATGGGCGCACATGGCCCAAGAGAACTGTATTTGTTTTTGATTGACGATATGAACACGGAATAATTAATGAGCGAAGACTGGGTGTTGATTTTTGAAACGAATAAAGATTTTGAAGCAGAACTGATAAAAGGTATGCTGAAAGAACATGATATTGAAGTATTTGTAATGAACAAACAGGATTCACTCTATCTGATCGGAAATTTTGAATTGTATGTTACACGGGATGATGTCATGAGGGCCAAAACACTAATACTGAATTATAACGCATGAAAAAAATAGTAACCCGCACCATAACCGGATTGATATTTATCACCATTGTCATAGGTTCCATTTGCTGGAGTGTTTATTCATTTATGCTTGTTTTTTTGGCTGTTTCCCTGCTGGGTATCCACGAATTTTATAAACTTTCATCGCTCAGTCACATTAAGCCGCAGGTGTTTTATGGCCTTTTCCTTGGCGCCTATACATTTGCCAGCATCTCACTGTATGCCCATGACATCATCGGTTTTGAATTTGTTTTGTTGATCCTGTTGTTTTTTCTGATCGTCTTCATTATTGAATTGTATCGCAAAACCGAACACCCTTTTGCCAATATCGCTTATACGGTGCTTGGGGCTTTTTACATTGCCCTTCCGCTGGCCTTGCTGAATTTTTTATACAGCCCCTTCCAGATCCGAGGTGAGTTCAACACCCATTTGCTGTTGGGATTTTTCATCATCATCTGGACTACCGATACTGTTGCGTACCTTGTCGGTTCTGCTTTTGGGAAGCACAAACTCTTTGAGCGGATCTCGCCCGGAAAAACCTGGGAAGGCTCTGCCGGCGCTTTTGTTTCCGGTATCCTGACCGCCTATGTGCTATCCCTGATCTTTAAGGATCTGGTATTTTACCATTGGATGATCATTTCCATGATCATCGTGATAACAGGTACTTTGGGCGACCTGGCCGAATCCATGTTGAAGCGCAGCGTGAATGTAAAGGATTCCGGCACTTTAATGCCGGGCCATGGCGGCATCCTCGACCGTTTTGACGGTGTGTTTTTTGCCGCGCCATTCGTTTTTATTTATATTTATTTTTTTATTGCTAACTGATTATGAAATTACATCGAGAAGGTACCAGAATAATTCTTACGGTTTTAATTTTACTATTCCTGATCAATTTTCCACTCTTTATGTTTCTTGATGTCTATTTATGGTTTAAAATATTAGTATTGGTGGCTTCGCTGGGGTTTTATGTGGTGATACTGCGTTTTTTCCGAGTGCCTGCACGAGTTTTTGTTAAAGACCCCAACCTGATATTTTCTGGAGCCGACGGCGTTGTGGTGGCTATTGAAGAAATTGATGAAGAAAAATACCTGAACGAAAAACGCATACAGGTATCGGTGTTCATGTCGTTGCATAATGTGCATATCAACTGGTTCCCGGTGAGCGGAGAGGTTATTAAAACGGAAGATTATTACGGCAGGTATTTCGTGGCGCGCAAGCCGAAATCGTCATACATGAACGAGCAGACCACCACGATCATAAAACCTGAAGGCCGGGCGCCCATCCTTGTCAGGCAAATTGCCGGTTTTGTCGCGCGGCGCATAGTCTGTTATGCAGAAGAAAAAATGAAAGTGGAACAAAACGACCAGCTGGGCTTTATCAAATTCGGTTCCCGTGTTGATATCCTGATCCCCTTAAACACCAAGGTCCTGGTGAACATCAATGATAAGGTCGTTGGCGGTATTACGCCGATTGCACAATATATTGATTAGTGATTTCTTTAAATTTTTAGCAAAAAATTGAGTTAGGCACTAAAGCCAAACTTAAAGGCTGTTTCTCAGTGTCCGCCATGGCAGGCTCTTTGGTTTCTCTGTGTTTGCTGCGGCGAACTCTGTATAATAGCGAAATCAAGAATTACGCAGAGGCTCTTTTTCATTCCGAAGGAATGTGATGTTGGTAATAAACCTTGTTTCGTGAACGTTCCGCTCCTCTGGAGCGGTATGATGAGTCTGAGATACTCTTTTACCAACATTAAGCTCCTCTGGAGCTTAGATAATAATACGTGGTTCAGGCGCAAAATCGTCTCTGTCCTCATTACTGATCGTTCTGACTCGACAATGTTATTTCATTCCGAAGGAATGTGATGTTGGTAATAAACCTTGTTTCGTGAACGTTCCGCTCCTCTGGAGCGGTATGATGAGTCTGAGATGCTCTTTTACCAACATTAAGCTCTTCTGGAGCTTAGACAATAATACGTGGTTCAGGCGCAAAATCGTCTCTGTCCTCATTACTGATCGCTCTGACTCGACAATGTTATTTCATTCCGTAGGAATGTGATGTTGGTAATAAACATTATTTCTGCAAGTTCCGCTCCATCGGCGCGGGATGTTAATAGGTTACTGACTCCATAATTTTCCAAATCAAGACAGTATATTGATTAGAGGTTTCTTGAATATTTAGCAAAAAAAAACCTTCCGTTTCGGGAAGGCTTTTTAAAATTTTTACTGGCCGAGATAGGCCTTGAGCAGTTTGCTTCGCGAGGTGTGTTTCAGCCTGCGGATGGCTTTTTCTTTGATTTGCCTTACGCGCTCACGGGTAAGATCAAACTTTACGGCGATTTCTTCCAGTGTCAGACCATGGTTCATGCCCAGGCCGAAATACAGGTTGATGACGTCACGTTCCTTATCGGTGAGTGTCGACAGGGAGCGTTGGATCTCGCGTGAAAGTGATTCATACATGAGGTTGGTATCGGTGGTAACACCGTCTTCGCTCATATAAACATCGATAAATTTGGTTTCTTCGTCCTGTGCCAGCGGAGCGTCCATCGATACATGCCGGGTCGAAATTTTCATCACGGCATTGATCTTTTCCTGAGGAATATCAAGCGATTCGGCTAATTCGTCGGGCAGGGGAGGACGTTCAAATTTTTGTTCCAGGCGGGATAATTCTTTCGAAATCCTGTTGAGCGAACCTACCTGGTTTAAAGGAAGGCGGACGATCCTGGATTGCTCGGCAAGAGCTTGTAAAATCGATTGGCGTATCCACCAAACAGCATAAGAGATGAATTTAAACCCACGGGTTTCATCAAAACGTTTGGCAGCCTTTATCAGTCCAAGATTTCCTTCATTGATAAGATCCGGGAGGCTTAAGCCCTGATTTTGATATTGTTTAGCCACAGAAACCACAAACCTAAGGTTGGCTTTGGTAAGTTTTTCAAGAGCTTCCTGGTTTCCGGCTTTGATCTGTTGTGCAAGCTTTACTTCTTCGTCAGCAGTGATGAGCTCCTCGCGCCCTATTTCCTGTAAATATTTGTCGAGGGAGGCTGTTTCCCTGTTTGTAATCGATTTAGTAATTTTTAATTGTCTCATTATAACAGGATATATTTATAATTAATTGATTTTCAGGAGTATAAATACCTAAATGGGAAACGGGTACAAAGATACAAATTTTTTTAATATCTGCAAAATATTTCTTTTTAGAAATTTGAACAGCAGATAGTACGATAAAACAGATATTTTGTTACAAACCGAACGAAAAATATGCCTGCATGCCATTGGTATACACGCCTTCGATCAGGACGGTGCCCCTTTTGTTGCCCAGGATTTTCAAGACATCACTTACGGTTTTCATCTGCTGATTGTCGATTCGGGTTATGATCAGCCCTTGTTTGATCCCCGCCCCGGATAATTTACCTTTTTCGAGTTTAACGATTTTCACACCGCTTCTGAGGCCCAGGGTGATTTTTTCTTTGTCGGTGATTTCCTGAAAGGTTGCGCCCAGCGCGCTCCCATTACCGGAACCATCCGCGTTAAGCACGACGGTTCCTCCTTCGCTATTTTCAAGGGTGAGGTTGACCTGTTTTTCAACATTGTTGTGTATGATGGTCAAGGTGATCTTGTCTCCCGGGCGTTGACGTACAATCATTTCTTTCAGCTCGGAAGAGCTGTTCACGCTGGTGGTATTGATTTTAGTAATGATATCGCCCTGTGTGATCCCTGCTTTTTCGGATGCGCCGTCTTTGTAAACCGATTCAACATATACACCGTTCATGTTTTTAAGGTTGTGTGCGGCCGCCAGTTTGCTGTCGATGTCGGTGAAATTGATGCCGAGGAAAGCCCGCTGCACCTGACCGAATTCAATCAAGTCGGAGATGATTTTGCGGACAATATTTGAAGGTATGGCAAACGAATAACCGGTGTATGACCCGGTATTGCTTGCGATGGCGGCGTTGACGCCGATAAGTTCACCGTTGACATTCACCAGTGCGCCGCCGCTGTTGCCCGGGTTGATGGCTGCATCCGTCTGAATGAAAGATTCCACGGTGGAGTTATCGCCCCAGATGTTGATATCTCTTGCTTTAGCGCTGACAATACCTGCTGTAACGGTGGATGTGAGGTTGAACGGGTTCCCGACCGCGAGCACCCATTCCCCGATCCTTACTTCATCAGAATTACCGTAAGTTACATAAGGAAGGTCTTTTTCATCAATTTTGATGAGCGCCAGGTCGGTGCCGGCATCAGTACCAACAACGGTGGCAGGGTATGTCCTTTTGTCGTTAAGCGTTACCTCAATTTTGCTGGCATCGCTCACCACATGGTTGTTGGTGACGATATAGCCGTTTTCAGAGATCAGGACCCCGGAACCCGCCGCAATGATAGGCTGGTTGTTATATTTACGCTGATTAAAAAAGTTGAAAAATGGATCGTAACCAAAAAACTGGTCGTAATACGAATTTTTGTAATCGTACTGTGTTTGAATATGCACCACAGCATGTATGGTTTTTTCTGCGGCGGCTGTAAAGTCAGGGCCGGTGGTCGGGCGTAAACCTGTCAGGCTGACAGTTTGAACAGGTGCCTGGTTTTTGAAATAGGTCTGGATATCGCTGTTCTTTTTATCCGCAAACCTGAATGCGAAAATTGTTGCAAGACTTGATAATACTGCAATAGCAATTGTTAAAACTGTTTTTTTCATATCTCGTAATTTTTTGCGTTTGCTTATCAAAATTTGTACCTGATGATTTTTTGTCAGATGCTTACAAAAAACGTCTGAAACTTAATGATAGTATATTTTTTTGCTAAAAAAGTGATCCTAAGCTTTTAAAAAGAGGAAAGGAATACTCTCACTAATAGTCAATAGTTCAGTTAAATTGTTACAATTAATCAGTAGAAAAATATCCCTTCCCCTGTTTTTATCCCAGTAACAACCAGTCTTTGTTTATAAAAAAAAATATTCCCGAAAGCTAATCGGTATTAAACTGTTATCAGCGAAATAGTATTACTTTTGTAATGAATTTTGAATAAAAAATCAAAATCATACGATGAGTTACAAAGTCAATAAAGTTATTTACCTGCTGTTGGGTGTGGTGCTGGGATTTTTTGTCGGCGGCGGCATCATCTGGTGGCAGTTGAACGATAATAATTTTTTTGATTTTTTATCCAAAAATAAAAATGAACTGAGCATCGATACCAGCCAGTACGACCAATCCATCAGGCCCCGTAAAAAATCAGGGCAGCATTTCAGGATCGGCAATGTGAAAATCCCGGATACCTTTATCGACAGCCTTAAAATGGATTCGGCTACCTTAAGCATTGAACAGCTTATTGCGCTTTATACCAACGAGATCAATGACACGGTGGGGCAGTCCACAGGTTCTGCGTATGATGATATCGTTATTTCAAAAGATGAACTGATCATTACCAGGCTTATTAAGATTTCCGGCGAAATTCCCGAGGTGAACAACAACTATGAACTCGATTCCATACTCACCGATCAGCGGCAAACCCCGCGTAAGCAAAAAGGTACGCTTAAAGTTGAGTTCTGGCGGTCGCCGCTTAACTACAAAGGGTATAAGCTTGATGAAAACAAGCTGGTACTTTTCGGCCTGTACGAATTCAACAACCTGTCAATAATTGGATACAACAACGAGCTGTTCATTAAATACAACAAGGAATATTACCTGATCGAATACACGGACGATTTCAGGTCGTTCGTACTCATGAAAAATGAATCGCTTTTAAAAGAACTGAATTCGATATGATCGTGAATTTTCATAAGTACCACGGCGCCGGAAACGATTTTATCATCATCGATAACCGGGGACTCCAATTCGCAGCGGGCGAAGATATCATTGCCAGGCTTTGCCACCGGCGTTTCGGTATCGGGGCCGATGGGATGTTATTGCTTGAAAAGTCAGCTGATTATGATTTTTCGATGCGGTATTTTAATTCCGACGGCCGGGAAGGTTCGATGTGCGGTAACGGCGGAAGGTGCATTGCTGCTTTTGCTTACCAGCATTTAAAACTGAACGAGAAAATTACCTTTCTGGCTGTTGACGGCATCCACCGGGCTGAAATTCTGAAAAGCGGAAATGGCGTTACACAGGTCCGCCTGAAAATGGCCGATGTCAGCCATATTCAGCATGGCGATGGGTTTTATTTTCTTGATACCGGATCACCTCATTATGTGGCTTTTGTGGAAAATGCCGATGAAACGGATGTCGTAGCGGAAGGAAAAAAAGTGCGCTACAGCCCGGCATTTCCTGAAGGAACCAATGTGGATTTTGTTGAACTGAAAAATGAAAAGCTTTACGTGCGCACCTATGAGCGCGGCGTGGAGGACGAAACCTTATCATGCGGCACCGGCGTTACAGCTTCGGCAATAGCGGCATCGATGATAATTCCGGCAAATACATTCGAGATTACCACCCGCGGCGGAAATCTTAAGGTGAGCTTCACCAAAGAAAAAGAACAGTTTACCGATGTGTGGCTCGAAGGCCCCGCTGCATTTGTATACAAGGGCGACATAGAAATTTAAATTTATGCAAAATAACAGAGTCAACCTGAGAGCAGTAGAACCTGCAGACATAGATTTTATTTACCGGCTCGAAAATGATGCCCACAACATGATTTCGGCCGAACAGAAGGAGCCCGTTTCAAGGTACGCCATCGAACAGTATGTTCTCAGCGTGGGAGACGGATTTTTTACTTCCGGCCAGATGAAGCTGATCATTGAATCAAACGACACGCCTGAAAAAAAATCCATTGGCTGCGTTGATCTTTTCGAAGGCGACACCATCAACCGCAGGGCGGGGATAGGAATATTCATCGTGGCTGAAGCGCAAAAAAAAGGTTATGCCTCGGCAGCGCTGGGGTTGATGATCGAATACTGCTTCGAAACACTGGGGCTGCATCAGTTGTTTTGTAATATCGGCGAAGAAAATAAGGATAGCCTGAAACTATTTACAAATCATGGGTTTCAGATCGTCGGCCTCAAAAAAGATTGGCGGTATTACAATAAATCATGGAAGAACGAGTATATGCTGCAGCTAATAAATGGATAAAATGACGGAAACAACAGTAAAGAAAGAAACCCTGGCGAAAAAAAGAAAAAAGGGCGGAAGAAAAAGCAAATTCAAGAAGAATTTCCTTGTAGGATTTCTCACCTTCATCGGTATTTGTCTTATTGCCGGTATGGTCATTGGCAGCAGGTATTACAAATTCATCTACGTGAAAAATGTGGACCTGGGCGGGAAAAGTGAATTATATGTTTATATCCCGACAAATTCCAACTTTGAGGATGTAAAAAGAATTTTGTACAAACAAAATATCATCATCGACACCAACACTTTTGAATGGCTTTGCGAACATAAGGCCTACACCATGAAAGTGAAATCGGGGCGTTACCTGGTGAAGGACAAAATGAGCAATAATGAGCTTATCAATATGCTGCGGTCGGGTGATCAGGTTCCTGTCAGGCTGACTTTTAACAACATCAGGACCAAGGAGAATTTTATTTCCAGGGTAAGCAAACTGATTGAAGCCGATTCCGTTTCACTTACCAGCCTGCTGAACGATACCGCCTATCTCAGAAAACATGAGCTGAACAAAGACAATGTCATGTGTATTTTTCTGCCGGACACCTACGAAATTTTCTGGGATACGCCTGCCGAAAAATTTTTCGAAAAGATGTACGGCGAGTATGAAAAATTCTGGAACAAAACCCGCCGGGATAAAGCGGCAGCCATCGGGCTCAGCCCGGCAGAGGTGGTGATACTGGCTTCTATCGTGTACCAGGAGACCAAGAAAAAAGACGAGATGCCGAAAGTGGCCGGTGTCTATATTAACAGGCTGAACATCGGGATGCCTTTACAGGCGGACCCGACAGTGATCTTTGCTATCGGCGATTTTTCTATAAAAAGGGTATTGAATGCGCAGACCAGATATGATTCACCTTACAACACCTACCAAAATGCAGGCCTGCCGCCCGGGCCCATTTGCCTGCCCGAACCGTATGTGATTGATAGAGTGCTGGATTATGAAAAACACGGTTACCTGTATTTTTGTGCCAAAGCGGATATGTCGGGTTACCACAGCTTTGCCGAAACACCGGCGCAGCATCAGCAGAATGCACAGAAATATCACGATGCACTGAACCGAAGGAAGATAAAAAAATGACAGCTTATCCAAAAAAAAATTATTTTTACAATCCCAAATAAATTTTACAACCATGAAAAAACTGTTTTTTTTAACACTGACATTATTCGTTGTTACTTCTGCGTTTGCGTTGAACCCAAGCCGTAAATATGCCGCCCGTCCCGGTGATTTCGGGCTCGAATATGATGAAGTGACCATTCAAACTTCGGACAACCTCAACCTCAAAGGCTGGCTTTATAAACCGCAGACGCCTTCGTTCAAAATGATCATCTTAAGCGGCAGCGGCGACGGCAACATGGCCGATCTGATTGAAGTAGCAAGTAATTTTGTTACGCTGGGGTATAACGTGTTAACCTATGATTACAGAGGCTATGGCGAAAGCGAAGATTTTACCATCAACAACAATTTCTTTATCTATGCCCAGTTCGAAAAAGACCTTAATGCGGCCATTGATTATTCAAGAAAGTATTATTCAAAGATGAAAATCGTTGACCTTTACGGTGTTCAGGTAGGCGCGGGGCTTTCCATAGCTGTTGGCTGCAACCGTAAAGAAATTTTCCAGGTGATCGCCGATTCGCCTTATTCCACATTGGAAGGCATCAAAAAGAAATTCAAGGAATTTGCAGGCAAAGACGTGTTGTTGCCTCTTGGTTTTAACAAATACATGATCGAGCCATTTTACGCACTGGAATCAAAAGGCACGGCTATTTACGGAGTGCTGTTAATCGCCGGGGAAAAGGAGTTGGTATATTCCGCTGCGGAAATTAAAGAACTGAGCAAGGTGCAAAAAAACCGTTCCACCGTTGTGATAGTGAAAGATGCGACGGCTGCAGAAACATTTACAAAGGATAAAAACAAATATTTCGAAAATATCAGGGATTTCCTAAAAGACCCTTTATAAAATTTTATGGATGACTGCATTTAAGGCATACGACATCAGGGGAATCTATAATATTGATTTCTCAAAAAAAGAAGTTTACAAAATCGGGTTTTTCCTGCCGGGATTGTTAAAGGCCGACAAGATACTGGTGGGGCGTGACGTGAGAACTTCGTCCCCGGAAATTTTCGAGTACCTCACGCAGGGTATCACCGATGCCGGGGCAGATGTTTACGACCTTGGGCTTGCCACCACGCCTTATGTCTATTGGGCCACGGCAGCTTTTAAATTTAACGCCTCCGTTCAGATCACCGCTTCGCATAATGCAAAGGAATATAACGGGATGAAAATTTCGCGTACCAATGCATTTCCCGTGGGTTACGACAGCGGGCTTCAAACTTTGGAACAATTGGTATTAACCGAAACGCCCCAGCCGGTAGCAGCCAAAGGGAAAATAATTCCGTATGCCCAGCATGATAAATACCTGGCTTTTCTGAAGCCTTATGTGCCTAATATTTCAAAGTTGAAAGTCAGCATAGACTGCTCCAATGGTATGGCGGCCTTGTTTATCCGACGGCTGCTGGGTGAAAAACCCCAATACCTGTTCTTTGAGCCGGACGGCACGTTTCCTAATCACGAAGCAAACCCGCTGGAGCCTGAAAATGTGGAGATGCTGCAAAAACATGTACTTGAAAACGGCAGCGACCTGGGTGTTATTTTCGATGGTGATGCCGACCGCGTGATGTTCGTGGATGAAAAAGGGAAGTTCATCTCTCCCGACCTCATTATCGCTGTTTTGGCGCATTACTTTGCCGATAAAGAAAAAGGCATTGTGCTTCAGGACATCCGCAGTTCCAAAGCTGTGGGAGAATATATTGCCAAACTTGGCTACAGCCTGAGTATGTGGCGTGTCGGCCGGGCTTTTGCAGCTCCCAAGCTGAAAGAAATAAAAGGATTGTATGGCGGCGAATATGCCGGGCATTATTATTTCCGTGATTTCAATTATTCCGATTCAGGGATGCTTGCCTGTTTGCTCGTGCTTGATGTAGTTGCAAAAATGAAAGCGAGAAGTATTTCTTTTTCACAGCTGATAAAAAAGATCTCACCTTATTTTAGTACAGGTGAAATGAACTTTAAAATTGAGAAAAAAATGGATGCGATGGATGCCTTACTCGCACATCATACACAATCGGAGAAACCAGCCGCCTTTTATGATTTTGACGGCTACCGCGCTGATTTCCAGCACTGGTGGTTTAACGTGAGGCCTTCAAATACAGAGCCTTACCTGCGGTTTATTGCAGAAGCCGACAGCCCGGAATTGCTGGAAAAGATCAAGGAAGAAACACTGGCCGTGTTAAAACCATTCTCAAACGCCTGATTTTGTTTAAGAATTTTTCCATAACATTTTTTTTCATTGCCCTGTTAGCATCTCCGGTGTTTTTGTATCCGCAGGTTCCGGAATTGATTGACAGTTCCGTGGTTCAAAGTGAAAACAACAAAGTGAATGCCGAGGGGCTGAATTTCCGTTTCGAAAAACTTCAGATTAATAAGGCGAAAACGCCGCTTTTCAGTTTTTCGGAGGAGCTGAATAAAAAACGCCTCGCTGCGGTGCTTGCCACGGATGCGGTATTGATCGGCACTTCCATTTATGGTTTGAATGAACTATGGTATAAAAACTATGCCCGGTCCAAATTTCATTTGTTCGACGACAGCCGGGAATGGTTGCAGATGGACAAGCTGGGGCATCTGGAAGCGGCGCATATCATTACCGCTTATGGCTATTATTCATTCCGCTGGGCCGGCATGGAGAAAAAGGAAGCTGCTCTGTACGGCAGCGCTGTCAGTCTCGCATATATGACCGCCATAGAGGTGCTTGACGGCTATTCGACACATTGGGGATTTTCGCTGGCCGACATGTCTGCCAATATTTTAGGCACTGCATTTTTTGCCACACAGGCCTATTTTTTCGAAGAGCGGCGGGTCAAGCTAAAGATTTCGTATCACTCGACGCGTTATGCATCGTATCGCCCCGAAGTTCTTGGAAGTACTGCCGCCGAACGTATCATCAAAGACTATAACGGCCAGACCCAGTGGCTTTCGGTGAGCGCCGGCCTGGTGATGCCCAAAAGCACGAAAGTTCCGAAGTGGTTATGTGTTTCGGTAGGTTATGGCGCGGAAGGCATGTTGGGAGGGTTTTCAAATCCGGAACGTAACGAAAAAGGGGAGACCTTACCAACTTTTGAACGTTACCGCCAGTTTTATTTGTCGTTTGATGTGGATTTTGCCCAGGTGAAAACCAATAAAAAATGGGTGCGCGGCCTGCTCCTGGCCCTGAACGTAATTAAAGTCCCGTGTCCCACGCTGGAGTACAACACTAAAGGGGAGTTCAAGTTTCATTATTTGTATTTCTGAGTTTTATTGTACAAAACATTTAGATACAGCGTCCTGGTTTTTTTATTCACAAATTTTAGCCTTCATTTTTAATTTTATATGGAGCTATTAATATTGTACCGATAACTTAACAAAAACTGCCGTTAACTGATTTAATTTATTTTTTTATCCAGTTATAATGATTATATAGTTACCTTTAGTAAATCAAATATTTTACTTTAAAAATTGAATAATTTTATTTTTAATACCATGAAAAAGTATACAATCATTTTCTTTTTTATAGTTCAGTGTTTGGTAGCATACAGCCAGGATGGAGTTACAACTTATCCTGATCCCGTTGGATATGATATTTCAGAGATTCGTTGCAAATCCGGATTAGGAATAGATGCCATGAACAATAAATGGGTGGCATACGATTCCATTGGTTTAGGAAAATTTGATGGTACCGGCTGGACCATGTTTGATACATTAAACTCGCAGATACCTTCAAATAAAATGACCAGCCTGTTTGTGGATAACAACGTGATATATGCAGGAACAAAAAAAGGATTGGGTATTTTTGACGGAGATTCCACATGGACTGTTTATAATACTACTAATGGTTTGCTAAACAACCAGGTAAATGCAATTAATTACCGAAATGGGATTTTATGGGTTGGTACAAACAAGGGCCTGGCAAAATATAATGGTTCCATCTGGACATATTATTATTCATTGAACTCTGCTATTCCAAATGATACCATTACAGCAATTGAGTTTGGGATCAATGATACTGTCTGGATTGGAACGATAGACGGCCTTTGCCGTTTATACAATGATGTTTTTACAATTTTTGATACGACTAATTCAGGTTTGAACAGCAGTTATATCAGCTGCCTGAAAAAGGACATGAATAACAATTTATGGATAGGCACAAGTGCCGGAGCTTATAGAATGAGGAATAATGTAATAACACCACTAACAGACATTTTTAATATTATTCCTGGTAATAATTATTCATTTATATCTTCAATAGACGTGCATGATAATTACATTTACATACCTGGTTATACCCTTGATTTTAATAATACGGTCCAAGGTATTTTCAAAATTAATTCTGTCGATTATTCTTTTGTCACTTATTATTGTCAGGTTGGGATGTTCAGTTATGCATGGCCATTTTTTCTTTGTTCAGACACGAATGATATTATCTGGATTATTTCCAGCTTTGTACCTAAGCAATTGAGATCATTTAATTATTTAGACGGTGAGATGTATGATAATTTTGATTTATTGTCTATCAATAATGTCAAAGCAAGATTTAATGCTGGTGGTCAGTTATTTTGGGATTTAGAAGGAATACCGACTTTTGAAGTTCCAAAGGGCAGTGGAAAAAACACCTTATTTTCCGGTGCGTTATGGGTTGGAGGCAAAGATACCAGCGGGCTGCTGCATATGGCAGCCGAACGATATCAATATGGAGGGAATGATTTTTTCCCCGGGCCGGTGATGGATTCTGCTTACTATAATCAGGAACAGGAAAAATGGAACAGGGTATGGAAGCTAAAAAAGACGGATATTGAATATCATTGGGCGCATTGCTTCGACCCGGGGTATGTTCCTTCTCATGCAATAGCCAGTTGGCCGGGAAACGGTGATACAACCTTGGGACAGGCTCCGATTTTAGCGCCCTTCAAAGACTGGAACAACGATGGCATATATAATCCTTATGCCGGAGATTTCCCTTTAATCAAAGGTGATGAGACAGTGCTTTTTATATTTAATGACGACCGTAAGCCTCATGCTGATAGTAAAGGCAATAAATTGCGATTGGAAGTAATAGCCATGGCCTATAGTTTTGATTGTGAGGCAGACTCAGCTTTGTGGAACACCGTTTTTCTCAATTATAAAATTACCAACCGTTCTTCGTATACTTACGATAGTTCCTTTATCGGAATATACGTTGATACAGATTTGGGTGATAACACAGATGATTATATTGGCTGTGATGTTACCAGAGGCGCTTTTTATACCTTTAATGGCGACAGTATTGATGGTAGCGGCTGGCCTCAGGATTACGGCGCCAATCCTCCTGCACAGGCCATTGTTTTCCTCTCTGGGGCCAAAATGGATGATGATGGAATAGATAATCCTGCCGGATTATGCGATGTCGGATTGAATGGATTTAATTTTGGAAATGGCATTGTTGATGATGAACACCTTGGTATGAGTACGTTCATGTATTTTACTGGCGCGGGCGGCCTGGAAGCAATAAGTGCTCCAGATTCTGCTGCTGGATATTATAATTATTTAAAAGGAAATTGGAAAGATGGCATACACATGCAATATTGGGGTTTTGGATATCCATCGGCCGGCGCTACAGGCCCTGCTTGTAATTACCAGTTTCCCGGAGATTCGGACCCTTGTAATTGGGGTACCGGAGGAGTTACGGTTGACCATCCGCCATATTGGACAGAAGAACAGGCTGGTAATCCGCCTTTCGACAGGCGTGGTATGGGTTCTACCGGGCCGTTTACCTTTAACCCGGGCGATATGCAGGAAATAGATTTCGCTTTTGTATATGGACGAGATTTTAATGATCCCAATGAATTGGCCGCCATTCCGGTGATGAACCAGCGAATTGACAGTATCAGGAGTTACTTTAAAAAAGATCAAACGCCCTGCGGTGGTTCAGTTTCAGGAATCAATGATAACCAAAAACCGGATGTTCATTTCAATATTTACCCCAACCCGGCAAATGATCTGATTACCATTGAAACCAATTTGTGTTCGGAAATAGAAATATTTGATATCCAGGGGCAACTAATTAAAAGTATGAAAACAAATGGTGATAAAACCAACATTGATATTTCAGGTTTTTCCAGAGGCATGTACTTCGTGAAATTAAAATCAGAAAAAAAGATCGAAGTGAAGAAATTTATGAAGCAGTAGGTGTTTTAACTAATTGATTTTTTCTGGAAATTAAATTCTGGTTAACGGTAGCGAGCCATTTTAAATTTTACCCGCAACAATTGTGGCATCGGCTCGCCACCATGACATATGCAACATTTTATTTTTCCAATCCCATTGACTTCTCTTTAAAGCCTTGCTGCCAAGATATATAATCTTTTTCTTTCATGAATTTTGGCGGGTGGGCTTGTCCTGACGGCGGCGTGTGGAGGCTGTGAATGAAAAAAAAATTAGAAAATCAAAAAAGGCGCCGCAGGCGTTTCCCGACTCGTGCAGTCGGGACAACTTTTTTAGATTTTCTTGTTTTTTTCAGGGCGCGCCGAAGCATTCGTCAGGACTGCCCTTTTTTGAATACTTTTTTGGGTATGCAAAAAAGTATTACTATGAAGTTTGTTATAAATGATCCTGCTTTTGATAAAAGTTATAATCACTTTTCTAATTTTAAAACTATTGACAATCGGAATTATTCCTTCCTCTTAAAATCAATCAACTCCCTTCCGCTGTCACGCATCAGTTCTACCGCCCATTTGGTGATGATAACGGAGCTTATGATCCCGCTGATGGTGTCGAGCGAATAAATATTATAAAACATGCCTATGGTCAGCGCGACGATCGCCGTCAGGCTTGTAAGCCCGTCGGCAAGCACATGCAGGTAAGCAGACCGGATGTTGTGATCGCTGTGCTCTTTTTTGTGATGCAACATAATGGCGCTGACCACATTGACTACCAGTCCGATGACTGCTACCAGGATGGCTTCCGAAAACCTTATTGACAATGGGTGGATAAACCTGCCGATGGACTGCACCACCATCATGATCGCGACTACCTGCAATGCAATTGCACTGGTGAAACCGGATAGCGCCAGGAGTTTTTCTTTTTTAAATGAATATTTTTCTGTCATCGAGTATTTGCGGGCAAAGAAATAGGCAAGCCACGACAGCCCGAGTGCAAATGCATGCGATGCCATATGATAACCGTCGGCCAGTAGCGCCATAGAATTGGACCAATAGCCAAAGAAAATCTCCACAGCCATGGTCAGGGCAGTCAGAATAACAACGAACCGGGTTTTCCTTTCGTGGGTATAGCTATAGCTATCTGGATGTTCGTGATGATGTTTCCCGGACATAATTTCAGAAATAAATCATTTTTTTTCTTTGTGTATAATAACCTCGGTAGCGCCAATACCATATCGTGCAATGCTTGCATCAAAATACTCGAGGTAAGGGTATTGCTCAAGGATCTTTGTCAGTTCGAGTTTCAGGATCCCCGCGCCAACCCCATGGATGAATATCACGCGTTCGTAATTTTCGGCGATGGCATCTTCGAGGCAGCGGGCAAAATAATCCAGCTGGATCTGCAGCTTTGCGTGATTGCTCAATGTTGCATATTCATCGCACAAAGCTTCAATATGAAGGTCAACTTCGGCAAAACCTTCCTCTACACGGTGTTTTTGTATCAACGAATCCCTTTTTAGCTGAGCCTCAGGGATTTTTGCCTGTGTCAGATGTTCCTGATCTTTTTCTGCTATGACGGGTGGTTCGCAAATTTTATAAATAAAGGCGCGCCTGTTAAAAATCGTATTTATAACGTAATTGTCTTCTTTCAGCAATTTTACCGGTTTAAATTTAAATTCAGCGGTGACAGGAGCAATGATTTTTTCGACAAAGTCGCTGAAATACAACAGTTGCATCACTCCGTTGGTGTAATATTCCATTTGGTCGCGGTCGGCCAGCTGGATGTTGGCCTTTGAATACGCCGCAATGCTGCCGTAGTCGTTGCCGATAAAACCATCGTCATCTTTCAGGAACAAGGTGTAAATAACATCAAAAGCGGTGTTGTTGATCAGGAATATTTCCACATCACCGGCGATCATCATCCGCTGGTCCAACGGAACAAAGGAAATATGAATGCCGGCAGGTAAGTCGAAAGGACGGTTTTGAGAAGGTTCAACCTCTACTTTTTCTTCAGGTGACGTATTGTAATTTTTTGATCCTGAATCTTTCTGATCGTCAAAAAATCGTGCTGCGGCGCTTTCGTTGCTTACCAGCAAAAGCTCATTTACCATCACGGGAACATCAAATCCGTCGCTGATAGCAACATTAACCATGCTGTTACTGATAATTTTACTTACAATTCCGCCGCCCTTTTCGTTTAAAAACTTAACTTTATCGCCTACTTTGAATTTCATTGTATTTTTATTTCAAAATTAAAGATAAAAGCGTTGCCATGAGAAAAAACTTATTTTTTGTTTGTATCATGCTGTCATTGACGGTTCAGATTACAGCCCAGAAACCAGTTGCAAAAGATAAAGCCAGGTTTGTGGAATATAAGCCCGGGTATTATGAAAACGTGATACTCAAAGAGTTGAATAAAAGGGTTGTATATGCGGAAGGTCGCAAATCCCTGAAAGTTGATGATCAGAACATGAAATTTCCGAATGACACAGCGTTGTACACGAAATACTGGCACACACCGGCGGTGTCGCAAGGCAACACAGGAACCTGCTGGGCTTTTGGTTCTGTCGCCATGATGGAATCGGAACTTTACCGGGTACATAAGAAAAAGACGGATCTGTCGGAGATGTTCGTGGTCTATTACGATTACCTGGAACGTGCAAAAGATTTTGTAAAGACCAAGGGCGAAACGTATTATGAAGAGGGTTCTGAGTCGAATGCGCTGGTGAGGATGATGGAATTATACGGTATGGTGCCTTTTTCGGCCTATTCCGGTTTGCTGCCCGGGCAGAAAGTATACGACCACAGCGAGATGATTGAAAAAATGAAAGACTACCTTGCAAGCGTGAAAAAGAACGCGGCATGGAACGAGGATGAGGTGGTGAAAAATATTAAATCCATCATGAATTCATACATGGGCGAACCGCCGACAAGCTTTATTTTTGAAGGAACAACTTACACGCCTAAAACCTTTGTTTCGGATTACATGCAGATCGAACCGCGTGATTATTACAGTTTTATGTCCACCTCAAGTGCGACATTCAACCAAAAATCCGAGCTTGTTGAGCCCGACAACTGGTGGCACAGCAAAGCCTATTACAATGTCTCCCTGGATGATTATTTCCTGATCATCACCGATGCGATTAAGAATGGTTACAGTATTTGTATGTGTGGCGATGTCAGCGAGCCGGGTATTGATAATGAAAAACAGACGCTGATGATCCCGACCTTCGATATTGCCTCAGCATACATCGACAATGATGCACGGCAAATGCGGCTCGACAACGGAACCACCACCGACGACCATTGTATGGAAGTGGTTGGTTATTACGTATATAAAAACAAATACTGGTTTTTGTTGAAAGATTCCGGCGCAGGAGCTTTCGGGGTGAAGCAGGTGGGCTATCGCTTTATGAATGAGGACTATGTGAAGCTTAAAATGATGAATATCCTCTTGTATAAGTATGCGGCGAAGATAGTGCTGGATAAAATTATTAAGTAAGTTGGAAGTTGGAAGTTGGAAGTTGGAAGTTGGAAGGCAGAAGTCAGAAGTCAGAAGTCAGAAGTCAGAAGTCAGAAGTCAGAAGTCAGAAGTCAGAAGTCAGAAGTCAGAAGTCAGAAGTCGGAAGTTGGAAGTTGGAAGTTGGAAGTTGGAAGGCAGAAGTCAG
>Ga0209099_1000531_pt1 | contig 44822 bp, 61 predicted proteins | sample AD_JPNHW2_MetaG_FD_184430 | JGI IMG/M metagenome (GOLD analysis project Ga0209099, IMG submission 184430) | Active sludge microbial communities of municipal wastewater-treating anaerobic digesters from Japan - AD_JPNHW2_MetaG (SPAdes) (version 2) | ecosystem: Engineered > Bioreactor > Anaerobic...
AACCAATGGGGCTTCTATTGCTCTTAACTTTAATCGGGTAGAAGGCTTTTCCTATTCCTCTGGAAGCGGACTGGATGCAGCTCAGGCAGCCATGCTCTCAACTATCAACGACAATGCTGCTACCACAAATGAAAAAGTCCAAACCCTTAAAAATCCATCTTTGATAATAGACGGAGAGATAATTATCTAGCTACCATAAAAATAAGACTTCATTTGACTAAATGATGCAGTGGACAAATCAGTATTTATTACTCCTACTACAATGGGTGGACATCTTTCTAAACTTAAAAATGCTAGTTATATAGTTGATGGGGAAGTGATAATATAGTATATATGATTAATAATAATGCCCTAAGATATTTGAAGTCACGAATAAAGAAAAATATTATTAACCAAGATGAGTACGACAAGGTAAAACTGGAATCTGAAGCTGCTAGGGAACTCTATGAAGATAAAAGGTTTTCTTTTTTGGTAGATTTTCTCAATGATAATAAGAAGTATATTTTGGATTTGATAGCTAAAAATGACTTAAAAGATGTAACTGAAACGATAAGAAATAAGAATATAACTAAGAGTTTTAGAATCCCTAAAGATGAGCAATACTTTGAAAATGCTGGTGTATATAAATTTATTGGTAAGTTACAGAATTTTATAACAAATACTTCTAATAGAAAATCAGAATTAGATAGTGATATTGATAGAGGTATTTTTGTTCTAGAAGAAAAGGAAAAGAAAAATGGCTGAAGAATTTAACAAACCAACGAATGAATGGATTGAGGAAACAGAAATAATAGATAAACCTACCTATATTTTAGACCCTGTTACCAAGAAAGCTGAATTGGTAATAAAAAAGGAAGAAGTCAAGTTCAAGACAATGTATAACAGTATGATTACTGTTGGTACTTTCTGTAAAGAAGAAGACCATAAATGGGAAATGGATAACCCTAGAGAACAAATAGTTAAGTGTACAAAATGTAAATGTAAAAGAAGATTGCACCCAATAAAACAAAGATTAGTTGATGGTGTCATAGTTTCTAGATAAGTTCTTACCCTATTTTTAAAAAAGTGTGTAATACTTGAGTTGAGTTATTATTTGCTACTTTTTGGCAATAGCACTTTCGGGGTTCATTCGCACCTCGTCAAATAAAGCGTTAAAGTCAATTTAGCACAAAAAGGAGAAAATATGCCTATCTTTGATGAAGATAGTAGTGTAACTATAGAATCGGAAGATTCTTTAGATACTACAGAAGAAACAACTGACGAAGGTCAGGAGGACATTAACAATTCGGAAGATGGTGAAACAGAATCACCTGCTACCCCTGAAACTACAGCTCCAGAAGCTGATGTTACAGATAAGGGAACTAAATTAGCAGATGACCCTCTGTCTAGAGCCAATCAACTACGAGCCAATGCTGAAGCAAAATTGAATCAAGCCATTGACTATATTAATTATTTAAAGAACAACCAACCTCAACCTCAAGTAGAACCAAAGAAAGAGGGTGAAGAAGAACTTTTTTTAGATGCGACAAAAATTGAAACTACTGAAGACTTGCAAAAGTTTGCTGCTAGTTTAAAGCAAGTAGTTGAAGCTAAATACCAGCAACTTGAGAAAAATTTTTCTAGTTCTATTCAAGAACGACAAATAGAAAGAACTCAAGAAAGTGTAGCCAAGGGGATAGAATCTATCCAAACTAGCTACCCAGAATTAAGAGAGTTTAATGCTGATGGAACGAAAAATCCTATGTACAACCCTGTGTTGGACAAAGAATTATCAGACCAGATTGTTGAACTTGATTATGATGAAGCTCGTGGTATTTATAAAGGTAGTGTTAATATAGCGAAATTAGCAGAAAGAATAGTTAAAAGCTATCGTTCTGGTAAAAGTAGTGGTACAGAAAGTGCCAAAACTAAGATAATTGATAAAAAAATCGGTAGTCTTAGGAACACACCAGCAGCTAATCCATCTAACGAAGAAAACTCTGAATCGGCAGAAAGTTTTATAGCTAATGCCATCAAAGCTAAAAGATAATCTATCTTTATTTAAGATAGGCATAAGTCACGAAAGTGGCAGTAACCATTATTAATTATTATTTAAAATTAAAAAAATATGAGTACAATATACGGACAACAGACTACTCTTGCCGCAAGGGAAGATAATCTGCGTATCAATATAGAATCTGCAATCAAGTCTTATCCTGATTGGCAGTTTCCATTATTAAAGAGATTAAATTCCAGTATCTTTAATAGTGAAGTTAAATCACATAAATATGAATGGACTGAAAGAGATTTGCGACCAGTTGTCGCCAAAGTAGCTTCTGCTACTGTTGCTGCTGATGCCACTTCTATGTATGTTGATACTGCTGGAGTTTTCAATGTTGATGATGTTTTACAAAAACCAGATGGCGAACAAGTGATTGTTACTGCTGTTGCTGGTGGAACATTATTGACTATTAAACATTGGTCAGGTACTCCTGAAAGTATGGTTCTTGGTGAAACAGTCAAGCGTATCGGTGTCGCTTCCCCACAAGGAAAAGATGCAGATGATATGGTGATTGTTGGAACTGAAGATTTATACAACTACACTCAAATTTTTGAGGATGTTGTCCATTTATCTGGTTCTCAAAGAGAAGCATTAATTCATGGAGATGAAAAACAAGCACAATTAATTACCAGAAAACAAAAAGAGTTGATGGAAGTTTTGCAATCAACTTTATTGCTAGGTCAAAGAGCTAAAAATAATGAAGAACAACGATACACCATGGGTGGTCTTAAATACTTCATTGATACCTATGCTCCAGCCAATGCGATTGATTTTGGTGGTTCTGCTACTTGGACTTCTGAAGCTAATGTTATTGAAAAATTTGATGATGCTGTAGAGAAAATAGCTGATAAAATGGGAAATAAACCTACCATTTACATTGGTTTCAAAGCCATGCGTAAGCTAAAGAACTACACTAAAGCTATCATCAATGAAGATAGAAGGTCAGACAAAGCACGAGGTACTGCTTTACCTCAAAAATATCTTTCACAACTTGGTGAATTGGATATAGTTCAACTCCGAGAAAGAACTGGTGCTATGGATGATTTAATCTTCTTCTTAGACGAGGAATCTGCTGGTTACAAAGCCTACAGAAATCGTGGTTGGTCTACTGAAGAATTAGCTAAAAATGGTGATTCATACAAGTGGCAAGTACTTGGAGAATATACCTTCAAATTAGCTACTCCAAAAGTTCACTCCTACATTTACAATCTTGGACTTTAATCAGAACTCCAGATTTGCCTTTATGACAAATCAAAAAGTTATTAGTTAAGAAAAAAAATATATGAGTACCGCAACTGGTAGAGAAATATATGTGCTAGGCAAACAAGCCTGGGGTAATCGTGAAGTCGTTATCGTAGAAGATGGCGAAATCCATGACCAACCAGCTACAGCCGAATACACTTATGCTTCTGACCTAACCAAATTTCCTTATTCTGAATAAGTATAAGTTTAAATTTACAACCCCTCTTTTTATAAGGGGGGTTTTTTTTGATATAATTGAACATGATTAGAAACTGCTATGTTTGTCGTAAAAGAAAAAAAATAAAACTTTTTGCTAAAGACAGTAGTAAACCATTTGGTTATAGTTATCGTTGCCTTGAGTGTGAAAAAATTAGAAATAGAAAACGAAATAAAATTAGAAGAATTAAATATGCTGATTATTATAAAAAATATTTAAAAAAATATTGGAAAACTTATGTTCAAGATTCAGTTAAAATACTTGCTAGAAACAGAGTTAATTCTGCTGTTAAATCTGGAAAGTTAGAAAAAATGCCTTGTATTATTTGCGGAAGTGTTAAATCAGAAAAACATCATCCTAATTATTTAAAGCCACTTGATATTATTTGGTTATGTAAAAAACATCATTCAGAAGAACATCAGAAAAAAGTATAGTTTTGTATATTTACCTCATTTAGACTTAATAAGGTTATAATTGATTTATGACAATAAAACGCTCTTACATTACTACTCTTGGAGATTGTTTATTAGCAATAGCACCTTATATCGGTGGCTCTGTTCCTGCTAGTACTACAGTTGATTATGCGAACTTAGTTAGATGGATAGTTGCTGCTCAAGAAGATGCTGCTAAAAGAGCACAATGGTCTAGGTTATTAGCTCCTGCAACTTTGACTTTGACTGCTGGTGATACTGAAAAAGCATTACCTTTAGATTTTCACAAAAGAACTGGTATTTACATTTTTGATGTTGGTGGTATTGATTGGTCAGAATATGATAATACTGATGGACAAACCTTAACTTGTTTACAAGACCAAACAACTGGTGCTTGGAAAGTTAGATTTGGAACAGCTATAGCAACTAGTACAACTGCTACACTTTGGTATTTCTTCAATCCACCTATTCCTGTTGCTGAAGCAGACCCAATATTCTTAGATGGAGATATGATTGTTTTTGGTGCTTTGAAAGAACACTTTAGAAAAGCTAGACAACCAGGTAGCCAAGATGATGCAAGAATAGAATATGAAAACCGCCTAAGAGAACAACTTAGCCTTGATAATATGCCTAGCAAACAAGAACTTCTTGGATTTAACTATCCACAAAGATTTAGAAAAAGTGATAGGCAATATTATTACTCTGGGAGGAAATAAAGATGTACCAATATGGTCAAAAAAGAAAAGACCCAACTATTAAGGTAGATGGGAGTAAGACCTTTTCTGAAGGTCTATCTCAAGCTGCTCATCCTACAGCTATTAAAGCAAGTGAACTAGCAGAAGCCCAAAATGCCATGTATATCCAAAATGGTGTAGTAGAAAAAAGACCTGGATTTGTAATTAGAGGTGAAATTGGAGAAGGTGAAGTAAGTCCTTTATTTTTAGGTAGTATTAAAATTGGAACTGATAGAAGTGTTTATAAAATAACTTCTGATGGAATATTAAAAAAATATATAGAATCTTCTAATATCTGGTCGGTTGTTTCTGGTGCTCCAACTTGGACAAAAGAAACTAATGTTTTGCAAGGTTGGGGTTGGGTAGTTTTCTATAATGATACTGATGATTTAACTGCTTGGGATGGTACTTCTTGGATTACTTATGATTTATTAGCAGACCCTGATACTGCTCCTACTGTTGAAAAACAAGGTTCTGGGACTGGATATACAACCTATCATTACCGTTATGTTTGGTACAACGAAGCAGGACATACAGTTGCTTCTCCACTAGGAACTTTGGCTAATATGCCATTAGTTTTAGATGCTACAACTTATATTAAAATAACTGTTCCTGCTGCTCCTGCTGGTGCTGATACGGTAGCAATTTTTAGAACAACTGGTACTGCTGATGAATGTTATTTAGATTCAATACCAGCATCTCAAACAGTCTATCTTGATAAAGGTGAACTAAATATAGATGGTACTTATCCATATCCAACTGAAAATACTACTGCTGGTATGCACTTTAAATATGCAGTAGTTTATAAAGATGCTATTGTTGGTGTAGCTGTAGAAACTGGTGATGATACTATTGTATCTTCTGCTGGATTAGATGAATTTCTTAATTTTGCTCCTTCTTATGGTGCTAGTTTCTTTTCTTGGTTAAAGCAAGATGATGATGAAATTAGAGGATTACATAGTTATAAAGAAAAACTTTATATTTTCAAAAGAAATAAAATTGGTGCTTTTAGTTTCTTATCTGATGGTGGTTCTAAGGTTGAAGAAATTAGTTTAGCTGCTGGTGCTTTAAGCCACGATTCAATTCATTCTGCTGGTAATGAAGTTAGATATTTTGGTCCAGAAGGTCCAATGACTTTAGGATATGAAGCTAATTATGGAGATGTAGTTAGAACTAGAGTAGTTGGTGCTAAAGCACAAACAATAATTGATACATTAACTTCTCAAGATGAAAAATTAATTTCGTCAATTTTCTACAAAGGTATTTCTATGTGGGGAATAGTCAGAGGTTCAGCAGGTGATGGTGTTACTTCTACATTAACATTAAATGAAAGATTTGCTGCTTGGTCAGAATGGGTTGGATTTAAACCTAAAAAATTATGTAAATTTGTAGATGGAAACAACAAGGAAAGACTATTTTTTACTAATCCAACTGATGGGGGTGTTTATGAAGCTTGGGAAGGGAAAAATGACAATGGAGTTCCAATAACATTTAGATTAACTACTAAACAGTATAATCAAGATTCTGCCTACGCTTACAAAACTTATTCCAAAATTTATTATATTTTTGGGAATGTTAGTGGTGGTAATACTAAAATTGTTTACATTAAAGATGGTTATGAAAGGTCTGCTCAAAGAGTACTTTATTTAAGTAGAAGTGGCAGAATTGGTTTTGGAGTTGATAAGTGGGGAACTATCGCTTGGGGTGAATCTAGTGGTAGTTACAGTAGTGATGTTTCTGGTATCAATGTCCGATTTATTGACCTAAACAATCAGGAGATGTTTTCTATCCAAACAGAAATTGTTAATGATGGACTAGATGATATAGTTCAAATTATGAGTATTTATATTGAGTATGCTGATAGTACTCTACCTCTACCTGGAAGCTATGAATTACCAATTAACTATACTTAATAATGCCTATATATTTAGCCAATGACAGTTATGAAGGATTTTTACAAACCACTTACAATCCTGGCGAATCTGTCTTTGATGTAGATAATGTTCCATTAAATGTTCCTACCATTGTTGTATCTGCACCTGGAACAGTATATGAAGCTGTTTTTACTGTTACTGGTAAAACTATAAATGCTTTAACTGGTGTAACTAGAATTAGAGGATATAATGGAGTTTTGGTTGAAGGTACTGCTATAACTTGTCTTAATAATGAAGAATTTATTAACCAATATAGAACTTATTTAGCCATTGATGCAACTTTTATAGAAGACACAACAAATACTGATACTTATGCTGGTTCAATGGCAGATACTCTTTTAGCCTATACAGCAGGTCTTAAAATAAACTTAAAGGTCACTAATGCCAATACTGGTGCTTCTAGTCTAAATATTGATAGTTTAGGTGCTAAATCTATAAAGAAAAATGTTTCTGAAGACATTGAAGAAGGAGATATAAAAGCAGGTCAAGTTATTCCCTTGGTTTATGATGGTACAAATTTTCAGATAGTTGGTGGTGGCGGTAGTGGCTCTGGAGATTTTTTAGTTACCCAAGTTTTTAGTTAGATGTTAATATAAATTATGTCAACAGCAGTAAAAAGAAAATTATCAGGAAGTACAGATGGAATGCCAATTAAGGTAGTAGCAACAGCTACAGCAGGAACTACAATACATACAGCAGTAGCTGGAACAACTGCTGGAACTTTTGATGAAATATGGCTTTATGCTTATAATGGTCATACTACCGCAGTTACCTTAACGATTGAGTATGGTGGAGCAACTGTACCAGACCAGAATATCGTCATCACCTTGCCTTCAAAGTCTGGACTTAATCTCATAGTACCAGGATTGATTTTACAAAATGGACTGGTAGTTAAAGCATTTGCTTCAGTAGCCAATGTGATAACTATTTCTGGTTATGTAAATTCAATAACTGACTAATGGCAATAGAACTAAAAGACACACCACTTTATGTAGATTCATCATTGATTGGCTTATGGCGATTTGAGGGTAATAATACTGATGAAAAAGGTCTTTCTTGTACTGATTACAATATCTCGTATAGTGCTGGTAAATTTGGTCAAGGTGCGAACTTTAATGGTGCTTCTTCAAGAATAGATGTCACAAATTCGGCTAACTATGATGTTTCAAGATTGACAATTAGTGCTTGGATAAAACCAACTTCTACAACTCAAAATGGTTTCATCTTTGAAAAAGGTTCAGTAAATACTCAATATTCATTATTTTTAGAGGGTACGATAATTATTTTTAGAACTCATAATGGAACTACTACACATGACCTTATTGGTGGAATGACCGCTATGGGTATTGTGGCTGGAAATTGGCATCATGTAGTGGTTACTTATGATGGTCAACTGAAAAAGATGTATGTTGATGGAATTTTACGAAGAACTGCTGTATATACTTCAACTTTGAGAACTGGTCAATCTGGTCAAAGAATTGGAGCTTATGGTGGTGCTACTCCTGCTTATTGGTTCAATGGTTCAATGGATGATGTGGCTGTATTTGGTCGTGCATTGACTAATAAAGAGGTTCGTGAATTGTATGATGGAACAATGAAAAAGTATGTAAAAAATACTTTAACCAAATATAGAAGAGATAGATTTGTTGGCTATGTGGAAAAGGGTAGACAGATAGTAAACACACCATTATTTAATGACCCAAATTTGGTTGGTTACTGGAAATTAGATGGTAATTCTGCTGATTCAAAGGCTTCAAACAATGGAACTGATACTGCCATGCTTTATCCTGATGAAAATAGTCATTGGGGTAGACCTGCTAAGTTCAATGGTTCAACTTCTCATATTCAGGTAGCTAATATAAATCACCAAGCTAGTGATTTTACCTATTCTTGGTGGGTTAAATGGAATGCTCCTGTAACTGGTATTCAAACCTATATTGAAAATGGTTCTTGGGGAAATACGCTTTTAATTAGGCAAGAAACATATAACGCATTGAATATTTACGCCATGAGTACTAGTTATGGTTCTTTTAATTTTGTACCGATAGTGGGGAAATGGCATCATTTAGCTTTGGTTAGAAGTGGAAACACACTATATCTATATGTTGATGGTCAATTAGCTGGAACTTTAGCCTTTAATGTAACTATTACTCCTGCTACAAATATGTGGTTTGGTGCTTCTCAACATTCATCTACTCAATGTATTCAGGCAAATATGGTTGACATAGCTATTTTTAGTCGTGCTTTAACAGAAAGTGAAGTTCAGCAGATTTGTTATGGTTTCAAAGAAAAGAACAATCTTCAGGACTATAAAAGGTTAGAAGATAATGAAACTGACCCAGAAGTAGAAGAGGGTGAATTAATGTCACCAACTGATATTTATGGTTGCAAGGCTTGGATTGATTTTTCAACACTTGGTGGTTTGTCTGATGGAAGTGCTATTTCGTGGTCTGCTGATTTAAGTGGAAATGGTAATGCTTTAGGTCAAATAGCTGTTGCTCAAAATCCTGTTTATAAGCCAAATGTTTTGAATGGATTGGCTACTGCTAGAGGAACTATTGCTTCTTCAACTACTTTCTTAATTCCTTGGAATTATGTACCAGCTTCAGGTGGAACTATCACAAAATCTGGAGATTATACAATCCATACTTTTACTAGTAGTGGTACTTTCGTGGCTAATTGCGATTTAACAGTTGAAGTTATGGTTGTTGGAGGTGGTGGTGGAGGTGGTCAAGAACTTGGTGGTGGAGGTGGTGGCGGTGGTGTTGTCTGGAACTCTGCTTATGCTGTTGCGGCTGGAAATCATACTGTAACAATTGGTAATGGAGGTGGAAGAATCTACAATAATGGTGTTGGTTCAAATGGTGGAAACTCTGTATTTTCTGGTTTAACTGCTTATGGTGGTGGAGGTGGTGGAGGTGCTACCAATGGTGCAAATGGAGGATGTGGAGGTGGTGGAGGTTCAAGAAATAATACTTGGTATTATGGTGGTTCTGGCTCACAGGGGTATGCTGGAGGTAAGGATAACTATGGTACTTGGACTGGTTTAGGTTCTGGAGGTGGAGGTGGAGCTGGTGCTGTTGGTGGTGACGGTAGTGCTAATGCTGGAGGAAATGGTGGAGCTGGTTTCACATGTCCGATAAATGGTGTTACTTATGCTGGTGGAGGTGGAGGTGGTGCTGGTGATGGTCGTACTGGTGGTACTGGCGTTAATGGTGGAGGTAATGGTAGGGCTGTATCAAATAATCCTGGTTATGATGGAACTGCTAATACTGGAGGTGGTGGTGGAGGTGGAGGTGGTGGTGCTGGTAGTTGGGGTTCATCTATGGGTGGTTCTGGTATAGTAATTGTCCGTTATAGAACACCACAATCTTCAATATTTTATATTGCTAGAAAAACAAGCACAGGTGGTCGTGTTTTATCTGGTAGAACTAACAACTGGTTAATGGGTTATTGGAGCAACTATAAACAACAAGCCTATTATGAGGGTTGGATTGATACCAATTCGGATGTCGCTAATGAAACTGCTTTTCATGTATGGACAGGCATTACTGATACAACATCTTACTTAATGGAGGATGGAAGAATAGTTAAATATGGAACTGGTGGTACTACTCCGCCTTTTGGAATATGTATTGGATATTTAGGAACTTCTGAATTTTCAGACTTTGATATTGGTGAAATTATTGCTTATAACAGAAATCTTAATTCAAGAGAGAGGGAACTGGTGTCAAATTATCTACTTAAAAAATGGGGAATGGATTACAATGTAGCCTTAATGAAGCCAGTAACTACTTCTTGGGCTTCAACTAATCCCTGGAATGTAACTGATGGCTCAACTTGGACTGATAGTTGGGTTGGAGTAAATGGTACTGCTTCTGTAACCATAGACTTACTTGAAGTTTACAATGTTAATAGGGTAGATATATTTCATTATTGGTGGGATGGTAGAACATATTATTATAATAAAGTGGAAACTTCACCTGATGGGGTTACTTGGACAACTAGATTTGATAGTGAAGTTAATGGTAGATATGCTGAAACCTATAAAGGTAAAACAATAACCTTTACTACTACTCCTGTTAGATATGTAAAACATACCCTAAATGGTTCTTCAGCTAATCCTGGTTCTCATTTTTCAGAAGTTAGAGTTATGGGAAAATAATGTATTACCCTTATTTATTAAAACTAAGCTAAAATAGCTTATGGCTACATTTTATTACGCAAATGACAATTACAACAGTAATCTTTCTGCTGGTTTTACTGCTGGAGAAACAACAATGTCAGTTATTACCGTACCAGCGAATGTACCTACTTTACTTTGTTTTGGCTATGGTACGGACAAAGAGTGTGTTTATTCTATAACTAATAAAACAACCAATAGTTTAACTGGTGTTGCTAGAGTATCTGGATATGCAGGAAACTTGGATGCTCAAATGACTGTTGCTTGTTTAAATAATGAAGGATTTATCAATCAATTAGGTTCTGTTGTATCTAGCCCTGAAACCTTGGCTGATAATATTTATGGTGCTGATGGTGGCGGAACTGATGCTTATGAAATTTCTTTAGACAGTCCACCTTCCGCTTATGTAACTGGTATGTTTATTTTATTTAAAGCAAATACCGCCAATACTGGTGCTGCTAGTTTAAATGTAAATGCTTTGGGTGCTAAGGCAATAAAGAAAAATTATAACTCTGATTTAACTGATGGAGATATTGTTTCAGGTCAAGTAGTTGGGGTTGTTTATGATGGTACTAATTTTCAACTGGTTGGTGGAAATACGGCAAAAGCTAGTTCTGCTGAAATAAATACTGGAACAGAACCAAATAAATTTATAACGCCAGAGCAATTAGCAGGAAGTAATTTACCTGTTCCAACTGCTTCTGGAACAACAGGTTATTATCTTAAAAAAAGTGCAGGTGGAAGTGAATGGGCTTCTCTTGTGGTTAATCGTGCTTTTACTTGGTATTTAGATGGAACTTCTATTGTTGCTGATGAGGTTGGAGCAAAATATATTGCACCCCAAAATTTAACTGTAGTTAAAATAATTCATAAAACTGTTTCTGGTACTGCAACTATTAGATTACAAAAAGGAACTACTGATATTGATGCTGGTATTTCTGTTACTTCAAGTGCTGCTGCTGAAACAACTATTACTACTCCAGCTATTACTGCAAATGATGTAATAACTCTTGATATAACTGCTGCTTCATCTTGTGTTGGATTAACAGTTACTATGGAGTGTACACAACCTTAATATGGCTAGAAAAATAACAGTTAATTGTACATGTAAAAAGTGTGGTAATAAATTTCATCCGAAAGATTCTGCCCGTAGATTATATTGTTCACGAGAATGTCGGGTTGCTGATAGAAAAATAAATAACTGTATATGTAAAAATTGTGGTAAAAAATTTGTTTCTAAATGTAAAGATATAACAAAATATTGTAGTGTTGATTGCTGGTTAAGTAGATATGAGAATAGACCCAAAGGTGAAAAAAGTTCAAATTGGAAATATGGATGTAAAGAATACTTTAGACAAATTGCAAGAAGTATAACTGGTTCAAATAAAGATGGTTTAGTAACCCATCATATAGATGGTAATTATAAAAATAATTCTCCAGAAAATTTGCAAATTATGACAAGAAGTGAACATACAAAATTACATTGGTTACAAGGTGATATAAGGAGGTCCCATTGCAATGGTTAGACCGAGTTAAATTTGGGAATGGTAGTAATGGTGCCCCAACCACTATTACTAATTACTTTAATACTTTTACTGGGACTTCTGGACAAACAAGTGGAACTATTAGTGCTGGTTGGGTTTGGGATGCTCCTGTTTTAATTCATCAATCTCAGGGAACAGGTGCTGGTCAATGGGAACTAAACTGGGGAACAGTATCATCTGGAACAACAATAACATTGAAATATCCACTTTCTTATACTTACGGAACTGGTGCTCAGATAGTTACCCTACACCAATATACTGGTGGAACTTTCAGTGGAACACACACTGGAACAGCATGGAATGGTAGTTATGGTGGAATTATAGCTTTGATGTGTAATGGAGATTTAACTATTAGTGGAACTATAAGTGTTAATGGTATTGGATTTAGGGGAGCCTCTGGTGTAGGAGTAGGGGGTGGAATAGACGGGAAACAAGGAGAAGGTTATGGTAGTTCTACTTATAACGGAACCTCATATAATTATAATTACAATGGCGGTGGTGGTGGTGATTTTCAAGTAAATCAATCTGGTGGTGGTGGTGGTGGTGGAAACGGAACTGCTGGTTCTACTGCTCCAAATTCAACTAATGCGATTGAAGGTATTGGTGGTATCGCTGCTGGTAGTGCGGATTTGACAAGTATTGTCTTTGGTGGCGGAGGTGGTTCTGCTTGTACTGGAAACGACGGAAGTGGTCAGAGTGGACCAGGTGGAACTGGTGGTGGGGCTATTTTTATTTTTGGGAAAAATATAACAGTTTCAGGTTCTATTACTTCTAATGGGTCCAATGGTTCAGGACAAATCTATGCTTCTGGTGGTTCAGGTGGAGGTGCTGGTGGTTCAATAATTATTAAATGCCAAGGAGCGACGATAGGGACAAATAAAATTCTTGCTTCTGCTGGAGCTGGAGGAACAACTGGACAAGGTTATGGCGGTGATGGTGGTGTTGGTCGTATTCGTGTAGAATATGCTGATTCTATTTCTGGTTCAACTTCTCCTACCGCTTCAACCGCACAAGTAACTACATTAAAATCACAAATTTATGGAGGAATGATTTAATATGAACAAATTAGGAGAAATATTAAAAAATATTAAAAATAGATTATTTAAAAATAGTCCACCTCAATCTATTTCTGCGGAATCTCAACAACCAACTGCTATTCCTACTCAAATTCCACAACCTCAACCTATAAACATAACTGTTCCAGGTGATAATGGTGAAGATTTTAGGATGCCAAATAGGTCTAATAATCCAAATAATAAACTAACAGCAGAAGATTTATTTGATGTATTTGATAAGTATAAATTAGCTACAGAATCAGCTCAAGTTTTAAAGCATCCAATGCAACAAACTTATACTCCTGAAGAAATAGAAAGAATTGGTAAAGAAAGTTATAATCGTGGTGAAAATCCTGAATTTAGTACTGGTGAGATGGAAGCACCAAATGATGATGGAACTTTTGATTATGGTCCAATGAGAATAAATGATGGTGCGATAGAAGAACTTTTAAATCGTTCAGATTTTTGGAAACAGGCTGGTGCTAAAAGAGGAATAAATAGTTTAGAAGATATTAAATCTGATACTAGAAAAAATATAGAAGCTGCTCTTTTAACTTTACTTGATAGCAATTATAATACTTATAAGCAAGAAATGAAGAATCAGGGAACACAATATCCAGACCTTAGTGGAAAGATGAATTGGGGTAGATGGTATGCTGCTCCATTAAATCTAAAAAATAGATAATTACCCTGTTATCTTGTTTGTGATATACAATAAATTTATGAATTACATTTTAATAAATAAATAAATATGGTACATAAAGGCTCGTGGGGTACTCCCGATTTAGGTATTTCAGAATGGTTAGCAGATAGACTTGGTATTCCAAGAAATGCACAAGGTGGTTCTGAAACTGGTATTGTTGGCACAACTGGTCTTATAAATAATGGAGTTCAAGATTATGCTCCAGATTATCAACAGGCTGCAACTAAAGTAAGTGAAGCTCAAAAATTAGCTGCTGCTAGAACTGGTGATACTCTTGGTGCTACTACAACTACTTTAAATAATTCTCCAACCACAACTACAACTGAAGTTCCTGGTATGCAAACTGAAGAAGATTTGTATAGACAAAGAGTACAAAATGCTCAAAATAGTTTATCTGTATTATTAAATAATATTCAAACTCAACTTGGGTTAGCTGCAAATAGAAAAGGTAATATTCAAGGACAACTAGATACTTCTTATTGGGGTGGAAATGACCAAGTTGGTAGTCTTAATCCTACTGGTGGTTTAATTGGTTCTAATTTAGCTAAAAAGGCTTCTGAATTAGGTTTATTGGATGAAAAACAAGGTTTAATTAATGACCTTTATCTAGGTAATGAAGAAAAAGGACAAAAAGGATATTACACTTTAAATGAAGAAAATCGTCAAAGAGTTTTAGATACTCTTGATAAAAATGCTGCTAATGCTGGTGCTGAAGCTGATAGAGTTTTGGGTACTAATGCTAGAAAATTCCAAGATACTAATACTCTTAATCGTGTTTTAGCTAAAGCTAGAGGTATGGGTGGTTCTAGTGTATATGGTAATACTCAAAATAAAGCTAGATACCAAGCAGAAACTCTTAATAAGGAAGTTAATGCTGATAAAGCTGATAAGATTTTCCAAACTGGTATTGAAAAGGGTGAACAGAATAATTGGTATGATACAAAAGATTCTGAACTTAAATCTGAATATGGTAATAAATCAACTGCTATTAAAGGTGAAAAATTTGATACAGAAAAATTCCATAATGACTTAGATACACAATATCGTGGTGATTACAAAGCTGCTTGGGATGATGAAGAAATTACTTATAATTCAAACGCTTCAAATCTATTAGCTCAAGAACAAATCTTTGGTATTGATAATGCTGATAAATTAGACCAATTATATGCTGAACATTTGCAAAGAAGGGATGCTATTGCTGATTATGCTAGTAAACAAGGTCAAAAATCTACAGAAATAACTAATGATGTTAGGAATAAACAAAGTACTATCAATAATAGAAGTTCTTTAAATAATATTAAATCTACATTAGAAAATAATAAAGCAGTAGACACTATGAATAGCGGTAAATTAAGTGATGTCTATAGTACAAAGATTGCTGATAATACTGCTAACCAAAATAGTCTAAATGCTGTTCTTGCAAGTATGAAAGATATTGGCTTACCACAAGAAGCTAATGCTTCTGCTACAATGAATATAAGAAGACCAAATTCTCTATTAGATGAGAAAGATAAATATGGTTATTTAATTAACAACCTCTTCGGCAAAGCATACGCTTAGAGGAAACCATCCTATGGGATTCCTCAATAATTTAATAGGCAACATAAAAAACAAATTCTCTGACGATAAGGGATTATTTCAGAAGAATAAATTTGTCGGATTTGGTGGTGGAAATGATTTTGCTAAAAGTCAATTAGATTTAGGAAACTCTAATATCCCATTGAGTTCTACTCAACAGCCAACTTACCAACAATTCAAACCACAGATGGAAACACCTGTGGAACAACCTAGTTTAAATACAACTTCTTCCATAGATACTCTTAAAAATAGAATTAAGTCTATTCAAGGATTAACCCCAATTAAAGTTAAAGACCCAGTTCCACAAATACAACCACAACCAACTCCAATCATTGATAGGGTTAAACAAATAGCACAAACAGGTGTTAATAATCTTAGTGCTTGGGGTGATGTTGCAAAACAAGGAATTAAAAATCAAATTGATATTCAAAAGAATGATTTTAAAGATTATGTTATTGACCCTTTATTTAATAGACCTGGAGAAAATCTTGGAGAAGGTACTTTTGGCGGTACTGTCTATCGTGATTTAGTTAAACCTGTTGGTAGATGGGCTCAAACTACTGGTGAAGAATTAGCTGGTAAAACGAATCGTGATTTAGATGAACTTATAGCTAATAATCAAGTAAAACAGAAGATATTAGATAATAAGGTTGATGTCTATACTCAACTAGTAAATTCAGGTCAAAAAAATAGTCCACAAGCTATCAGATTAAGAGAAGAAATAATAACTGGGATTAATCAAGATTCTGGATTTAAGAAATTCCAAGAAGATACTCTAAATAAAGAAAATCAATATAAATCTGATGCCATAAAAACTGGTATGACTGTTGCTGGTGCTGGAGCTGCTGCTGCGAACCCTATGTCACTTATACTTCCAACTGCCATTGGCGGTGCTATTGGTGTTGCTGGAGGTAAAGACTTTGGTGAAGCTGCTGGTGAATCTTTTAGTAATGCTGTTAGATGGAAATCTGTTACTCAATTTACAGACCCAGCAATAGGTAGAACTGTTAATCAACTTGTTAGTCCAAATTATGCTCCAGTAATTAAACAAATAACTACAAGACTTATTTCTGGTACTGGAAATGTAGTTGAAGATAGAATAATAGATGCTCTTGAGGGAAAACAAAGAGGTATCTGGGATGATGTGACCTCTTTTGGAATAGGTGCTTTGATGTCAAATGGTGGTAAAGGTGTCACTAATTGGTCACAATGGAAAAAGGATTTCTCTAAAAACTGGACAAAGGATGTTTCTGACAGTTTTAAACTTGACCCAAATGATTCTAAGTTGGTTGAACAGACAGTTGGTTCTATGCTTGATAAGGTAAATAAGTATATGACTAGTCCTGAAGGAATGAAAATGCGACAAGGATTTATAAGACTTCCATTTGGACCTGATGTTGAAGTAAAACCTGAAGTAGATAAATTTGCTGGTTTAGATGATGAAACTCGTGGAATAGCAGAAGCTGCTGAAGTAGATAAAACTATGGGAGATGCAGATATACCAGATAATAGTATTGACCTTACCAACTCAATTCGTGATTTAGAAAATAAAATTAATGGAACTGAAGCAGGACAAGAAGCATGGAGAAAATTAACAAATAATAATTCTTATGAAGAAAAAGGAGATTATCTTAAAGCATTAATAGACTTAGACAAAAGTTTATCTAAATCTACTCCAGAATTATCACCTATAAAGACAGGAGTAGATAAATATTCATTTGCTAATACAAACTATGGTATTCAAGATAATATGGATGGTAGTTTTTCTATTAAAGAACAAAGAATTGGTAATTCTACCAAAACTCTTTTTGAACAAAAATTACCAGATGATTTGTCTAATGAATATAAGGATTTATTAAAACAGAGAAAACAACTACAAGGTAGTGGAAAAATAAATGAAATAATGGAAGTTTCAAAAAAATTAGATGACCTTACTGATAGAATAATAAAAAAATTAGGGTTAGAAGATTTAGGAACTGTAATTGATAAAGATGGGAAAATAATAAGAAATAATATAGAAGGTGAAGCAAATAAACTTGCTGAAGAATTATATAAAAATGGAAAACTTACACCAGAATTAACTAAACAATTTCAAGAAAATCCAAAACAATTTTTAATAGATAATTCTCAATCTACCACAGAAACATCACCTATAAAGACAGGAGATACTATTAAACTAAAAGAAACTCCTAAAGTAAATATAGCTAATCAACCAAAAGATGCCGATACTGCTTTAAAACTCTTTGAAGAAGGTAAAAAAAGATTTTCTGATGAAAAATACTTGAGAGATAAATTGGAAGAGAATGGTTATGATATTAGTAAAATTACTATTAAGGGTGAACCCATTCAAATTTCAAGTATTTTTGATAAATACAAAGTTCCTGATAAACCCATTGATTTAGTTATTTCTGGACAAAAAGTACCAGTAGAACAATTAAAGGCAGAAGGGTGGAATGAAAACCAAATTAACCAAGCTATGAAAGAACTTGACAAGGATGGTACTGTTCCACAGGATAAAATTGATAGTTGGATTAGAAAGAAATTATCTGACTTAAATCCTAAAACTGCTGAAAAAATTAAAAATAGTAGAAAACTACCATTACCTGCAGAGCCAAGTGATAGTGAATTAGTTAAAATGGATAGAAATGCTGGTGAGATATTGGAAACACCTATCAAAACTGAACCCAAGCCTAGTAAAGTTACTACTCAAGAGAAAATCGTTAATCCTAGCGGCTCTGGTGAAGTGGTCAAAGCTAAACAGATTTCTGATTTAGGTTCAAAGTCTAAACCAATCTCTGAAATTAAGCCAAAAGCAGAAACTCCAAAAGTTGAAACTGAAAAGGTAGAAACTCCAAAAACAAAAGTTGATGATAAATTTGCTGGTGAAGAAGCAAGACACAAATATGAGAATGTTGATAGTTCAACTATTAAGAACAAGAAACTTGCTAGTGCTGTTGCTCAAGCAAAAAAACTAGACCAATGGGAAGTTAATAAAAATGCTGTTAAATCTAAACTGGCAGATAATGCTTGGAAGAAAGTGGCTGCTATAGAAAAAGGTACTTGGGTGGAAGAAAAGATTACTGATGACACAATCAAAAGAGATACTGAAGAAGGTACAAAAGAATTAAATAGATTAATAGGTAGATTGAACCAATCAGAAACACAAGCATTTGCATCTGCTGAAAAGTCTGGTTTGGTTGATATTAAATCAGAAGACACAGACAAGATAATTGATGCCATTGAAAAAACGGATGTCAAAGGACAAGAATACACTCCAGAAGACCTTGAAAATATCAAAAAGACAAAAGAGTTCTGGTCTAGGGCTTTAGCTATTGGCAAGAAACTTGGTTTGAAGATAAATGAAACTAAAAACTACTTTACTCATATGTACGCTGAATTTCAGGGAAGCAATATGTCTGGTGCTAAGAATTTAAGCCAGAAAACTCCTTTTGCTAATAGTCGTAAATATAAGTCATACAAACAAGCCTTTGAAGAAGCTGGTTTAACTAAGGCTTTTAACAATATAGCTGAATTTGGTACTAGGTATATGCAGAAGAATTTGACTACAAAAGCAAAGATAGATTTCTTGGCTAGTTTACCATTTAAAAATGTTGAAGATGTTAAAGGTTTGGATTATAAACCAATAAATAAGATTAAGGGTGTAAATATAGATGAAAATGATAGATACTTACCTTCTAAATTAGCTGATATGATTAATGGCTATTTTGGGGATGAAAATTCAATTAAAACACTAGAAAAAACTGCTAAGATAGCCAAGTTCTTCCAAGATATAAAGCTAAATGCTGGTATTCCTTTTACTCCAGCCAATTACTACGGTATAGTACAGGGATTTAAAGAGTTTCAAACAGAACTAGGTCAAGTCGTAATGGGTAAAAAGGGATTATTTAAAACCCATGCTCTTAAAAACTTCTTGAGGTCTTTTAGTAAAAATGCTTCTGTTGAATTTGATAAGAAACATATTAAAGACATAATTGAACTTAAAAGTACATTCAAGATTGATACAGAATATAACCTAAAAGATATGAAGGTTGGATTTTGGGATAATATAAAAGATAAGAAATACGGTGAAGCTATAGAAAGAGCCATGGGAAATGCTACCTTCAAAAGGTTTATGTCGCAGAATATGATTTCTACCTATGCTGAAAGTAAAAGTACTTTTATGAAGAATGGGATGGATGCAAAAACTGCTAAACAAACTGCTTTAGCCCTTGTAGAGAAATTATACGGACTGCCAACAATTCAATCTAAATATACAGGTAAAAATATTGATAAGCTCTTAGGAAACAAGAATGTATCTAATACATTACAAACTTTAATAATGGCTAAAGACTATAAACTCCAAATGTCTAAAATGTGGATTAATATGGCTAAGGCTATTAAGAATCCTACTGCTCCAGAAAATCAGGGTGTAGTTGCTTATGCTATTGGTATTATTACAACTAAACTAGCTATGGAAGCCGCTAATATGATTTCTACTGGAAAACCAATGGAACAGAATCCTGAAAACTTAAAAGATAAAGCTATTATTGGTTTGCCAGGAAGTAAGAGTGGTTTAACTTTACAGTCTGTACCTGGAACTGGATTTGTACCTAAAACATTATTTAGAATGGGTAAAAGTATGGTAACTGGTAAGGGTGATGTCGGTAAACAAGCTGGTTCTTTTGCTTCTATTCCAGTTGGATTGGTTTCAGACTTGGCTAATAATGAAGATTATTTTGGTAATAATATTTGGGATAGTTCTGATACTACTGGAGAAAAAGCTAAAAAGGTAGCTGGTTATTCTTCTAAGGAAGTTATTAGTCCTTATGTTACTGGTGCTAAAAGCTTAAAATCTATCCTAGATAAGAAAAAGAGTGGAGATGTAGAGGATATTAAAGATTCGGAAATTAATGATATTTTAAAAGCAGTTGAATTCCCTATGTCTTATGTATCAAAAGACAGATTTGAAACACTACATTACTACGACAAAAAGAAAGATGCTTATAACAAGCTCACTAAAGATGAGAAAGTTATCTTTGACAAGATAGAGAAAAAAGGAATTGATTTTGGTTCTAAACAGAGAGATGCGGTTGCTGATGCACAAGACTTTGTAAACTATCCAGCAGTCTTAAATGCTAAAAAAGAAATTGCTATTGAAACTGCTAAGGCTAATGGTGCAGAATTAGACCCATTGTACAAACTAACTGATGAACAACTTAAAACTTATTATCAGATACAAGGTCTTAGAAATAATAGAGATGCACAAAAAGCTCTCAAGGCTGAAAATGAATGGATAGATGAAATGCAGGGAGAAAGAAGTAAATATTTTGATGGTCTTATTGCTAGTGGCAAGATGAAAGCACAGGAAAGTGATTATCCTAAAGCTAGTCCTGAAGTTCAAAAGAAGATAGATTATCTAACTGCTCTTAAAACTCCAGAGATTAAAAAGAAACAAGATTATTACTATACTTTACCTAAAGGTACTGGTGCTAGAAGTGCCTATATTAAAGCTAATCCAGATTTATTAAATTATTGGAATACTAAAAATGCTTATAATGAAGCTAATCCAGATATACAGGCTTTTTGGGATGAGGTAAATGCTTATAATGTTAAAGTAGATGAAGCATTTGGTATTAAACCAGAAGAAGACACTACCAGTAGTGGTTCTAGCGGATATAGTGGTTGGCAAAATTGGGGAGAAAAAGAACCTAATGTTTATACCTACTTAAACAAGATTACTGGCAAGAGAAAATCTACCCTGAAAAACGATATTAACAGTATAATTAAAACAAGTAAGGCAAGTAATCGTAAAAAAGAACTTGCTACCTTATTTGCTAAGAATTACAAAAATTTAAATGAAATTTTTAGTTTAAAAAAACATAAATAAATGGCAAAAATAACAGTAAATAATACGAAAGAAATAAACAACTTAACAACTAATGTCGCTGTTATACTTAGTGAGATGAAAGCAGTAAAAGATGATGTCAAAGATATTAAAGAAAAATTAGAAAAAGACTATGCTACAAAAGAGTGGTGTGAATCCAAGTTCGGTGAGCCAACTAGACAATTTAAGGCTATAATATCATTAGTGGTATCTGCTGTTGCGGTTGCTGTTATTGGGTTGGTCATTAAAAAGTAACATGGAACAAATAAAACTAACTGAAAAACTTTTTAGAATTTTTACTTGGGGTGGCATAATACTTGGATTTTTATTTCTTTTTTTACTTAGTTTTTGGTGGCTTTATCCTTATAATCCATTGGTTTTGTCCAACATTAAATTAGATAAAACTGAAGTTTCTCGTGGAGAACATATTCGTGTTTCGGCAGATTATTGTAAAAATACTAATAAACAAGTAGACTTATTTATTTCTTTTGTAGATGGTCTTATTAATCCAGTTCCTGTTCAAGTTATTAATCTTAAAAAAGGTTGCGGAAATACTACTCTATCAGTCTATATTCCTAAAGCCTTACCAATTGGCAAATTTAAATTAAGTGGAGTTTTTAGATATAAAATGAATCCAATCAGAACGATAGACGTTAATCATTTATCAGGAGAATTTACTATAATTAAATAATTATGAAAAAAATCTGTCTTCAAGCAGGACTAAATAGATTTTCCATAAACAATATGATGCTCATCAGCGAGATGTCTACCTGGACTAGAGCAAAGTTTAAGATTTTCAATTCTATTATCAATAGTATTTCCATTAATATGATGAACTATTTCAGTTTTTTCAAGTTTCCTACCAAGTTTTTTCGCCATCATAATTCTATGTTCATAGATTCTTTTACCATCAATATAAATAACAATATATTTGCCAGATTTGGAAAATCCTTTATAAGTAGGTGGTCTTTGTCCCTTATGGGAAGTAGATTTATTTCTAGGTTCAAAGCCAAATTTGAGCAATTTTTTGTAAACAGTAGCAGGAGATTTATATCCAAACAGTCTAGCAATTTTTACAGTAGACAATTTTTGGGTGTAATATAAATTAAATAAATTATCTTTATCCATATGATATGGATTATACATTATAAATTAAATAAAAACAATGGCTAAAAAAATTTGTGTTCAGAGTGGACACTGGGGAAAAATTGGTGCTGGAGCTCCTAACGAAAGAGAGGGAAATAAACGAATAGTTGATAGACTTTGTGCTAAATTAAGAGAAAGAGGATTTGAAGTTTACCAGACAGACTACTATGGATATAACGATACTAAGGTAACTAAAACTGATTGGGATTTATTTCTAAGTTGCCATATGGATATGGACTATCCTAACGACAATGGCGGTGGCTTTGCTGATTATCCAGAACCATCTACTGATTATGCTACTAAAGAAAGTCAAAGAATATGTAAAGTCATTAATGATTATTACTTCCCCGAAGTTCAAATAGTTTACAAAAATAGAAGCAACGCTAATACCCGTTTCTATTACATGTGGAAGTATTTAACTCCAAAAACCCCTTGTGTTTTAATTGAGATGGGACAAAGCATAGACCCACATGACAAAGTTCTTTTAGCTAACACTGAATTAATAGCAGGAGCATTATATAGAGCTATCTGTAAGGCTTTTAATGTATCTTATGAGATAGAATCACCTGTAGTGTCTAATCCAATAGCAAACACTAGTGAAATTAATGACCTAAAAGAGAAAATAAAGGAACTAGAAACATCATTAACTAAGGCACAAACAGATTTTATAGCTGGATTAGCAGCTAAAGACTTAGAGTGCCAAGAAAAAATTAAGACCTATAAAGAAAAAATTATAAATTTTATTAATTTATTATAAATATGGATTTTAAAATATGGTTAAAAACAGAAATTGATGAACATTTACCATCAATATTAAAAGGTATTAAAGAATTTTTAAGAATAGGATTAATTTCAGTTCTTCCAGTTTTAATTTATCAATTAGAAAATGGTAGTGTTGATTATAAATTATTATCTGTTATTGGTGTTGTTGCTATATTAAAAGCTATTGATAGGACTTTACATGAAAGAGGTGTAGAAACTGGTAACGAAAGTTTAACAAAAGGTTTAACAAGATTCTAATTGTTTTATGTCTGGCTTTTCTCACGAAGTACTTGATGAGAAAAGAAAAGCCACGAACAATCAATGTCAAATTCTTCATAGAGAAGTTAGTGTTTTAGAAGGTCATCACGCTATTCCTAAATGTCTTGGCGGTTCTAATAATCCTCATAATTGTATTATGTTATCTGGATATAATTCTGTTAATGTTTATGGAGTAGAAGAACCAGATGTCCATGAAATTGCTGACCAGAAGGCTTTAAAACAAAGATTATTTTTACACCCTGATACTTTGGAATATGTAACTGCTGATAAAATGCCTGATGATTGTTTTAGAAAGCCAAAAGAGGTTGTAATAAGGGATTTAGAAATTCGTGGAAGTTGCAAAGATAAGAAGAAAAGAAGAAAACATAAACATAGAAAATGATATAATTAAATTTAGTTCTCTCGGTTGTCTTTAATTAGGCAACTGGGGGATTTTTTTTCTTGCTCTTTAAACCTTTTAGTTTTAGTTTTCTTACTAGTCCTGTAGCCATTAATTCGCTTTCTCTAATACTTTTTCTTTTCCAGCTTTTTCTTAATTTTATAAAATCATTAATTTCAATTCCATAAAATATCTTTTCTTGTCTTGGGTGATAAAAGAAGATAATCACAAAGGCAGTATTACACCTAATCCAAAAACAATCAAAGGGTTTTTTATCTAATGATAAATCAGAGAGTTTATAATAAAGTCCCCTTTTAGCTTGTAATAACCCTTCCTCTTGATGTTTTTCTAATTGGTTGAACCTAAATGGTTTATCATTTTTACATATCTTCAACTCAAAGGCAGCTGATACTACTGGAGTTGCAGCTTTTAAATGATGTCCAAATAGTGTTTGGAAATTCTTTTCCTTCATTGATTTAATCTGTTTAAATAAATATCAATATCTTCTTTGTTCACCGCCCAATAATCGTGTCCACCACCAGTCTTTGGTTTTTCCTTATGACCTTTTAAATATCCCAATCTAATCCACCTAACAACAGTTTGTTTATTTGTTTTTAATATATTAGCTACTTCTTTTGCTCTCATAATCAAGCATACCACTTTTTAACTTTCTCCCACTCTTTAACTATTTTAGTATAGCCAAGTGAGTTTAAGAATAGTATTAATGCTTTATCAGCTTCAGAATGGTCTGCTTCAACATTACCACTAAAAGAATATTCTTTAATGTAATTTACCCATTTTTCTTCATCTGTTAATGATTTCATAAATTTTCTTTTATAAGAGTTAATGCTTTAATTAATCTTGGTAATTCTTTAGTTTTCTTTTTATCTAGTGATTTTTGGTTCATAATTTGTATTTTCCTTGACAGGCAGTACAATAATAACAATGACTAATAGAAAAGATTTGACCAATAATACCAGCCATTTTATTTGCTTCTTCTTGGGTGTAAGGTTTTGAGTGAGGTAAGCATTTCATATCCATATCCATAGCAAAATCAGTTCCTACTAGTTTATAAATATCTTTAACCATTTTTTTATAATCTAGTTTTATCCCCTTTCCCTCTGATGATTTAGGTTTATTTTTCATTTGGGTATTTTAATTCTAAATATATTAACTTCGCCTTTTTGACAGATTTTAATTCTTCTCTAATTCTTGCTATCCAAAACTCAATACAATTATGACAGCCACCTTTTATACAACGACCACAACTAACTGATAATTTTGGACAATCACTCATATTTTTATATTTAATAAATAATCTTTCTTTCCCTCTGTTTGTGATTTCATTTTTGTTCCTTTATTTTAGCCTTGAAATAAGTAATTTTTCTATCGCACCTTTCTATTGTTTTAAGAGCGTCTTTCTTTTGTCTTTGGTAGTAACCAATATCCCAAGAGTATTTTCTTGGGTTTTGATTTTTAGAATATTCTGTGTGTTCTAAATCTTCTTTTTCAGCTTGTATAATCTTTTCTTTTAATTTTTCTTCTGCTTCTTCTTTTGTTTCCGAAATATTGTCAAGTGTTAGACAATAATTCTCATATCCATATTCAACTATTCTTCCATTGGGCAACTCTTTAACTTCTTTAGAAGTAATTATTATCTGTTCAACTGCGGATACATACTCATATTCTTCAACCCAACCATACTTTTGAAAACCTCTCTCACAATAAGTACAGTCAGTTTCTATTTGGTCTTTATTGCCAAGTATTACTATTACTCGCAATTTTCCATCACATATAGGACAAACTTTTTTAATAGTCTGTCTTTGGTATTTTGCCCACCATACCTTATCTCCTACATTAAATTCTTTCTTTCCCTCTGTTTGTGATTTCATTTTGATTGTTTAACTTTTAATAATTCACCCTCAGTTGGTAGGTATATAAACCATCTTTGTAGATTTTCTAAGTGTTGTTTGGCTCTATCCACCATACCCATATCTAAATAGCCTAAAATTGTTTCGCACATATAAACTACATCTTGGTCGGTAAATTCTTTTTTCATATTTTTATTTTTAATAAATAATTATTTTCCTAAAGCATTTTCAAATGCTACTTTAATTTTTCTAACTTTTTTTACAAAACTCTTTGGCATTGATTTTTCTTGGTTTAACTTATGAGCAATGTCACCTGAAACACGATTATCTCTTAAGTTTTTCAATCTCTCTTCTCTAATACCTTCATAGTAAGAGTTGTATTTGCTGATAACTTCCTTTGAATTTATCTTTCCATCTGAAAAGAGTTGTATCAAAATTATAATTGTTCTCATTGGTGTTATTTTTAGTTCACGACAAACACCATAAAGCTTTTCCTTTAGGTCTTCGTTCATTACTAGCAATACTGATTTTTTCATTGTGCTACCTCTATAATATATAACTTTTTAGGGGATGTTAAGGGTAAATTATTTTTAATAAAATACTGATACATACTTTCACTTTGTTTCTCTATCCATTCTTTTGCTTTTTGTCTTCTATTATCAGTTAAATAAACTAGTGATTTATCAGTCTTGCTAACATATTGGTCATAGTGAAGATACATACCTTTAGTTGGATTGTAGCCACTCATTGATAATAAATAAGAATAGCAATCTACCTGTAAGCCATTGGCATAATCTGCTGAAGACATACTCCCTGATTTAAACTCATAAAGAATATCTTCATCAAGACAATCTATTACTCCAACAAACTCTATATGGTCATTTATTGGTATCTCTAACTTTAATTCACATTTTGGATTTTTAAGTTTAGTTTCTTTTCTGTCTAGTTCTTTTGGTAGTTGTTTAGTTTGGTTAATAACATATTCCCATTTCTTATGAAAGTCTATTCCGTCTTTTAAATAGGAATTTAGTTCCTTTTCTTTTTTAAGGAACATATCAATGGCATCAGAATAATTTCCCCTACTCCAAGCATTCAAAATTGAGTATGAAGTTCTGAATAAGGATAGATTACTCGGATTTTCTATAATCGTTGATTTGCGGTCATTTGGCAAGTTCAATTTTTCGTTATTTTGTGTCATTTGATTTCTTTAAACTAATTGATACTTGTTTTTCTCTATTGTTAATAGAAATACCAGTTGGAATAATGTCTGTAGTTTTAATATATTCATCAACTTCTTTGGTGTTGAGATAAAATGTTGGCTTGACTGTATAAAACTTTTTATCAAGGTGTTCTATTAGTTCTGTATCTAATTTGTACTTACTTCCATAAACTCTGTTCATAATTCTAAGGTTGTCTGTGTTTACTGATACCAGTTGGTCATCAAGTTCTTCCATACACCTTTTAATTTCGCCTTTACATAGTTCAATAGTTTCTTCTACTTTGTCTTTTAGGTTTAATAGTTCAACTAAAAATTTTTCAGCATTGTGATTTAATACCACTTTACCGCTTTCATTTTTGATTACTTCTAGGTCTGTATATTTGATTGCTATTTGGTTGTCTTGGTTCATAGTTTGTTCAACAATGGGGGGTGGGTTTAGCACCCCCCAGTGTTCTACCTGTTAATTATTAAAATGGCATTTCTTCTGATTTAGGTTCTGCCATTTTCTCTTCTTCTCCCATTCTTTCAATCTCTTTTTCAAGACTATCTACTTCAGCAAATGGGTTTTCACCTTTGAATAAAGCGTCTAAATTAATATTCATTTCTTTGTATTGCTTTAAGATTTCTTTATCAATAGGTTCTTTTGGGTCGTGGTCAATAAGATATTCAGTTTCCTTACCTGTACCCTTTTTGGTTACGGTAATATCATATTGAGTTGGACTTCCCCATTTTGGATTATCAGAATATCCAGTAATGGCTTTTTGTAAAGTCTTTTGAGTAATTTCCAAAATTTGGATTTGTTTATCTTTGTAGTTCCAAACTGGCATAGCCCAAAAATGTTTAGCACTTTCAGGTTCTCCTGTCTTTGGATTTACTTCCAATTCAGATTTCAAGATAGGTTCGTTCATTTTTCTACGAACAGGAACTCTTTTTCCATCTTCTTTGGTTTTCCAAAACTCCATTCCAATAATGGCTTTGTCTAAAATTCTAAAAGTATTCACACCCTCTAAAAATTTCATATACTGTGAGGTTGATGGAACAGTATATCCTTCTGGCAAAAAATCGTTTGTCATTTTTGTTTTTTAATTTTTAACTTGCTACCTAATTTTGTAGCATATAAAGTGTATCATCATTTATATAACTTGTCAAGAGTTAAATATAGTTTTAACTTGGTCTATAGTCAATTCTCCTGACGGTATCATATAAACACTATTAGTAAATGGATTAAATAATCCTAAGCTACTGCCATTTTTAGAATAACTAAATTGGCAAGGATAACCATTAATAGGTAATAGGTCTTCAGTCTTGTAAAATTGTGGTGTTGGTAGTCTTTCCATTTTAAGTTTAGCGTCTTCCCAATCACCAAACCTCTCTAGCCATAGTTCGTGTACCCTATCCATAGCTACTTTCAAAAAATAGTTTCTATCTTTCTTTTCATAGCTTCCAATGTCTTTTCTTAATTGACCAATAAACTTGTAAAGAGGATAACCACTTGAAGCCTTAATCTTTGCTTCTAGTTCTTTCTTTTTATCTTCTGACATAATTCTCCTTGTTAGAATAATTTAATAACTGACTAATATAATCAACTGGTTCTCCTTGTGGGTTCTTTCTTCTAAATAATATTACTGGTGTCATCTTATCTTTCCAAAACTTATCAAACTTAATTTTACTTATAGCTGTTTCTATATCTTGAGGAGTATAGCTATCAAGCCAATACTCTAAACCACCTAGAAAAGACTTTGCTTCTTTAAAGTTAGTTCCCAAATATAAGTTGAAAGCTTTGACTATGAGTTGCCCGACTTCTTCTAAAGTCCATTTGTCTTCATAGAGTTTTTTTGTTTTTTTAGTTGCTGTATTAATATATTCTTTATTTCTTTCTTTCTTTATTTCTTTAGGTGTGGTTACTTGCTGGTTACTTGCTGGTTGGTTGTTGGTTACTATGTTGGTTAGTTGTTGATACTTGTCGTAATTTTTTATGGTAACTACCGTAAAATGGTTATAACTTTTGCTGGTTATTTCGTTGGTTGATTTTAGCCTAGTTATTGAGGTTCTTATGTTTTGTTCGGTAAATCCCAATATTTCTGCTAACTGCTTTCTCCCGACAACTGTCTGTCCTCTTTTAATAGTAATTCCATTCCATTCTTTATCTTCATAGTTGGCTGTTAAAAGAAGTTCAATAAATAAGTCTTTGGTTTTGCTATCTCCATACCACCCCCATTCTCTAAATTTCCTAAATAGTTTTATCCAACTTTCATTCATAGTTTCTCCTTTTCAAGTCCAAAAAAAACCCGACTGGCAGAGTTTGCGACAACACCAATCGGGTTATTACTAGACTTGAGATTTAGGGTTCTATTAAGTTGTCGCATTTATATAACTTTACTATTTTTTAGAATTTCGTCAAGGTATCAAAAGAAAAAATACCAAGATACTAAAATAAATCCCATAGAATAGGCAACTAATTTGCTCATTTTAAGACTTTAAATTTTTAAGTATCTGCCAACTCTTTTCTAGTAGTTTAAGATTGACATTCAATTCCTCTCGGTTGATTTTGTCCATTCTTATTTTTAGCTGTGTTTCTTCTTCTTCGGTTTCAGGAGTAAAGATATAAATAAATCGGTTTCTACCGTCTGGTAGAGTTCCAATCACTTCAGCTTTACAGTTATGTCCTAAAGAAAATAAAGCACTAGCGTTCCAAAGACTTGTTGTTTCATATTTGGTCATATTATTTGTTATTAATTTTTAACATTTTTTTCCACTCTCTTTGTGGTATATCCCAACTAACACCATATTTACTAAAAAATCCTTGTTTGATACATTTCAGTATCATTTTTTTATTTGGTTTAATCTCACATTGTGGATAAGATACTACACCACCATTTTCAAGTCCAAGAATACATTCTATTTGTTGTTCTAAATTACTCTCAATTTTTAACATTAATTCTCTCATTTCTTCATCACTTATTCTACTTAAATCATTCCATTTTATTTCTCCATAGGGGGATATAACCTTGACATCACTATAATCTCCTGTTTTTGAAGATGGGGTAATTCCACAATGTAAATTTTCAAGTGGGGTATTATTTCTTATACAAGAATTAGCTGTCCACCTTGCGTAAAGTTTTGCTTTTGTTAAATACATATTAAAATTGTTTCCATAAAAAATAATATAGCGTGTAATTCATACCACCATTAAACTTGTCTTTTTGGGTAGCTTCTGTTTGTTTATCTCCCTCTAAGACTATTTTCTTTTCTCCCTCACATTCTATTTCAACTGCTTGACCGTTAGCAAAATACTTTTTTGGCACTGCGACATATAGGTTGTCATTTGCTAAACCTATCTTATAGCCGAACATTTTACTTTTTGTTTTATAGTTTTTCATAGTATAAAGTAGATTAAATTTATAATAAATACAATTAAAAGAATTATTTTTTTGTTCATAAATAAATTATTAATTAGCCATTGATAAATTTCCTTCACTATAAGGACAACTATCTAGCCATTTTCCTTCATTGTAAAAACATAAACAACTTTCCATTGTCTTGCCATCACAATTTTTCTTGACATAGTAGGCAACAAATAACCTCGCTTCCTGCTCGTCTTTGAAGCAAAACTTTGTCGTTGGAGAATATCCAATAGCATTATACATACCCTTAGCTTTACAGAAGTTATGTAAGGCTCTAGGATTATCGTTTTTATTGTTACCGCTTTCTTTTACTGCTATGATGTCAAAAAATGTTTTAGGGTTAATCTGTGAGGTAATTTGACACTCATTTTTAATATCTACTCCAGACTTTGGTTGTAAATATTCCTTTAATACCTCATCAGCAATATCGGTTAATACTATTTCTTCTTGTTCTCTCCTTTGTAATTCAGCTAAACTAACTAATTCAACTGGCTTGTTAAATTTCATTGTAATGGGTGATGTGAAAACAAAAGTATTTTCTCTAAAAAACTTTACTCCTAAATCAATTCCTTTTACCATTAAACCTATTAAGATGATAAATAATACTACTATCAATCCAATCTTAACTTTTTTAAATTTTTTGGCTTTATCTTTTTTTGATTTTGCCTTGTTTTGTCTTATTTTTTTAGCTAAGACTTTCATATTGTTTTTTTGTTCCATATTATTTTTTGTTATATATTTTTATTGTTTAAATAAATAATATTTACCAACTAGCTTGATAATAAAAATCTCCATCAACTTCTTTTAGGATTTTTTCAAGCATTTCTTTGGTATCTAATAAATCCCGATAATAATACTCATCATAATCAGTATCACCAAAGAAAAATCCTTCTTGGGTAGGTAGCAATTCTTTAGCAATTTCTGTTTTATCCATAACTAGACCATCTTCATATATTTTAATGGTTTTTCCATTTTCATGTCTTGTGCCATTATAGACTCTTCCTTTAACTAGTTTGGAACTTTTTAAAACCAGATTGACTGTTTTTAATAATTCCTCTAACTTTTCTCTATTTACATAAATTTCTTGACAATTATCTTCTCCATTTTCGCTACAATTATTGATAAACCAGTTATGGATAGCATTGGCTTTTCGCCAATAAGCTATCCTTTCCACAATTTCACTTACACGTTCTTGTTTAACTCCATCAATCTCTATTGTAGTTTGTTCTTGTGGTTTTTTATAGTCGTTTCCTATATAAATTTTTTTATATAAATACATGTCTAGTCCCATTTTGTTCTCCTTATTGTTTAATTATTAATTATTAAATGTTTTATCCCATAAATACCTATTGACTTCTTGTACCAAAATTTCGGTATCGTTTAGCTGTTCTAGTTTGTCTTGATACTTATTGTCTAAGTCCTCAAAATCGCTAGTTTCTAAGCCATAAATTCTCTTTCTTTCTGATACTACAAAATCAATAAGCTTTTTTTGTTGTTTTGTTAGTTGTCGCATAGTTTTATTTTTTAATTAATAATTATTTGTGATATTGATAAAATTTGTCTGTATCTATTCCTCTTTCTCTAAGCATAGAGAATAAAGCACTACTATACTGGCATAATGCTTGGCGTTCAATATAAACTTGGTCATTAAATTTTTCAGAATAATAATAGTTTTCGCCTTGCGGTTGATAAATACTTTCCAATAGTTTAATTTTTTCTAAGACTATTTTTAATGCTTTTTCCAAAAATATTGTTTGGTAGTCTTTCAATATTTCTTTCCATTGGTCAATGTTATATTTTTTCATTGTTTTATTTTTAATTAATAATATTGTTCTAAATCTAATTTATTTTCCTTTATCATTTTACATAAAATCCTATCACCTAAATCGCTGTCAAAATCTACAAAATCAATAAGCGGTGTATCGCTTCTAAATTGCTTTAATCTATAATCTACAAAATAGTTTTTGCGATTATATTTATATACCTGTAATTGTTTTATTGTTGTTGGTTCTGCCATTGTTTTATTTTTAATTAATAATTAATCTTCGTCTTTCAATAGACTTTCATAATATCGGTCTGCTTTTTCTCTCTCCCTTTCTCTTTGCTCTTCTGCCTTTTCTTCTTCAATTCTAGCCATTAATTCTTCAAGTGTTATCCCCTCTTCTTTGGCTTGTTGCTCTAATTGTCTTTCTAAACTTTCTTGATAAAGTTCGTCTGATGATTTCATATTATTTTTTAATTAATTTATAACCTTGTTTTATTCTAATATCTTGCCAAAAATCATATTCTTTCTTGGTTTGATATTCGCTGGTCATTATCATTCCGAATTTGTTTTGGTATTTTAAGATAAATCTTTTCATTATATTTCCCCCCCTATATTACATTCGGCTTCAAATGTATTTTTTAAAATCTTTTCTGCCTTGTCTTCTATAGCTTCTTTAATTCTCCATTCTTTGGTGGCTTCTCTTTGGCTTGGTTCTATATCATCATCATCAAGTGTTCCGTTTACTTCAATTTCTATTAATTCCATTTCTAGCTTGTCGTCTTTTAATCGGTCTGCTATAGCTTCCTTTAATTGGTCTATAGTTTCATCTTTTAAATCTGATAAAAATATTTCTGTTATGATTTCCATATTGTTTTATTGTTTTAAATTTATAATATAATGCTTTGCTTTTTATTGTCTTCCGCTTTGACTGTTCCGTATTCGGTGGCGGTGTCTATCATTTGCTCTAATGCTTTTTTGATAATTGGTGCTTGTCTATCTATTCGGACTTTGTTTTTAAGTTTATCAATACACCAAAAATAATATTCGTTTCCCTCTCCGTCTTCATTTTCTAATGGGTTTAAGTCTTCAAAAAATGAGGTATATTTTTCCAATAATTCTAAATCTTTAATCTTGAAACCTTTGTCATTTGATACCAATAATTCAAAAATTCCTAAATTCTCCATTCTATCAATTAAATTATCTACTAAAATATCGTTTTGTTTGTTTGACATATTGTTTTATTATTTAATTATTAATGTTTATCTAAATTATATTATACTCTTATTATATAATCTGTCAAGTAGTCAAGTTAATTTCAATAACATTTTATTGTAGGCGGTTTTGTTGGCTATACATAAGTCTATCATTTGCTCGTACCTTGTCGGGTTTAATTGGATTATATCTTCATCTAAATCTAACAGTATTTCTAACTGATTATTATTCTCTTTAATTCTTTTAATTAATTGGTCTTTTGTTATTGTTTCTCTCATAGTTTTATTATAGGGGGGATTTCTCCCCCCTGTTTTGGTTATTCTAAATTTAAAATATAATTGTAAACTTTTTGGGCTTTGCTTGAAGCTGTAATTAATTGGCTTTTGTCGTTCTTCAATGCTTTAAGCCACGATTGAATATAGGCGGTGTTGTTTTTTCTAGTTTCTTTTAAAATTCCAGCCTTTGAGCATAAAAATGAGCTAGAAAATTCCGCTATTAATTCCTCTTTGCTGTAGTCTTCACTTCCAAAACTTGCCACTTTTGTTAATTCTTCCCTATTTAATCGGCTTTGATGTCCTGTGCTGTGTGCTAGTTCGTGGAAAAGTGTTGAATAATATCCCGCTTCACTTTTGAAGCTGTTTGTTTTTGGGATTTCAATTATATCTCTATTTGGTATATAGCAGGGCTGTTTACCCTCTTTAATTTCGGGCTTTGTTTTGTAGTTTTTTACTATTTCTTCGGCTTCTTCTATTGGTTTGATATTATTATTGATAATGTCTTTGCTTTGTAATCCGTTGGTTTGGTCAAAATTGAAGACGGTGCTGTATTGTATGAATGGTATTGTCTTAACTGTTAAATCCCCTTTGCTGTCTTCGGTAGCATATTCTGATATTTTATAAAATACTATTGGTGTGCCTTTACTTCCTGATTTAATGCTTCCGCCTAATTGTCGGGCTTGATTATAGGTGAGCCAGTAGCTTGATTTGAATGGGCTTATACCTAGTATAAGACGATTAAATCCATTATAGTTTTTTCCTGTAATGTAATTCTTTGGTTCGGGATTGTTGAATGGTCTATCCCACGCTATAATGCCATTTTCTAAGTCTTTAATTATTCCGTCTGTTATTTTATCAAGTATAAAGTTTTTCATATTGTTATATTGTTTAATTATTAATAGAAAAGAAAATTTGATTTGGTTTCTTTTTTCATTATATCCAGCCACTCATTTTTGACATAGTTTTCAACCTTTTTGGTGGTCTTCAATAACTGTGGCTTTTTTGTTTTGGTCTTCATATTGTTTCATTGTTGATAGATAATGTTTAATTGTTTTCTATCTTGATAATATAATATCATAGTATTATATAACCTGTCAAGTATTATCTAATTAAAATATAATGTATCTTTGGGGATTAATTAGATAGTTTTAAAATATCTTTTTGCCTATTCTTAGGGATAAAATAACATACTATTAATTATATCGTATAATACCGCTATATTTGATTAATAGAATAATATAATCTCCCTATCTTATCAATAAATCTTTTAATTGGTCTTTGTTGGTTGGCTGTGTGTTGGTGGCTGTGTGTGGTTGTTTTGGCTTTATTCTCTCCCCTCTCTCACTCTCTAATTCTTATCAGTAAATGATTTGTTATAGGTCAGTATCACCGCTTGGGGATTGGCTGTGTTTGTGCTATCACCATTACAAGCGTACCACCATCACCACCCCCCCCACCTAGTCCAAACACTTCCACCACAGGCAGGGGAGTATATGTATATAATATATACCCTCCTCCCAAATTTTTTGTATATTTTCTATCAGACCTTTTTTGTTATAGGATGTTGTTCATTCATTCACTTTAAGTTGATTGCCATATTCCCCCCCTACCCCCCAGAGTATTATTTGTCTGTATTACTTCAGCTAAGTGTTCCGCTTAGGGGAGATTCCCTCCTATACAGATAAGGTACATATCTCCATTATTCCCCAGCATTTCTTTTATAGTGGACTTGCTCAACCACTCTACTTTAGAGCAGAACGGTTTTACTCTAAATGTTTCTTACAATTAACAATAACACATGGCATAGTATAACTGTCAAATATTAAGTACTTGTATTTACCGCAGATTAATTTAATATAGTTATATATGGCTAAGAAGAAAAGATTAGTTCCAATTCCAAATCCTGAATTAAACCTTAAACTTCAAAAAATTAAAGAAGAAAACAAGCTAAACCCTGATAAGATTAAGAAAGTTGTTAATAATGCTTTGCATGATAGGAAAAAAACATTATCTCAACTAGAAAAGGATTATATTAAAGCCAGAATGGGTGGTAGAACTCAAAAGGAAGCTGCTAAAATTGTCTTGCCAAACGCTAAAGATTTAACTGATAAACAATTAGTTACTAAAGGTGGAAATATAGAGAGAAAAAGAAGTGTTAAAAGAACTTTTAATAGTATTTTAGTTAAGGCTGGTATTACTAAAGACCTAATTGCTAGAAAAATAATGGAAGGAATGGATGCTACTAGTATGCAAGGTCAAGGAAAGTACTCTGAAATATTACCCGATTATAATGCCAGACATAAATATATTACTACTGCTATTGAGTTAAAAGGATTAAAGCCAAAGGAAGAACTAGCTCATACTTATGACCCACTTACTACTAAATTATTGGAAATGAATATAGACCAGTTGAAAAGGATTGTAGGAACTTCAGTAATAGACGGAGAAGTTGTTGAGGATATTCCAGAGATTAAAGTATTAACCATTACCGATAAACATGACAGAAGCTGAAGAAAAAGAAATCTTACTAGCTCAATATGTTTTAAAATCTAAACTTTGTAAAGATGACCCATTAATGTTCATTGATACCTTCTGTTATACCTTCAATCCTAAAGTAGAACCATACCATTTACCTTTTAAGTTATTTCCTTTTCAAAAAGCCTATGTTTTACAGTTAAAGAAAGCTATTGATGAGGGTTATGATTTTTTTGCCGAGAAATGTAGAGAAATGGGTATTACTTATACAACTTTAGCTACCTTATTGTGGTATTGGTTATATGTGCCTGGTTCTAATTTTTTACTTGGTTCTAGAAAAGAAGATTATGTTGATAATCGTGGTGGTAGTAAAGGTGATGTCAGTAACAAGGAAGAATCTTTGTTTGGAAAGTTGGAGTATATGATTCAAAGATTACCTAAGTTTTTATTGCCTAAAAAGTTTTCTGTAGAAAAAAATATGACTTTTATGAGTTTAACTAACCCAGAAAATGGAAATGTTATTTCTGGAGAATCTTCTAACTCAAATTTTAGCCGAGGTGGTCGTTTCAAAGCCATATTCTTAGACGAATTTGCTTTCTGGGATAATGATACTGCTTCTTGGGGTTCTACTGCTGATACTACTAACTGCCGAATTGTGGTTACTACTCCAGGTATTAAACCAAGTAAAGCTAAGAGATTAAGATTTGGTGAAGACGGAGAAGAAATTAAGGTTGTTTCATTTGATTACACTCTTGACCCTAGAAAAACTAATGACTGGTTGGAGAAAGAAAGACGAAGAAGAAGTACTGAAGATTTTGCTAGAGAAATTATGATTAATTGGGAAGCATCTATCCAAGGTATTGTCTATCCAGAAATTGCCCTAGCTTCTGTTGGCGATTATCCTTATGACCCTATCCTAGCTTTGTATTGTTCTTGGGACTTTGGTCTTGATGGTTTGGCTATTAACTGGTGGCAATATAACCCTAAAAATGGCAAACCTAGATTGATAGATTCTTACTTTAACAGTAATAAGCCTATTCCTTTTTATTTTCCTTTTATGGGTCATCCAGTAGATTCAACATTTGAGTATTCTGAAGAAGATATTCTGGCAATTAATGCTTTTAAGAACTTTAAGAAGGCTATTCACTTTGGCGACCCTGATGTGAAGAAAAGGTCGCTACATACCGCTATTTCTACCCGACAAATTTTAAATTCCAAAGGTATTTATATTCAAACCAATACTGCTGCAAACGAGTTTGAAGTCCGCAGAGAACGGACAAAGGTACTCTTACAAGGCGGCATTGAGGTTAATCAAACCAAAAGGAATTTATTCTGGCTTGACTGTATCAAACAAGCTAGATACCCACAGCGAGATGAGAACGCCCAGGGTACAAGTCCGATTAATAAACCAATACACAATTTCACTTCTCATCACCGTACTGCCCTAGAGTATTTTGCAGTAAACTTTGACATTCAAACCGTCAAGAGTAATGCTGAAGTACCTGATTGGGTTAGTAAAATACCAAAATGGACACAGAAGAGATAATCTTAAAACCAAACCACCGAGCAAAAAGGATTCTCTATTTCTCCAAAGAGAGGAACATTGACCTAGAGAAGTATCATTTTGTGAAGTATCTAGACCATGATGAAATAACCAGACTTGGTTATGATGGTACTATGGCTTTTATTAAGGATTTTAATCCAGAGATAGTTATAGAAAGAGAATTTAATGATGGTAAATCTTTATATGACGATTTAATTCTTTGGATAAAAGCTAATATCCAAGGAGTTGTTACTGCTATTTGGTTAATAGATAGTCATTGTATTTATTCTAGACATGAACATCTAGTAAAAGATATTTATGATTTTGCTTTTGTAGCAATTTATAAGTATTATCAAAAGTTATCTAAACTAGGAAATAAGAATGTTTACTGGTTACCACTTTGTTATCCTGGTAAACGAAGTAATATTATCCGTAGAAATGGTTTTTATAAATATGAAATATCTTTTGTAGGTAGATTTAATCCAGAAAACGGTTTTGTTAGAAGATATGAGTTTTTACAAGATATTAAAAAGGTTTTTGGAGATAGAGTTTTTATTACTACGGACTATGAAAATATGGAAAAGATATTAAAAAAATCTTTTATCTCCTTAAATTGTTCATTGGCACATGAAATGAATTTTAGGATTTTTGAGATTATGGCTCATGGTGCTGAATTGGTAACAGATTCAGTTGAAGATATGGATTTAATTAAAGATTTTACTCGTAAATTTTCTGTTTATAGTAGTTCTAACATAGCCATCATGGAAATTAATGATTTACTAAATGGGAAAGTAGAGAGAGATATGGTTAAAACCCAAATGTTCATTAAAAACCATCATTCTTTGATACATAGATTATTAACTATTGTGAGAACAATAGAAACAGGTATCCAAGAAGATTATTAATTATTTATGATAAACTAATTTATGAGCAAATATGTAATTGCTTATTCAGAAAAAAATAGGGAATTAAAAGACAATTTTATTTATGGTAATGAAGTGTCTTTAAAAGAGTATGAGCAAATCAAAAAAGATAAATTTATTTATGACAAACACTTAAATGAAACTATATTTGTCAATAAAGTGAAATTATTAGAAATTATTAAAGAAGATGAGGTACTTGGTTAGTATTGCTTCTGCTGGTAAAGATGAAAAAGCTCTTAAAAGGTATGTAGAATCATTATCTAATTTAGGTGATTCTATTGATAAATTAATTTCTGTTGAGTTTCCAGGGTACATATCAGATGTGTATCCGTTATCTAAATATTTAGACTGTACTACTCTACAGGTTCAGACAGAACCAAAGTACCCTGGAAACCTATTTCGTTTTGCTTTTTTCCCAATGGGAATTAATAGAAGTGATACCTGTGTTTTTACTGATACACATGATATTTTTTTTCAAGGACCAATTAAAATTAAAGATAATAAGAAAATTTATGTGGGAAGTGAATATATTAAGTGGAAAGACACAGAGTTTTGGAAACCTATTCTGGAGAGATACAGGGTAGATGTTTTAATGGATAAAATAGTTTATAACATGGGTGGTTGGATTATGCCATTTGCTAAGGCTTATGATTTAATGGATTTTCTTAGAAAAAATTATATGATGTTTGGTGGTGCTAATTGGTCTGACCAAATTTTATTTAACTTATGGTTATTAAATCAGAAGTTTGAGGTAGATAACCAATTTATCGGCAATCTTTATAATGGTTTGGAAGTTGGTGAGGTTATTATAAAGAATAAACAAGTTTTCAATAAAAAAGGAGAAAAGTACGCCATAGTTCACTTAAATGGTGGAAATAAAATTAAATATTTGGAACAAATTTATGAATAGATTTAATATATTTTTTATTAAGTCTATAAGTTTGTTGATGTTTGCTATTAGTAGTGAGTTCAAGATTTTCAATTCTATTATCAGTTTTATCTCCATTTATATGATGACAACACTCACTCTTTCTACATTTTTCACCTATTATATTAATAGTTTATTATATAAAACCATTTAAGTGAACAGGAAAAATAAAATATGAACTTTAATGATGCTTTAGATGAAAAATCTATACAGGTTTTTAATAATTTATTATCAATTTATCATTGTAAAAAATATGAACCAAAAAACAGCCAAACGCCTAAGAAAAGCCACAAAACTAGCCAGAGAAATAATCGCTGGGGAAAAAAGTGGGGAAAACAAAAGGTCATTTAAGTTAATGTTTAACAGGATTAAAAAACACTATCTTTCTTTAAATTCAAAAGGAAGAACTGATTTTAAAAATAAGAGAGTATGAAAGTAATAATAACCCATTATAGTGATGTACTTGGATTGACCGCTAGTCTTATTATGCTTCAAACTCAACTTGAGTTACCAGAAGAAATAATTGTTGTGGATACTTCACCAGAAAAAACTGGATTAAGTATAGCCAGAAGATATAATTATAATTTAGTTCCAATTGAAGTTGTTTGTGAGAGAGCTCAAATAAATAAGGCTTGGAATATTGGTTTAGAAGTTGCTGGAGAAGCAGATGTTTTGATAATAAATGATGATTTAGTTATGCCAATGGATTTAATTAAAAGACTTAATTATGTTTTAAATGAAGCTAATACTTATTGTGTAGTTCCAGAAACTGTAGGTAGAGAATTTAGTTGTCCAGAAATAAATATGGAATTTAAACCTTTTAATACTGAAGCTCCTTCTCCATCAAAAGCAGACTGGATGCCAGGATTTTGTTTTGCATTGAGTAAAAAATGTGTTCAAGATGTAGGTATGATAGATGAAGGTTTTGATATTTGGTTTGGAGATACTGATTATGAGCAGAGAATTAAATTAAAAGCAGAAGAGAACCACAAACCTGCTATTGTTAAAGAAAGAAAGGCTTTTGTTTATCACTTTGGTGGTAAATCCCAAAAATATAAAGATAAGCAAACCTTGGCAAAGATTGCCAAAGATAGAAGTTATTATTATGAAAAATATCCAGCAACAAGTAATTGATACAAACATGGCAAAAAAAATTAGTGTAATCGTTACTTGTTTTAACCTTGAAGCTTACTTAGATGAATGTATTGATTCTATTGTCCAGCAAATTTATAAACCTTATGAAATAATTTTGGTCCATGATGGTTGTAAAGAAACTGCTAAAGCCTATGCTGGAGTTACAACTATTTTTTGCGATAAGAATAAAGGAGTTGCTGCTGCTAGAGATATGGGATTTAAAATTTCTACTGGTGATTATATTGTTTTTTTTGATGGTGATGATGTTATGCCTTTAAATTTTCTGATGCAAATGGCTCATACTGATGCAGATGTAGTTTATCCAAATTGTGTAGTTTGGGCTGGATGGGGAAATTCTGGTATGGACAATGTTTGGCATGAAGCACCTAATAAAATTAAACTTGAAGAAATGTATAAAAGAAATGAAGTTCTTATGCCTTCAATGTTTAAAAGAGAATGGTATGACAAAGTTGGTGGGTTTGATAGTGAATTACCTTTATTTGAAGATTGGGCTTTCTTCTTAGAAATGTTTTATCAAGGTGCAGTCTTTAAAAAATCTTATGCCTTTATCTACTATAGACAAAGAACTCAAAGTAGAAATCACCAAAAAGAAGAATTGAAAAAGAAAATTTATGAACAAGTTAGAAATAAATACCCTCCGATTGAGAAAAAAATACCCTCAAAACGTAGTTGAGTGGTAACATAAATGTATGGATGACAAAAAAAAAGAAAAAGGTTTAGTATCGGTAATCAGAAATAGGATTACCTCCTTAAAATCAACTCATACAGATTACTTTGATAATGCTGATGCTTTTTATCAAATGTATAGAAGTGCTATGCAATTTGACGATTCCTACCCATGGGATTATCAACTAACAGACCCACTAATTTTTTCTTTGGTAAGAAACATAATGTCTAGGTTGAATCCAGAAAGAATGAAAATAGACCTTAATCCGACTTCAGAAGTGGCTATGCAAGTAAGAGATACTAATATGAAGCTATTGGAATGGGAATTACGAGAAATAAATAAAACCTTAGTCTTTTACCGAGCTATGTGGAGTGGTCTTATTAAAGGAAGATGTTATATGGAAACTGGTTGGAAATATGAACCAGCAGTTAAGGTTAGAATTTCAGAAGATGGGAGCGAAGAGCAGATAGAAAAGGTTTACCGAGATATTATTAATCGGGCTGATGTAAAAAATGTAAGATTTGAAGATGTTTATGTACCTAATTTAAACGAACCTGATATTGAGAATCAACCTTATATTCTTCAAAGAGTTTGCATGACTTATGGAGAAATGTTGCGAGATAACGAGATTAAACCTACTTGGAAAGTTGAAGCATTGGAACATATTAAAAAAGAAAAATCATTTTCTAATAAAGTTGATTATGGAGATGATTTTCAAGATGAATCTTCAAGAAATGACGAAACCGAAGATAAGGATGATAATTCAATCAATGGACAATATGTAAAGATGATTAAAATGCACACTAAAGAAAATAATATCTATTATATTCTTGAAGATGAGCAATATGACAAAATTTTAAATGAAGATACAACTAATCCTCATTGGCATGGACATTATTCTTTAATCTCTTGGACACCATTCCCAGAAGATTATCGTTGGTTTACTATGGGTATTGTACAACCTCTTGCTGACCTTTCTATTGCTTCTAGCTCTGTACTTAATCAATATTTAACTAATAATAGAAAATCTGCCAATCCTATGTGGCTAGTTGGTGCTGATGGAGCTCAAACTCCTGATTATCAGTTTGTTAATCGTCCTGATGGAGTGATTAAGATTGCGGGTGATGTTAATCAGATTAAACAGGTGACTTCGGTGGATTCTACTAATACTATGTTGGCAATGAGAAATCATCTTGGAGATACTTTTGAAAAGGCGGCTTCTATGTCTTCTTTGTATTCTTCTGGTGTAGGTGATGGTGGTGGGGTTAATAAAACTGCTGGTGGTGCAAGGATTATTTCTCAAAATATAGATGCTAATATGCAACTACTTTTGAGTTTATTTGCTTCTCAACTTCTTAATAAGATTGGCGACCACTTCCTAGAACTAAATGCTCAATACATTACTGAAGAACAAGTAGTCAAAATTACTGGAGAAGAAGGTTACAGCTTTGTTAAGATTAAACCAGAAGAAGTTTCTGCTAATTTTGATGTCTATGTTAATCCATATACCATTGAAAAAGTAACTCCTCAAGTTAAACAGGCTGCTTTAATGAATTTGAAATCTGTAATTGACCAAGAACAACAGATTAAGATTGACAAAGGACCAATTTGGAAAGCATTATTTGCTTCTTATCCAGAAATTGAAGGTATGGACAATATGATTTTAGACCCAAATGTTCAAGCTAATGATTCTATAAATGCTTTGATGAAGGGAGTTATGCCTGAAATAGACGATAATATGGACTTTAAGGTTGTTAGACAAAAAGTTCAATTATTTATGATTGAAAATCAACAGCAACTATCTGATGAACAGGTAATGCTATTTTCTGAATATGTAGATAAGCTAACTAATTGGATGAAGACACAACAGCAATTATTCACCGCAGAATTACCGCCACAGCAACCACAACCTACTAATATGGAAGACTTGCTAATGTCTATGGAACAAACTGGGGTTAAGGATGGTCCACAGCAACCATTTACTATACCTGCTGACCAAATGTAATGATGGATATAAGAGTTTTTTTAAAAACTACTATAGAGAATACTGCTAAAGCAGTAGTAAGTGCCTTGAAAAATGGGTTGTTTTCTGTTGAGGTAAAAAATCTCCCAAAAGTTACAGAGATTTCTGGTAAGGTTAATGTTCTTAACTTAAAAGATATTGAAATTTCCTATCAAAAAATCAGAGAGATGTTTGATGATTTGAAAAAGAATCTCCCTACTACTGTTAAAATAGAGAATTTTCCTGAATTTCCAGAGTTCCCCAATTTCCCAGAGCCAGAGAAATTTCCTGACAAAATTAAAACAGAAGTTACTAATGAGATTACGGTTAAGGAATTTAAGCAGTTGGTTGGATTGACTGCTAACATTAGTAAGAAATTAGATAGTTTACCTAAAGAATTCCCTAAATTCCCTAAGTTTCCAGAATTTCCTAAGATTCCAGCTCCTATTGTTAAAGTAGAAGAAAAAGACTTTCCGACAGAAATAGAAATTTCAAACCTAGAAACATTAATAAGTAAGAATCCAAAGGCTTATATCCCTGTTAGATTAACTGATGGTGAAGATTTTTATGAATCTATGGCTAGAAGTTTTGGGGGTGCAATAATTGAACCTTATTCTGATAATGAAGGTTTACCACAAAAAGCGTTGGTTGATAAGAATAGACATTTACAGGTAGATGTTTTAACAATGCCTAATTTTGAAGTATCAAATATGGAAGTAAACAACTTTCCTACAACCTATCCTTTACCTACATCACAAATTGAAACTCTTTTAACTGAAACTCCGCCAACAGATACTACTAAACTTAATGGTTCAGTTGCAATTACTGAAACTGTTGATGGTACAGTCACTACTAAAATGATTACTAAGACTATTGGAACAGACACTTATACAAAGACAGTTGCTATAGATTCGTCTGATAACTCGGTTACTATTTCAGCGTGGAGTGCTGTCTAATGAAATACAAGAAAGACGACTATTCTTTAGTAAACGAAAAAATAGTTAAAGGGATTACCTATACCGTTTGGAGATGTAATGATAAACCTAAAAAAACTATTATGACCCATGAGGGGGAAACTGTAGAATTGGATAATTTTAAAGAAACTTGGAGGAAACTAAAATGAGTAAATATGTCGCAATAGCAGATGGAAATTGGAGTAACACCGCTACTTGGGGTACTGGAACAAATACGGCATCTGCCCATGCTTCAACAACTCTAACAATAACCACAAACTACACAGAGAAGTTTACCGCACCCAGCACTTCAGATGA
>Ga0209099_1000532_pt1 | contig 44735 bp, 38 predicted proteins | sample AD_JPNHW2_MetaG_FD_184430 | JGI IMG/M metagenome (GOLD analysis project Ga0209099, IMG submission 184430) | Active sludge microbial communities of municipal wastewater-treating anaerobic digesters from Japan - AD_JPNHW2_MetaG (SPAdes) (version 2) | ecosystem: Engineered > Bioreactor > Anaerobic...
ATTCCGGCTCACCGATCTCTTATGTGTCTCCTGGTTCTTTGACTTCACATCAAGAAAAAGGAGACACTGTACCTTAGATCTTTCGGTTGTCGGTACTTCTATTTTGGATTAGGTTTTCTACAGAGCACTTAATTTCTTTTTTTAGTTCTGTCAATAATAAGATTAAACTTGAGAAATTGAGCGCTTTGTCAGGATTTGACTTAAGCAATTCTTAAAAAAAATATCCCTTATGACGGTTTTAAAAGTCCGTCATAATCCGGAACTGATCGATCTCTTCCCGGTTGAGCTGCTCGATGAACTCGTTTGCCGCATGCTCGATGTCCTTGCTTGCGGTAATCGCACGGCCGACTACAAGGATATCTGCGCCTGCCTTTAAGGCGTCCTTCACGACATCGACACGGATACCGCCTGCGGTTGCGCAGATCAGCTTGCCGCCTGCTGCCTTCTTCATCGCAGGGATGTCTCCCCATGCATGGGCAGTCTCTTCGGTATCGATAGCGCGGTGGAGCTCGACGATGTCAGGCTTCACTTTGAGCTTCTCGATAAGCTTTGCCGGGCTCTGCACGTTGAGCATATCGATGATCGAGTAGATACCAACCTTGCGGGCTTCCGAGATTGCCTTCTCGATAGTGGAAACCGGGGCAAGACCGGAAACGACGACTGCATCTGCGGTAGCATCTGCTGCCATCCGGGCTTCAAGGTTGCCGGTGTCGAGGATCTTCATATCCGCGATGATAAACGCGTTGGGCCGCAGCTTCCGGATCTCGCCAATGACATTGAGGCCAAACTTCTTGATGAGCGGAGTTCCCGCCTCGATAATAACGTGGTCGTTCTGCGGGACTTCTTTTAAGACCTGGGCGACCTTGTTCATGTCCACAAGGTCCATCGCGACCTGCAGGTATGGCGGATCCCAGAGGCGCTGCACCTTGAATCCCATAATGCCGTGTGCAGCCCGGTCTTTCTCGTACACAAGCGTCTTTGCGTCCGGGAACTTGTCAAGCGCACGGTGGAGCGCAAGCTTTGTCGCGCCGTAATTGTACCGGTAGATCCGGTTGTAGTCCTTTGCATCCGGGTGGACAAACGCGGAAGCGATAATGACGATATCCTCGATATTGACGTTCGCAAACGCGCCTTCCTCAAGACTGTCTGCAACCGCTTTTGCGACTGCTGCCTGGACAGGTCCAAACATTTCGTTTACCTGTTCCATGCCCTTTAAGGTCACCTTGGGGATAATAACGGTGGCCGGCTTTGTGAGCAGGTTCGGGCGGACGACCGCGAGTAACGGGGTGTGTCCCATGGACAACTGCGATACTGCGTTTGCAAACGCGTTCCCGACCGGGCCTTCCTTGTTGCCCAGCAAAAGATCGATGTGCGCGAGTTCCGCGCCTTCACCGATGAGTGCTTCTCCGACAAGATACATGTTTATCTTTTATCTCCGTTTAGTTATGTGACCGTCATCCATGATAAGATTACGCGGGAACCATACGAAAAACCGGTTTTAAACCAGTAATTGTCCGGAAAATACCTGCACTGCGTGCCCGCCCAAAATCACCCGGTCACCGGCGGTTTTTACCCGGACCGACCCGCCCCGTATTGAGCACTGGAACCCGGAGAGTTCTGTTTTATTGAGTTTGTTCCCCCAGTATGGCCCAAGCGAGCAGTGGGACGATCCGGTAACCGGGTCTTCCGGAACCCCAAGCGACGGCGCAAAAAACCGGGACACAAAATCAAAATCCGGCATATCCGATACGGCGGTAACGATGATGCCCCGGGCGGAAAGTTTCGCAAGCGCTGCCATGTCGGGCTCAAGGTCGCACACATCAGAAGCGGTCGCAAGCTCAGCGAAAATATCAGATTTGTTCCTCCCGACAAAAACCGGTGTTGCCCCAAGCGCCCGGTCAAGTCCGGGCACCGGCCCGGTTTCCCTGACAGGATCTGCGGGAAAATCAAGGAATATCAGATCCCCTTCTTTTCTGGCGGTAAGCTTGCCGGACCGGGTCTCAAAGGAGACCTGCAAACCGGCCTTTTCCCGGCCGGTCGCAAAAAGAACGTATGCCGACGCAAGCGTTGCGTGACCGCAGAGGTCTACTTCCTGTGCAGGGGTAAACCACCGCAGGTTCCAGGCCCCGACGGTACCAGGATGCAGGAAGGCAGTTTCCGAATAGCGTAGTTCGGCGGCGACCTGCTGCATCCAGCCGGGATCAGCGGGGCCGTTTAAGATACAGACGGCAGCCGTATTCCCCCGGAAGGGATGGCCGGTAAACGCATCAACAATATGCAGCTCGTGACCCATAGTAGTGAATTAGTCAATGGGGCGATAAAAATTCCGGATGAATCCGGAAGAGTCAGTCGCACATGAGGTCTTTGAAAAAACCATTGGAATTTTTTAATTTCATTTCCTGTTTTGTCCGGATGATTACGAAAAACACAGATGCTAATGAGATTTGACATAGCACTTTCTGCCGGGTAAACTCTCAAAGCCGCACGAATAAAAATGCCCTGCGGGGAATCAGAAAACAGTTTTTTTTAAAACGTGGGGTTGGTGAGATTTGAACTCACGATCGACGGGTCTCTCCGACATGCATCAGTGCTCCAACGGGTCATCATCAAGTCAGTAGACCCATTGTTCATCATCTGCGAGCACGAAAGAACGCAAAGACCGCTGGAGCCCGTCGCCATTCCGGGCTTGGCCACAACCCCGCCCGTTATGCAGCGTGAACCTTCCACAGCTGACTGTACAAAATCGTGCTGACGAAATTTAATTGTTTTCTTTCAATGACGATTTTATCAGGGGATTATACAGGCCGGGAGCCAGGACAGCGGGCATGTACCAGCCTTCCCGCGACCAGCCACAAAACCCGGTTGATCTCCTGAACCTGACATCAGTAATCATATATCCTGTTATTACCCCATATTTTACGATGGAAAAGGGCAGTTATACGTGCGGGACTTCGGAATTCCCCCTGCTGGGAATGACGATGGGTGAGATGATCGACCATATCGCGGCAAAATACCCGGATACCGAGGCGCTTGTCTCCGTCCACCAGAATATCCGCTGGACATACCGGGAATTTCTTGCAAAGGTCAACGAAGTCGGCCGGGCGCTTATGGGCCTTGGCGTGGAAAGGGGAGACCGGGTGGGAATCTGGGCGATGAACCATGCCGAATGGGTAGTCGTTCAGTTTGCGACGGCAAAGATCGGGGCGATCATGGTCAATATCAACCCCGCATACCGCACGTACGAACTTGAGTACGCATTAAAGCAGTCGGAAGTCCAGACCCTCATCCTTCAGGGGCGCTTTAAAACCTCCGATTACGTAGGTATGTTCTATGAAACCTGTCCGGAGGCCTACGAGCAGAAACCGGGGAAAATTTCAAGCGAAAAGTTCCCGTTCTTAAAAAATGTGATCTTCATGGGCGATATCCCGTACAACGGCATGTTCACATGGCAGGAATTCCTCGAGAAGGCCGAAGATATCACTATGGATGAGATCATAGAACGGGGTGAAGCCCTTTCCTTTGACGACCCCATCAATATCCAGTATACAAGCGGTACGACCGGTTTCCCGAAAGGCGTCGTCCTTACTCACCACAGCGTCTTAAACAACGGGTATATCATCGGTGAAGGGATGAAATTTACCGAAAAAGACCGGCTCTGCATCCCTGTCCCGTTCTACCACTGCTTCGGCATGGTACTTTCCAACATGGCTTCCGCCACCCACGGAACGACCATGGTCCTTCCATCCCCCACGTTCGATGCTGAAGCGGTCTTAAAGACCATCGAGATGGAACGCTGCACGGCAGTCCACGGCGTCCCCACGATGTTTATCGCAGAACTCGCCCACCCCGATTTCTCCCGTTACAACCTTAAATCCCTCCGTACCGGCATTATGGCCGGCTCGCCCTGCCCGATTGAAGTGATGAAACAGGTAAACCAGAAGATGAACATGCGGGACATCGTGATTGTGTACGGCCAGACCGAAACCTCCCCCGGTGTCACCATGACTACAACAAAAGATCCGCTCGAACGCCGGGTCACCACAATCGGAAAGGCGTTTCCGCATACCGAACTCAAGATCGTCGACCCCAAGACCGGCAAGATCGTCCCGATGGGAGATGTCGGGGAGATCTGCGCACGCGGGTACTGCGTGATGAAGTGCTATTACAACAACCCGTCGGCCACCCGTGCGACGCTTGACAAGGATCACTGGAACCATACCGGAGACCTTGCCACGATGGACGAGGAGGGGTACTTCAAGATCGTGGGCCGGTTAAAGGACATGGTAATCCGGGGCGGCGAGAACATCTACCCACGGGAGATCGAGGAGTTCCTGCACCACCACGAAAAGGTCTCGGATGTCTACGTAGTCGGTGTCCCGGATATCAAGTACGGCGAAGAACTCTGCGCATGGGTAAAAGTAAAACAGGGCCAGACGCTGACGGAACAAGAGGTCAAGGATTTCTGTAAAGGAAAGATCGCACACTTCAAGATCCCGCGGTATATCCTGTTTGTAAACGAGTTCCCAATCAACATCTCCGGCAAGATCCAAAAATACCTGATGCGCGAAGAGTCCATTAAAAAACTCGGCCTTGAAGACGCAGAAAAAATCAAGACTGCCTGAAAAATAAAAAAAAAGCGGGGCAATCAATCCCTTTTTTGGCCCTCTTTTGAAGAATTGTTGCACGAGCGGTAAGTCTCACCTTCCGGCTCGTATCCCTCCACACTGTTACAGGTTTTCGTTTATGGGGTTTGTCCGCTCCGCTTGCCCCGGGCAAGGGACGCAAAGATCCCAATCACGCACAGTCCTGCAAAGATCATAAACACATAATGCAGGCTTGTTGTAAATTGCGAATAGTACTCCGGGGTGATCTCCACATCGCCGATAACAATTGCAAAGATCATCATCACGATACCCATGGAAAGCATCTGCCCCAGAAGCCGCATCGTCCCGTTGATTCCCGACGCAACGCCGTAGTACTTCTTTTCCACAGAACTCATGATCGCGTTTGTGTTCGGTGACGAGAAGATCCCAAAGCCAAAACCGACGATCATGAGCACGGCGATAATGTACCAGAGCGGCGTGGTTTCGGAAACAAAGATCAAAAGGATAAGCCCGAGCGCAGTAATCCCCATGCCGACAGATGAGATGATTTGAGAGTCAAAACGGTCGGAAAGCCTGCCGGCAAACGGCGATACAATCATCTGGACAACCGGCGCGGCAACAATAATAAAACCGGCATATTCTGCCGAAAAACCCTTAGTATACTGGAGGTCGAGGCTGAGCAGGAAGGCAATCGCATACGTCGCGCTGTAGTTTATCAGCGCTGCAAGATTTGAAAATGCAAAGATCCGGCTCTTTGTGAAGAGCTGCATATTGAGGACCGGGCAGTCCTGCCGCAACTCATACCAGACAAATACACCGATCAGGACGACACCGGCAAGGACAAGAGAGCAGCCGGTCATATCCGGAAGCACTGAGAACCCGTACATAAGCGAGACAAGCGCGATACTGTAGATAAATGAACCGGAAAGATCAAACCTCTCCCCGTTGCATTCCGCCCATTCACCTTTGAGTTTTAAAAGGACAAGACTGATAGTGGCAATTGCAATGGGCACATTGATATAGAAAATGCTCTGCCAGCCGAGAATCTCCGTGAGAAGACCGCCGACAAACGGTCCGACAGTGAGTCCAAGATATACTGCTGTGACATATATCCCGAGTGCCCGGCCCCGCTCTCCCGGGGGATAGACTGCGGTAAGTATGGCGATTGCGGTGCCAAAGATCATCGCAGCACCAATACCCTGTACCACCCGGACAGCGATCATCTGCTGTTCGGTAGCGACAAGAGTCATAACAAGAGACGCCACGCCAAATGTCGCAAGTCCGCACAAAAAGATTTTTTTCCGGCCGTAAATGTCAGCGATCTTCCCGAATGGGACAAGGAACACGGCCGATGCAAGGAGATAGGCAGTTGCCACCCATGAAAGCGCAATCGCGTCCATGTGGAACTGGCTGCCAATCGTCGGAAGGGCAATATTTACCGCAGAACCGTCAAACGGCGTGAGGAAACCGGCAAGGATTGCAATTAAAAGGACAATGCGTTTTTCTGTTTCCGTGACTGCCGTTACCGGAGTACGGCAGATTGCAGGGCTCTGGTTTACACCATTGCCGTTTGCAGGGGCATCGGGAGACATGGTATCCAGCGCGTGTTTGTTATCCGTGAGTTATTCGGAACCTGAATGCTTGCCGGGAGGAGGGGCACATACGGGTCTACAGCACACCAAACCAGGCAATATACGACATGATCACCATGACGATAAACAATATGATCAGGATCTTGTAACCGCACTTGTTGCATATCCCAAATACCGAGGGATGGCAGTCATGGCAGAATTCAGATTTGCAGATCCGTCAGGTACCCGGATGGGAATGGCCGTGATGCTTGTCACACGTCATATTGCAACGTTTTTCCGGTAAACGGTAAAGATGTGTCGAAGAAAGTAGTTAGCAAACAGAAGGGATGCACTTACTTTCGGATAAGATCACTGATAAGACGCGAGACCCGGTCATGCGCCTCACGGGTGGCCCCCTCATCGCGCTCAAGAGAGACGGTTACGATATCCCCTTCTTCACTTGCCGGGGGTAACAGTTCCGGCGGGATATTCAGCCGGAGATTTTCATCCGGGAAGACCAGTACGGCAACTGTCCCGCTGATCCTTTCGATAACGGCTTTCATAAAAAGATTATGCGGGGGTCTGTGCCCGTTTTACAAGGTCTGCTGCTGCCTTTGATGCATGTTCAAGGACTTCGGACTCGCCCGGGATTTCGCGTTCGAGCATCAGGATCCGGCCGTTGCAGATTGAGGTCTCAACTGCTGATCCGCCGCAGGAATAAATGAGATTGGAGGTGGCGTTGTGGAGCGGCGTGTTGCAGGCTGTCCGGGTGGAAACAAGGATAATGTCGGCCGGTGCACCTGCGGCAAGGATGCCGGAGCCAACCCCAAGCGCCTTTGCCCCGTTTTTGGTCGCAAGGTCAAGTGCAGCCGGTGCCGGGAGCACAGTCGGGTCGTTCCAGAAAAATTTCTGGAGGAGTGCTGCGATCTTCACTTCTTCAAACATGTCGAGGTTGTTGTTCGAAGCGCACCCGTCCGTGCCAAGACAGACGTTTGCCCCGGCGCGGGCGAGTTGCGGGTAGGGGAGAGCCCGGTGCGTGGCAAGTTTCATGTTGCTTGCCGGGTTGTGGGAGATACTTGTTCCCCGCTTTGCAAGGAGCTCACATTCCGTGTCGTCAAGCCAGCACCCGTGCGCCGCGACAGTCCGGGGAGTCAGGAGACCGCATTCGTCGAGCAGGGCAGCCGGGCGTTTCCCGTGCTGTGCAACGCAGTCGGTCACCTCTTTTTCGGTCTCGGATAGGTGGATGTGAATACCAATATTTTGCTTTTTTGCAAATTCCGCACACCACTTCATCCCTTCCGGTGAAACAGTGTAGGGAGCGTGCGGGCCGACTGCTGCCCGGATCCGGGAATTGTTCATCCCTTTGATATGGGAAACGAGTGCCTCGGTTGCCTTGCATTCGTGTTCGCGCTTTTCCGGAATACCGAGATCGATGAACCCGTAACTGAGAAGGGCGCGGATCCCTGCTTCGTCTACCGCCCGGGCAGCGTCTTCCATAAAGAAGTACATGTCGTTAAAGGCGGTTGTGCCGGTCCGGATCATCTCAAGGCAGGCAAGTTTCGTGCCCCAGTAGACATCCTCGCCGGTCAGGTGAGCTTCAAGCGGCCAGATCTTCTGTCCGAGCCAGTCCTGCAGGATCATATCGTCGGCATAACCGCGTAAAAGTGACATCGCCGCATGCGTGTGCGTATTTACAAGGCCCGGCATCGCGAGCGCACCGTCGCCGTCAATAATATACTCCGCTTCACCTTTGTGACTCCTGCGAATCTCCGGCCCGATGTCGGTGATTGTCTCTGATGCGTCGATAAAAATGTCCACATGCTTGTTGTCGGCGACGACATTTGTCAGGAGCACCGACTTGTTCTTTCCAAATATCTCCGCCGTTTCGTCATTTGTTGCTGTCATTTTCGTAAATTCCCCAGATTTTATCCCAACTGCCGGATAATCGATCCGACAATCTCTTCGGTCCGGTGCCTGTACGTCTTTGAGGTTGAAAGAATGTGCTCGTAGGTCAGCACATCAACTCCAAGACCATTTGCATAATTGTCAATCGTGCAGAGCGCAGCAAAGTCCATGCCAAGTTCGCAGGCAAGCGTTGCTTCAGATGCAACCGTCATTCCCACGACATCTGCTGCCCGTGAAAGGGCGGCCACTTCAGCAATCGTCTCGATCCTCGGGCCCCGGGTCTGCACATAGACACCCCCGAGCCGGGCTTCCGGCACAACCGCAGAAAGTTTCTCTGCAAGCGCCCGCGGGAGTTCCGGCCGGACATGCTCGATCTTATGGTCGTGGATGGACGGAATATCAGTCACGCTGATATAATCGGTCGGGATGAGCAGGGTGCCGGGCAGGATCTCCTTTTTTAGAGAGCCCGACGACCCGAACGCAATAATCCGGTCGACTCCGGCAATTGCCATCGCCGCAAGGTTTGCACGGTAATTGATCCGGTGCGGCGGCCGGCCGTGCTGGTGCCGCATCAGCATCACGATATCGCCGCAGAGAAGATCGGCGCTGCCAAAGGGAGTGGCAACACTCTCTTTTTTTAAGTCCGGCAGGGTCGAAAAGAGCAGGCTTGTCCCGCCGATAATACCAAGCATCAGGCACTACCCCCTGCATAACCGCAGGGAGCCGTTCGTATAAATGTCAGCCGCTCCATGGATCTTCGGAAAAATGTTAGAGTGCGCTGGCACAAATATCTGGCGAATCCGGGCGTTTCAAAACCACACGCGAAACCGGCTTTTTCAACCACTAAATGTAAAAGTGTGCCGGAACCAATAACATCCTATGGGCATGTTCGATACCGTCAGTGATGAAACGATAAAAAAAGGAGACTGCACGGACATCTATTTTATCCGGACCGAGGAGATCCTCAATAAAGAAAAGAAAAACCCGCTTGTATCCATGGAAGTGACTGCGGCGGCACTCCCGGACACCTGGGGGATTGTCTGCGGCCTGTCAGATGTGCTCGCGCTCCTGAAAGGAGTGCCGGTCACTGTCGATGCAATGCCGGAAGGCACACTCTTTTGCCCGGGCGAACCGGTCCTCCGCATCACCGGCAGATACCGTGATTTCTGCCGGTACGAGACGGCAATCCTCGGGTTCCTCTGCCACGCATCCGGGATAGCATCGGCGACTGCCCATATCATGTGCGAAGCCAAAGGTAAGCCGGTCTATTCTTTTGGTTCACGCCGTCAGCACCCTTCCATTGCCATGATGATTGAGCGGGCTGCATGGATTGGCGGGGCGGACGGTGTCTCCAATACCTGCGCCCCGCCGGGTATGCCGGTTGTCGGCACAATGCCGCACGCGATGGTGATGTGTTTTGACAAACCGGAAGATGCGTGGCGCGCATTTGACCGCGATGCCCCGGCTGAAGTCCCGCGTATCATGCTCTGTGATACCTATTGCGACGAAAAGACCGAGTCGCTCCATGCGGCTGAATGCGGTGCGACATCGGTCCGGCTTGACACGCCCCGCTCCCGGCGCGGGAACATGCGCTCGATTATTGAAGAGGTGCGCTGGGAACTGGACTCGCACGGGTACTCCCGGGTGAAAATTTTCCTCTCCGGCGGCGTGACAAAAGAGGACGTGATCGCGTACCGTGACTGTGTCGATGCGTTCGGGATCGGAGGGGCGATTGCAAACGCTCCCGTAATTGACTTTGCCATGGATATTGTCGAGATCGACGGAAAGCCAAAGGCAAAGCGGGGGAAACGGAGCGGGATTAAGCAGGTCTACCAGCTTGTCTGCGATAAACACCGGACCCTTCCCGTAGGACAGACACCGCCTGCAAACGCGATCCCGCTATTGAGGCAGTATATCACAAACGGCAAAGTCATACAGCAGTCCGATATGCAGGAAGCGCGGAAACGGGTGCTCGCGTGGATCAAGAATGCAACAGATGCCGCAAAGGAGAAAAAAGAGAAGAAGAACGGGAACGGCCAGACCAAAAAGGCGCCCGTAAAACCGTCTGAGTGAAAATTCCCCGTCGCCAAAAGGAGGGGCATATCCGCAGACTCGTGCGATCCCGATGGGTTTGTGCCGGACCGCATCAGGACGCAGTCCCACCCAATTCTTTTAACCTATGACATTCAACAATGTTAGAGCGGGCCGGTAGATCAGTGGTAGATCGCTTCCTTGGCATGGAAGAGGCCGCGGGTTCAATTCCCGCCCGGTCCATCCTGTTTTTGTAGAAAAATAATTATCTCAGGTTTATCGCCATATACTGCATCACTTGGCAGAGTATCCTAAAATCAGCTGCCACTGCCGATGCGTTTTTTTAAAACAGCGATGAACCACTGGCGCGGACTAAGGTTCGCTTTTTGACATGTCGTTTTGGTTTTTGTGCTTTTGTAGAAAACATTTTTTTATATGTTACCCCCCCTTTTGTGCCACCAGTCCCCCGAGGGGGACGGAGCACTGGTGTCGATGATGTCGAATTACCTGCATTCTTAGGCAAGCATCCGGTACTGGTAATACTACACCATCGCATACGCCACCGCCCCCATTGGGGGCAGGGCTGGCGTAAGGGGGGCTGCATTATTATTGAAGATGGGATTCTACAGAGCAAATTTCTCTTCTCCTTTCGACAATTCAGGCAAAACCTGAATTTAGGTAGAGTGATACACCCAGGACTTCCGGGGAGTTTGCTTATGAGGGATGATATTTTTGTAAGACACACCCCAATAACGATAACGAGGCTGTAATCCTGTTTTTATAAAGAACCGAAATATAAAGACCAAAACGGGAAAAATCGACGGGAAATATTAGTTTTTTACATCAGAATGTCGAATAATAAGCCATGACCTCCCCTGATAAATTGTGGACAAAAGACTTCATATTTATAACACTGGAAAACTTCCTCCTCTTCATTACATTTTTTATCTTCATGACAACGCTTGCCCTGTATGCGATGGGCACATATTCCATGACACCCGGAGAAGCAGGCTTTGCAGTCGGGGTGTTTGTAATCGGGGGACTGGCCGGCAGGCTGTTCTCGGGAAAATACATCGAGGTCATCGGACGGAAAAAGTTCTTTTTTACCGCACTTATTCTCAACCTGGTAATCTCGTTTGGCTACTTGCTCTTTACGAGCGCTTCCGGGCTATATGCAGTCCGTTTCATCCACGGTGTGATTTATGGACTGCTGGGCACTGCAATCTCAACTCTTGCCATGGACATGATCCCGATGTCAAGAAAAGGTGAGGGGACCGGGTACTTTACCCTCGCAGTCTCAATAGCCACTGCCGCAGGTCCCCTGGCAGGGACAATACTCACGCAGTATTTCGATTACTCTGCCGTATTTTACTTTACTGCGGTTACTGCATTTGTCATGTTCTTCCTTGCTCTCTTTATCAACGTCCCGCAGGCGTCCATCCCCAAAGAGGAGATCACCCGCTTAAAGAACAGCTGGAAACTGACAGATTTCTTCGAAAAACACGCAGTACCAATCTCAGTATCCATTTTCCTCCTTGCAATCTGCTATGCCGGCATTGTTTCCTTCCTCGAACCATATACGATTGAACGCGGGTGTCCGGAATGCATGGGTCTTTTCTTTGTCATTTATGTGATAGTGGTGATCCTGACAAGACCATTTGTGGGAAAACTGCTCGACAGGAAAGGATACAACGCTGTCTACTATCCGGCATTTGTAATGTTCTTTGCTTCATTAATCGTGCTGGGTTTTGCAACCGGAAATATCATGTTCTATCTCGCAGCGGTTCTTGCCGCAATGGGATATGGCGTGATGCTTGCATTAGGTCAGGCCGTTGCAGTAAAGGAATCACCAAGAAACCGTGTTGCTCTTGCAAACTCAACCTACTTTATTATGGCTGATGCCGGTCTTGGTATTGGTCCGATTGTTCTGGGCCTTCTTATCCCGTGGATAGGATATGAAGGAATGTTTTTTTCGCTTACTATTGTCGTAGCTCTTGCAGCATTTGTATACATCATCTGCCACGGAAGATCAAAGTCACCAGAATCTACACAGGATGTTTCCTGATCCAAATGATTGGGGCCACGCGCCGGGTTCCCACCCGGCCCCTCGTTTTTTTATTTTTCACAGGGCCTTAGGCCGTGTATATCACTGGTGCCTCTTCCCGTCTCACGAGTATAACCAGTCTCCCTCCCGGATATTGTTACACGCTCTGGTTATCCGGTGAAAATTTCACGCATATTATAAATACTACAAACTCAAGCGTTCTTTTGAGGGCTATGCGAATCCGTGACCTGATTCTTCCTGAAGACAAGGTATTTTTTGTTCTCTTTAAGGATATGGCCGGAAAGATAAACGAAGCGGCAGCGATTTTAAACCAGATCACCCACGAACTCCCGGAAGGCACGGAAAAAGCCCACAGGATCCGGCAGATAGAACATCTCGGGGATGAGGTGACCCGGAAAATCTATGAACGACTTGATGAATCGCTGATAACCCCGCTCGAACCGGAAGAGATCGCCCGGCTTGCGCCGGTGTTTGATGACGTGCTGGACAGGATTGACTGGGTAAGCCATCAGCTGGCAAACTATGGTCTTCCGCAGACAAACGATGTCCTCAAAGAATACTCATACCTGATCATGATGGCAGGCACAGAAATTGCAGCAGCACTGGATGCCCTTGCCACCCTCAAGCATCCCGATGATGTTAAAAGTCATGTCCTTGAGATAAGTCGGCTCTATAACCTGTCCGGCGAACTTCTCTCACGGGCAGTCCTTGACCTGTTTAAGACAGAGGACCTTCTGATGATAATCAAGCTCAAGGATATCTACGAAGGTCTTGCAAAGGTCATGGAGGAGTGTAACGATGTCGGCCATGCACTCTCTGATATCTCCATGAGCCATGTATGACCGGCGTTGATCCTGTTATCCTGTTTGGCATCATCTTAGCGCTCGCGCTGAATTTCATTAACGGGATTACAGACGCAGCACAGGGAGTTGCAACGGTTGTCGCGACAAGGGCACTTTCCCCGGTAAAAGCCGTCATTCTCACCGGGATCTGCAACATGGCCGGGCCGTTTGTCTTTACAACCGCAGTTGCAGCAACGATCGGGACTGCAATTATTTATCCGGATGCATTGACCCCGGAGACTATTATCATCGCGATGCTTGCCGCCGCAACCCTTGTGTTCTGTGCGACAAGAATCGGCCTGCCGCTCTCAAGCAGCCATGCGCTGATTGGCGGCCTTATCGGGTCAGGTATCGCGGCTTTTGGTTTTTCTGCGGTGATCTATCCGGCAGCAGGACTGATCCTTGAAACGCTGTACTGGGGTTTTGCCGGCGCGGTTGCCGGTGCCATAGGAGTAGGTGGAATCACTGCTGCCTTGAAAGGCGATACCGGGCTTGCCCTGATTGTCGGTGCCATATGCGGGGCTGCCCTTGCCATTCCGGTTACGATGGTCCTTGGCGTGCTAAAAATTTCCGGGCTGCTTGCCATTGTTCTGTTTATTTTTATCTCGCCGATCCTTGGTGCTGTCGTCGCATTTCTCTTTGATGTGCTCATCTCACACCTGTTCAAGAACTCGCGCCAGAGCCGGATGAAACGGGTCTTTACGCCGCTCCAGATTGCCGCCTGTCTTTTCCAGGCAGCCAGCCATGGCGCAAACGACGGCATGCACGCGGTGGGTATCATTACCGCACTTCTCGTATCTGCCGGGCTCCTTTCCACATTTACCGTCCCGTCATGGGTACTCCTGCTTTCTGCGGCTGCCATTGGCATTGGCACCTGTTTTGGCGGCTGGAACGTTGTCCACCGGATGGCAAAAGGAATTACGAAGATCCGGCCCTACCAGGGATTCTGCGCCGGGACTTCCGGCAGTTCAACCCTTGCCCTTGTCACGACAATGGGCATACCGGTCTCATCAAACCACGTCATCAGCGGTGCAATAGTCGGCGTCGGTGTAACAAGAGGGAAAAACGCCGTGCGCTGGGAAGTCGTCCGCGAGATGATGGCCGCGTGGATTATCACCATCCCGCTCGCGGCAGTCTGCGCTTTTACCGGTTATTTCCTCTATGCAGCAGCCGCATCTGCATTCCTGTAAGGACTCCGGCTGATCAAATTTCGCTATATTTTTTAAGGTTGCTGCGCTGATTAGCAGTGGGTTTGTGTATATATGGGTCTACGCGAATTGCTGATACCTCAGGATAAAGTTTTTTTTGATATGTTTGAACGCCAGGCCGCGATGGTCCGGGAAGCGGCCTACCAGCTGGTGGCATTAAGCGAGGACTTTACCAATGTCAAGGATAAACGGCACGCGATTGAACAACTTGAACACCAGGGCGACCAGATCACCCATGCGATCTACGAGCAGCTCAACCGTACCTTCATCACCCCTCTTGACCCGGAAGAGATCTCGCGTCTTGCATCGACGCTTGACGATGTCCTTGATTATATCGACGGATCATCAGAGAAGATGCTCTATTACGGGATCAAGAACACCGATTCACACATGGTGGAACTCGCAAAACTGATCCATCTTTCCACCATCGAAATGGAAAGTGCAGTAAAAGGCATCCGCACGATCAAGGATCCACGATACATTGAAGAGCGGTGTATCGAAGTGAACCGGCTGGAGAACCTTGCCGATGATGTGCTTGCGCAGGCAATAACCGATCTCTTCAAAACAAATGACGCGATATCGATCATCAAGCTCAAGGATATCTACGAGCACCTTGAGACGGCGACCGACCGGTGCGAAGACGTTGCAAACGTGCTCTCCGATATAGCCATCCGGCATTCGTAGGTGCCTCGCAGGGATACAATGATAGAGGCGCCACTTTTCCTGATAATTGCAATTATTATTATCGCACTTGTTTTTGATTTTACAAACGGGTTCCATGATTCGGCCAATTCAATCTCAACGGTCGTTTCAACAAAAGTACTCTCGCCGAGAAATGCGGTGATCTTTGCGGCATTTTTCAACTTTATTGCCGCATTTGTATTCGGTGTTGCGGTTGCAGGCACGATAAGCAAGATCATCCATCTTGATTTGGTTGACATTCTGGTGATCCCTTACATCATTCTCGCAGCTCTCCTTGGGGCAATTTCATGGAACATCATCACGTGGTTCTTTGGCCTGCCCACGTCATCGTCGCATGCATTGATCGGGGGAATTGTCGGGGCGGGTCTCTCCGCTGCCGGGCTTGCAGCAATAAAATGGTCAACCGTTGAACTTGTTGTCACTTTTATGATCCTGTCCCCGCTCATCGGTCTTGCCTGCGGTTTTTTATTTATGGTGGCGGTTCTCTGGCTTACAAGGAACGCAAACAAGCAGTCCGCTGAACGAAACTTCAGGAGCCTGCAACTGGTCTCCGCAGCGGCGAACTGTTTCAGCCACGGGACTAATGATGCACAGAAAACAATCGGGATTATTCTCCCGCTCCTTTTTGCTATCGGGTATTACGGGACGACAGTCGACGCAAACAACCTGCCGGTCCCGTTCTGGGTTATCCTGCTTGCGTATACTGCAATTGCATTTGGCACTCTTGCCGGAGGCTGGCGTATTGTTCGGACGATGGGGTATAATATCACAAAAATGCGCCCGGTCCACGGTTTTGCCGCTAATGCTGCAAGCGCGTCAACCATTATCGGGGCGTCGCTTGCAGGGATTCCGGTAAGTACCACTCATATTATCTGCACTTCGATCATGGGCGTCGGATCGACCAACGGTTCAAGCGGTGTGAAATGGGGGGTTGCCCGGACAATCCTGTGGGCGTGGATCCTGACAATCCCGATCAGTGCCGCGATAGGATTTGTCGCGTTTACGGTGATCCGGGTCTTTATCGGGTATTGATCTTTTTTTTAGCTCAGTAGGAAACAACTTTTGGCTCTGTAGGTAACCTGATAGAAATTTTTTAGTTTTGTTGCGATGGGACCCCGGGCGCTCGCCGCCTCGTCGGGGCTCGCCCCGGGGAGCAAGCCTGTGCACGGGAAGCAACAGAAAATATTTTTTCAATATACGGGGGTCAAGGGGGCTTGCCCCCTTGAATTGCCTCCCCCTCTTGGGGAGAGAGGGGGTCACCCTCTCAAATACGATTTGATGAAGTGGAAATGATTTCTACAGAGCACAACTTTTAAAATATGCAAACCCCCTCTTGCGCCACCAGTCCCCCAAGGGGGACGGGGCGCCAGTCGTGATGCAGTTGTATTACCTGTACCTGAGTCCGGGAAACTATTATCGCTCGTTTGTGCAGGTAATACAACACTATCGCTAACCGGGGGATGCTACAATCGTGCCGGGGCGAAGGCAAGAATTGCCGCAACCCCCGGGAGCGTTCGTATAATCACCTGTGGGATTTTACTGAGTTTTTTTGGGGGGGGGGAAACGGTAATTCCGGCTCCCTTAAACCCCCAACAAGACTACTGTGTCACTCTTTTGAATACCTCAAAACAAACTGCGGCGATAAAAAAATCCCGTTTGGATCTACTTCCCCAAGCCCTGATAATACCGGCAATCCTTCCGGATCACGCACTCCCCGCACAACGGTTTCTTTGCCGTGCAGCATGCCCGCCCGTGCGCGATGAAAACATCAGTGAGATCGCCCCACTCTTTTTCGGGAAATATGGCCATAAGATCGCGCTCGATTACAGCGACATCATCGGTATCCGAGAACCCGATCCTTTGAGCAAGCCTGCGCACATGAGTGTCCACCGCGATCCCGTGATTTTTTCCAAAGCCGTGATACAACACGATATTTGCAGTCTTTCTCCCCACTCCGGGGATTGAAAGCAGTTTGTCCATCGTATCCGGCACATTCCCGCCGAAATCGGAAAGCAGGGTTTGTGCCGCCGCCACAATGTTACGGGCTTTTGCATGGTAGAACCCGAGCCGGTGGATTATAGGCTCGACATCGAGAACATCCGCCCGGCTCAGGGCTTCCGGCGTCGGGTATGCCGCAAACAACGGCCCTTTTACCAATAAAACTGCCTTGTCCGTTGTCTGTGCGGAAAGGATAGTGAGGATAAGCACCTCAAATGGTGTGCCCCGGCAAACGGTTGTCGGTGACTCACGGGCATGCGGGTATTGACGGGCAAGAAGAGAATAGATCCGTGCCGCATCCTTTTTTTTCATAAATGTATGGGGTAGGGCGGATTCGAACCGCCGTCAAAGCGTCCCAAACGCTCTAGGATGGACCAGGCTACCCTACTACCCCACGCCTTACAATATTGTTTGTGGCCGCTAAAAATACCTGCCGTTTGTTTTGTCCAAAAAATGTCTTAAAAAAATGTTAGAGCGGGAGGACTTTTTCTTTAGTCCTGCTGACGACAGAATATTTACATTTGCCAAAAAGAAGCGCATCGGACAGGTTTTCCGGGGTCCTGCCATCCAGCACCACGAGCGGGATATTGCTGCGCTCCACAACACGGGCCGCTATAATATCAAGGACATTGTGCGATCCCGCGCCAAGCCCTCCCTTACCGACAATTTCCAGGAGTTTTTCCGGTGTAAGCGTGTCGTAACGTTTTGTACCGGGATTCTTTTTTGGGTCCTCGTCGTAGATACCATCTACAGAGGTTACGTTGACAAAGACATCGGCGTGCATCCGTTCGGCAAGGACTGCTGCGACGGCGTCAGTTGTCTGGCCCGGGGTGATGCCTCCCATGACCACGATCTTGTCTGATTCGGCAAATTTCTTTGCCTCAGAATGGCTTTCGGCAACTTTCGGGTACGCGGCATCGCCAAGAGCCGCAATCAAAAGCGTCGCGTTGAGCCGGGTCACAAGAATGCCAATCTCGTCAGAAGTGCCTTCGTCAACCCCGAGTTTCCGCGCAACCTCAATATAGTCCCGGGCTGCCCCTCCGCCGCCCACCACGACAAAAAGCCGGTGGTTTTCGGCGATCTTTTTTAAAACGACAAGATACTCCCCAATCCGGTTTTTATCAAGTTCCGGGATCAGGATCGAACCGCCAAGCGAGATTACGACCTTCTTCATTGCACTAGTTTTTGTACAGGTTGCTCATATAGAGTTCTTCTAAGGAGGAACAAACATGCTGTGCTGCCCGGTCTGCAAGAGCAGGGATATTTTCCCGGTTGCCGGGGGTTACATCGGGCAGGTGTATCTCTGCAAGAGTTGCAGGTACCGTGGATCATTTGTCCTTATCGTGGACGATGAAGATATCAAAGATGAAAAGAAAAACCCGCCGGGGAAATAACAGGATCAAAAAAATCCGGAAGGGGTTTTGTATATGCACGAAGCGCGCCAGTACACAAAAAAAGAGAATAACACGGTGCAGTGCTCGCTCTGCAACCACCGCTGCACGATAGCGGAGGGCAAACACGGGATCTGCGGGGTGCGGCACAACGAGAATGGGACCCTGTATGCCACGACATATGGCCTTGTGAGTGCCGAAGCGGTCGATCCTATCGAGAAAAAACCACTGTTCCACTACCTGCCCGGTACCCTGTCGTATTCGCTTGGCGGGATCGGGTGTAACTTCCGGTGCGAGCACTGCCAGAACTGGCATATTTCTCAGGCAGATTTAACAACCGCACGGCTCGTCCCGATTTCCCCAAAAGAGGGAGTCGCCCGTGCGATAGCCAGCGGAAGTGCAAGCATCTCGTGGACATACAACGAACCGACCATCTGGCATGAGTACCCACTTGACATGGGCACACTTGCCCGTAAACAGGGTCTTGGTACTTGCTATATCACAAACGGTTACATCACGGAAGAAGCCCTGCGGGAACTTTCACCGATGCTTGCAGCATTCCGGGTGGATATCAAATCATTTTCCGACGATTTTTACCGAAAGATCTGCAAGGGGCGCCTCCAGCCGGTGCTGGACTCGGCAGTACTTGCCCGCGAGCTTGGCATGCACATTGAGACGGTGACCCTTGTCATACCCGGCCTGAATGACAGCATGGAGGAACTTGAAAACCTAATCAAATGGGTGATTGAACACCTGGGCCCCGGGACACCCATGCATTTTACCGCATTCCACCCGGATTACAAGATGACAGACCGGGGGAGGACACCGGTTGCGCTGCTTGAAAAGATCTATACCCGGGCAAAAGAACTCGGGCTTCGGTTCCCGTATTGCGGAAATGTCGGTTTTAGCAAGTACGAGAACACCTACTGCCCGCACTGTGGCGCACTGCTTATCGAGCGAATGGGATTTTCAAGCCGGATTACCGGCCTCGATAACTGCCAGTGTTCCAGCTGCGGAGAGAAGATCGAGATCGTGCGCCATGTCACCTGAACCAGACCCGGATGAGACCCGGTTTATTGCAGACCGGATGCTTGGGACACTCACCCGGTATCTCCGGTTTATGGGCTACGATACGATCAGCGCAAACGGGTTTGTGGGCGGGAATCCCACCGAAGATACCCGGCTTCTTGTTCTTGCGCACGATGAGCACCGGATCCTGTTGACCCGTGACCATGAACTTGCCAGGCGAGGAAACGATATTGCGGTGCTTGTTACAGATGGGGATGTCCTTTCCCAGGTACAGCAGCTTATTGACCGGGGGCTCATCAGACGACGCCTCCCGATGAGCCGGTGTTCGCTCTGCAACATGGTGCTGCGAAAGGCCGGGGAAGAAGAAATCAAATCGGCCGGTTACGCGCCCCGCAATAAGGAGGGCTATATTTTCCTGTGGTGCGAGCACTGCAGGAAACTGTACTGGAACGGTTCTCACGGGCAGCGTCTTTTAGAAAGAATACAATCCGGTCTTGAATACTAAAGCAGGATCCGTTTTTTTGGTATTTCTCATCGGAATCTGGTATAACCCAATCCTTTGCATCTGATGACTCTCTCTTAATGGCAGACAATCACCAACGGGGGTTCTCCTTTTTTTCGCGTGTATCGGAAAAATCTCTTGTGCAAACATTCCTGCTGGCGCAAAAGTACGGTATTGTAAACCAGCCGGTTAAATATATACCGGCGTTTGTGTAACATTTACCAACCTATATAGCGCAAATATATTACTATAAGTAAAGAAAAATATACATTTGTTAAAAAGGAGAAAACATGAAAATACAATCCTGTCTTGTTAGTTTCATCCTGGTACTCCTGATGGTATCCACGGCTTTTGCAGCGGATACAACAAGCAGTAGTTCCAGCAGCTCAGGCAGCAGTTCTTCAAGTACAACAAATGTCGACAATGCTGCCCTTGTATATGTCTCAAATGTGACCATGGATCCGGAAGTATTCTTCCCGGGGGATATCGGAACAATCACCGTAACCCTGACAAATGGCGGTACTTCGGCCATAGGTGTATCTCATCCGGATATCCTGAGCACCATGCTCAATGTCAACAATGACGATACATGGGACACGACGAGTTACATCGGGGCCGGATCGAGCCTCAAGTACTCGCTTATCGTTACTGCAAAACAGACAGAAGGTACCTATTATGCACTTTTTACCATCGGGACAACCAGCGGAAACTCCATTCATTACCCGATAAAATTCAAGATTGACGCAAGCCCGGTCATTGCAGCCGTTACGGACAAACCCACTTCCTTCTCACCGGAGGCAGAACAGAATGTAACACTGACTGTCATGAACTGCCGGGACGGCCCAATAGATAATGTCGTGATTACCCCGACGGGTGAAGGAATAGATGCATTCCCGGCCACAAAACTCGTATCCTCGATTGCTGCATCCAGTTCACAGGATGTCACATTCGGGATTACGCCCCACCAGGCATCGAACCTCACGTTCCATATCAGGTATGACAACGGGGATAACTTACACACGACAGAAGTGGTCCTGCCGATATCGGTCGGGCAGGACAAAACCGCAGCAAACCCGGTGGTCAATAATGTCGTACTCACCACATCCGGGAACACTTATGAAATTACCGGCGATGTCACAAACGCCGGGGTTTCGGATGCAAAAGGCGTGATCGTGACCGTTGGATCGCCGGCAAAAGGCACCGGGACGTATCCTGAATACGCAATCGGGAGCATCGCTTCTGACGATTCCGGAAGTTTCGATGTAACATTTACCACAAACGACCTGTCATCAGTCCCGCTGGTTGTCAGCTGGAAGGATGATGAAGGAAATGATTACTCTGTCACAAAAACACTCAATCTTGCCAGTTCCGCTCCGGGAACTGGCAGTTCGGTGACCAGTAGCAGTAATTCCAAATCATCGTCAGGCAGTTCTAGTTACTCAATGGGCGGTCCCGGCGGAATGTATGGCGGCCCCGGGGGTATGGGAGGCAGCCGCAGTAGCACGACATCGCTTCTCACCGGCAGCAGAGGTAGCGGTATCAGCTCGTTCTACCCGCTGATTTTCGGTGCGATCATTGTTATTGCCGGTATCGTCCTGTGGAAAAAGAGGAAGTGGATCTCTCTTAAGCTGAAAAAAGAACAGTGAGGGTTCGGATATGACCGATACCCCGATTATCCAGCTCGTTGACGCGACAAAGACATATCACCTTGAGAGCGGAGATTTTACCGCTCTCAATCATGTCTCACTCGACATCATGGAAAACGATTTCGTCGCAATTATGGGACCGTCCGGTTCCGGCAAATCGACCATGATGAACCAGCTGGGAATTCTCGATGTTCCAACGTCCGGAAAACTGTATATCGAAGGACGCGATGTGGCCCGTATGTCAAACCTTGAGCGGACGCATATGCGCAGGGATACTATCGGGTATATCTTCCAGAAATTTTACCTCATCCCCCTTCTCTCGGCATACGAGAACGTGGAATACCCGCTTATCCTGAAATACAAAAAACGGGACACAACCGGCAGGGCCTATGAACTTCTCGAACAGGTGGGAATTGACCGGGACATGAGCGCCCACCGGCCGCCCCAGCTGTCAGGAGGACAGCAGCAGAGGGTGGCGATAGCCCGGGCACTCGTTAACGATCCGAAGATCATCCTCTGCGATGAACCAACCGGCAACCTTGACCGGAAAACCGGTCTCCAGATCATGGATATTCTCTGCGACCTGCACAGCAAAGGAAAAACGGTTATCATCGTGACCCATGATCCGAAGATCGCTGAATACGCACAACGAATCATACGCCTTGAAGACGGGAGGATTGCAGAATCATGATCAAAGGAGATATTTTCTTCAGCCTCTCGGTCAGGAGCGTCCGGCTGAATTTCACGCGGTCGATGCTTGCAGCTGTCGGTATTGTGATCGGTGTTGTGGCTATCGCATCCATGGGAATGCTCGGCACCAACATGCAGCTGGAAGTAAAGGACCAGCTTGCATCCAGTGCCAACACAATCGTAATCTCATCGGACGCTGTCAGGATGGGGCCTCCGGGCACCACCCCGTCTTCATCTGCGTCTACGACAATATCCAAAACCCAGCTGAACAAGATCAAAACTGTTGTAGGATCAAGTGGCACGATAATCCCGATTTATTCAACGTCAAGCCAGTTTACCCTGTCATCGGTACCCGGCAGGGCACAGATCTATGGTATCGATCCCGATGACATCACCAAATTCCTTACCCTTAACGAGACCTACGGCTCGACCAATATCGAAGGGGTTAACGATGCCCTTGTCGGGGCTAACATTGCCGAACAATTTGACCTGAAGATCGGGAGCCGGATTAAAATCGGGTCGTACACTTCCACATCCCGCCCGGAAGTCCGCGTTGTCGGGGTGCTCAAAGCGAGAGGGACAACCGCAGATGGTGTCTCTGCGGATAATGCAATTATCGTCAACGACAAGTGGTTCACGAACGAGTACGGCGGGAAGGACAAGTATAATCAGGTCAATGTGATCGTAAACGATATTGACAACATTACAGCGGTTGAAGAGCAGCTCGACGCAAAACTCAATACCGACGAGAAAACACCGGCAGTCCGTATCAGGGATGCAACTTCACAGCTTGAAACCGCCACATCAACGTTGAGCACGGTTACCACCTTCATCATGGCAATCGGAGGAATATCTCTCCTTGTCGCTGCCGTGAGCATCTTCAACGTCATGATGATGTCAGTGAACGAGCGGGTACAGGAAATCGGCATTCTGCTTTCCATCGGTACAGAACGCGGGGAGGTCCGCCGGATGTTTTTGTATGAGGCATTTATTCTCGGGCTTCTTGGAGCGGCCATCGGAGGGATTTGCAGCCTTGCTATCGGTTATTCGGTCGTGGACGCGATGATCGGGACAACCGCGTTCTTCTTCCAGTTCGACAGTATCATCTACGTACCGGCAGCGATGTTTGTCGGGATCGTAGTCTGTGTCCTGTCAGGACTGTATCCGGCATGGCGGGCGTCAAACATGGACCCCATTGATGCACTGAGAAGTGAATAGTACACCCTGTGAAGTGTAACCCCCCCAGAATATACGAGGTTCCCAGGGAATCCTCTTTTTATTTTCGTGGAGTCTCAAACAGAAATTATGATGAATTTACCCCATAATTAGTATCTGGAAAAAATATGTGTTAAACAGGTAATTTCCTGGGAAAACCTGAAACTTTTTTTATAAAAAAAATTGCTCTGAATAAATGGACAGGCACTGTTCCGGTTCATGCCCCATCCTTTAAAAAATCTCAAAAGATACATGAGGGCTCGTGAACCTCAAAACCTTTCGTGGGGCACGGCGGGACTGGGAACGCTAACCGGATCTTAAACAAAATGAACAGAGAATAAAGGGAGAGCAATTCATTCACATCCTGTGGCATTAATCTCCTTGCCAAGGCGCGACCCGATGAGGAGTTGTGCCGACCCCAAAGGGGTGGGATTCATCGTTATCAGATGATAAGTTGTACGATCGTTTTTATAAAAATTTTGAACCGAAAACCAGATTTGTGAAAAACAGTTTCATGAATCTCATCATAGAATCCCGACAGGTACTCCATTTATTCCAAATCCCAAACGAATCCCTGGTCGTAACAATATTTTCAACCACGAAGTTCAATCAATCACAACTGAGTATCATATTTTCACCAGATCAATGATGAGAATATAAAAACCTTGATGCAGATGGGAATTCATGGTAGATTACCGGCAGGGTAATCGCCAGCGGGGGGTGAAGTAAAAAATTCTCCGGAATGTATACATCCAAAACAACGGACAATCCCTATTCCAGGACATAAGAAAGGGCAAGTGTTTATCAGTGCTGACCCAGCAAAAACAAAAAAATCCCGTCTCACCTTACATCTGCACTACAGGTAAACCTCACAACAGGGAATGACAACCTTTTCCGGACCAGGAGACACATTTGAGAGCACACGACCAGGAACTGGCACAAAATCACGATACCAGGACAGGTCTCAACCGCACAATACGGTATTTTCCCGGGGGTCTCTCCGATACGCTCCCGGGAATCCGATGTGTTAAGAAATAACCGGATTCCGGTTATTGACCCGGCGGTGGAAAAACCTGTAGTACCCGCCGGTTAACTAAAAAAACACCGGGAGTATATATCCCGGTTTTACCCTCTCCTTTTCACATTTACCAAAAATAAAAAAATACCCGGATATCCTGATGGAGAAAATATTCGTGGAAAATATTTATCAAATCGTCTTTTGGATATTTTTCACCATCCGGTTCAAATAATCATTTCCGGATTTTAAGATATCACTCTCCCGATGCTGCGAATATAAAACCCCCGGCAGTAACGGGGATAAGGTATGTTCTCCATGAGAAAGGAGATCATGAAAAAGACCCCGGATACCTGATAAAACAAGAAGCATCCGGACATCTCAAGGTGATTTATTCATGAAAAAAAGCAGCATAGTCATGGTGATTGCATCAGCGATCCTCATCGCGGGAATTCTGGTTGCAGGCTGTACAAGTACCACCAGTACTTCTCCGCAGTCCACCGGCACCACGGTATCTCCTGCCGCGTCCCCGGTGAAAACACAGCAGGAGAACGTGCAGTCAGGCAGCACAGCAGCAACAGACCGACAGCCGGGAGTACAGGTAAACAGCACGGCACCATCCGGTACCCCTCCGGGCGGGCAGATGAATAAGAACGCTCCTTCTGGAACACCACCTGAGGGAATGCTGAATGGCACTGCCCCCTCCGGCACTCCACCGGGCGGTGCACCACCATCCGGAACACAGCCGTCGGGCACTCCTCCCGAACCCAAATAGAGCGAATGTAAAGTCCAGAGAACGGCAGGCACCAGTGAATATTTATTTTTCCTGCCTGCCGGTCACTTTGTCAGGTCAAGACGATGAAGGTCTGACAGCACTTCTGCAACTGAAGCATACCTGTCCTGCGGACGTTTCATCAGGCATTTTTTTATGATCGCATTGATGGCATCTGCTTTTTTACCGGCCTTTAACGCCGGTGCCGGTTCATCGTGGAGGATCGCGTTGGTGACCTCCCCCATCCCGTCCCCGGAAAATGGCACATGGCCGGACAGCATCTCATAGAAGAGAACCCCGATCTGGAAAATGTCCGTCCACGGGCCCGGCGCACCGTACAGGTTGGGGGCAAGCTGTTCCGGTGCTGCATATTCAAGCGAGAAACCAATAAGGCCGGACTTTTTTGTGCCCTGTGCCTTTGAGAGCCCCCAGTCGGTGATCTTCGGCGTCCCGTCAGGTGCAAGCATGATGTTACCGGGCTTAATATCCCGGTGGACGATCCCCTGTTCATGGGCATACCGGAGTCCCTCTGCAACACCGGTTATAATTTCCACTGCCTTTGCCTCATCAAACGGGAAATGCTCTCCTTCAAGAGATGACTCAACATATTCCATTTCGATATACGGCTGCGGGAAAATGTTTGCCGCATAGATCTCGACAATATTTTTGTGGTGGAGACCTTCCCACACATTGAGCTCTTTTGTGAACTGGGACCCGGTCGCTTCATCGAACCGGATTGGGACTTTCACCGCAACCCTGCGGTTGTTCTTCTCATCCCATGCCCGGAATACACGGCAGACCCCGCCTTCTGCGACATATTCTGCACCGGAATATTTTTTCTCAAGAGCTGCCGGCAACCGGACGGTATACATGTGTTCATCAGTCCCTTGTGGCAGGCCGGTACCAGCAGGTTTTTTCACAAGGGTTGCATGGCGGGATTCTGGCGGCAGGTCTACGGACGGGATACTGACCGGTGTCTGCCTTTTGCGGAACCGCTCAAACAGGATGCCGCAGATTGCGGAGATTATCAGGGCAATCGGGATCAGCCACCAGAAACGGGCGAAAAAGTCGCCGAGCGGACCGGGGGGTTGTTGTCCCTGGGGGATTGTTCCCGGCTGGCTGCCTTCAGATTGTCCGGGAACATAGCCGGTATTTACAAAATCCTGCGGCATATTGGGGATAAGGTCTGACAAGTATCCCTGCGACCTGATGATATTACCAAACCGGGCTGAATCAATCGGCACAGCAGACTTGATGATCGTGTAAGCCGCCGGGGGACTCACAAGCTGTGCTGAATCGGTAACCCCGGACATAACGGGGATGTCTTCCTGCGAAGAGAGGGGAGTATAGGGATTGTCCCCGACTCCATCACCGTTATTGTCGGTTGGCATGGCACCGACCCAGTAATTTCCAAGAGAGTGGGAAAATTTTTCGCCGTTAAACTGGTAATCCTGCCGTGAGGAGATAAATGTGTTCTGCGCAGACCTGCTGATGATATTGACCGGATTATTGAAGAGATTGAGGAAAAACGTATTTGAACGGGAATGCTGGTCGATATCGATACCAACGGAATTCCCGGACAGGACATTATCCGTAAAAATATTGTTGGAGGCCGATTTCAGGGCTAATCCGGTCTCATGCCCGCTGATCATCGAGGAACTGACCCGGTTGTTGCTGGACTGCACCAGAAGTCCGCAGGAGGCATTCCCTTCAATGACGACACCGTTAACGGTAATCCCGTCAGCGGAAAGTGTTATCCCGGCGGCACCGGATGTGTCAGAAATAATTCTTGGAGGGTTTGCGGAATCAAGACCGCCAAACACCATAGTCCGTTCGATAACAATGTTCCCGTAATAGGTCCCCGAAGGAAGGAATATGCTGTCACCGCTGCCGGCAGAATTAATTATATCCTGTATGGTGCCGGAAGCGCCCGTCGTATCGTACGTGATAACTTTTGCAGATACCGGCGCAACAGCAAGCAGGAAAACAAGGAGTGCAGTAAAAAGAACTGCGGTTTTTTCTGCCCCGGACATCTTTTACCTCCAGACCTGATCTTTAATCTATCGGGTTCGAACCCCTGAAGATGACAATAAAGTTACGAGCCTGAAATAAACAGGAACCGCGCCGCACTGTCCCCTAAGGCGAGATCGATTGTGTCGCCATTTTTGAGCACGGTTTTGTGCATGGGCGCGATGAGTTCTGAATTTACATACGTGCCCCCGGAACTGCCACGATCCTCAATCTGCCAGCCGGCAGAAGACCGGGTAATAACCGCATGGGGTTTTGTAATCCGGGTCACCATCGCATAATTATCAGGAAGCACGATATCCGCCTCGTTTGTCCGTGAGGGAAAATCGGGGTCGTTCCTGCCAAGGGTGATGTGGTCTTTTTTCAGGAGGAATGTATGACCTGCCCACGATCCCTCCATGAGATGAAGGGCCGGGAAATTTGTGCCGGACTCTTTTATGATTGCAGCCCGGATGGATTCCAGTTTGTCCTGCATTCCGCCAAAACCCATCGGGATATTGATCCGTGAAAAGACCCCGAGGTTTTTGATTAGCATCTCAAGGCTGCCTTCAGCAAGGGAGAACTTCCAGACCGGGTGGATGCCCTTTACGGTTTCCCGACCAAACCCGGCCTCCTTTTTGACAAGGCCGATGCGGACAAGCTGGTCGATGTGTTTTTTGGTGTTTGCGTAGCTTGTGTCAATCCGGGAAGCGATCTCTGTTATCTCCTTTGGTTCACGTTCGATGACCTTGAGGATCCTGAGCCGCACCGGATTTGACAGCACTTCAAGATATTCTGATAACTCCTCAAGGAATTCCGGATCCGACGAAACACACACCGTTTTTTTGTCAGCCATTGTTTCCTGATCCCCCGGTTGACAGGCACACCGGATGTTCATGTAAGCTTTACCATACTATCATTTGTTGTGATAAAATAGGTTGGTATTTTTCCTGACAGAAACGATCTGCCGGGACTGGCGGGAGGCTATAAATGAACGGTCTGCCGAAACGGTTCTTCCTGCCCGGGCAGCAGGAACAGGCAATATCAGGATGCAGGGGTCTGGTACCTGTGTTCAGCCACGCTCTCGTACTGCTGCGGGATTGTCGTCAACTATCTCGCGAACAAATACATCACATTCCATGACCCAAGCCCACGGACGGCGGCACAGTTTGCAACATTTACAGCGATATCCATTTCCTGCCTCGTAGTCAACCTCGGCGTCGCCTGGCTCGCGGTAACCTTCCTCTCCTTTACCCCACTAGCGGCAAAGATCGTCGCCACCTGCTGTGCGTTTCTCTGGAGTTATCACGGTTAGAGCAGGTTCATGTTCAGGGAGGGGGAATAGTCGGGCTGAATCTTCACTTGCCCCGCCGTGCCCGGTGAGGGGCCCTAAGGCGGGGAGCCATCGCTCGGTTATATAATACTGATAAATGTTGCAAAATTTTTAAAGAACCTCAAAGGAAATATCACTATACTTTGTATTTTTGTATTGACATCGGAAAAAACGTTAATTTTAAAATTTTAATATTCATTTTCATACACAAAGAGATTGGGTCCTAATCGTATAATCTCACCATTGTTTGCTAAAGTCCTCATAATTTTTTCATAAGCTTTGATATCTTTGAAGATTTTATTCGCTACATGTTCCTTGATCCATTCACTCATATCCTTATAGCTCATGGGTGTGGTTGGATTATCTTTGAAACGTTGTAAAATGACATCCGTTTGAGTTATCATTTTTTTCTTATTTTTTTTGTTTTTATCATGAGTGTCAAGTTTTTTTATGCTTGCCTGTTCCATTTCGGTTTCTTTTTTCAACCGATTAAGAGCAATTTGGCAATAGTGAGGATCAATATCGATACCAATCCCTTTTCTGTTATAGAGATAGGACGCAACAAGAGTTGTTCCACTTCCAAGGAACGGATCGAGAATGGTATCTCCAACGAAACTAAAAAGTTGAATGCATCTTCGAGGTAATGCAACGGGAAATGGTGCAGGGTGCCCGATTTTTCTTTTACTTTCACCACTAAAGGACCAAAGTCCATTAGTCCAATCCAAGAAATCCTGCCTTTCTATATCTGATTCTTTTGATCCGCTAGTTTTCTTCCATCTTTTTTTGTAGAAAACCACAATCAATTCGACGGGGCTGATAACATAGGGTGCAGATGCACTTTTCCATGAACCCCATGCAGTTCTCCGAGAAATATTCCCTTCGTTCCAAACGATTGTTGTATGATACTTAAATCCGACATCTTTCGCAATTTGTGTTAAATCGGCACCAACACTTTGTTGTCCACCTCTATTTTTATCAAGAGGAATATTCAGACAAAATCTACCATCATCTTTGAGCAAATTATAACATACTTTCATCCAATTTTTACTAAATTTCTTGTATTCTGGATAACTTATAGTATCATCATGTGAATTGTAGTCTATATCGATGTTATATGGCGGTGAAGTTACGATAAGATCAATTGAATTCCGAGGGATTTGTTTTGTTTGGAATATACTATCATTGATGATAAGAACCCGATCTCCTCGAAAATAAATATTATCTTCACTCACAATTTGTCCTCTTTATGATATTCAATAAAATGTATGATTTAAATATCGATATGGGCACCGTGAAAGTATTTTAATTGCAAATTTTTCTTTTTGGTGCAGCTGCTTTCATGGGTACAACTGCTTTAACTGGTTTGGCCACCTGCTTTTGGTCAATTCCGGCCATGCGTTTAATATCTATAACCATATTTCCAAAGGGTTTAACGCATCCACCAGTTTTTGTGTTTGGATTTTGAGTATAACAATAGACATTTTCACTTTCTAGAAGTATTCTGTTTTTATTGGGCTTTTCAATCGAACCCATCTCTAGACTTTTGTCTTTGGTCACAAAAAATAATTTAATATTGGGGTATATTTTCCGATATAGGTAGAAGTGAAATAATGATTGTGCCAATCTCTCTCGCAGGGAAGTCTTACAACTTATTAGCATAAGAGGTGTTTTTCGTCTGACGTGATATACCACGATATCAGTATCACCAATAATATCGCCATATGGGGTTGTGATTTGCATACAGGAAAAAGTATGAGGTCTAGTAGAGCCAGGCAAATATGCCCTTGATCGTGGGCGTAACAAATTTATTTTTGGATTAGATCCAATTTCAGCATCAAGATACTCAAATACCTCTTTTTCAAACTTATAACCGCCTTTTGAACGCTTACGTTGTGCATCAGAGTTTTTGTCTCCTTTTTTTTGTTTTTTTATCATACCTACTTCAATAGGAAAAATAAAGTATAAGTGAATATTGAAATTATATCCCGTTCATAAAAATTTCAGTTTGACAAATATAATTGATGTATCGCCGCTGAGGTTCAGCCATGCATTATTATTGATTTCATAGGATGCGGATTGATTCAAGACTGTCAAATCATTCCGTTTTTTGTGAGTTAAGACGGATTCAATGTGGGGGTACTCATTTTTTGAGGAGGAAGGATTCATTATTTTTGAGTGGGAGCGGGAAGGTTGGAATGCCCGAATTCTAGGACCAATGCCCCCAAAGCGTTTCGGTTGGAGAAATAACCAGAGGCTGGTATTAAAAATCACATCATTTTTGTCCATTCAGGTAAATCGCCAATAGTGCTTTTTTCAATGTAAGCCATTGGATACGCTATGAACAATTTTATGTCATTGAAATCTCGTGGCTCTTTGATTTCGATTTTAATCCATGTTTGGCAGATCCCATCCCCAAAGTATAATGGGGGTGGGGGTATATCCCCTCCTGAAAAATTATTGAATGGTGACAGGGGGCTACCTCCCCTCCCTCTTTTCCCATACAAGGAATACATTCTCCGACAGGAACATACGCCAAAAAGTCAGAATTAAACACATGAGTGGGAGGGGGGTCACCCCCTCCCTGCCCGCCACATGGGGAGGGGGGTACCCCCCTCCTCAGCAGACAAAGGGGGTGGGGGTATACCCCCTCCTGAAAAATTATTGAATGGTGACAGGGGGCTACCCCCCCTCCCACTTTTGCCGTACAAGGGACACATTCTCCGACGTGAACATATTCCAAAAAGTCAGAGCAAAACACATGAAGCGGAGGGGGGGTGACCCCCTCTTTGCCCGGCACATGGGGGGGAGGGTACCCCCCTCTTTCGATACCTTAGGGGGAGGGGGTATACCCCCTCTTGGAAAATTGTTGGATGGGAGCAGGGGGCTACCCCCCCTCCCCCCATTTGCGGAACAGGAATTTTATTCCGTACTTTATTCCGCACTCTTCTTCTCGTCCCGCACAACGTACGAGAGCACAACAGCGATCACAGAGATAAAGAGCCCGACAAGGATCGTGAAGCGGAACCCGGAGAGGAAAACCGCCGGTTCGAGATCAGTAAATGCCACAACACCACCGGCCGCAGTTGCAAACGTGAATATGGCGGCATAGACAGCCGTCCCGAGAACCCCGCCGAAGTAGACGGTGGTAATCATCAGCGACGACCCGGTCCCCTCCTCGCCCTTCGGGGCATTTTCAATAATCCTGCTTGCACCCGGCCCGCCCGCAATACCAAAGACAAGCCCCATCAGGACAAGACCGAGAATGAGCGGGAGAATCCCACTCTCCGGGACCATGACCGCAAAGATACCGTTAAAGACAAGGACAACGATACAGGCGGCAACCATGAACCACCGGCGGCCGTACCGGTCGGACCATTTCCCAAACGGGATGCACACTAAACCGGTAAGCGCCGGGGGGATCAGGAGAAACAGGCCGCTTACCGCAAGATCAAAGTTCATCGCCGATGACAGGTAGAACGGCAGGAGGTAGATGACGCCCATGAAGACGACGTTGATTATCAGGAACGCGACAAGGACCGAACTAAACTGCCACTTTCGGAAGATGCGGAGGTCGATGAACGGCGAAGCGGTGCGAAGTTCCCGGACGATAAAGAGGACCGTAAACAGGACGCAGAGGACAGTAGTGATAATGATAACCGGATCCGTGACACCCAGTGCGGATACTTCCTCAAGCGCGAAGATACCAAAGACCATCGCGCCAAACAGCGTTACCGCCCCGAACAGATCGAACGGGGTCTTTTCCGCTGACGGCAGATCTGCCGGGATGACCCGGAGGGAAAACAAGATCCCGAAGATCCCTATCGGGATATTGATGAGGAATATCCAGTGCCATGAAAGGAAATGCGTTATGATCCCGCCAAGCGCCGGACCGGCAGCAAACCCAATCGAGCTTGCAGCGGCAAGGACGCCCATACCGGTACCAAGTTTCTGCGGCGGAAGATACCGGACAATCAGGAGCGGTGCAACCGCAGCGATCATTGCAGCGCCAAGCCCCTGGACGATACGGGCCGCAAGGAGTATCCCAAACGCCGGGGAAAATCCGCAGGCAGCCGAACCCACGGTAAAGAGCACGAGCCCGACGATAAAGATCCCTTTCATGAAACCGCGATCAGCGATCTTGCCAAAGACAAGGAGCAGCCCCGCCATCATCAGAAGATAGGTGATGATAACCCACGAAACGGTCCCGGCATCGGTGTCAAACGCTGCGGCAATCGTCGGGAGTGCAACATTGACGATAGAACCATCGAGGCCGTCCATGACCATCCCGAGCGCTATTGCTACGAGGAGAAGTTTCTGGTGGAGGGGATCGGTAAGGATGGAAGGCATGTTCTTACATGATGAACTGTAGAGCGTCATTAAATTGTGGGTGGACCGGGTTTCTTCCCGTGAGAGAAGGATACCACAAAAACAGGGGTTCTTTTCCCTTTGACCCTCCTGCCACCCATGTCATCCTTAGTTTTGCCTCCCAATAGCGTACATTAGCGTTTTATTGCGCGATGGAAAATGCCCGGTTTTGCTGGAATCGCCCGGATTTTGTGTTTTTTGAAAAAGGTGTGTAAAAGTGGTAGGGTTTTTGCACATTTTTTTGGAAACGATCCTTCCGGAAGGGCAATCCGGGGCTGTAATAGGGTCGGATTAGGGGGGGGAGATGAGGTAGTTGAAGGCGTATTTCTTCGCAAGTACGTTAATCATGCCCGACAGAATCAGCTCATCTGGATTCTAAAATCGAGATCAAAATGATGGGGGCTGATGCCCCCATACCCCCAAAGAGCGACGAGTGCCGCCGCCCCCGAAGGGGCACCCCCGCGGCGGATCAGATGAGATAACACCCAAGCACTTCCTCGCCCCGGTATGCCCCACGAGGGGCTCCTTGTGAAAGGTGGAGGATAAAACGCACACCTCCTGATGGAACGAAAATATCAGGAATTCCCGGATCGTTTTCATTTAAAAAACGCCAGCTTACAGAGATCCGTTTGGTTATTTTCACCCCGCGCCGGCATACTATAAGTGCCAGTACTTCCGGCTTATATTTGTAGACATTATACTCTCAAAATCAGGAACCGGGAAATGAAACCAGCACTCATCAGGCGCCTTTGCAAAAATTTTGAAGATTTTGTCCACGTACAGGATGGAGTCGAGTTCTGGTTTGCCCGGGATGTACAGCATCTGCTTGGGTATACCGAGTGGAGAAATTTTTTAAGGGTTGTCGAAAAAGCCCGTGAATCCTGTGAAACCGCAAACAATCCAATTTTAGATCATTTTGTTGACGCCAACAAATCGATACCGGTTCCAAAAGGCGGAGAAAAGCTCATAGAGGATATCCTTCTCACCCGATATGCCTGTTATCTTATCGCCCAGAACGGTGATCCCCGCAAGGAAGAAATCGCGTTTGCCCAGAGTTATTTTGCGGTGCAGACTCGTAAACAGGAGATAATAGAAGAACACATCCATCTTACCGAACGGCTGAAAGCAAGAAAACAACTGAAAGATTCTGAAAAAGAATTATCCCGGAATATTTACGAGCGGGGCGTTGATGAATCCGGATTTGCACGTATCCGGAGCAAAGGAGATATGGCCCTTTTTGGCGGCAATACTACCCAGATGATGAAAAAACACCTGGATATTGCTGATAACCGGCCGCTTGCCGATTTCCTTCCGACCGTTACCATCACCGCCAAGAATCTTGCCACTGAGATCACGAATTTCAATGTGACAAAAGAGGACATGCATGGTGAAGATCCGATCACCGTCGAACATGTACAAAATAATCAGGATATCCGGGAGTTGCTCCTGAAACGGGGAATCCAACCCGAAACACTGGACCCGGAAGAAGATCTTGTGAAACTTGAGCGCCGCGTGAAATCACAGGAACAACAGATCGCGAAACATGCGGGAAAAATTATGCCTGAGCTTTCCGGTCCTCCACAAAAAAAGAAAAGATGCGTTGAATGAATACAGTTCCACCGTTGTATTCATAGAGCGTCTCTGGTGTTTTTTGTTTTTTGCTCATCATGTTCTTCGTCTGCCCTTGTGATCGCAGATGGTATTATACGATGAGTGAAAGGTGCATCAGTGGGAGTGGGGAGCATTCATGTACCTCAATAAAAACATCCTGCGCATATCCCGACTTTGAACTTTTCTCGACGGAGCGCACCAGTGACGGATTAGATGGGATAACTCCCGAACACACTCTTGCCCCGCCGTGCCCCGCGAGGGGCCCTGAGGCGGGGAGCACTCGTTATCTTCTCAGAATTCACGGTAAGAGAGTATTTCAACAAATCAAAAATTAAAAAAAGCCGAAAGAACTGAGTTCTCCACTCACTTCTGATAGGAGAGCAACAATTTCATTGGTTAAATTTTGTTCCACATGGTTCATTTTTGAACCAATCCTGATTAAATATTGTGGTTAACCGGGACAGAGATCCTTCCAAAAAATTACAAAATCGGAGTGACAAAAAAAGTAAAGAGAAAGTGAAAAACCCTCACTTCCCGGCAGTGAGAACCCTCTCAATCTCCTTCCTCAAAATCTCACTCACAACCTTCCCATCCACCGAGCCCCGGACTTCCTGCATAACAACCCCCATCAAAGGCCCGAGCGCCCCTTTCTGTTTCTGGGCGACAAACTCCGCACGCCCGGTGACGATCTTCTTTATCACCGCTTCGAGCTCGTCGCGGGACACGGAGGGTGCGAGTTTTGCCATCGCCGCTTCAACCGTGCTCCCACCGGCAACAGCAGTCAGGATCTCCGGCACCGCTTCCTTTGCCGCCGTCCCCTTGCTGACAGCATGGAGAACTGCGAGGATTGCATCGTCCGAGATCTTATCGGTGTCCGCACCGTTCCGCCGGATCTCTTTTAAGGTCGCAAGCAGCGTGCGGGAAGCAAGGTTTGCCTTGATCCCTTCGCCAACCGCCCTCTCGAACAATGGCAGGTGCTCGGAGAAAGCCATCTGCCGGGCGATGGCCGGGTCAAGCCCGAGATCTTTTGTGAACCGCTCGGCCCGGATGGTCAGGAGTTCCGGAACGGTAACCGCATTCCAGCGTGCCTCGTCAATCCGGACCGGCAGCACATCGGTCTCAGGGTACATACGCGACGCCCCGGGAAGGGGACGCATGTACGCGGTACTGCCCTCTTCAAGCATCTTCCGCGTCTCTTCGGGAACGGGATTATCCGACAGCGCGACTTTAGCCCGGTTGACAACCTGGTGCCATGCGCAGTCCGCCTGCTTCGGGCTTGAACCCGATACAAGGATCACGGCGTCCTGTTCTTGTGCATGGACAAACTCCCGGACTCTGGCGACCTCTTCAGCGGTAACTCCGTACGCCGGCAGTTCATCGGTATGGAAGATACCGCCGACACCACACTTCTTGGCATAATCCGACATTTCGCTTCCGAGCCGGCGGCCGGGCTGGATCTCGCAGCCGACGAGCCCGGCAAAGCCCGGCAGGACAAGCGCGTAGATCTTCTTTGCCTTTTTGAGGATGGCAGACTGGGTGTCTTTGAAGAGATCCGTGACATCGATCTCTTCTGTTCCGACACTCGCGTGGCGTTTAATGAGTTCTGCGTGAATGTCGAGCAGGCTCTGCTGCCGCCGGGCTTCCCTGCGGACGACTTCAGCGATAAGGTCGAGTTCCTGCACGCCCTTGATCTCGACCCGGGCGCCATCCTTAATCGAGATGTTGACATCCTGCCGGATCGTCCCGAGACCGCGCTTGACTTTACCGGTCGACCGGAGCACCATCCCGATATATTCGGCCACCTGCTGCACGTCTTCAGGGGTGTGCATGCAGGGCGATGTCGTGATCTCGACAAGCGGGATCCCAAGCCGGTCGAGCGAGAAGATGTCGTCTTTTACCCGTTGCGCTGCCTCTTCCTCGATACAGATAGTCTCGATGCTCCCGCCGTTCGGGAGGGCACCGTTAACTGCCAGAAGGGCGGTGCGCTGGAACCCGCTCGTGTTCGACCCGTCGATCACGAGTTTCCGCATCGTGTGGACCTGCGGGATCGGCGTCATGCCAAAGAGTTTTGCGATCGTGAGGCCGAGGCCAAGCGCCTCCTCGTTTAACGGCGCTGGCGGCTCTTCATCGTTCTCGACAAGGCAGGTGGACCTGTACGTGTAGTACTGGAACTTTCTCACCCGCATCATCTCTTCCTGCGCCGCCCGGTCGATCTCCCCCATCTCGCTCTCGGTCGCCCTGAGGTACCGGGAGAACTCACCCGTGTGTTCGGCGTTGTCATGCAGCGTCGTCGGGCAGTGGCAGAAGAGTTTCTCTTTTGTATCCAGCTGCTGGTGGATCTCGATGCCGGCCACAAGGCCGGCCGCTTTATAATCCATGGGCGCTCCTCCTCGTGCATTCGCCTTTGAGATCGGTTGCCATCAGTGCTGCCGCTTTCTCTTTATCTTTCTCGTTTCCAAGCACCCACATCTGTTTGACGAGCGCCACTTCGGGCAACGTGTCACCGGCTTCAATGACACCCGCAGCAAGGAGGTCACGACCGGTATCGTAGACCCGGTCGCAGACCCGGCCGTTCATGCACTGCGATGTCATGACAACCTGCGTCCCGTCCGCGATCAGCTTTTTTATCTGCGGGATGAGCAGCGTGCTCACGTGCCCGAGGCCGGTACCGGAAAGGACAAGTCCCCTGTATCCTTCGTATGCTTTCAGGAGATCGGGAGACATGCCGGGATAGAACTGGATAAGTCCGCAGTGCGGTTCGAGTTTGTCAAAAAGAGCAGGTTTCCGGGTGCCCCTCCGCACAGCGTCATCGCCAAGGGTCACCTTCCGGCTCATGTAGTCAACCGTCCCGATCGGGGGAAGCCCGATGCTCTGGAACGCGTCACGCCGCGAAGTATGCATCTTTCTTACCCGGGTGCTCCGGTGGATGGCGCAGAAATCATCGTTTGTTGACGCATGCATGACAACGGCAACCTCGCCGAGATCGCTCTTTGCCGCACTTGCCGCACAGACTGCATTCATCGCGTTGTCACTTGACGGCCGGTCTGCCGAACGCTGCGACCCGACAAAGATTACCGGGACGGGAGTGTCAATCATAAAACTGAGGGCAGCCGCACTGTAAGCCATCGTATCAGTGCCATGTGTGACAATAACACCGGTTACACCGTGACTGATCTCGTCATACACGGCCTTTGCAAGTTCCTGCCAGATTGCAGGAGTCATGTTCTCGGAGAGGATCGTATAGAGCTGTTTTGTGCGGTACCGGCCGATCTCCGCAAGCGCCGGGATTGCGGTTAAAATGTCATCTGCATCGAACTGGCTCGTTACCGCTCCGGTCCGGTAATCGATTTTACTTGCGATAGTGCCACCGGTCGAGATAATAGCAAGTTCCGGGAGTTTTGGGTCCTGCCGGACCGGCGTCCCGTGGGGTGCAGAGGCTGGTGCCGGGGAAACAAGCGTGCAGCACGCCTTTTCCACGCCAATATTATACCCGCTTTTCAGTTTTACGACAGCCATGCCGTCGCGGTCGGTGATATACGTCCCGGAAAATGTTTTACCGCCATATGCGCAGGTGACAAGGTCCCCTGCGGAAAACATGTTGTTTATGCTACCATCCTCCGTGCATCAGAGATAAGGTCTTCCTTTGTCTTTTTGATCTTACCCAGGCGTTCGTCAATAAACGCTGAATCGGCATCGAGATGTTTTTTCCTGTCGGCAATTGCGATCTTTGTCGCAAACGGTGCCGGTCCCCCGGTTGCCTTTCGGAGAGCAACCGAGTTTGCAACGTCAAGCGCCGCCGTGATCTGGTCTGCCGTGAGTCCCTTGGCCACAAGCGAGATCCCAAGGTCGAGTTCCTTTGCCGATTCTTCAAGGGTTTCAAGGGTCAGGCTGCCTTTCGAAACCGAACGGCCGACAATGTTGTGGGCGGTCCGGAACGGGAGGCCGTAATCCCGCACAAGCGTATCGGCAAGTTCTGTTGCCGTTGAGAAACCCTTTCCGGCCTCCTCTTTCATGCGCTCCGTGTCAAAGGTCGCGCTTGACAGCATATCGATAAGGAGCCGTATGCTCTCTTTTGCGTCCCGCATCCCGCGCCAGATGTTGGGCGTGAGTTCCTGGAGGTCGCGGTTATAGCTCATGGGAAGACCCTTGACCGTCATGAGCGCTCCCGTGTAAGCGCCAAAGACCGAACCGGTTTTTGCCCGCATAATCTCGGCAGTGTCCGGGTTTTTCTTCTGCGGCATAATAGAAGAGGTCGAACAGAACGCATCGTCAAGCGAGACGAATTTTACAAATGAAGAACTCCAGATGACCAGTTCCTCGCAGAGCCGGCTTACGTTTGCCATGAGAATGGAGAGATCGGCAAGGGTCTCAAGGGCAAAGTCCCGGGTTGCCACTGCGTCCATCGTGTTCTCGACAAGGCCGTCAAACCCGAGAAGTGTTGCGGTATACTCGCGGTCGATATGATAACCGGTGGATGCAAACGCGGCAGCACCAAGCGGGCTGAGGTTGACCCGGGCGTAGGCATCGCGGAGCCGGTCGAAATCACGCGAGAACTGCTGTTCGTAACTGAGGAGGTGATGGGCAAGCGTCGTGGGCTGGGCATGCTGCATGTGGGTGAAACCGGGCATGACCGATTCGCGGTGCTGCTCGGCAAGGGCAACAAGCACTTCCCGGACTTTTAAAAGCGCTGCCATCTGCTTGAGCAGTTCTTCCCGGAGCTTAAGCCGTATACAGGTCGCCACTTCATCGTTACGCGAACGGCCCATATGCATCCGTCCCCCGACATCGACACCAACGGCTTCGATTAAAAGCGATTCAATCCCCGCATGGACATCCTCGAACCGGTCATCAAAAACCTCTTCGGGCACTCCCTCGCTGTTGAGTTCCAGAAGCGCCGGGAGGAGCTGTTTTGCGATGTCGGTGCCGATAATCTTCTGCCGTTCAAGCATCAGCACATGGGCAATATCCACCAGCACATCCGCATCGGCAATACAGCGGTCGGACCTCATCGAAGAGAGGAATTTCATCATTTCGCCGGTCCTTTCACCTGAAAGGCGTCCCAGTCTTACTACATCGGTTCGCATCCGTTTACCTCAAAACACCCACTGTTCTTATCACTTAGATGTGTGTGCGGATCGATTAAATCCACGCCTTTCTTGCAGCAAGTTCAATCGCCCGCTGGACCGATTCGCGCGGGATGATAGTCGCGACCGGCACATGGACCAGCTGCTCGATAATACTGGACACGATTGGTGCACAGACAATCGCGATTGCTCCTTCCCGCTCGGCCCGGACGGCAGCAACAATCGCATCCTCCATTGTGTGGACAGGATACTCCCGGACTCTCATATGGTGACCGTCCACATCGGCAAGACGTTCTTCGACACTTTCAAGTACCGGCCGGGCGGCAATAAGACCGATAAATTTCTCATCGCCCGCATGGTAAAACTCACGCAGTCCCCGGACAATCGCCCGCAGCGTCGAGAGGTTGGGGGAGCGTTTCCCGTGCAGGATCTTATAGAGCGAACTCTGTGCAATCCCGCATCGTTTGGAAAGATCGCGGACACTGATACGCAGGTCGTTTTTTAAAAGATCGTTTAAGGTCAGAACAAACTCTTCATCAGACAGGAGAGCCGCGCGGATAACCCGGTCCATTGGGTCAGTATGTGCCATATTAAAAATACAATTGGGCTAACTATGGAAAAATATTTCCTTTATTGTCCAAAATTTTCTTAAAAAGAGTGCATGTCCGGGCCCGGAATACCTGCATAAACGGACATTATAAACAAAAATTTTCTCCTGTTGTAATTATAATAAAAGCAAAGTAACCCTAAAGTGGAATTTTTTTGTCCAAATAGCACACTTTTTTATTTGTGGACGGGATAATGCTCTACTCGTATGAGACCACAACAGACTGCGGCACTCGTGTTTGTCGCACTTGCACTTGTGCTTGTTGTATTTTCTGCCGGCTGCACCCAGTCGTCAGGAACAACCGCCGGTTCCTCCACTGCTGCACCGGTAAAAGAGATCCGTATCGGATACCAGCCAAGCACTCACCAGATGGCTGAGATCACCGCCATGAAAAAAGGCTGGTGGACACAGGACCTTGCACCCTATGGCGTGACGAATGTAACAGATACGGTCTTCCCTACCGGCGCTCCGGAAATGCAGGCAATGCTAGCAAACCAGATCGATGTTGCATATGTCGGCGCTGCCCCGGTCCTTTCTGCTATCAGTACCGGACTTGACGCAAAGATCGTTGCCGGCGTAAACACGCAGGGCTCTGACCTTGTCATAAAAAACGATATCGACTACAAAGGCCCGCAAAGCCTCAAGGGATTAAAGATTGCGACGTTCCAGGCCGGGACAATCCAGGACACACTCCTTCGTAACTGGCTTACCAAAAACAATCTTACACCGGATAAAGACGTCACTCTTCTTGGCATGGGACCCGGTGACGCGGTAACTGCGATGGTTGCCGGAAAAGTTGACGGCGTGTTCCTGCCTCACCCGTCCCCGTCAGTCATTGTGTCGGAAGGCAAGGGCAAAATTGTCGTCCACTCCGGCGAAATGTACCCGAACCACACCTGCTGCGTTCTTGTCGTGAGCGGCAAGCTGATCAGGGAGCACCCGGAGATTGTCGAACAGATCATCAGGACCCACGAAAAGGCCGTCGCGTTTAACGAGAACAATACTGCCGAAGCAGCCGCAATCTATGCCAATGCCACGGGCACCAAGCTCTCCGATGTCACGACATCTCTTGCCCAATGGGACGGAAAGTGGACAACAGACCCGAACGTAATCGAAGACTCGGTCATTGAATATGCAAATATCCAGTACAAACTCGGGTACATCACGACACCCCTCTCAAAAGAGCAGCTCTTTGATACAAGTTTCTACAACAAAATCCACAGCAAAACCGCATAAAAACTACCAACTATTTTTTCTTTTATCGCGCCTTATTGATACGAAAATAATACACAACCAGTAAGGCCTGATTCTGTCAAAGAACTGGTGTGAAGGAATACAAAAAACGCCGATACCCATGAGCAGTCATACACAGAAACAAAAGAACCGGTGGCTTGGAGTCCTCGCCATCGTCTTATGCCTTATTATCTGGCAGGTTGTCGCGGCCTATATTGTAAAGTACACGTTTATCCTTCCCGCCCCGACAGATGTCTTTTTTGCATTTGTCGAACTTGTAAAAAGCGGAACCCTGATTCTTGACCTTGAGGAAAGCCTGATCCACTTTGGGATGGGGATTGGCGCAGCAATCATTGTGGGAATTCCAATCGGGATCATCATGGGCTGGAGCAGGAAATGCGACGCGTTCCTCAACCCGATTGTCGAGATCATCCGCCCGATTCCCCCGCTTGCCTGGATCCCGTTTGCCATCATCTGGTTTGGCCTGACCCTGTATTCAGCAGCTTTTGTGATCTTTATCGGTGCCGTGTTCCCCATAATTATCAACACCTATAGCGGCTTTCGTAACGTCCCGAGAATATTTGTCGAGGCAGGAAAGATGCTGGGCTGCACAAAAAACCTTAACCTTATCCGGCACATTGCATTCCCGGCCGCACTCCCGTCCGTCGCATCAGGTATCCGGATTGCAACCGGTGTCGCGTGGATGTGCCTTGTCGCGGCAGAACTTTTCGGCGTATCAAATTACGGTCTGGGGAAGAACCTCTGGCAGTACTACAATCTTCACCGGATGGACTGCGTTGTCGTCTATATGCTCATCCTCGGCATGATAGGGCTTGTCGTTGACATACTTCTCCGGTATTATATCGACCGCCATTTCCTGAAATGGCAGACTAATGAGGTGGCATAACCATGGGAAACCTTGAGATCCGCGATCTTTGCCAGTCATTTGCCCGCGACGACAAAACACGTTTACAGGTAATAGAGCACCTGAACCTCGATGTCACCGACAAGGAATTTGTCTGCATCCTTGGGTCTTCCGGGTGCGGAAAGACCACGCTCCTGCGGCTTATTGCCGGACTTGACAAAGCGGAGTCCGGGAGCATTCGTCTTGGCGGCGAGGAGATCCGGGGCCCGAACCCGAAAGTGGGATTTGTTTTCCAGGAATATTCGCTCTTTCCCTGGCGCAACGTGATGGATAATATCGCGTTTGGCCTTGAAATGAAAGGCGTCCCGGCAGAAGAAAGATACAAAATCGCGGAACAGTACCTGGAACTCGTGAACCTGACACAGTTCAAAAACAGTTACCCTTCAGAGTTGTCCGGGGGGATGCGGCAGCGGGTGGCAGTTGCACGTGCGCTCGCGCTCGATCCGGTGCTGCTGTTGATGGACGAGCCGTTTGGGGCGCTTGATGCGCAGACCCGTAACATGCTCCAGAAAGAACTGCTGGAAATCTGGGAGAAAACCAAAAAAACGATCATCTTCATCACCCACAGCGTGGACGAAGCTGTCTACCTGTCGGACAGGATCATTGTCCTGACCCCCCGGCCGGGACGGATCTGTAAAATCACACCCGTCGAAATGTCACGCCCCCGGGACCGTACCAGCGTGAAGTTCGCAGAGGTCAGGCGCGATATCCTCGACCTTATAAACAGGGATTGTTCAGTCCAGTAAGGTTTAATACGCCACATCTCTATTTTATTAAAGCAGTTTGTGAAGTGTGCCGGCACGATAGCTCAGGTTAAATACAACGTTTTCGTGCCCGCTTTTACGATTCATACACTAGGAGTAGGAAGCGATGGTAAGAAAACCGGGAAAGATGTACAGGAACCTTGCGAAGAAAGCCTATACCCGACGCGAGTATATGGGCGGGGTTCCCGGTAACAAGATCGTACAGTTTGAAATGGGAAACCTTTCCCAGGAATTCCCGACTGAGATTGACCTGATTGTTGAAGAGACCTGCCAGATCCGGCACAGCGCCCTTGAAGCAGCCCGTATCTCAGTGAACAGGAAACTGCTCAAGGATGTCGGAAGGACAAACTTCCACTTTAAGGTCAGGACCTACCCGCACCATGTGCTCCGTGAGAACAAGCAGGCAACCGGAGCCGGGGCAGACCGTGTCTCGGAAGGTATGCGCCTTGCATTCGGTAAGGCAGTCGGGACTGCAGCACGTGTCGAAGTCGGCCAGATCGTTTTCACAGTGTTCACAACTCCCCAGTACCTTGACAAGGTCAAGGCTGCAATGAGAAACGGTGCCCACAAGCTTCCGAGCCCGTCCCACCTCAAGGTCCACACAATCAAGGTGAGCGGCAGGATCATCGCAGCACCCAAGATTGCAGGGGATAAGATTGCAGCACCGGTTAAGACCGAGGCAGAAGCAGAAGCCGCAGCAGAACCGGCAAAGGGTGCTGAAGCTGCAAAGGGTGCCGAGCACAAGGGCGGCGCTCACAAGGGTGCCGAGCCCGCAAAGGCTGAACCCGCAGCAAAGGGCGCTGAAGCCGCAAAAGGCGGAAAAGCCCCGGCAAAGGGCGGCAAGGAAAAGAAGTAAATTCTTTTCCAGTTTCTTTTCTTTTTTGGATATTTTTCTCTGGATTTTCTGTTTCCTGCTCACAGGATCGCGATGGCGTTTGTCACTGATATCAGGTATTTGAAAGAATTTTTCGCCCTTTAATAATTTCAAAAAGGTCCCGTGGGTTATTTTTTTTTAATTTCCGGAATCCTCATTCGCACACTATATAATCTCCCCGCCGCTCAAACTATAGACAAATGATATCGGAACGGGAGGGTCTGCGGACGGCACTCGCAGATGCAACGTTTAAGGCAATGCGGGAAGCAGTCATCTGCCTGCCACCAGATGTAAAAGAGGCATTAAGAAAAGCCGCCGCATCCGAAAAAAATGCAGTCGCACGTGGGGAATATGAAAATATAACAAAGAATATTCTCGCGGCTGAACATCTTCGCGTTCCCCTCTGCCAGGACACCGGTGTCCCGGTTGTGTATATCACCCTGCCGCCACGGGTACCGTTTTCTGACCTGCTTTTTGAAGCAGTTGCTGACGGCATCCGCCGGGCGACAACAGATGTGCCGCTGCGCCCGAACGTTGTCGACCCGCTCACCCGGCATAACACCGGGGACAATACCGGTGCCGGAATGCCGGCGGTCCATGTCCGGCCCGGCGACCGGTTCACGGTTACAGTCCTCCCAAAAGGAGCCGGTGCGGAAAATGTCTCCCGGCTTGTGATGCTCCTCCCGTCACAGGCAAATAAAATCGAAGACGTCGTTGCCGAAACCATGCTCATCGCTGAAGGACGA
>Ga0209099_1000533_pt1 | contig 44728 bp, 37 predicted proteins | sample AD_JPNHW2_MetaG_FD_184430 | JGI IMG/M metagenome (GOLD analysis project Ga0209099, IMG submission 184430) | Active sludge microbial communities of municipal wastewater-treating anaerobic digesters from Japan - AD_JPNHW2_MetaG (SPAdes) (version 2) | ecosystem: Engineered > Bioreactor > Anaerobic...
CCCCGGCGCTGCAATTCCTGATCATCATAAAGGGAGATATCAGCAAAAGGAGGCCCTTCTCACTCCGGACAAGGAGTTTGTTAAGGATGCGGTATTTTCGGATGGTATCCGGCGGCGAAGATTCAGAAGGCTGTTACTGCGGTTTCACCGGAGGCTTCCTTCCCATCAGGGAGAGCACGCCGTTGATAAAAGTAAGCGGATGCACCGGGTTGCCGGGGACAAACAGATCGATAGGATATTTTTCGATGAAACGCCGGTCGAGGGCAGGGCTGCCGGCAAATATGCCGCCGCTGATGGCATCGGTACCGGCAAGGATGATGATCTTTGGAGCAGGAACGGCATCATAGCAGATCTGTAAAGGCTCCGCCATATTTTCAGTGATGGGGCCGGTAATAACAATCCCGTCGGCATGCCGGGGAGATGCCACAAACTCAATCCCGAAACGCCCCATATCAAAATTTACATTGCCGCAGGCATTCAGTTCCCATTCACAACTGTTGTCGCCACCAGCCGATACCTGCCTGAATTTCAGCGAATGGCCGAAAATCTTCCTTATCTCTTTTCTAACCTTATCCGGATCGATCACCAGAGGCTGGTCAGCTCCTTCCTTCACAACCAGTTGATCCCGTTCCGTTACAGAGATTTTATAATCGGTGGTAAACCGTATTTTCTCCGGAAACATCAGGGCGCATTCACCGCAAAAAGTACACTTCCCAAGGTCGATGCACACCGGATTTACAGAAATAGCCCCTGTGGGACAAACATCCGCAAGTCTTTGTCCGTCCGCCGGCTCCGGGCTTATTACCGGTCGTCCCCTGAATATGCCGGGGACTTTGGCCGTGGTGACGTCCGGGATATATTGTTTGCCCTGGTGGAATAATATCTTTAGGTTGTTCAGCATAGAATTTCGTTTACTGATCAGAGGTCGTGCCCGCAGTACGACAGGTTAAAACTCTTGTTGCAGATCGGGAAATCGGATATTTCGTTGTTCCGCACGGCAAGGGCCAGGGCCATCCAGTTGTGGAACGACGGATCCTTGACTTTATAGACTTTCAGACTGCCATCGGGCCCGGTAACGGCACAATGACATATTTCGCCGCGCCAGCCTTCAACAAGTGAAAGAGCGAATAAATCCCTCCCGGGCGACTGAAGCGTTTCCTTTTCAGCATTACCGGGAATATCTTCCAGCAACTTCCGCAGGTACGCAACCGACTGATAGACTTCTTCCTTTCGCACCTGCACACGCGAGTACACATCTCCGTGACGCTTCACCACGGGTTCATGGCCAAGTTCAGGATAGAGGGCATGCGGGTGCGATTTACGGATATCGCGGCTGAGACCGGATGCGCGCGCTGCCATCCCAACCGCTCCGATGGCTGAAGCATCCTCGGCCGTTACAACTCCGGTGCGCTCAAAACGCGACAATGCACTTGGAAGCAGGAACAATTCCCTGTTCATTTCGATAAAATCAGGTTCGAAGCGATCGAGCACTTCCGTCAGCCTGCCGGCAAGCGCCTGCGTAAACGGATATTTATTTCTGCCAGGCCTGATTAGCCCTTTCGACAAACGGTTACCGCACCATTCCTGCATAAAGTTGATGATGGGGGTTCTCAGCCTGCCGAATACCGAACTGCCAAGCTGGTATGCAATGTCGGTACATACGGCGCTCAGGTCGCCGGTATGGATGGCGATTCGTTCCAGCTCAAGCGCGATGGTCCGTGCATAATCAACATCCCGCGATGTTTCGAAACCCGACAGGCATTCCCACAGTTGCGCGAAAGCCACCGAATGGCCGACAGCAGTATCGCCGGCAATATTTTCAGCAAGGGTTGCCAACTGGTTTAGCGGCTTCTTCTCAGTAAACAATCTCTCAACTCCGCGATGCTGGTATCCCAACTGTATTTCAAGATGCAATATCTTCTCCCCATTGCAGATGAACCTGAAATGCCCCGGTTCGATCACCCCGGCATGGATAGGCCCCACCCCTACTTCGTGAAGTTCTTCGCTTTCGATGGAATAAAACGGGTAATCCCCGATAGTATCTCCCTTGTCATAACGATCGTGGGCATACCTCACAGGCTTCATCCACGGATGGTCCGAATAGCTGATCCCGAAGTTTTCGTGAAGTTCGCGTTCAAACTTTTCAAAACATGTATGCCGGGCCGTGAAGGAAGGCAATTTCTTATCCGTTTGCACCAGCGATGAAGAAACATAGATTTCGTGACTCTGATCATCGGCGATGCAACAAACAAGTTTTACTCCTGCCCCGGAAACATATCCGAAATAGCTGACGCAGTGCCTTTCAACGGATTGCTGAACAAAACCGGCATTCAACTCCAGAAAAGCCTCATAGTCGCTTTCCGGAATTTCGGAAACCGGAACAGCCTGGTTATTATGGATGGTTATATATTTCATATCACTGGGGTAACAGCATCACAGCATCCCGGATGAGTTGCACAAAACCGGAAGGCGGGTTCAATCCGAGATATACGCCCAAAGCAAGCAGAATAAACTGGCTCACCGATTCCCACTTTTTAATATCCGCTTTTATCGTCGCATCAGCATCCTTACCGGGAACAAAAAGCATTTTAAAAATATTCTTCCCCATGGACCAGATGATCATGGTGAGAAGCAGCAGAATGAGAATGAGGACGATGATATGGTTGGATGCGAACAGCGACCGGAATACCAGCAACTCGCTTACGAACATTCCTGAAGGCGGAATGGCCGTAATGCTGATATATACAAACAGCATCACCAGCGCCCCGGCCAGGTTTTTATTGAAGTAATTCCCGGTTTTACTGATCACATAGGTGCCGAAAGTCCGGTGCACCTGGTCGATCTGGTAAAAGACGCTGGCCTTGATAAACGAATGAAGCACCATGTGCAAGATGGCTGCGAAATAGCCGATGCCCCCGGCTGCCAGCCCCAGCGCCGACAATCCCATATGTTCGAGGCTGGAGTATGCAAACATCCTTTTTATATGGTCTGCCTTGAGGATATACACCGTCGAAATAAAGACGGAAAGGATGCCGCTCCATAGCAATACCTGGTTCATCCAGGGCAGGATGCAGGTATGCGACATCAGCGTATAAGTGCGGAAAATGGCCACAAAACCCACATTCATCAGCGTGGTTGAGATAAAGGCGCTGATCGGTGGCGGAGCAACCGTGTGGGCGTCCACGGTGATGGTGTGCATCGGGAAGAGTCCCATCTTGGTGCTGAAGCCGACAACCATGAAAATAAAAGCCAGTTTCAGCCAGAAAGCGCCGGCATTCTGCAGATGCAACGGTATATCGCTGAAGGCGAGATTTACCGAGCCGCCTTCCTGCAATGCCTTGCTGAGGAAAACAATACCTACAAAAGCAAATGTGATGCCGATGGAACAGATAAATACGTACTTCCAGGTTGCTTCGAGCGATAAGTGGGTCCGTTCGTGATAGATAAGCGCTGCCACACTCAGGGTCGTCATCTCGATGAGCACCCACATGATGCCGATGGCAGAAGCCAGGTACACGCTTGTCATAGCGCCGATCAGGAGGATAAGGGCGGTAAAATAGATTCGCTGACGGCGCCAGTCGTCCTCCCTGTGTTTCAGGTAAACCAGGCTGTGAAGGATGGTGGTAAAACTCAGGATCGTCAGCACCGAAAGAAAGATGAGCCCGAGCGCATCAAAGCTGAAATAACCGTCAGCTTCCTGCCCGCCGATATGATAATAACCATAGATGGTAACGGATGTCTGAAGCAGGAGAAAAATTCCAAGCAACACGCCGCGCACGGCACGGTTCCGGTTGAAAAACACGCCGGCGGCAAGTACAAGGACCAATATCAGATAATATTGAAACATACAAATCAGTCTTTTAAGTTGGTCAGGTTATCCACATTCATCGCCTCGAAAGTATCGCCGATCCTGTTGGCAAATATTCCCAGCACCAGCACGCTGACAAAAATATCGAGCATGATCCCGATGTTGACCAGCATGGTCATTTTGTCCCCTACCGCCAGCGAAAGGATAAAAACACCGTTTTCAACAATAAGATAGCCCATTACGTGTGTAATGATCTTGCGGCGGGAAATGATAAAATAAATCCCCGTGAACAGGGCAGCCAGCGCCACCACATAGAAGATTTTATCCGATTCAGTGTCCTGTATGCTGTTGACAAGCAGGATGGAAATCACACAGATAAAGGTGACTATGATCAGCGAGATGAAGTTGGATACGTAAGGTTCGGCTTCACGCGTGATCTTATTTCTTTTCAGGACGTAGGCCAAAAACAGGGGCACCGCCACCGACTTAAAAAAGACCGTTTCCATCAGGATCAGCACCAGGTTCAGCGTATTGATCTCGCTAAGTTGAATAAACGAAACCACGAAAAGCAGGACGCCCTGGAATGCCAGCACTTTTACATACGTCAGCAGGCGGTTGGCAATGGCCACGTAAAACAGGGTGATCAGGAATGTTATCAGCAATACATTAATCATCTTTTCGTGTTTTAAGGCTTAAACAAACTTACCCAGGATCAGCAATGCTCCCAGGAAGATCAGGAGGCTTACCGAAGTGAGCGCGAAGATAAACTGGGCGTTGTGATTCATCCTGAACCTGGCCATGAACGATTCAACAGCCCCGATCAATACGGCCGTCACAAACTGGATGGCAAAGAACATCGGGATGGAATATTCGTACGGGAATATCCCAATGAACAGGTTCACGATAAGCGCCCCATAGATGGCAAATTTCAACAGTCCGGCAGTAAAAATGAGCCCCAGGTCGAAACCGCTGTAATCCAGGATCATCACTTCATGGATCATGGTCAGCTCAAGGTGCGTTTTGGGATCGTCAATCGGCATCCGGCTGTTTTCGATCATGGTGATCATGATCAGCACAAAAGCCGCCAGTACTGCCAGGGCATAGCTGACGGGCGACCCCACATGGAAGGCTGCAAAAATTTCGTAAAAGGACGTATATCCTGTGAGTAAAGCCAGCGAACCGATCAGGATAAAGAAAGCCGGCTCGGCAAACATCGAGAAAAGCGCTTCGCGGCTCGCCCCCATCCCTTCGAAGCTGCTGCCGGTATCCAGCGCCGCAATGATGTTGAAAAATTTACCCAGCGCCAGCACATAGGCAAAGAATATAAAGTCACCGCTGAAACTGATCACCCCTTTGGATTGTCCGAACGGAACCACGAGCATCGCCATCACCACCGACGACAGATAAACGGCGGGAGCCATCTGAAAGATAAAGCTGGTAGTCCGGCTGTAAACGGCCCCTTTCCGGAACAACCGGATCACATCCTTAACCGGCTGTAAGATGCCGGGGCCTTTCCGCCCCGAAAAGATGCTTTTCGTGCGATTGATGATCCCGGTGAAAAATACCGCCGCAATTAATATCAATACAAGGCTCAGCATGTTTAAAGATGTTTTAGGAAGTCAATAAAGCCGGATAACGAGTCAAAAATCATGGGCAGAAAGATCAGCGCCAGGATAAAGACAATGCCATACAGAATATAGGACTGCAGCCTGCCGTTCTGGAAAAACCGAAACCAGCCTAAAAACGTCCTGATACCATCCAAAGGTTTATCAATCAGCCATTTCTCCAACTGGTCATAGGCATGGGTTTCATAATGCGCTTCTCCGGGATACAGCCCGTCTACCCTTTTTTCATGTTTCTTAATGGATAACGTCGCCCGGTTCAATTGACTGTATGTCTTTACGAAAGAGCCTGCCGTGTACTGCTGTTTTGCCGTCGGGGCCACATACCCGCATCCCCAGGTTGAATCCGCGGCAACTTCCCTTTTCTGCATCGCCAGTTTCCTGACCAGGTATATCAACGAAGTAAGCAGTATCAAGCCCCACATGGCCCAACTGATGTTCTGCATGATACCGGCGGTATTCTCCCGGAAAAGAGTTCCGGCAACGCCCTGAATGCCCGGGAACAGATTCACCGGCGCCATGATCATATTCAGGAAGTACCCGGGGAACAATCCGATGGAAACGATCAGAAAAGCGATGAGATAAAGGGGCAGCAATTGCATAAACGGGGCTTCTTTTATTTCGTGATGGAACGCATGCCTCGGATTCCCCAGGAAGACGATCCCGAAAGCTTTGGTGAAGCAAAGCAGGGCCAGTCCGCCGATCAGCACCAGCCCCATGATCATGAAAAGGCAGCAAATCAGCGATGCCAGCGACGCCCCCTGAAGCCAGTTGTATAATCCGGAATAGATGAGAAACTCCGAAATAAAGCCGTTGAATGGCGGTATCCCTGAAATGGCGATGGCGGCAATTAAAAACAGGGCTGCCGTTTGCGGCATCTTTTTGATCAGCCCTCCCAGTTGTTCGATATTCAGGGTGTGCGTCGCCTGGTAAACGATACCGGCGGCATAAAACAGCAGGGATTTGAAAAGGGCATGGTTCAGGGTGTGCAGCAAAGCCCCCGCAAAGCCAAGCATGGCCACCAGATAGTTGCCCGCTCCCATCCCGATGCACCCAACCCCGATTCCCAATCCGATGATGCCGATATTTTCGATGCTGTGGTAGGCCAGCAGTTTTTTCAGGTCATGTTGAACAATGGCCAGCATCACGCCGTACAAACCGGATATCACCGAAACGCCCAGGATGATGTAACCGATCGTGGTATAGTCCGTTTTTATCAGCAGCAGCATCCTGAGAATGCCGTAAATTCCCGCTTTGATCACCACGCCCGACATCATGCCCGACACATGCGAAGGGGCGGCCGGATGTGCGTGAGGCAGCCAGGTATGAAAAGGCACAAAGCCGGACTTGAAAGCGAAACCGGTGAAAAAAATCATGAACAGGAGCATGGAAGCCCCAACAGGCAAAGAAGAGGCGTAAGCCGTAACGGCGTTAAAATCATAGCTCCCTGTTTTTTGCGCTACCCAGATGAAACCAATCACCAGAAAGATGAAGGAGAAGTGCGATTGCACCAGGTAATTCAGCCCGGCCGCAATGGTCGTCTCTTTTTCACGCTCAAAGATGATCAGCAGGAACGATGTCAGCGCCAGCATTTCCCAGGCAATTAAAAAGGCAATGCTGTTCTGCACAATGACCGCGCTGAGAAGGGATGCATGCTGTATCAAAAAACAAATGGCATGAAGCCCCAGGTTGTGAACCTGCGATTTGTAAGCCTTCAGGTAGAAGAAACCGTAAAAGCCGCCGGTAAGGAATACGAAATTGATAATCAGGATGAACCAGCCCGAGAGGGCATCGAGGCGCAGCGGAATACTTCCCGTGAAAAGGCTGCCGGGCAATTCATATAAAAAGGTCTGGCCGGAAAGGCTCAGTACCGCATAATACCCGGTTATTGCCGCATTCAGCACCACGGCCAGGAAAGTTATAATCCCCTTCAGGCGCACCTTTAAAAAAGGGATCAATATCAACGTGACCAGTATAATCGCAAAAAAGGCAGCTATCGGGATCATCCTTCGGTTATATAAAAGCAGTTAATTTTAATCTACTGATTGTCAGCCGGCAGCGACGGTCAACACAAACCCGGGCGCCGGCTTCCGGCAGGATACCCGGTTATCAGCCCCGGCGCTGCAAAGTTAGGGACAATATAATAAAAACCATGAAGCCGTTGTCTTCGATTGCCTTTTCGCGCCGGAAACGGCCTCTCCCGACAGCCCGTAATATTTACATAACTGTCTGACCTGCGATATAATAGCTGAATTCCGGAACAGGAATCCTGACGGACTATTTTTCCCCGCCGGAACGGCTGATGCAGGCCGCCTGAACCGGAAACGCTCAGGAAAAGCCGGATATCTGATCGCTGTTGCCACGGGGCCGATGGTATTCACTGATCCGTTATCCCTCTCAGGACCACGAATCCCCGGATCTTCAATTCCGCAAACAAAACTTAAAACACTATGGCCCATTTTTCCGATATTTGCGCCTGATTCAGCAAGCAACCACCGAAAGATCCGTTTTTGAAATTATCGGTCGTCATAGTAAGTTACAACGTCAGGTATTTCCTCGAACAATGCCTGCACTCGGTCATTACGGCCGGGCAGGACATGGAGATGGAAATCTTTGTCGTGGATAATGCGTCGGTGGATGGTTCCGTCAAGATGCTGAAAGAAAAGTTCCCGGAGGTGCATTGCATCGCAAATACCGAAAACGTCGGTTTTTCCAGAGCCAATAACCAGGCGATCAGGCAGTCGACGGGCGACTATATCCTGCTGCTCAATCCCGACACCGTCGTTGAATCGGACACTTTCCGGAAAACGGTTGCTTTTATGGAAGAACACCCTGATGCCGGCGGGCTGGGGGTAAAAATGGTTGACGGAACCGGCCATTTTCTTCCTGAATCGAAACGGGGATTACCGAAACCCATGGTCGCCTTTTATAAGATATTCGGGCTGGCCCGGCTATTCCCGCGTTCCAGGACTTTTAACCGTTATCACCTGGGTTACCTCGACGACGGCCAGGTAAATCCGGTGGATGTGCTGGCAGGCGCCTTTATGATGCTGCGGCGGGAAACGCTCGAAAAGACCGGCCTTCTCGACGAACAGTTCTTTATGTACGGGGAGGACATCGACCTGTCGTATCGCATCACCCTGGCCGGGTATAAAAACTACTACTTCCCCGAAACGCGCATCATCCATTACAAAGGCGAAAGCACCAAAAAAGGCAGCCTGAACTACGTGTTCATGTTTTACAACGCGATGATCATCTTCGCCGGTAAACATTTCTCGCGTAAGAACGCAAGGCTTTTCTCCATCCTGATCAACATGGCCATATACTTCAGGGCCTCGCTGAGCGTTGTTCACCGCGCGGCGCGCACGCTGCTGTTGCCGTTGCTTGATACTGCTCTGATTTATACCGGCATTTGTCTGATTACGAGATACTGGGAACATACCGTCATCTATCCCTATGGGGGACATTATGCCCCTGCGTTTTATTTCTATGTGCTGCCGGCCTATATCCTGCTGATCATCCTTTCCGTTTACGTCTCCGGAGGTTATGACAAACCGGTAAGACTGGGGCGCGTTGTCCGCGGCGTAGGGGCCGGACTGGTGATTACGCTGGTGGTTTATGCGTTATTGCCGCTGCAATTCCGGTTTTCAAGGGCGCTGATCGTGATCGGATCGATGTGGGGACTGATCGCGATGACCGGACTCCGGTTGTTGCTGCATCTGTTCAAAATCAGCGGATATGTGCTGAATGTATCCAAAAGCCGCCGGTTTGCCATCGTAGGAAATGCCGACGAAGCCCACCGGGTGAGCGACCTGTTGCAGAAAGCCGTTTATAAACCCGCCTTTATCGGACTGGTCCGCGCCGGAGACCTGAACGGTGAAAAGAACGGATTCCTCGGCGGCATCAAACAGATCCGCGACATCATTACCATTTATGATATCGACGAAATCATTTTCTGTGCAAAGGACCTTGCCGCCGAAGTCATCATCGACCACATGTCGGAATTGCAGGATCTGCAGGTAGATTACAAGATCGCCCCTCCCGAAAGCCTTTCCATCATCGGCAGCAATTCCATCAATACGGCCGGCGACCTTTACGTGATCGATATCAACTCGATCGGCAAGCTTGAAAACCGGCGGAGCAAACGGATTTTCGACGTTTTTGCTGCTCTTATACTGCTTGTCTCCTACCCTGTTTCTGCCTTTTTCACGCGGAATCCTTTCAATTTCCTGCTCAATATTTTCAGGGTACTCTTCGGGTTCCGGTCCATTTCAGGATACTGCCCCACGAAGGTGCAGGACTTCAGGCTGCCGTCCATCCGGAAGGGAATCCTGAACCCTGCCGATGCCTTGCGGGCGCCGGTGCCCAACGAAGAAGCCCTCGACCGCCTCAACATGCTCTACGCCCGCGATTACAAGCTGGCCAACGAGTTCCGCCTCCTCTTCAAAGGGTTCGGCAAACTGGGGCGGCAGGTGGATTAGCAGATGATTTTCCGGATAAAAACCGGCTTCCGTTTCGGGACAGGCATTGCGGAACGGTCATATTCCTATTTATTGTGTGTAGTACATTATTCATTTCTTTCAGAAAAATATGATGCAACTCTAATTATGAATGTCTCAAAATCCGATTGTAACTTTTGATATTCAGAAGAATTAATAAAATCATTCCAACAATTTTGCAAACCTTGATACTCATTTGCTACCAAACCTAAATTAACCATTTCTTGAAATAATGAATGATGGTCAGAATAATTTAAAGAAGTCTGAAGTTGTGGATTTGGATTAATATTTAAGTAAGATTTCATTAGAAATTTTTCTGGAGCTACATATGGGTAAAGAAAAAATGTATTTTCTGTTGGATTTTGATGTAAGTTGGAATATTTTGGGTCACTTTTAAAATCACCATCAAATACAGCACAAAAACCTATTTTATAGCGCATTTGATTATAATTTCTTTTATGTCTTTCATAATCGTTTTTTACTTGATTTGCAGGTCCAGATTTAATTATGCTAATTAATCTATCAAAATGCATATACTTGCGGTTAATACTCAATAACAGGTTTGCTATTATAAATTCAGCGACTTCATCTTCACAATATAGATTCAATAGCGGATAGGCTTTTGAGTCCATCTTTGAAAAAGCAGCATTTACTGATATTTTTGATATTGCATGATATTCCCCATTTACTTGAACTTCAATAAATTTTCTTGATTTTTGATTAAAAGCTGATAATAAAGTAGGTGAATGAGAAGTAATAATAAATTGTTTTTTATGAATCCAAGAAACATACTGAATAATATCAGCAAGTCTTCTTTGTACATATGGATGAAATCCTGCTTCAATTTCATCTATTAAGATTAAAGAATTATGTGGAGAATCAAATATATCAACTAAAATATTCAACAATGCCTCTTCTCCCGAAGCTGCATTATAACTTGAATAAGGTGAGTTTTGGCAATTAATTAAAAAAGCTTGCTTATTTACATGAGAACCTATTGAATATATCTCCGCTGGCGAAGTTTCAAAGATATATGAATATGCTTGCTCAATATCGGTATTTAATCTAGTTTGAACACCGTTAGAGATTTTTCGCATTAAACTATTTGAAAAGTTTCTCACAGGTAAAACCCTTTCTAAATCGATAAAACGAACTTCTCTATCTCTAATTTGAGCATTTGTTCTTCTAGGGTCGGAACTGGCTTTACCTATACCAGTCCATGCTTGACTTGTTGCCAGTCGTTTTGCATCACCATCTCTTAATAAATTCCCAATTCTCCAAAATAGTTTATAACTGTAATCCCTTGTTGTGTTTTCATAAGAAGTAAATGACAAAACATCTCTCCATGTATGTCTTCTTAGCTCTGTCTCCGGTTTTGTGGAATCGTATCGTAAGAAGTCATAATGACTGCATGCTATGAGAAGCATTAAACTTGTCTTACCAATTTTATTTGTTCCTGAAATTACTGTAATCGGATGGTCAAATGATAAGTTTAACTTTTTAATATGTCTAAATTCTTCAATCTCAATTTTATTTACAAATTTCACATAGCTGTTTTCAGCAGTACTGAAAGTCAAAGGGTCATATCCATTTATCTTTGCTTTTGCATCTTTTATGTTTTGTAAATTCAACATAATATAGAATTATTTAGTTTGTATGGGGCTCATCTTAAATTACACACAACTAGCAAATTTCACAATAAACTTCCCACTTTTAACTCTTTGATGGTCAGGTCTGCTTATCCCGCCTAACATTTCGCCGGCTCTACCGGAAGCCTGTATATCTGCCAACTAATATAGGCGATAAATCTTTTTGTTTTATATATATTTCTAAAAAGTTATAAACATTTTGTGTAATAATCGGTATTTCCGGATTTTGTCCAACTGTGATAAACAGAATATTCCATTACGGCATCCTGCAAAAACTCTTTTTATGAAGGGCTATCGTGTCGAGGTTTACGCCCACACCGGGCATTTTGCACGAACTATCGCCTTTCTAAGTTAACAATTGGCATTTTGAAGCACAAAGTTGCCGTTCGAAGCTCATAAGTTGGCATTCTGTAACACAAAGTTGCCGTTCGAAACTTATCAGTTGGTATTCTGAAGCACAATGTCGCCGTTCGAGACATAACGTTTGGCATTCTTAAGCACAAAGTTGCCGTTCGAAGTTTAACAAAGGTCATTTCGCATGAATGATATCAAGTTTTTTCAGGAAAATATTAAAACCGGCTTTAAGTGTATAGTTCGCCGGCAGGCGGAGATGTCCAATAGCAGGCAGATAAATAGTTCAACCGGAATTAACCGCCGGGTTCCCGTTTCGGGACAGGCGTTACAGACCGCTCAAATTCCTGTTTATAAGCATCCGGTTTACTTCTATTGTTATTTGAATTTATTATATGTGTTGAAGAGACAAATCCCTCCAACACATATTATATAAACATTAAAATTCAAGTACACCAAGCGGAATGATTTTCATCAGACAAATGGCATCACCTGCTTTTATACTTTTGAGCAGTTCCACATCAACCTTACATCCGAATGCTTTCTCAAAAAGTACTTTGCTGTAACCAGTGGTACATTGACACCATGTTTTAGTCTCTAAATTTTCGACATCTGCAAGCATCGGACATGGACAAAATGGAAACATTAGAAATAACTCACCATTGCTAAACGAAAGTCCTGCGGCTTTAGCCTTTTCGTGATTGCCAAATTTTTCTAAACTTGAAGACATTGCCATCAGTTCTTTTACCAAGGCTAATTTCTCGTCCATTCCATAACCACACTGGCAATTCATCCTGATTTTTTTTACGGTTAATGAATCGAATGCTTTGTCCAATCTTTTCATGGTGTTTTTCACCCAAGTTGCATTGTCTTCCTGTTGGTTATCCGTGATTTGAGCTGCTACTTCCCCGTTACTCTCGTTTTTTATTGCTGTGAATATAACTTGTTCCTGAATTTTTCTTATGTCAAACATTTTCTTTTGATTTAATAATTCATAAGTGTATTCTGTCCTAATCAAAGGACATTTTTTATCAAATTAATTGTATACGAAACCCGCTCGGGAGGAGTATCCCGAACCATCCAAAATTAACCTGTGGGTTTCTGAGATTAATTAAGCTGTGATTATCAATTTTAGTATTGTTCTCAAAATTCAGTTGATTTAAGTGTTGCAATAATAGTGTAATTTTCGTTAAAAATGACATTCTCTTTATAGAATATTATTTCTGAAAAATCCAATTTATTGTAAAATATTTTCTACATTATTTTCATTAGAGAACCTTGAGAAACATGGAGCAATGTATCGTTTCTCAGTGAACCTCAGTGACCTCAGTGCCTTGGTGGTTGCCTTTTCTTTCTACCACTCAGACACTTAGAACACTCAGGGGCACTTAGGATTATTTACCACGGAGCCACGGAGAACCTGGAGGAACATAGTGCAGTGCATCACTCTCAGTGAACCTCAGTGACCTCAGTGCCTTGGTGGTTCCCTTCTCTTTTGCTCCGGAGCCACATAGAAAATTCGACCCCTGATCCGCATTAAGGCCAATTATACGGTTTAGGGCCGCCGGACCTTACTCCCGGAATTTCACATAAATCAACTCATCCATATATTCATGGTTCTTATAGAGCGCTTTTTTCAGGATTGCTTCCAGTTCAAACCCCGCTTTTTCCAATACTTTCCGCGAACCGGCATTCGTTGAAAACGGACGGGCATAGATCCTGACGATATCAAAGGTTTCAAAGCCGTATTTCACAATTTCCTGCACTGCTTTTGGCATAATGCCGTTTCGCCAGTATTTTTCCGAAAGCCAGTAACCAATTTCAGCGCTCTTCTCATGAATATCAGCCTGGGGAAAAATCCCGATTGACCCGGCTGCTTCCCCTTCAATTTCGATAGCGAATACTTTTACCGGATTGTCATTTTCAACCATGGCCAGATAACTCTTCCCCGACTCCGGGGTATACGGGAAAGGAAACTGATTCGTCAGCCATCTGGCTATATTGATATTGTCAGCATGTTTGACCAGACTATTCAGATCTGATTTTTCCCATTTCCTTAATTTAAAATCCATTTCCTGATTTTTGTATTCATTTTCCTTCTGCTCATCTGCCCTCTTGCGTTCGCAATCCACCCCTGCCCTATGCCGGACTTTTCCCATTCCTTTTTCTGTAAGTCCGGGATGCGAATTTAAAATCAGTCGGGCGGGAAACGCGAACAATAGCCGGGCTTTCCGTTTTTATTTCCTTCCTTTTAAAAAGTATTTCAGGGCGCGTTTCAACGCTTCATCAAAAAACATCCAGTCATGCTTACCCTGCCATGTCTCAAAAGTTGAATCATACCCGGATTCCTTCAAAATATTGTGAAACCGCAGATTATCTTTATAGAGCATATCTTCGGCGCCACAGGCAAGAAAAAATTCCGGCATCATCGTTTTATCGCTATGTTTCCCGGCAAGTTCAATTACATCTTCCTTCGGATTCCATTCAATCTTTTCTCCAAATACGGCCTGAAAATCTTTAAATAGCCGTTCTCCGAATAATTCTTTGAATTTCAGGGCGCCTTCAGCATATTCAAGGTGTTCTTTCAGCATCAGGCAAGGGGATGAAAAGGCCCCGCAAAAACCATATTGCTGCGGTTTCGACAATGCCGCCTTCAATGCGCCATATCCTCCCATCGAAGCTCCGATAATACCCGTATCTTCTCTTTTCTGTGAAACTTTCAGGATGCTGTTGCACATCCCGGGAAGTTCATCAACCAGGTAACTGAAATAATTCAGCCCGTATTTCATATCCGCATAAAAGCTTCTGGCCGCTTCCGGCATTATGAATATGGCCTGATAATCTTTGGCATAGGTCGGCATCAGGGTATAATCAGCCCAATCCCCGCTTCTGCCGCATATTCCGTGCAGCAGATACACAACTTTACAAGGCTGACCGGAAAATTCATCCGGGGCAATGATCGTGATGCCGGTCTCCATCTCCAGCGCATGTGAAAAATAATCCCCTCGCAAAATCATAGTATTAACCTGTTTATCAATATGTTTTCCATACGTCCGCCTTGCAAACAGGCGATCAAGCGCCTGCCTTTTGGTCGTGAAGCCCGACCCGGTCAAATATACCCAAAATCTCTGATTCCGGTCTGCAGCATGATCTATTCCGGGGAACTTTTATTACCGGGTTAAAAACACATTTTAAGTATCCGGCTCTCACTTGCAGGAACAAGGTACTGGGAACATGATCAGATTCCTTTTATTCCGATAGATCGGCAAACATTCGTTAAATTTGTTGAATTGGTACACATCAATTTATCGAGAACCAATTATTACCCCTTAAACAACACGTATGAAAAAATTCTTCTCCGTGATTATCCTGGCGATTTTGACAAATTCCGCCTTTTCACAATGGCATGAATTAGAGGGTTATTTTGCTTATAATCCGGGCGATGCATACTTCTCCGGTGATATATGTTTTGACATAGCTCCTGATAATGGAATCTATGTAGCAACAGGATACCGGTATAATAGTCCACACTATCAATGGTACAAAATAACAAAATCCCACGATGAAGGTATCACCTGGGGAGAGTGCAATACTCCTCCTTCGCAGGAATTAAACTGGTGTTCCGGGATTTTCTGTGTTACCCCTTCGGAGTTTGTCGTCACCTCATATGGCGATGAAAATGGCATCTGGGCAACCTCAGATGATGGGATTTCCTGGAGTAAACTGGGAAGTACCGGAGCTGACGGACATTTTATTTCAGGCGATTTTACGGATATCTCGAATGGCCTTGTATTGCATTCGTACTATAATAAAAAAAGCAGCCTGTTCACCGGCATGGCAGAATTATGCAGGATTGAAAACGGGATATTCGCCATGACGCTTATCGATACGCTGGATTTCCGCAAAGGTACGGTCCAGATGCTCAACGATACGACAGGAATCATTTTATGCAGGAATTATGAGGGGTTCTTGCCACCTGAACCGGGAAATAATATAATCCTTAAAACAACCGATTCCGGTAATACATGGTCAACGCTTTATACGGACACTACCTACAACCTAAACCATATCCTTTTTATTTCACCTGAAAAAGGGATCCTGGCAGGAAACGGCGGAATCATCAAACAAACTTCAGATGGCGGAATCACCTGGAACCCGATGGAATCCGGAACTGATAAGAACATCCGGTATATCGCTTCGAAAAATGATGTTTTCATGTGCGTTGGCGACAGCGGCCTGATCCTGAGAAAGGATGCAAATTCTGATGAATGGGATAATATATCCTTCGGCACCTCTAATTATCTCAATATTAAACTAAATAATAGCTTTTTCGGGTTTATCCTCACGGCTGATTCGAAAATTCTATATAGCAATGAAGCCCTGGGGATTAAGGAGTCGGGCGTAACCGATGATTTAACGGTTTATCCGAACCCCTGCCGTAAACAGGTTTCGTGCAATGCCGCAAATTTATCCCGGTTAAAAGCAATCCGAATTCAGAATTCAACCGGGCAGGTGGTAATGACACATGAAAATAACTTTAACGGACAACTGGATATATCGCATTTAGCCCCGGGATTTTACTGCCTGTCGTTTGATTTCGGAGACCGGGTGGCCGTGAGAAAATTGATAAAAATTGATTTGACTGATTAAGGCACCCGACTGTCTCTGTTCCCTAATTAGCTCCGGCACAATCTGCCGGATGATTCGCTATTTTTACCTAAAGCAAAGACACTCAGAACACCTAGTGGCACTAAGAAAATTTTACCACGGAGCCACGGAGAATCCACGGAGTTTCACAGAAAAAGTCCAACCCTTGAGTATAGGATTAACTCTGTGGTTCCGTGCCTTGGTGGTTGTCTTCTCTTTAACCACTAAGACACTTAGAACACTCAGGGGCACTAAGGTTTTTACCACGGAGCCACGGAGAACACGAAAGGACCACAGAGCATTGAATATCATCTCAGTGAATCTCAGTGACCTCATTGCCTTGGTGGTTCCCTTCTCTTTCTACCACTCAGACACTTAGAACACTCAGGGGCACTAAGGTTTTTACCACGGAGCCACGGAGATCATAGAGCAATGTATTGTTTCTCCGTGAACCTTCGTGGCCTCAGTGCCTTGGTGGTTCCCTTTTCTTTCTACCACTCAGACACTTAGAACACTCAGACACTCAGAACACCCAGGGGCACTAAGGTTTTTACCACGGAGCCACGAACCACGAAGGAACACCAAGAGTCGCATATTTTCTCAGTGAACCTCAATGGTCTCAGTGCCTTAGTGGTTCCTTTTTTTTACCACGGAACCACGGAGAATCCACGGAGTTTCACAGAAAAAGTTCAACCCATGGCTTCTTCCACTAACAACCGGTCATATTAGAGGCATCTTTCACAGGGGTGGTTCACCGCTCATATCCCTGTTTGTTAAGGCCGGCTCAATATTATTTTCTACGGGTATCTGATATTTTATCTTCCGGGTCCCTTCTGCTATCCCAGATCATGACAATTAAAAGAAAATTCTCAAACACTTCATAAAGTATTTGATAGTCTCCGGTCATTAATACTCTGACAGATGGATCGTCGGTTTGTTTTCCGAGAAAAGGATTTTTTGCAAGTAATGATATACTCTTATTAATTTTTAAATAAAGCTTCTTGCTGTATATCGTATTCCCATTCCGGGAATGGTAAAATTCAAGAATATCAAACAAATCTGATTTTGCCTCAACGGACCATTCTATTTTGATCTGAGCCATTGATTGATTTCATTTTGTACTTCGTCATGAGAAATTGTCTGGCCTTTTTTCAAATGTCCCCGGCCAAGACCGATTCTTTCTTTTTGATAATCAGAGAGCCTATAGACTTCCTTTTCAACCTTAGTATCTATCAGTACCTTGATTGCCCTTAGAAAAGCAGCATCATTAATGTTTGCTAACTGGCTGATTATCTTTTCCCTGAGTTCTATTGTGCTCATTTCATATTGTTTTGTGTAAAGTTAATATTTTTTCCGGCTATCTGTAAGCAGACCAATTGATTCAATTGTCAATAACAGTAATGGTCTGATATGTTGGTGATTTCGTAACTGTGGACCTGTCACCCCAGCCGGCACTGATTCGAAACCAGTGCCGGCATAATTTCCAACATGATCACTTCTTTTACCCAAAACAAAGAGGATGTATGTAGCACGGATTATACGCTGCGCTCTTGAGATTGCTTCGCGTTGATGCAAATTCGCGCCGGCGGGGGATTATTTAACACGGAGCCACGGAGAATTCACGGAGTTTCCCAGAGAAAATTCAACTTTGACGGCGCCGATCCGTAACCAGTACCGGCACAATGGTCAACCAGATTCAATTCTTTTACCAAAAGGAAGGAGTATCTGTGTGGTACCGATGATTCGCTACTCTCCTGAGGTCGCTTCGCTTTGTTGCAAATCCGCGCCGGCAGTAAACAGGCTTTGCAATATCGATCACGTTCCGGTTTATAATAATTCGTTTTTTATTTCTTTATCAATAGTAAACAACATTTCGCTGACTGGCTCAATAAGCTGAATAACCGTTTCCTCAGAAAAGTCAAACAGGTTTTCATAGTCGCCTTGTTGCCTCCAATCGTAAAGTTGCACCAGCAGCTTCCCATATTTCTTGTCAAGTTTCCCTGTTTTAATGAAGTTCTTTGAGAATTGTGTTCTTACACCTGAATGTGTTTGAGAATCCATCTCATTTAGTGTTAGTAATGCATTAACTGCATAGAATACAGCATAGTACAGTCTGTTCACCGCTGAATTCCAAAACCCGTTTTGAACAAGGACCTTAGCAGCTTCAAACGTATTATAGGCTGAGTCTATTCTTAGTTTGGAATATTCAATCCTTTCTTCTCTGGTCATAATTGAATGCCTTGTGAAGAGACATTATGAAAATACGGAGTGATATGATGCCTTGTGTTCCAGTCAGTTTTTGAATATACAAATAAAGATAGAGTCTCCCCTGTTTCAAGTTCCAGGTCATAAAGGTGGTCCCGAAATGTCTTTTCAATTTGGTAAGTCACAGGATAATCTGTAAGAATCAAAATATCCCAATCGGAATTCTTTCTGGCATCACCTCTTGCCCGCGACCCATACAGGATCACCTGAGCTTCATGGTCAATCTCAGAAACATTTAACTTAATCAGATGGGCAATATATTCAGTTTTCTTATTCATTAATGCAAATATACAACATCATTGATAAAGTAACCCGTGTTGTCTGAAATGCACTAGAACCCGGCCGGCGCTGATTCGAAACCAGTGCCGGCCAATTATCAAACATGATTTACTTCTTTTGTTCAAATAAAGGAGATCCGGATAACACGGATTATCCGCTGCGCTCTTGAGATTGCTTCGCGTTGATGCAAATTCGCGCCGGCGGGGGATTATTTACCACGGCCACAGAGAACCTGGAGGAACATGGAGCAATGTATCGTTTCTTAGTGAATCTCAGTGACTTCCGTACCTTGGTGGTTGCCTTCTCTTTAACCACTAAGACACTTAGAACACCTAGTGGCACTAAGAAAATTTTAACACGGAGCCTCGGAGATCATAGAACAATGTATTGTTTCTCAGTGAACCTTCGTGGCCTCAGTGCCTTGGTGGTTCCCTTCTCTTTTACCACTAAGACACTCAGAGCACCCAGGGGCACTAAGGATTGTTTACCACGGAGCCAAGGAACACGAAGGAACACCAAGAGTCGCATATTTTCTCAGTGAACCTCAATGGTCTCAGTGCCTTAGTGGTTCCTTTTTTTTACCACGGAGCCACAGAAAATTGATCCGGTTTTTACTTTATGCCGGTCAATCAATCATTGCAGATGCTGAAAAGAGAACTGTACTTTTTATGGATTTCGCGCACCATTTCGAGCGCGTTTCCTTGCGGCACACTGATGAACGGCTGTTGCTGACTGGTCCAGTTCCATTCAAAGGATGCCATTTCCCGGTTTACCGCCTCCATATCCAAAGTGCCGTTATTCCTGATATTCATCTTTAGCTTTTCGAAGAACATTTCCCATCTCACCTTGTAATAGGTAGCTATTAATCCGGAAAGGTCACGGCTGGCATAATCAATGATCTCGTTCCCTTCGTTGCCCCAGGTGGTTATTAACACACGGGCATCTTTTTCATAATAGGCTTTGCTTGCCGCGTCGTTCCCGAATTGCCGGGCATCGTGGATCCACTTCCCCAACAGAAACTCAGGTTGCGTTGCCAGCAGCCGGTCCTGGTCGTCCATGACCCCGAGAAAGATTTTGGCTTGCTTGTCCAGCTCCACCGTGTCTTTGTTCACATAAGCCGCATTTATCTTCTTCCGGAGCGGGATGATGAGGTTATCCAGTATCTGTTTCGTCACCACGACCATATCCTTTTGATAGGCTGCGCTCTGCAGACTTTTTTCATTGGCCGAAAGCATCAGGGTCAAGATATCGGTCAATTCCCGATAGTTATACTTGTTGGGCCTTTGATAGCCTTTGAATCCGGTAAGCAGCGGACGCGTCTGCATCAGGCTTCCTATCCCGATGTTGGAAATCTGCTTATTGTAAACCAGACCGATCAATTTCCGGTATGCTTCTTCGGACACGGGATCATTGTTCTGAGTCCTTGTTTTTGCGTAACCGGTTATCCATTGATCAACATTGGTGACGTTTTTGTCCCAGGCATACTCGAAAAGCCATTCAAACATAAATCGGTTCACGTTGAATCCTTCCAGGGTTGAACCGATGCCGTAGAGTTTTCCGTGGGTTGTGTCGTTTTCGGTTTTAGGAAGTCGACCGGCAATTTCCTTGAGAGGCGCCGCCATTTCGGTATTGCCGCCGAAATTCCCCAGATAGCACCAGATATATGGCGCTCCGTGCCAGGCCTTTGTGTTTCTCCATACCTCTTCCTGCTCCGTAAAATAATCCAGGATGATCATCCTGTTTTCAGGCACCGCCGTGATCATGGCTTTCAAACAGGCCGGATCACTTTTCCACAGATCCATGTAATAGAAAGTCCAGCCCATCTGAACCCAGGTGGCTTCCGGGTCGATGTTGTGCATCCCTTCGTAAATGGATTTTGAAACCGAACCCAAATATTGCGGGGTGGTATCGGGAGGGTCCATTTCATTGAACGGATCGGCGCCATAATAATGGTCGGTACCGAAATATTCGGTCTGGATCTTCAGAAATTTCTGCTGGATTTTGATGAACAGCGGATCCATCGGGTCCAGGAAGAAGGCATCATACGCTTCACCGGTACCATAGGAACCCATCGAGGTGATTTTTGCATCCGGGAATTTTTCCTTGATGGCTTTGGGCACATGTCCGGCAAACGCGGGCAGCACCGGCGTCATGCCAAAGGAGCGTTCGCGTTTCAGTATTTTTTTCTGCAGTTCCGTCTGATGGTCGATATAGTTCTGCGGCAGGGGTCCCAGGAAACCATCCAGGTTGCCCATCCGGTGCCACGGAAGGTGGGCGGGACCGGTGAAATAGGCCCTGATCTGATCCTCCGACATCCCAAAGCTTTTCCATACTTCCATCCACACCGCTTCCTGACCGGTGATAGCCAGCGGCATGTTAATGCCGTTTAAGGCCATCCAGTCGATGAACCTTTCCCAATCGTCCCATTGCCACCACAGCATGGTGTAGCCGAAGGTGCAATAGTTCAGGAAGAAACGCTTTTCGAACCGGCACTCCTGCATAACGGTTGTATCAACCGCGGGCAATACGGCAGGAGCGTTAACCGGCTCATCCTTATACCACGAAACGCGGGTATGGCAATAATGGTTCAGATACCAGTTAAAACCTCTTGCAATGGCAAGTTCGCCGGTGCCGTTGATGATGATTTTCCCATTTTTCCCGCTTAACTCAAAGGCTTCGGTGTTGCCGGCAGTTTTCAGGTCTCCAATGACAAATTGGGATGATTTGCCCGGCAGTATCCTTTCGATGAGCTGATAAATGCTCTGATGCTCCGGTTCGTTGGCTTTGACGGGCTTCAACCCGAAAAACAAAAACAGTAAAAGAAACAGTGATGTGTATTTCATGGAATGAGAGTTTACGAGTCGATGATCGGATGTTACATCCTGCTTGCTATCAGATGATTGCCGGTGTTCCGCCGCTGTCTGCCAACCGGCTTTTATCCGATTACCTCAACGGGAAGTAAAGGCGTCAAAATTAAGCATTAGTTTTCAGAAGAAGCACGAGGAAAAGCCGGAATGCGTGCAGGTACGGCCTTTTTATTCAGCTACTCTTTTCTTTTTATCCTTTGTGAGAATTTCAGAAATGGGACGGTTGTAATAGATAAGGAGGAAACCAAGCAATAACTCTATCGCTTCGGTTAAAAGATAATTGATGTCATAAAGATAAGAGTGATCATCTAATTGAACCTTATGAATGTGATGCTGAAGTTTTATGAGAAAATCAGGAAAAGTCCGGACTATGGCTGATAATCCGACCAATACCATTGCGATCTGGTAAAGGTATTTAGGCTCAGTAATGAGTTGGACAGTTTCTGTATAATCTTGCTGAGAACATATCAGATGAGTCATTCTTTTTGTCCTGAATGTCAGCAAATAAGCCAGAGTGACATCAATAACCAACTGAATCACCGATGCCATCAATTCCGGCATCGGACTATACTTATCTATTTGAGCCGGAGAATACCTGGCTATATCATAATAACTCAGGAAAGAAAAAATGGTTCTTAGCAGAGCTACAATGTGAATAAACAAATAGACACCCAAAATCTTAAGCGCTATCTCATAAATATCTGATTTTTTCATAGAACTCAAAGTTGTTGTGGTTGGGCATAACGGCCGGCCCTATGGCAAGTGCGGGATTAAATTGTTGTTCAACTGTCTGCCTGCCTAAATGTGTATTAATAGTTTAATATTTCAACGAACACGTAAACCCGCATTTGCTATAGCGTTTTTTTGCATTTCGTGCTTTATTTTTTTAGTTTCAGTCCACTTTTATTAGCCGCCAAAATTAACGCATTCAGATATTTAGTCTTCAATTCTGTCTTAGTCGTGGCAATTTTTGTCTTGTCGTAAACCGTTTGAAGGTTGATTAAGTCGTTTATTGGGTTTTCAATTTCTTTGAGAATGATTTTATTATCTATCTGTCTTGTTGCCATAACCTGAAAAAACAAATTCGGAGCTTTCTCAAGAACCGAGAAAAGAGTCTCGTTACTGAACTCTGAATATTCGACATTGTTTTTGCAGGAGTTGTCAAAGGTGCACAAAAATTCGGTTAACATCTGGTAAGTCAAACTGTCGAGATGTTGATTTACAATTCTGACTTTTTCCAGATCACATTTGTCGCATGGTTTCACGGCAAAAACTGTCTGAACCACTAAAACGGTTAGTATGGTAAATAAATATTTCATAACTGGATGAATGTCTGAATATCTGAATTTTGTAACGTCTTCAAGCACGAACGCTAACAAGTATACAGCCGGCACCTTCTCAATGCACGAATATAGCAATAAATTGCCAAATTATCCTGCGTCGTAAAAATACCGGATCATACGCCGGGAAATGCAGTAACAGGGTAAATTCCAGTCCGGGATCAGGATCCTTTTTGCTTTTCGCGACTTATCAGCAGGTAAATAAAGATACTGAGAATGGCTGCAAAAAAGCACCACACCGAGGTTAAATTCTGTATGTAAAAAATCACGGAAACCACACAGGCCAGGAACAAAACGGCTCCAAGCCAGGGCATCCCCTTTACGCCTGAAACGAAAAATGGCGTTATGGTGACAACCAGATAAACCAGGAATGCCGGTATCACCAGCACATGCGGAAATTCACCGGCATAGTTGATGTGGCAGTTCAATATTTCGGGCGTTACGGCAAAGGAAAGAAGGCAGAAAGCATAATACAGTGAAAGGGCTGCGCCTGCCGCAAGCAGGATTTTAAGGATTTTCCGTTTCCCGGGATTCTCTTCCATCAGTAAACATGAGGCCGCGACCATAACCGGCCAGAGTACATCGGCCGTGATAAGGAAGACATAGGTACTGATGTACTGCATGAGGAGTTGGTCCGGCCTTTGCAGCGACACCCAGACGAATCCTTCGGCTATCTGCTGAAGGCCAAAGATCAGGGGAACAGCGGCAAAGAGTCGCTGCGATTTCTTTCTGACTTTCAGTTCAGAGGCAACCCCGATAGCCGTTATAACCGCCCCTGCCGTAAAGCTTGCTGTTGCTGAAAAACACATATCCCTCTGTTTATAAAAACATGAATGTATTTCTACTTTTAAACATCATCAAGCGGCCTCCGGGTATCGCCGGTCCCATCCTGCACTTTCTTTTTACTCTTCCGGCGGCAGGCTGCCGGGGGCGGTTCCCCATTTCCGGTTGGGCTTGTTCGTCATGTTGAATACGATCTCACCGCCGTTCCTGATCTCTTCGTACGGAATATACGTCTTGTTCCAGTCTTTGCCGTTCAGCGTCATCGACCGTATGTAAATGTTATCCTTCGAGAGGTTGTTGGCCCTGATAGTAAGCTTTCCGCCGCTGGAAAGGTTTACTACCGCTTTCGGCAGACAGGGGCTCCCCACAGCATAATAACTGCCGGAAGGGCAAACGGGATAGAAGCCGAGGGCATTGAAAATATACCATGCCGACATCTGGCCGCAATCGTCGTTGCCGCATAGAGAGTTGGGCTTGCTGCCGTATTGGGTACTTACGACTTTGTGAACCAGCTTCTGCGCTTTCCAGGGTTTGCCGATATAATCATAAAGAAAGATGATATGATGGCTTGGCTCGTTGCCGTGCCAGTATTCGCCGATACGGCCGGTGGCATCTTCGGCGGTCTGGTTGTTTTCAGGTACGTTGAGGGCAAACAGCGTGTCGAGCCTGGCTTCGAACTTCTCTTTTCCCATAAGCCCGGCCAATCCCTGCACATCGTGGGGCACATACCAGGAATACTGACGGCTTGTCCCTTCCGTGAAATCGCGATCCCGCAGATCATCGCTGTAATCATCCGGGCTGAATGGCGTCCTCCGGTTCCCTTTCGAATCCTTTCCGCGCATGTAGCCCGTTTGCTGATCGAAAAGATTCCTGTATGCTTTCGACCTGTTCATGAAATAGTTGTAATCATCGGTTTTACCCAGGTATCTGGCCATTCGGGCTACACAGTAATCGTCGTAACCGTATTCCAGCGTTTTTGAAACCGATTCGTTCTCCACATCAAAAGGCAGGTAGCCCAGCTTCGCGTAAAGCATCACGTTATCATATTCCCTGTTCATGGCTGTAGCCTTCACAGCATCATAGCACTTTGCGGCATCAATCCCTTTAAGCCCTTTCACTACGGCGTCGGCAATCACAGGCACGGCATGATACCCGATCATGCACCAGGTTTCGTTGCCGTAAAACGACCACACCGGCAACAAATGGTCGGCGCTTTGCTCGTAATGCTTCAGCATAGAATTGATCATATCCGCATTCCGTTCGTTTTGTATCAGCATGAACAAAGGATGAACCGCCCGGTAAGTATCCCAGAGCGAAAACACGGTGTAGTTGGTAAAGCCCTGCGCCTTATGGATATTTTTATCCATGCCGAGGTAGCTTCCGTCGGCGTCCTGATAAAGGAACGGTGTGAGGAACAGGTGGTACATCGAAGAGTAAAAAGTGGTTTTTTCGTCGTCGGTACCTTCCACCTCTATCCTCTTCAGTTCCCGGCTCCATTTGTCCCTGGTTTCTTCCTTAACGCGGCTGAAGTCCCAGTGCGGTATTTCGGTATTCATGTTGAGCAACGCATTGTCGGAGCTAACGCCCGAAACGGCTACCTTTACCGTGATCGCTTCACCGGCGGCAGTTTTATAGGCGGCAAAGAATTGCAGGTTGGTGTCGGCTGCTTCGTTGCTGCTGACGAACCGGTAGGTCTTAAACGGGTCGTATTCCACCACACGTCCGTTGCGGTAAATGCCGAATCTTTCAAATTTTTTCGAGAAGCGGGCGGCAAAATAAACTTTCCGGTCCCGTGCCCAGCCTTTCACATAATGGTATCCCGTGATGGTGGAGTCGTCCATGACGCGTACCTGCGACCAGACCACCTTCCACTGAAGCACATGTTTGAGGTCGATCATGATATTGGCGCTGTCGGTCTGCGGAAAAGTAAAACGCAGGAAGCCCGCCCTGTCCGAAGCCGTCATTTCGGCGTTGATGTCATATTCCGGCAAGCGGACAGAATAATAGCCCGGCGCAGCGGACTCTTGGCTGTGGCTGAAGCGCGTCCGGTACGAACCGGCGTTCCAGGCATCGCGTTTTCCCCCGTAAGTCTTGATTTTTCCCGTGGAAGGCACGAAAAGGAAATCGCCAAAATCGGGAATACCGGTGCCGCTGAAGTGGGTCAGGCTGAAGCCGTAAAGCAATGAATCGGAATACTCGTAGCCGGAAGCGGTTTCCCAGCGTTCGATATCGGTATCGGGGCCAATCTGTATCATGCCGAAAGGGGCTACCGCAGCCGGATAAGTGTTCCCTTCCCCCTGCGTTCCTATAAACGGGTTCACATAATCGCTGTACGATTTTTCCGGTGTAACCTGGGCCCCGGCCTGCCGGGATCCAAATACCAGCGATAAAAAGGCCAGGCCGGACCAGAGCAACATGCTGCGCATTCCTGAAAATCTCATCTTAATTTCATTTAATTATAACATTCCTTTGAAGGTAGCCACAAAGGTAAAACCAATTCGATAAAAACGCCGGAAACAGGAAAAAAGGTGACATAACGGGAAAATCAGGAAACTGGCTTGAACCGAACCCGATCGCACGGAATATTTCGCTACCGGCGCCTGAGTCCGAAAACCGGATGTTAGAGCCACGAAAACTCCGGATTTCAGCGAATTCAACCGGAAGCATTGCACCGGTTAATCGTTAGCCGGACTCCGGCTATGACGGTCTTATCGTAACGTCTATATCCTTCTGCTGATTTTCCTGAAAAAGATGATGAATGCCAGCACTACCGTCGTTTCGAGGATGAAGATGATCGTCTGCGTGGAATGCATGGAGAAAGGCACAGCCTGCACTTCACTCGTTATCAGCGCATAAGCGTCGGTGATCACCGAGTACAGCGTTAAAGCCGTAAACAACGCCAAAATGAATTGCATAATGCGCTCCGACTGCTGCGTACGCGTGACTTCGATGCCTTCGATGGCAAAGGTGAGCGATTGTTCGGCATCCTTCAGAAGGTCATATTTGGGTGAGATATCGGAATTTTGCCGGTACATCTTCATAAATTTAGACTGGTACAGGGTAAAATTCGGGTTAAACAGCCTGAGATTCTGAATGAGCCAGGTGTTGTAATTAAAGATCTCGCGCAGGTGGTTGGAATCTACCTCAAGGTTTTGATTCAAAATATCGAGGAACGAGTTGTACACATGCAGCGCATTGTTTACCGCCACCGTTTCGCACAGCATGTAACTGTTGATGGATATCAGATCAACCAGTTCGTTGTCGGCAACATCGTGCTTCATTTCCCAGAAATATATCGGAAATTCGGAAAAGAGGCAGTGTTCCTCAAACGTAAGGACATTCTCTTCCGAATTGAATTGCTTAACCGTGTCGTCGAGCAATTCCTTTTCGCCGAAGTAAAAAATATGAACGAGGTAGTTATAGCTGTCCTCCCGGGTGTGGATTCCGGATTTTTCAAGTCCGGAAGGCACGCCAAAATGATAATAGGATGATTTCCGGATAATTCCGGCGCTGTCGAGGACGTCAATAGCAGCAGAAATATCGCTGAAAATGGCGTCAATGATTTCAGCCGAAGCATCCCCGTTTTTCTCTATCTCCGCATAGCTGTTGTTGCCCGGCTTGCAGGCATATTCAAAGACCGGAATAATATTCAGGAAGCCAAATGCATTGATGATCATGCGGAATGATGAGATCCGGAACGATATCCCCTTTTCATCGAGAAACTGCTGATATTGTCCGATCGCTTTTGCGGTCATTTCAAGCGTCACCTCGACCGGCCTGAACGAATAGTTTCCGATAGGATTTTCGGAATAGGAAAACCGGATCCCCTCGCCGGCAAATATTCCAGACGTCAACTTCTCCGCCAGCAAACGGTTGATCTCTGCAGGATCGGCTTCCGTGTTCACGATTTTGGCATTCAGCGACCATACACGATTTTCGAGATACTTTATCATGACTTAAAACTATTATTCTTGAATCCTATCGATTTTGAACCCGACTTTTCCGCTCCCCCAAGTCCGACCACTCTTCTGATATCGGCTTGCGTAAAAGTCACCAGGCTGTTTTCGTCAAGGTCGGCGATGGTTGAAAGCCTGTCGGAATGGGCCTGCACCAGTTTTTCAAAGAAATTGCGCACCATGCGGCCATTACCGAAGGTTTTATCCCGTTCATCCCAGCATTGCTGCATATATTCCAGCGCTATTCCCTTCACGCCCTCTTCCAGGATAAAATGCCTGCTTTCGCACATCTTGCAGAAGATATCCGTGAGTTCCTCAGGGCTGTAATCGTTGAAATAAAAGTGCCTGTTAAAGCGTGATTTCATACCGGGGTTCGATTCGAGGAAATGGTTCATTTCGTTGGTGTACCCGGCAACCACGACAATGAGTCGGTCACGGTCATCTTCCATCCTTTTCAGGAGGGTATCGACGGCTTCCTGTCCGAAATCGTTGCCGCCGTTGGCCGGTGTCAGCATATAAGCCTCGTCGATAAACAGGATTCCATGTAAGGCCGAATCGATCACTTTCATGGTACGGGGCGCCGTCTGCCCGACATACTGCCCCACAAGATCGGCCCGCGAAACCTCCACCACATGTCCCCGGGATATCAGCCCCATGACCTTAAATATTCTTCCCAGCAATCTTGCCACCGTAGTTTTGCCGGTACCCGGAGGGCCGAAGAACACCGTGTGCAGGCTTACCGGATTAGCTACCATTCCTTTTTCCTGCCTTAATTTTTCAATACGCAGGTAGTTGATCAGGGTATTGATATCCTTCTTTACATTTTCGAGGCCTACCAATTCTTCGAGATCTTTCAGCACATCGGCAATCGTTTCCTGTTTCTCGTCGGCAAATTCATCCTTGACAGCTTCGGTGATATCGGCTTCGGTGATGGCACAAAGATCGTTATCGCTGATCTGGCTCAGCATTGCCAGGCGCCCCGACTGCAGGCGGATAACCTCTTCGAAAAGGTTGCGCATGGTGCGGGCATTGCCGAAGTTCTTCGTCCGGCTTTTATACAGAAATTCTGTATACCGGAGCAGTTTGGCCCTGGCATCGTCATCCATTGTAAACTTCCGGGAAACGCATATTTCCGAGAAAATTTCGCTCAGTTGTTCCGGTTTGTAATCATCGAAATAAAAGTATCTCGTGAACCTTGACTGAAGTCCGGGGTTGGCGTCGATAAAGCGTTTCATCTCTTCGGTATATCCTCCCACGATCACGATCATCCGGTCGCGGCTGTCCTCCATACGTTTCAGCAAGGTTTCGATGGCTTCGCGCCCGAAATCGCGCGGATCGTCTTCAGGCGCCAGGCTGTATGCCTCGTCGATGAACAAGATGCCATCCAGCGCCGAATCGATGACCTTGTTTGCTTTCTGGGCCGTCTGGCCAATAAACTCCCCGACCAGTCCCGAACGGTCCACTTCCACCACATGGCCTTTGGAAAGGAGTCCCAATGCTTTGAAAATTTTGCCCAACAGACGGGCTACCGTTGTTTTCCCGGTGCCCGGAGGGCCCGAAAATACAGAGTGCAGAACCGTGGGATTGGCGTCAAGCCCCCGCTCGCGGCGGAGCTTTTCAATCCTGATATACTTCAGCAGGTCATCTACATCACGTTTTATGGTCTCCAGGCCTGTCATGGCATGAAGTTCTTTCATGGCCATTTCGAGGAGCTGATCGTTATCCACATCAGGAACCATGTGAACGGCAGGTTGCGGAACAGAAACTTCCTCAGCGGCAGGTTGCCGGAGGCTTTCCTCCGATTCGTCCAGGTTATCGCGTATCTGTTTGTTGCCGGGGGCCAGTTTCAGCGCTTTGTTGTAAAATTTCACGGCATTGTTAAAATCGCCGGCATCGGCATAGCAAACGCCGATGATATTCAGTGTTTCCGCAAAATCAATCTTATCAAAGCATTCAGGATCTGCGCGTTTAACCACATCCAGAATTTTATCGTCACATCCTTTGTTGTTGTATGTGAGTATCAGGTTCGAAACCAGGACGGGCGTTTCATTATCCAGGGCAAAAGCCTTCTCATAATAGGTGATGGCAGTATCCAGATCATCCTTGTAGGTATAGGCCGTTGCAAGCCCTGCCAGCGCATCGGCATACTCCGGCTCAATATCGACGGCCTTTTTCAGATTCACTATCGCCTTGTCGTAATTCTCTTTTTCCAGAAAATCTATCCCCAGGTCATGCAGCCGTTCAGCTTCCGGATCCAGGTCGGAAACGGCATCTTCCGTATCGGTTTCGTCGGTTTCCTCTTCCTCCTCATCATCCTCCTCTGTTTCGGTTTCTGACACAATAACGGCCCACAAACCAGCACCATAAGCGATGTGCGTGATGCTGTATCCTTCCCGCAACTTGGCATTGATGTCGTTTACCGGGAATTCGGAACCTGTGATCCATTCCTGCGCACCGAAGCCTGTCCCCTGCGACATCACCAATCCCCATTTCCCGTCGCCAAAGGCCAGCGAAGTGATATCGAACCCGTTATCCCAGCCTTTCTGAATGGCATCTTTGGGAAACGACCGGTAACTATCATATTGCTGCGCGGTGAATCCCGAGCCCTTGGTCAGCACAACCGCCCAGCGGTCGCTGCCGTAAGCCAGTCCGGTAACCATGTACCCGTCTTTCAGTCCCTGACTGATTTCTTTCTCAGGGAAACGGCTGCTGGTACGCCAAACCTGGTCGGAATAGCCGGTGTTGCCCGACATAAAAACGACCCAGGCGCCGTTGCCGTACGATAGCCAGTTAATATCCTTACGGGCATTCCACCCTTCGTTGATCGGGCCGGACGGAAAATCACCCTGGGTATTCCACTGTTGTCCGTCCAGGTCGCTTTCGCTGGCGGCGATAAGCACCCATTGTCCGTTGCCATAAGCGGCAGAGATTATGGTATTGCCTTCCTCCCAACATTTGTCTATCTCTTTGTTGGGGAAAGCACGGGAAAAATAATAGCGATCGATTAACATAGCATTGTTTGATTTGAATTAAAAACCAGGCAGGAGGTCAGGATGAACGCAGAGCCACTACGTTGTAAGGCTGGCACCACAGCCCGGACATCTTGTATTGCTTCCTGCGCTGGCTGAGAAGGTACGCCCGCAATGGGGGCATTTGTATTTTCCTGAACCGGCTGCGCTCCCCAGGACTTTCAGCACCAGTATACCGATCACCAGGAAGGCAATCAGAACAAGCAGGAAGAACGAAACCAGCAGCGCCATACAATTCAGTATCAGAAGAATAAAGACCCTCAATAGACCGATCAACGGTCCGCCGATCACGAAGCTTTCCACGATCCAGCTTAGTGTCAGAAGTATCGTGATCATGCACATGCCATACATAAACCAATGGACCGGCCTGTCGTACCCTATCGGGAGGATGTTGAAACCTTCATTGAAAAACCATTCCATTTCATTTCCATCCCAGAACGAAGCGATGAAAATGGTCGCGCCAAGCAGGATACCGCCCAGTAACGGATACCACCGGTACTTTTTTACAGGATATATTCTGTGAAGGAAACTCTGAGACGGAGGAACCGAGGCATCGCTTTTTGAACCGCCATCGGCAAACTGGTCATGAGCCGGCCGCAACTTAAGCAAGCGGTCATCAAGGGTATTGAACTTACGTTTGACATAAAAGAGGATGACGGCGCATATCAGAACAAAAATCCATGATTTCAGTTTGGTGAAATCGAAAACATTGCTAAGCCAGTTCATAAACCGGAATTTTAACACGCTGCTGCCTTCAGGGTACGCCTTGTTCACAATTTCCGACCGGCGGGCAAAACCGGTTTTGCCATTGCCATAACTTATTTTATACCATCCGTCGGGAAGTTTTTCCAATACCTTTAAGCTGTCGGGATTCCTCAACACATCGGCCGTGTTTTCCTGGTTGGTTGTTGTAAAGACTTTGATCTCTTCTTTATCCACAATATAAACCCCGCCGATCACCAGTTTGTTTTCTTTTTCCTGTTGCAGCCTTTCCTTGTAGGAATACCGGTCCTTTATGGCGAGGTCGTCGGCGCCTTTAACGATCGGCTTGCCCGAAATAGCCTCGATCTCAGCCGCGGACAGGATACGATCGTAGAAACGGACATCATCGATTGCCCCTTTAAAAGCCCCGACAAAAGCTTTATTCTCTCCGCTGTGCATCTTTGCACGCGACGAGAACACCTCGTCGTTAACAATCAGGCGGGCTTCCTGGTTTTTATCATCATAGATCATGGCTACGAACGTCCAGCCCTCCACCAGGGTTGGTCCCCAAAGCATCCCGTCTTTGCCGCAGCACATCCCCCAGCGGTACATATCATCATCCTTATCCAGAATAAGTCCCCTTGTTTTATTATTGGTATAATTGGTAATCACATACATGGGCATAAAATAATTCGATGCCTTTACCCATGCCGTTATGGTAAGTGAGGGCCATTTTGAGGCATTGATGTCGACCGGGAAAGTCAGGCTGCGGGTTGATTTACTATAATCCCTGTCGTTGATCGTAAATTCATAGGCGCCCTGTTCTTTACCGTCATGCCCCCTGATTACTTTTCCATGCAGAATGGAGGCCTTAAGCCCCGAAACGGCGTCAATTCCGTTACCATCCAGTTTAAAATAAGCCCTAGGGCCTGTATCCGTATTAGCAGTTTGCCCGGCCGCCGGGGCAGCATACGGGAGAACAGCAAGCAAGAATAATCCGGTCAGAGTTCTGATAAGTCTCATAAGGTTAGGTGTTTGTATCGGTTAAGTGAAGGTTATTTTTGAAGCAGTCGGAGGGTTTAACGGGTATTTTCGGAACGAAGTTCAGTTGAAAACAAGGCAGGCTTATCAGGAAAAATCGCTCATAAGCCTGCCCGCATTTAAAATCAGATAATAAAGCTATCCGGAATCATCTTTTTACCCGAGACGTCCGCCACCTGAAAGGCAAATCTGTTATGCGAAACAGGCCAGGCTTTCCGGTAAATTGAAAAAGCAGTAACTGTAGCAGCATACTCCTTCTTCTGAAAAAGCCATCCGGCTTTGGTTCCGGTAACAGAAATAGAACCAGTCAGGTTGAAGAGGATAAAAATAATGCCCGTAATTGCCAACATAAAAAGAGGCTTTTGGTTAATTATGAAGTTTTAATTCTTTACCTGTTACAGGGTTATTAGCCGTTGGGCGCCCGGGAAATTCCAATTGCATTGGATTGTACACCGTCACGCCGGTATTATACCTGTTTCATTTCGTCGTTTTTGTACTCCGGTTGATAAAGATTTTTGGGCAGGCGGCATCCCCTGAAGCCCGCGCCCATCTTATCTGCAGCCGGCCTACACTCCTGACGGCAGAGCAAATATATCGCTGCTCCCTGATATATTACAATGAGCGCTGTCCGGATTTATAAATCAGGACAGGATGCAAACGCCTGTGAATCAGGCAACAGGATTCTTTTCCAGTGACTGCCGGACGGCTGCGTTTTGTTCCCTGGATAAATACTCGGACGGCGTGACATATTTGATCTTTTTAAAAGCCGCATTAAAGGCGCTTTTTGAATTAAATCCAACCGACTGTGCAATGCCTTCGATGGTCAGGTTGCGTCCGTGAGGCCCGGAGAGGAGCCTGCAGGCTTCATCAATACGGAAATTATTGAGGTAATTGCTGAAATTCTGCTGTGTGATATCATTGATAACCTTCGACAGATAGGTGGTATTTGTATTCAGTTTCCGGGCTAATTCGGACAGCGTAAGGTCGTTGCGCAGATAGAGTTTCTCCCTTTCCATAAGTTCCTGAAGCCTGATCCACAGTACCGACTGCATTTCTCCGGTCAGCACCTTTTTCGAAGCTTTTTCAGCCGGAAGCATCAGAGGGGCCGGTGTTGCCTCAATCCGCGGACCGGCTGTTGTCTGCTTCCGCAAAGCCGGAAGGCGTTGCTTAGAGCCGGAATAATTTCCCCTCATCCGGAAAAACAATATCGTGAAGATGATCAGGAGAACCGCAATGATTATTCCGTTTACCAGGAAAACATATCGCTCCTTCCCGTATTTCAGCCTGGTAAGAAGGGTCTTCAACTGCCGGTCTTTCTTTTCTGTTTCGTATTTCATCCGCAGATCGGCCAGAGCTTTAAAATCGGATGCTTTGGCCAGCGAATCTTTTATTGTCGTGTATTTCTTATAGTATTCCAGCGCCCCGCCAGCATCGCCTTTCAACTGGTACATTTCCGAAATTGCCCGAAGGTCTTCCATCACGATGCCCTGTACATTCAGTTCCCTGGCAAGCTGAATGCTGCGCTGGTAATATCCGAGAGCCTTGTCATATTCCCTGAGATAGGTGTGATAGGAACCGTTTGCCTGCATGAATGCTGCCATGGATAACTTATCGCCCGCCCTGATACACATTTCAGAAGCTGTTTTAATGGCCGATGTCGCTTCATTCCGCTTATTTAACCTGATATAAACTTCAACAAGGTTACTATATACAAAGCATGCTCCCTGCCAGTCGGAGGACTCATTCTTAAGCATAGCTGCCCGCGACAATAACGGCAAAGCTTTTTTATACTGATTTTCATTAAAATACCCCATCCCCATCTGGTTCAGGCAATATGCCATTCCCTGGTAATGCCTGGTTGCCCGGAATATCTTCATGGAATTCTCGTAGTATTCTTCAGCTTTCTGACGGCAGGCATGCGAGTAATAAATACCGGCGATATTGGAGTAGAGATAGCCAAGGGAAATGCTGTCGGAAGCAGTCTCGCTGGCTTTTTCAGCCATGATGAACTGCTCGCTGGCTTTTTCTTCCAGCCCCATGTCCAGGTAAAGAATGCCGAGCCCCATCTGCTGGGGGCCCAGAATGAACGGATCGCCCCCTTTCCTGAAATAAAAGGAAGCCTTATCCAGGCTGCTGATAAGTTCTTTTGGCCTGTTGAGTTGTTTGTAACAAGCGGCCAGTTGCTTATAAATGAGGCCCAGCGTGACATAGTCGGATCGTTTCTCCGCCAGGGGAACCGCATCGCGGAATTCGGCAATCGCATCCACTTCCCTGTTTTGCATCAGCAGAAGGCGTCCCCGGGTCAGATAATAGAAATCTTTCCCTTCAGTCATGGAATACTTCGTGAATAACCGGCCGGCCTGGTAAAGCGCATATTTTGCCGAATCAGGCATTTTTTTTGTCAGATATACAGAACCCAACGCTACCCATGACCTGGCCAACAAGGAGTTGTCTTTTATTTCACCGGCTTCCGAAACAGCTATCCTGGCAAGCCTGGCAGCTTTATCGGCGGAATCGGTTAGCCTATATGAAACCAACTCATTCAAGAGCCTGACCCTTGTGGTTCCCGATGAACCGGACAGACCGGCATAAGCCTTATCACTTCGTTCCTTCACAGTTTGACAAGCTGAAGACAGTTGGATGAGGCATGCCGGCAAGATAATCCAATAACGAAATATCTTCTTAACAAACATTGGGCTAAAAGTAAAAATATTATTGATTTATCAGATTAATAATACTGTATATTTCTTACCTATTAACATTCATTTGGGTTACAGGAACTTCGGATGCACCGGAAGCATATTTCAGTCGCTTTTGTTTATCCAATCAATTAATTTTGAAGATGGCATGTCATTGATAATTAAACCTGATGCTTTTTCCGGTCAGAGCGGCCGAGCGTCCGATTCATATCAGACATTAGTTTAAAATACCGGTTCAGGATAAAATTCCGGGAGAATTGTCGTTACTTTGAACACCGATTTATCGGGCTTCCAAGATATACCATAATTATTTAACAACCTGAATTTCAGCATGCAATTAAAGCTTACCCGTCCCCTGGCCATTTTCGACCTTGAAACCACCGGCACCAACATTGCCAACGACCGTATCGTGGAGATAGCCATCCTTAAGATCAATCCCGATGGTCATGAGGAAATCCGTGTAAACCTTGTGAATCCCGGAATGCCCATTCCAGCCGAAGTCACCGCCATACACGGCATTAAAGATGAAGATGTTAAAGACAAGCCTTCCTTCAAAGAACTGGCCGGAAATCTGATCGCCTATATCGGCAACAGCGACCTGGCAGGGTATAACAACATCAAATTCGATGTTCCCCTGCTGGTTGAGGAATTCCTGCGGGCCGGACTAGAGTTTGATATGAAAAACCGGCGCGTCGTAGATGTTCAGAACATTTTCCATAAAATGGAACCGCGCACGCTGAAAGCCGCATACAAGTTCTATTGCGGCAAGCCGCTTGAAAACGCCCATACTGCCGAAGCCGACACCCGCGCCACTTATGAAGTCCTGCTGGCCCAGCTCGATCGTTACGAAGGCGTTGAATACGAGGACAGGAACGGCAACATCTCGAAACCGGTTGTGAACGACATCAAAGCGTTACACGAGTTCTCCTATTACAGCCGCAGCGCCGACTTGATGGGTAACGTGATCTTCAACGACAAGGGCGAAGAAGTGTTTAACTTCGGCAAATACAAAGGCGCGAAGGTGGAGGAAATATTCGCCAAAGAGCCTTCTTATTACGACTGGATCATGAAAAGCGCTTTCCCGCTCACCACCAAGAAAGTGGTGACGGCCATCAAACTCAGGAATTTTAACAAAGGTTGATGATTGAAGAATAGCATACTATGAAGATCATTTGTATCGGCCGCAACTATCCTGCCCATGTGGAGGAAATGGAAAATGACATTCCCGCCGAGCCCCTGTTCTTTATGAAGCCTGATACGGCGCTGCTTATCCGCAACCGGCCTTTCTACTATCCTGAATTCACTTCCGAACTTCATTACGAATGCGAGCTGGTACTTCGTATCTGTAAACTCGGCCGGCATATCGCGGAAAAATTTGCCGGCACCTATTATGATGCCGTTGGGATCGGTATCGATTTTACCGCCCGCGATCTCCAGCGGGAAGCCATGGAAAAAGGGCTGCCCTGGGAAAGAGCCAAATCGTTCGATTTTTCGGCGCCGGTAAGCCGGTTCGTGCCGGTATCGGAATTCCGTGATGCAAATTCTGTCAACTTCAGTCTTCAGCTCAACGGGAAGGTAGTTCAGGAAGGAAATTCAAAGGATATGATCTTTTCCTTTGGCCGGATCATCTCCCATGTTTCAAAGTTTGTGACGCTGCGGACCGGCGACTACATTTTCACCGGGACGCCGGCGGGCGTCGGGCCGGTTCAAATCGGCGACCGGCTGGAGGGGTTCCTGGAAGGGGACAGAATGCTGGCCGTGGAGATCAAGTGAAAAACGGTTACCAGAAGCAAATATTTTTTATTCTTTATTTTCAAAATTCAATAACATATCACTGTACGACAATTTTTGAAGCTGCTCTTTCTGAATGCCAAAATACCGGTAATAGTAATCACATTGTTCTTTCAAATCCTCATCACTGAATTTATTCTGATCATCGATGGCTTCAACCTCAATAAAAGAACCCAGGTTTTCAACTTCATCAAAATGAAACTTCACATTGCCGATAAAGTAGATTTTTCTTATCTTTTTAACAACCACCAGGATTCCAAATTGATGTACCAGGATACTTTTCAGCGAATCGGAAGGCGCATGCCTGTAAAGGATAACCTCTGATTTTTTACTATCCTGAAGGTTTTCCCGGTTATAATCCACGAGGGAATTTTCAATATTTCCTTCCCTCAGTTTCAGTCTTCCTTTGCCGGTGTTAAAATAGGTGTCGGTCTGATGGTCAGTCCCCTGAAACCTTGGATTCAGCTTCAGCAGTAAATTTTCATATTTTTCAATATTGTCAACACTGGCCTTAAATTCAAAATTTTTAATGTTCATGTGCATTATTATTCATGGGTGATCGACAAAACAACATTCCGTTTAAAAGTTTTGCAGGAAGGTGGTGCGGTATCCTCTCTTCAGGAGCCCCCCCTCTCCTTAAGGAGAGGGGCCGGGGGTGAGGTGCCACTCTTTCTTCAATCATTTACTCGTCCATCCGCCTGGTAATGCCGATCACCTTTATCCCTTTAAATAAACCTGATATCCTCAATAACCTCCGCCCCTGCCGTTTTATTCAGCTTTTTCAGCAGCTTCGATTTCATATAGGTAAGTTCGTGCTTCAGGGCTGCCGAATCCACTTTTACAAACAATTCTCTTTCTTTGATAAAAAGATTTTCGGTATGCCGCGCTATCAGCTTTCCCGCGACCTTTTCCCAGGAGGAAAGCAGCCTCGTTTCATTAAGCTTTTCATCAAAATGATTCGTCCTCAGCCATTCCTCGATGGCTTTCCCGAGCAATATTTCCGTCGATTTCCTGATCATTTATGAACTCATTTCCACGGCAGCGCCCGCGCCGATATTGAAAATTTTATGTTCCGCTTCAAGGAGGCTGAAGATGCGGCGGATACGGTCGGGTTCGGTATCCGTCACAAAAACCTGCCCGAAATTTTCATCGCCAACCAGCTTGATGAGCTGCTCAACCCGCGACGGGTCGAGTTTATCGAAAATATCGTCGAACAGCAGCACCGGCTTATACCCGATGCGGGCTTTTGTAAAATCGTACTGGGCAAGCCGCAGCGCCACCACAAACGATTTTTGCTGTCCCTGCGAGCCGAACCGCTTCACCGGAAAGCCCCCGATCTCGAACATTAGGTCGTCCTTGTGAATACCCGTAGTTGAATACTTCATCACGAGATCCCTTTCGGAACAACCATTCACCATATTGATGTAACCGGCCTGTTGAAGTTGCGACTCGTACCTGATCCCGACCTCTTCCCGGTTGTTGCTTATAAACCCGAAATAACGGCTGAAAATGGGCAGGAAATCGGCGATAAAACTTCTGCGTTTTTCAAAAACAGCCGTTGCCGGCGCCACCATCTGTTCATCCAGCAGTGAGATCATCTCCCGGTCAACATGGTGCAATTCGGCAAATTGCCTCAGCAGCGCATTGCGTTGCTCCAGCAGACGGTTGTAACGGATCAGGTCGGCAAGATAAGGCTTGTCGAATTGCGAGATCACCATGTCGATGAACTTCCTCCGTATATCGCTGCCCTCGTTGATCAGGTCGCGATCATAAGGCGAGATCATCACGCAGGGAAACAGCCCGATATGGTCCGAAAGGCGGTCGTATTCCTTTTTATTAAGGCGGAACTGCTTTTTCTGGCCTGACTTCTGGATGCAGCTTACCACGTCCGGCGTATTGCCGTTGCGGGCAAAGGTGCCGTGCACGGCAAAGAAATCCTCGCCATGGCGGATATTCTGAGAATCTACATTCCCGAAATAGCTCTTGGTATACGAAAGATAATAAATGGCATCGAGCAGGTTGGTCTTGCCTTCGCCATTGTTGCCGACAAAGCAGTTTATCTTTTCCGAAAAGGAAAGATCGGCTTCAGCGTAATTTTTGAAGTTGGTGATCTGGAGACGCCTAAGGTACACTGGTGAGCAACTTAAATAGATAAAATTCCCGATGTTCTGTTCAGGCAAATTTAATCCTATTCGTCCAATTTTACGAAAATGTTGATATTTCGCGCGCTATTTCCTCCATCAGCCAGGGAGGCGTGGAGGTAGCGCCGGTTATCCCGACCGAATCGCCGGCATTAAACCATTCTTTCCGGATATCCTCTTTCGATGAAACGAAATGGCAGCGAGGGTTTTCCGACAGGCACAGCGAAAACAGCCAGGCTCCATTCGAGCTCTTTTTCCCGCTGACGAAAATTACAACATCATGCTGTTTTGCAAATTTCCTGACCAGGGGCGCACGTCCTGATACCTGTCCGCAGATGGTATTATGAACGAACAGACCGGCATTCCCTTTTTCCCTGAGGCGTTTTTCGATCTCTGCCGCCATCGCATCCAGGCCTTCCTTATCCATGGTGGTTTGTGAATAGAGATGAACAGGGCTTGAAAGGATGATGCCATTAAGGTCTTCGGGTTTCCTGACGACAACCGCCCGGCCTCCGGTTTGCCCGACGAGCCCTACTACCTCCGCATGGCCGGGTTTGCCGTAAATAACGACAGTGCCGCCTGTTTTCAATCCTTCTTCATGGCTTTTCCTGATGCGTTGTTGTAATTTGCTGACGATGGGGCAGGTTGCATCAATCAGGGTGATGTTATAGCGCCTGGCCGTTTCAAAAGTTTCGGGCGGCTCGCCGTGGGCACGGATCAGCACTTTTTTCCCCTCTAAAACGGGCAGGTCTTCATGGGAAATAATTTTCAGGCCTTTCGATTTCAGCCGTTCCAGTTCCCCGGAATTGTGGACTATATCGCCAAGGCAATACAACTCCTCCCCTGCCGATAATCCCTTTTCGGCAGCCTCGATAGCCCGCGAAACACCAAAGCAGAACCCGGCATCCGGATCGATGGTCACTTTCATAAACTGGCTTTTATGAGGCGAAAATAGCGAAAAATAAGGAGCCGGCAATCGGTTACTTCTTCGCCCAATCACCGAGATTTGTGGTGATGGTGATGTAATTCGGCGATCCGGAGAGGTGGTATTGCGACCGGGAATAGTTGATGCCAAATTTCGAAACCCTTATACCGAGTCCCCAGGAAAAGCCAACCATTCCGGTCTTTGAGGCGATGGTCATTTCCTGGCGGCGCTGGTAATTATAGCCAAGCCGTATACTCAGAAATTTTGCCGGCATGAATTCGCCGCCTATCACAACATGCCTGAATGCCTTATCGGCAAATTCGCCGACGTCGGAACGGGATGAGGATTCGTTTACAGACGAAGTCTGATTGTCGGGTTCATCATAGGTCAAATCCCATTTTTCAAGGTGAGTCAGCAGCAACGACACCCTGAAAGGCATATGCTCCAGGCGGTGCGACATGCCCAACTGGATTTCGAACGGCAACGGCTCAACGTCGCCTGACGAATAAGCGGTGATCTGCCTGCCGATATTCCTGAAAAGTAGCGAAACGCAGGTATTGTTGTCGGGAACATAACTGCCGGCGACATCCACGGCAACGCCCAAAGAATTATATGTTTCAAGGTTCGAAAGTATCATTTTGGCGTTGGCGCCAATCCTGAAAACCGTATCCAGCGTACGGCCCCAGCCAACGTTAAAGGCGTACTCTCCTGCATTGAAATTCCCCTGAACTTCGCCCTGCTCGTTGGTCAGCTTGAAATCGCCGTAACTGATATACTGAAGGCTTCCCGCCAGGTTCCCTACTTTTTTAAAGTCACGGCAGTACATGGCAAAGCCGTAATTGATATCGCTGTAATAATCAACGAAACCAAGCGCCAGGCTTTTATTCATCGAGGCATTGATCAACGATGGATTGGCCTGGGTAAGGGTGATATCGTTATCGTCAACGGCCAGAAAGTTCCCGCCCATCGCCGCAATACGGGCCGAATTGGACAGGTTCAGGAATTCGTAAGCATTATTTCCGCCCGTCTGGGCATAACCGTTCGAAGCAAGAAATACGATTAAGGCGATGGATAAAGTTTGGAATACAGCTTTCACAAAATGGAATATTAGTGAGATACCCGGGATGCGATTTTAGTTACGACATCTATAACGCATCCCGCGACGCGTTTATTATTTGTCCTGAAAATGATTTTCCAAACAGGGCTATTCTTTCTTAGTTACCGATCCTGAACCTTTTATATCGGTTTGTATTGCAGGATTTCCTTTATAGTAAACATCTCCGCTGCCATGCACCTTTACTTTAAGGTTTCCGGTAGCCCATACGCTGCAATCGCCCGAACCGTTCACCGTCACGGAACATTGTTCAGATGTGAGATCCGGCGTCTCGATATTGCCCGAACCATTGATGGTATATTCCAGGTTTTTCGCCGAACCTTTGAGAAGCAGATCGCCTGAGCCGCTGATCGATCCCGTCAGGTCCTGTACCTCCACCGGGAGTTCAAAGTCTCCGGAACCGTTGATTTTTAAATCCAGCGACTCCGATCTTACGGTTTCATTGGCATAGACCGATCCCGAACCGTTGATAACAACGGATTCCAGTTCGGTGTACGGAATCTGCAGCGTAACCTGCTCATGGCTCCTAAGGCAATGTTCCGATTTGATAACCAGCGTTTTATTCACCACTTCCACCCGGTATTCATCCAGGATGTTCTTTTCGCCTTTGATCAGGAACAGCGCCGTGCTGTCACTGGTCAGTGTAATGTTTGCATCGCCGTTCAGCTTGATCTTGCTGAAAGCGGGGACATCAAGCGTTTTGCTGATCATATTGCCATCGCCTTCGATGCAATCGATGCAGGATGTGACAAGCATCATGACGGACAGTACCATTGCCGTTATGAAGAACCTGGTGATTTTTTCCATTTTAAACTTGTTTTAAATGAATACCACGAACCTGTTCCATCGGTTCCGATGCACCGGCTTCATCTGGCAACCGCCGGTAGAGCCTTTACACCGACCACAGGCATGTTTTACCCTCAGTAAATCGTATGGCTGTGGCTAACCGGAAACAAATATAGTAAGACCTGCGGTATTTATTGTATTGTCTTCTTCATGTTCTGCAATCCTGACAGCTTGACAGATCAGGCTGAGATATTACCGGAGCACAGGATTTCAGGATTACAAATGCCCGGCCCGGGTTGTATTTCCTGAAATACCTCAGGCATGGCCTCACCTTCCCGCTCTAAAGCAGAAACGGGAATGCTAATATTCAATAAAATTTTTACTTTTGTTTACGCATAGGGCTGTCGTCCGTTGCCCGGCTTTATATCGCAGCCCGGCAAGCATCAGTTAAAATGAAGCGCTTTATATTCCAGCCCTGACCGTGACCAATGAAAAGCAGAATTGCCGGTATTTTCCTGATCTTTTGCCTGGTATCGCCAATAATTACAACTTATGCATGGCTGAAATACAAAAAATACGCGGTAAGGAAAGAGGTAAAAAAGCAGATTATAGCCGGGATAGACAAAGATCAACTGGTCCTGTTAAAATTCGCCAGGAACGAATCGCGCGATAAACTCAGGTGGGAACATGCCGGAGAATTCGAATACAACGGTCGGATGTACGACGTGGTGGATACCGATACAACCGCCAATGGAATCGTTTACTGGTGCTGGTGCGACGACGAAGAATCGAAGCTTAACAGGCAGCTATCCCTGTTGACGGGTAAGATACTGCACACCGATCCCCGGAACAGGGAACAACAAAAGCAGATTAGTTCCTATTTCAAATCCCTATATTTTTCTGAAAATTCCGGCTGGCATACTGCACTTCAAAGTATTGCAACAAAACGGTTTACCATTCATTCAAACCGGCTTTTTTTATTTTCATTTCCGCCGCCGACGCCTCCTCCCCGGGTAAGTTAAACATACATCAACGAATGGAATGCACCTGCCGGCCAAAAAGCCGCCGGGCTTGCCGCACCTGTTTTCAGGCGCTTATTCACTTACCTTTAAATGAATGCAATAATGAAAAATATACTATTGACATGGTTGTTTATTGGGATTTCAGGCATTGCCTTTTCCCAGATAGTGACCATCAGAGAAAAAGAAACAAAACAGCCCATACCTCTGGTGACCCTGATCAGCGAAGCGCCCAACGTATCCGCGATCACAAATGCAGAAGGCCAGGCCGATATCTCGGCCTTCCGTGATGCCGCAAAAATCGAAATCCGGTCGCTCGGTTATAAAACAGTGATAACCAGCTACCAGGGACTCAAATCAGGAAATTATGAAGTTTTGCTGGCCATCAATAATCTGAACCTGGATGAGGTTGTGATCTCGGCGACACGGTGGAGACAAAAATCAGGCAATGTCCCTTCCAGGATCATCTCCATCCCGGCCAAAGAACTGACATTGCTGAACCCGCAAACTGCTGCCGACCTGTTGGGCGCTTCCGGTGAGGTTTTCATTCAGAAAAGCCAGCAAGGCGGCGGCAGCCCGATGATCAGAGGTTTTGCCACCAACAGGCTGCTCTATACTGTGGACGGGGTTAGGATGAACACGGCCATCTTCAGGTCGGGAAACATCCAGAACGTCATCAACCTCGATCCCTTTGCCACCGAAAATACGGAAGTGCTTTTCGGACCGGGATCGGTAATTTACGGCAGCGATGCTATCGGCGGAGTGATGAGCTTTCAGACGTTAACGCCCCAGCTTTCCCTCACCGATAAACCGCTGGTCACCGGAAAGGCCGTCACCCGCTATTCATCGGCCAATAATGAAAAAACAGCTCATTTCGACGTTAATGTCGGATGGAAAAAATGGGCGCTGGTAACCAGCATCAGTTCCTGGGACTTTGACAACCTGCGCCAGGGAAGCAACGGCCCCGAAGAATACCTGAAACCTTATTATGTTCAGCGTCAGGACGGTGTGGATAAGGTGATCACCCAGGACGACCCAAAGCTGCAGATTCCCACTGCCTACGCTCAGATCAATATGATGCAGAAAGTCCGCTTCAAACCCAACGAGAAGTGGGACTTCCAGTACGGATTCCATTCTTCCGAAACGTCATCCTACGGCCGTTACGACAGGCATAACCGCGTTAAAAACGGAACGGCCCGGTATGCCGAATGGAACTATGGCCCGCAATTATGGATGATGAACAACCTGAACATTACCCATTCCGGGAAAAACGCCGTTTATGACGGGATGAGCATTCGCATCGCCCAGCAATACTTTGAAGAAAGCCGCATCGACCGGTCGCTGAACAAGGATGAACGAAACACCCAGACCGAAAAGGTGGAAGCCTGGTCAGTAAACCTCGATTTCAACAAATC